>Ga0247739_10000997_pt1 | contig 10193 bp, 9 predicted proteins | sample UWRJL058202B2_FD_180943 | JGI IMG/M metagenome (GOLD analysis project Ga0247739, IMG submission 180943) | Plant litter microbial communities from Arlington Agricultural Research Station in Wisconsin, United States - UWRJ-L058-202B-2 | ecosystem: Environmental > Terrestrial > Plant litter >... | reverse complement strand
ATTGTTAACGAGGCGGTAAGCAATACGCTTAAATACGCATTTCCGGGTAAAGCTAAGGGCGCGATCAAATTATCCATTAGAAGCACTGATCAAATAAATTATGTAATGGAGATCGCAGATGATGGTATTGGGCTTCCTCATGATTATGATCCCGATACCAGTGGTTCCTTAGGAACTATACTAATGAAAGGATTAAGCAGGCAATTGGGCGGGCAATTTGAGATCAGGAATGCAGATGGAGTGATGGTATCCCTGCATTTCAAACAAGTAGCCAACCCGTTCCATCTTACCAGTGTCTGAAAATAAAGGTTTAAACTATTAAAAATGAAAGAAAATATACTTATTGTAGAAGACGAATTTATTGTTGCCAATGATCTCCGTTTGATGTTGGTTAAGGCCGGTTATACCGTTTGCGGGATCGCCGCTTCTGTCGATGAAGCAAAAAGGATCATCGAAAAAAGCAAACCTACCTGGGTCTTGCTCGATATCTTTTTGCAGGATGGTTCTATGGGGATCGATCTGGCTGCTCATCTTACTGAAAAGAATATCGGCTTCATATATATATCTGCCAATACAAACCAAACGGTACTTGAAGCAGCCAAAGCAACCCAGCCATATGGTTTTTTGGTTAAGCCATTCCGCGAAAAAGATCTGCTTATCATGTTGGATATTACCCGTGAAAAGCATCAGCAGAATCTTCAGTTCGCTGCTCAAAGGGAGGTGGCCTTGCAAAAGCAACTAGGTTACCTGGCCGGATCAACCCTAGAGGCTGCTTTAAAACTGGCCCAGATACCCGGCGCGTTTCAGTCCATTATCCCGTTCGACCTGTTGAGACTGATCCAGCCAGCTAAAAGGGAAAGCGGGGTGTTAGAAACCACCTTCCTGCGAACAGGATTTGATGAATACCAGTGTTTTAAAAATCAGGAAGTGTTCAATGTAATGGGCATAAGTAATGGGGAGACATCACGAATCCGCTTCAAACTTCCGGAAACCCTTGTCAAAGGTGTTTATAATGGCACCGATTTCAGACGTACCTTAATGGATGAGCCCTGGGAAAAACAATTGAGCAGTCATTTCCGGATGGAATCTAAATTAAGCTTACCTGTGAATAATTCTACCGGCGAACCAGCCTTGCTGGTTTTTTACAGCCGAAAACCAGATACTTATACCAACGCTCATTTAAGTTTGCTTTCCAAAGCAGAAAGTGCGCTCAATGGTTTGTTGACCAGTTTATCTGCAATAACCACGTTCCGGGAAACTGAGGCGGTCAACAGGCCGGTAGCCAGCGGGCAGCCCAAAGCGGCGGTAAGCCCGCTTAACCGTAAATTTGAAGGGATCATCGGTAACAGCCCGGCTTTGCTGCGCGTACTGGACAATATTAATATTGTTGCACCATCACCGATCTCTGTGTTGATCCTGGGTGAGAGCGGTACAGGCAAGGAACGGGTAGCCCAATGTATTCATAACCTGTCGCCGAGAAAGGCTAAACCTATCATTACGGTCAATTGTGCAGCACTACCCAGCGAATTGATAGAGTCAGAACTTTTCGGTCATGAAAAAGGCGCGTTCACGGGCGCTTCTGAAAAACGAACCGGGAAATTTGAGCTTGCTGACGGCGGTACTATATTTCTTGATGAGATCGGTGAAATGCCACTCGATGCACAAGTGAAGTTGCTGAGGGTATTACAGGAAAAAGAGATCGAACATGTCGGGGGCAGCAAAACATTTAAAGTTGATGTTCGCATTATCGCCGCCACCAACCGTAAGCTAGAAAAAGAAGTGGCTGAAGGCCGATTCAGGCTGGATTTGTACTACCGGTTGAATGTATTTCCTATAGAATTACCTTCTTTAATGGAAAGGAAGGATGACATTCCCTTACTGGCCAATTATTTTGTGGGCAAGTATAATCGTGAATTAGGCAAATCGGTTAAAGAGATCAGCGCTGAAGCAATGAGTTCGCTCATGTCATACCATTGGCCAGGGAATATCCGCGAACTGGAGCACACACTGGAACGAAGTTTATTACTGACCAGCGGACAGGTCCTTACCAAGGTTAGTCTTCCGGGAGCGACCACAGAACCAATCCTTGCAGAAAAACCAGTATTTCAGATGAAAACGCTGGAACAAATGGAAGCCGAGCATATCCTGGGAGTGCTTAAAAATTGTAACGGAAAGGTCTGCGGCATGGGCGGCGCTGCAGAAGTGCTTGGCCTTCCGCCAAGCACCCTAAACTCTAAGATCAAAAAACTGGGTATCCGCAGAGAATCGTATTTTAATCAATAGCGCTTTTTTATATGGAAGCGCCGTTTCCAAACCCTGTCCAAGCTGTCTTCGGACAGGGCTGACGGTGGTGAAATGTATAATTATTGGTTCGATATAGCTATTGAATCCCTGTGGTTGGACCGGTAAATTTATACCTAACAAACAGCAGCTAAGACATATCGATCCTGCAATTTCTAAAGGTCGACAACCGGTTTTAAAGCATTTTTTAACGGGGTGGCTATGTCCATCATCCTCCTGTTCTACCCTGTTTTGCCTTTTTTTAATGCCGTTCCGCAAGATCATCACTGTTGGATAAGTTATATGAACACGAAAGCAATAAGAAATAAATTAAAAATGAACTTCGGTCTCAGCAGGCTCTTGTTTCTCGGGTCATGGTGTTCGTTTATGATCATGCCTTTGGGCCTCCAGGCACAAAGCGAGCCTAAAGTTTTGAAACTAGCAGAAGCTTATGCGCTTGCAGTTCAATACAGCGTTCAACTTAAAATTGCTGGGAAATCAGCTGAACGGGCGAAACAACAAACCGAGATCGCTAAACTTTACAGGTTGCCGGGTGTACGAACAGAACTGAATTATGGTTATATCAGCAACGCAGATATTTGGACTCCATCATTTACGGAACACCAAAAAGGTGCGATACCGCACCAATTTACCCAATTTACTGTCCAGGCTGCACAAGTGGTGTTCAAAGGCCACGAGGTTAGGAACGAGATTCACAGGTCTACCCTGGAAGAAAAGATCGCTGAACTGAGTGTTGAACAAAATGCGCAGGACATTAAACTAATGGTTGCTGCAAAATACCTGGATATCTACCGGCTCGTTAATCAGCACCAGGTTTTGTTAAACAATATCCGGCTTGCGCAGCAACGGTTAAAGAATATCATGGCCATGCGCAGGCAGGGAATGGTTACGCAAAACGATGTGCTACGCACGGAACTGATCATTTCAGACCTGCAATTAGCAGCTAATAAAACTGTGAACCAAAACCTGATCCTGAGAAAACAGCTCAGTATCATTACCGGTCTGCCGGATTCTGCTGCCTGGTTACCGGATACTGCCCTGCTTGGAGGGGCTGAAAATGAGGAGAGTCTAGCGCAGTACCGCGAAAAAGCCTACCGGGAAAACCATGAGCTTAAGATCAGTTCACTGGAAAATCAGGTGTCTGAAGCGAAAATTAAAATTTCTCAGGCAGAGCGGATCCCGGAGATCGTGCTCTTTGCCGGAAGTTCCTTACAACGCCCCTTTTTAAATACGATCCCATCCGTGGATATCTTTTATAATGTTTGGCAAGCCGGAGTAGGTGTTCGGTACAATATTTCTTCCATTTACCAGTCACCACGAAGGATCAAAGCCGCCAGGATCGAATCAGAGCGAACAGCATTGAACGGGACCCACGTCAAAGAGGAGGTTGATGTCGCGGTGACCACCTATTTTATTAAATACAATGAGGCTAAAGATGAACTTCTGACATTGAAGAAGGACAGGTTATCCGCCGTTGAAAATTACCGGATCGCCGAAAAACGTTACTTCAACCAACTGGCGCTTTTAACTGATCTGACAGATGCGACCAATACTAAGCTGGAAGCTGAATTGAAAGTGACCAATGCCGAGATCAATGTCATTTATACTTACTGCCAGCTATTACACATTATCGGAACCCTTTAAGAGAACGACCATGAGCGAAAATAAATCAGCACCAGCTTTAAAGAACAAAAGACGGATCATTCTGCTCAATAGCCTGATCATTATTGTTCTTTTATTTGCCATATATCAGGGCGTATCCGCCTTTGGGTTTTTAAATAGGGACCTGTATACCAATGATGCTCAAGTCGAGGCTTACATTAATCCAGTTAATGTACGGATACCGGGTTATATTAAAGAAGTACGATTTCAGGAACACCAGCGGGTTAATAAAGGGGATACACTGGTGTTGATCGATGAAAGTGAATACCGTATACAATTGGCCCAGGCAGAAGCTGCTTATCTTTCTGCCCAGGCGCTCAGGAAGGTCAGCAGATCTTCGGTACATACCGTTCGTAGCAGCCTTGGGGTGTCTGATGCCAATATCAGGGCTTCTACAGCCCGTTTATGGAACGCAGGAGAAAACCTTCGAAGATTTAAAGCACTATTGGGGGAAGGCGCTGCCACACAGCAACAATACGATCAGGTCAAATCCGATTATGATGCGTTGATGGAGCAACGCAATTCATTAAAGCAGCAGCGGTTGACGGTAAATTTATCTACCGAGGAAGCCAGCAGCAAGCTCACGGTCAATGATGCGGAGATTAAACGTACAGCGGCGGCGGTAGCGCTTGCCAGGCTTAACCTTTCTTACACAGTGGTGAGAGCACCTTATAGCGGCGTTACCGGAAGGCGAAATATTCAGGAAGGACAATTGGTCCAGGCCGGGCAAAACCTGCTGACCTTTGTAAGAGAGGATCAAAAATGGGTTGTAGCGAACTACAAAGAAGATCAGATCAGCCGCATTCATCCGGGCCAAATAATGGATCTGGTCATTGACGGATATGAAGAGCTGAAGCTGCAAGGCCGCGTAGAGGCGATCTCACAAGCTACCGGTGCCAGGTACGCCGCTATTCCGGTGGATAATTCCACCGGGAATTTTATCAAGGTAAAACAGCGGATCCCTGTTAAGATCACTATCCTAAACCAAAACCACCCGGAGGTCATCAAAATGATCCGGGCGGGAATGAACGTAGAGGTCAGGGTGGCCCGTTAGTAGGATTTATTATGGAAATCAAAGATCTGTTCTATACCTGGGTGCCGCTTTACATCCGGATCCCGGTATTGATTATTTTCCTGTTCGCATTTTTAGTAGCCAACGGCATATTTTTAGGCAATGTCACGGATACCTATAGTAGCCTAGGTGTTTATGCCGAACCCTATACCATGGCCAGCAATGGCCTTTATATCGGCATGGGGCTTGGCCTGGTATTCCACCTGCGCTTAAAAATGAGATTTACTAATAAAACCTTACTGGTGGGTGGAATATTAAGCTTGTTGGTCCTGAATACTATTTGTGCGCTGACCAGTAGCCCGCAGGTGGTAATCATTGCATGTTTTTTACTGGGTTTCACGAAGATATCGGCACTGATCGAAGTTTATATCATTTGGCTGCTTATCTGGAGCAAAACAGGGGACCGCGCAAGGCTTTATCCTTTTGTCTACTTTGTTGCCCTAGCCGGGCTGTATTTTGTGACCTGGCTCACTACCTATTACGCTGCAGCTTTTAACTGGCGGTATGCTTATATAGTTATTTTAATTCTTTTAGCGGTATGCCTTTTGCTCGCGCTCGTCTTTGTAGAAGACCATTCCCTGAGAAGAAAGGTGCCGTTATATCAATTGGACTGGCAGGGATTACTAATGCTTGGCGTGACGCTGATGCTGCTAAACTATGTTGTCGTTTACGGAAAGGTGGAGGACTGGTTCACATCGCGGAGGATCATTTTTGGCGCACTGGCGTCGGGGCTGGCCTTACTGCTTTTTATCAAAAGGGAATTAACGGTCAAACGCCCGGTATTGAACCTGACGATCTTTAGTGTGCCCAATTTCAAGGTCGGCTTACTCTATTTTCTGCTATTAGGACTCTTCATTCCGTCGACCTTTCAAAACGCGCTTACGGGGAATGTGTTAAGGTACGAGGCAATCCGCAATGCGGAGGTAAACCTGTATCTGATCCCGGGTCTATTAGCTGGGGCCGCCATGTGCTATGCCTGGTTTTATTATAAATGGGATGCACAATTGATGATCATGCTAGGGTTCTCCGCTTTCGTGATCTATTATATCATGTTATATAACAGTTTTGCCAATGATTATGCCCTGCATGATTTTTGGTTGCCCGCTATGATCAAAGGCTTTGGGGTCGTGGTGATCTACGTCGCGGCTGGTCTTTATACAGCTAGTAATATGGGTATGCCGATGGTCCTTAAAGCTTCCGGGACCATTATTATATTCAGGTCATTTTTGGGAAGCGGAATCTGGACAGCAATTTATAATGAACTTTTGTACGCCGGCAGGATACGGCATTACAATTACCTTGCTGGCTTGACCGACGGACAAACACTTAATGAGGGAAATCCGGGCGAACTGTATAGGAATTTGCAGCTCCAATCCATACTGGCGGCTTCCAAAGAAGTTACGGGCTATATCATTTGGGCAGGGATCGTCATTGTGATAGTGATGGTCGCAGTTCAGGTATACCGCCGGTTGTTTTCGGGTTGGTCATCTTAATCCATCAGTTAGTAAATTGCAATAAAGAGTCTAAGCGTTATTTGATCCTTCGACAAAATGCTCACTGATAAAAACGCCTTTAACGCCGGTGTCCGTTTCAACACTATATACATAATAGCATTTACCCTCTTTGCAGCCTGTGAGCACAGACCATTGGCGGACCATGGTACCTTTGAGGTAAAATTTCTGACCAATTTCTACAGCGTATAAGTATCCGTCCCTGAGGTACAGATCTTCTGTGTAACCAAGGGCATGTAAGCCGATGATCGTCAGGGTCAGCTGCGGGTTCTCCCGAAACAGATACGTTATTAAATACTTCAATGCTGTTGGTTTTTATAATCTCCAATAATTGTGTTCAATTGAATTCAAGCGAGTTCTCACCTTGTTTGCTTTTCTACCCGATGCCTATTTGGAACATCTGTGATCACAGCGTTCATTGAAAAAGAATGGCTCAACTGATCGACATACCTAACCAATACTGGTGCCATTATTTAATAAGCTAATAATCATTTAGTTAATCAATTGGAAGCGCTTTCGGGTTATTGATATAAGGTAATTTAACGATGAAATTGTTCATATAAGGTTAAAGCAGGTTCTTGAGGTAAAGATCGGCAGGCGGCATGTTAGCGTCATTACCTTCCGCCAATCAGCGATATATCAATGATGGTAAATTTGTATTTTTTAATAACTATCTGATTTGGTGTGCATTGAAAAAGTGGTGTGCGGCTTGCAAGCTAAGTTATGAGGCCTCTGATATGAAAAGGGCCGAACCATTATGGAAACCCTTACTATCGAAACAACGGCACTTACCTTAGCGCAAAGATCTCCAGCAGAACATGTAGGCCTGGAGTTGTTCAATAGTTATCTTTCTCAGCAATACCAAACCGCATCAGGATATAAAAAAGCATTACTATCCGAGGCGATCTTGTTATTTAAAAGAAACTTTTCTGCACACATTGCACCTTCTGTTTTAGCGGATCATGAAAAAGAAACGTTCGCTATGGCTAATCAGATCCTTTCCTACTCATTGGTAGCAGATCAGCATTCTTTTTACCTAGTGTGTACACCGGTAAGTGGTCAAACGCTGAATGTATATCATCATAATTCTGACCCGGAGCAGGCTGCCGATCTTCAAGCATCATTGATCCTGCAACTAGAGGCATTATTTAAAGATGAACCGGCATTTGTTGAAGTAATGTGCTACCGGACGATCTGGATGAAGTATTTGTCAAGTGCGTTTCCTTTTGACGGGTCAGTTATATTACCTTATGTGATACCTGGAACTGATCACCTGCTTTATTTTGAGGCAGATTTAAATACGAGTTATATACAAATAACATCTGCTCACCATGAAGCCGAATTGTTGGACGCTCTGCAAAAGTTGGATGCCGAATGCATAGAAAAGGAGCTGATCATCTCGGAACTCAAAAAGATGTTGCCCTTATCGCTTTTTACGTTTTCGGGTTTTCAGCATATCATGGTCAAGGACATCACTCCGGCTTACCTGATCCGGGAACTGAGCAGGGAGGTAGATCAGCATAAAGAAGATCCCTACGGTGCAGATTTGCAGCGATGCCTGAAAAGTACATTGACTTCTTTTTGCAGTTCCCATGAAATAGAGGTCAGTTTTATGCCAATGCTCAAGGTCAATGGCCGCTATACATTTGACGATCCGAGAGAATGGACAATTAAAAGAAATGAAAATGAGGGGGGCTGCCGGGAAAATCTTTATGATTTCCTCGCCAGTAATTACAGGAGCAAACCACAAAAAATCTTTTTGGAACCCATTCCTGATCCATTGGCCCTTAAGTATCCCTACCTGGAATGTTTAAGACAACAAGGCGTACAAATTTTTAGTATTCTTCCCGTGTTTGCTGATCAGGAACTGGTCGGTGCGATAGAGATGTTTAGTTATTCTGGCGATGCATATGACCGATCTGTACTGGGGAGGATAGATGCATTGATGCCCGTCATATCCCGGTATTTTAAATATTGTATTGATAGCTTTAATCAACGCATGGAGCTGGTGATCAAAGAAAAATTCACAGCATTGCAGCCATCGGTGATCTGGAGATTTAACGAAGCTGCCTGGCATTATCTAAGGGATAACCCTCCAGGCCGTGAAAACTTGCATCTCGAAGATATCACCTTTGAACAGGTCTATCCGCTGTATGGTGCAATTGACATTCGTAATTCCACCGTCAACAGAAATGAGGCGCTAAAGAAAGATATGGTCTTTCAGCTTCAGGAGTTGATAGGTTTACTGGAGTCTTGTTATCAGGTGATCGGCATGGAGTTGCTGCGGGAGAATATTTTCATTTGCGGGGAATGGTTAGCACAAGTGAAAGATAATATTGCCAATTTAAAGGAAGCAGAACTCACCTATTTCCTGGAGGTAGAGATCCGACAGTTACTGACCGATCTTAGCCTCGGTCATCAGGAGATCGACCTTCTTATTCAACCTTATTTGGAATCCCTGGATGAGCAAGCCGGGTCGGCGACCGCTCATAGAAGAGAACTGGAAATTTCCATGAACGCCGTGATCCAGCAGGTTAATACGATGGTTGATGCGCTGAAAGAAAAAGCGCAAAGGAACTACCCCTGCTTTTTTGAAAAGTTTCGCACGGATGGCGTTGAATACGATTTGTACATCGGACAGTCGATCACTCCACAACAGCTCTTTAAAAAGGTTTATCTGGATAATCTCAGGCTGTTGCAACTGGAAAATATGGTATCAGTTGCCATGCACATTAATGCGCTTACCGAAAAACTTCCTATCCGCGTGGAGACCACTCAACTCATCTTCGTTAACCCCAACTGTATCGATATCCGCTTCAGACCGGATGAAAAGCGATTTGATGTAGAAGGTGCTTATAACATCAGGTACCATATTGTAAAGAAAAGAATTGATAAGGTCTTGGTTCGTCACACAGGTGAACGGTTAACTGTACCGGGTAAAATCGCTCTGGTTTATTTTAATCAAAAAGACATCAATGAATATTTGGGACACATTAAATATCTACAGAAGAAACAACTGTTGATGGATGACCTGGAATATGTGGAACTGGAGCCGTTGCAGGGGATCACCGGATTAAGAGCTGTTCGTGTAAGTATCCGGTAAAGTGGTACAGGTGCCTTAAAAGGACCTAAATGTATAACTATTGGTCTAATCCGGATATTTTACATCCTTCATCGCTGAATTAACTTTGAACAGCAGGTTAGCTGGAATGAACAGAATGCACATACCTGTAAATGATAACGTCATAACCTTTAAAAATTATTGTGATGCTGAAAGAAGATATATTAAATGCGGTGAACAATCCCATCAGCGGAGATGATCATTTTGATATTGATGAACAACTGCGGTCATTCCTAAAGGTCTTTGATCTTGCCCCTGATGACACGGGTGGTAAGATCGAGTTCTTTGGCAAAGATCCTATCGTACCGAGTACGATCAGATTTGCATCTGCTACGGCTATCGGCCTTGCCTCGAAAGCTGTAGCCATAGCTAAACTATGGAAAATCAGAACAGGTGAAGGCCAGGATATCAAATTGGATCTGCGGAAGGTCATTCACCGTTTGTCACCTTTTTTTCAAGGGAAATGGGAAAAAATTAATGATTTCAGCCCAGGTTTTCCAACGGAACTATCCAGTCCGTTCGCGCC
>Ga0247739_10000996_pt1 | contig 10199 bp, 6 predicted proteins | sample UWRJL058202B2_FD_180943 | JGI IMG/M metagenome (GOLD analysis project Ga0247739, IMG submission 180943) | Plant litter microbial communities from Arlington Agricultural Research Station in Wisconsin, United States - UWRJ-L058-202B-2 | ecosystem: Environmental > Terrestrial > Plant litter >... | reverse complement strand
TGTGCGTAAGAGCGTAAGTTAATTCCCTGACGTAAATGATCCATACTTGCCAATTGCTCCTTCCAGGAATTGTCCAACACTTGCAGCATCACTTGTTTTTCTATTTCTAATAAAATATCGCCAACGCGCTCGCATTTTTCATCATAAGCAGCCTGGATCGCATCCAAAACTTTTTGACGTAAAGTGTCTTCATGTAAATGAGAGTCTTCTTCAAGCCACTTTGCCAAAGGCAGTTGCAGGCCAAAATCCATTTCTATTTGCTTTTCCAATCCAGCGATATCCCATTGATCTTCAATAGATTGCGGCGGAATGTAAGTTAGCAGCATATCATTCACGACATCTGCACGAATTGCTGTAATGGTGTCACGAATATTTTCTGCATCTAATAATTCGTTACGTTGATTGTAAATAATTTGACGTTGATCATTAGCGACATCATCAAACTCAAGTAATTGCTTACGAATGTCAAAGTTGCGGCCTTCCACTTTACGCTGCGCTTTTTCAATCGCGTTATTTACCATTCTATGTTCGATAGCTTCGCCTTTTTCCATACCTAAAGCTTGCATAAAACCACGTACGCGTTCAGATGCAAAAATGCGCATCAGATTATCTTCTAATGACAAATAAAACCGCGTTAAACCTGGATCACCCTGACGGCCCGCACGACCACGCAATTGATTATCGATACGGCGTGATTCATGGCGCTCAGTACCTATAATATGTAAACCGCCAGCGCTCAAAACAATTTCATTGCGCTTTTTCCATTCGCTTTTAATTGCTGCGATTTTATTTTCGTCATGACTTTCTAAAGCTTCTACTTCAGATTCCCAGCGACCACCCAGCACAATATCCGTACCGCGACCAGCCATGTTAGTTGCAATAGTGACTGTACCAGGACGACCAGCTTGCGCAATAATTTCTGCTTCTTGCGCGTGGAATTTCGCGTTGAGAACACGGTGTTTAATTCCAGCTGCATTTAAGCGGCGGGACATTTCTTCTGATGTTTCAATTGATGCGGTGCCCACTAATATGGGCGCATTTTTTTCCTGATAAGATTTAATATCATTAACAATTGCCTGATATTTTTCTTCAACTGTCAAAAATACCAAATCATTTAAATCAATACGTTGCTTAGGTTTATTGGTTGGAATTACAACCACATCCAAACCATAAATTTCACGGAACTCATAAGCTTCAGTATCCGCAGTACCAGTCATACCAGAAAGCACGGGATACAAACGGAAATAATTCTGGAAAGTTGTCGATGCAAGAGTTTGGCTTTCACTTTGAATTGCAACGCCTTCTTTTGCTTCAATGGCTTGATGCAGGCCCTCGCTTAAGCGGCGCCCTTGCATGGTTCGACCAGTGTGCTCGTCGATAAGAACAACCTGGTCTTCTTGTACAATATATTCAATATCACGATGAAAAAGTGCACGTGCTTTTAATGCAGAACCAACGTGATGTAACAACGTTAAGTTATTCGCGGCATAAAGATTTTCATCTTCTTTCAACATGCCTGCTCTAACTAATAATTCTTCAACATGCTGGTGCCCTTGCTCGGTCAATTCAACTTGTCGACTTCTTTCATCAATTGAAAAATCACCCGGATCCGTAACGACTTTGCGATCACCGTCTTCTCCGTTATCAGTTTGTTGTTTTAATTTGCCTACTAAAACATGCATACGTTTGTACATTTCCGAACTATTTTCTGCGTGTCCGGAAATAATTAAAGGTGTACGGGCTTCATCGATTAGAATTGAATCCACTTCATCGATAACTGCAAAATTTAATGGACGCTGAACTTTGTCCGCTTTATTGAGAGCCATGTTATCGCGCAGATAATCAAAACCATACTCATTGTTGGTGCCGTAAGTTACATCAGTAGCGTAGGCTTGACGTTTAACGTCTGATGGCTGCATAGACAAAATAACGCCTACGCTCATACCTAAAAACTCATAAACAGGACGCATCCAGTTTGCATCGCGGCTTGCGAGGTAATCGTTCACAGTAACTATGTGTACACCTTTGCCAGCCAGTGCGTGCAAATACGACGGAAGTGTTGAAACCAGAGTTTTACCTTCACCGGTACGCATTTCTGCAATGCGTCCTTCGTGAAGTGTCATGCCACCAATCAATTGCACATCGAAATGGCGCATGTTCATCACACGACGACTCGCTTCACGAACGGTTGCAAATGCTTCTGGCAATAAGTCGTCGAGAGTTTCGCCCTTTTGAAAACGATCGCGGAACTCCTGTGTTTTTGCTTTTAATTGTTCGTCGCTTAAAGCTTGCATAGAAGTTTCTAACGCATTAATTCGAACAACATTTTTACCCATGCGTTTAAGTTCGCGCTCATTTTTTGAGCCAAATATAGACTTCAACAACGTGTTTAACATTTTTTCTTCCATCAATTTTCGAAAACAAAAAGAACAACGCCAGATGCTTGCTCGGCAATATCTGGCTCATTATATAGGGGGCAATAGCCCAAAAGTGAAAAGAGTTAGCGGCTAGCGGTATGAAGATAGGTCGCAGGATCTACTACGCGACCATTTTTATAGACTTCAAAGTGGACATGCGGTGCAGTGGAACGGCCAGTTGATCCGACCAGCGCAATAACCTGGCCTTTTTTAACAACGTCGCCGACTTTTACAAGGTTGGTTTTGCTGTGGGCATAACGAGTTTCAAAATTTTCCCCATGATTAATTTCTATGAGGTTTCCATAATCACTTGTTAGTAAGGAGGAAGTAACAACTCCTGGAGCGACAGCGGTAATTGGTGTGCCTACTGGAGCGGTAAAATCCATCCCTGAATGGAATTCTCTTTTACCGTTAAATGGATCTGTGCGATAACCAAAATGAGATGACAGATACCCATTTTCTACGGGCAAATTACCAAATAAAGATTCAACTTCGAAACTACGAGAGATAAGAATTGAGTCAAGGGCTTTGAATTGCTGTTCGCGATTTTGAACATGCAATGAAAGTTTATTGACAGTTAACAGAAAATTTTCAGCATTCAAACTGTCGCTTTGCGCGATATTTAATGGCCCACCTATGCCTGGTGGCTGGCTGAAATCAAATTCACCTTTATCCAACTTTGCAACTTTTGTGAGGCGCTCACCTATTGCATCCAGGCGAATTAATCTGGCTTGTAGTTCAGCGACCTTTGCCGTTAAGGCTGCAACTTGTCCTTCACCTTGTTTTCGAGATTTCTCTAATTTGTCTTTTTGCTCGGTTAAGCTTATTCCCCAATTGGGAGCATCTGCATTAAGGGTATCTTTTTTATCAAAGTTAACCAGCCAATTGTAGCCCCATGCACCGACTACTGTTGGAATCCCCAATAAACAGACAGACAAAAAGGCACGGGTCCAACCACCAAGGGTTAGGCTACGTGTTTGGCTGTGATCCGAATTGACGATGATAATTTTCATGATTTTTTTACGAGGTTTTACCCTGCTCGTGTCTTATTAATCCAAGTGCCGCGTTTTAACGAAACATCTTGAGAAATAAACACAAAAATTATTCCTTATAATTCAACGAGTTATATATGCTCGAAAAATTTATAAGGACAGAAGTTTAGAATCCGCAAAGTGTCATTAGGCGCGGGGCAGGAAATATCTCACAGTGAGGAAGGAATTTCCAACAAAAGTTGAGTTGCCCTTCACAACTTGAGCAACTCAATGGAAGATGTTAAGCAGCAGTATTGGCGGTTAAATAAGTGATAGGTACGTTTATTTCATCTTCAAAAGTCACATATTCCCATGCGTCCTCTTGATCCATAAGTAATCTTAAGGCTCGATTATTAAGTGAGTGTCCTGATTTATGAGCTCGATATTCACAAAGTAAGCTATTACCTAAAAGATACAAATCTCCAATAGCATCTAGTACTTTGTGTTTAACAAACTCATCTTCATAGCGCAGTCCGTCTTCATTAAGAATGCGGTACTCATCCACAACTATCGCGTTATCCATACTTCCACCTTGCGCTAGACCTTTAGAGCGCAAGTATTCAATCTCATGCATAAACCCAAATGTTCGAGCACGGCTAATGTCTTTTACAAATGCGCTGCTAGAAAAATCGACAGTTGTTTCCAAATTTCGCCCTTGAAAAACGGGCAAATCGAAAGCGATCGAAAAATTAACCTTAAAACCTTCGAATGGCAGAAAACTCGCCACTTTATCACCATCTTTCAAAGTCACTTCTTTTAAAACACGCACAAACTTTTTAGGAGCTGATTGCTCTTGAACACCCGCAGACTGTAAGAGAAATACGAAGGGGCTAGCGCTCCCGTCCATAATTGGAACTTCTGCAGCGTCCAACTCTACTACGGCGTTATCAATACCCATACCCGCCATAGCTGAAAGAATGTGTTCGACGGTAGATACTCGAACATCACCACTTATAAGGCAGGTAGATAAAGTCGTTTCACCAACATTTTTTGCTGTTGCTTTAATTTCTACCGGAGGATTTAAATCGACTCGGCGAAAAATAATTCCTGTATCAACTTCACCAGGCAGCAACGTCAAATAAATCTTCTTGCCAGTATGCAATCCAACGCCTGTAGACCGGACCGCATTTTTTAGTGTTCGTTGTTTAATCATGAAATAGCCCTTCAAAAACTAAGGAGTGTTCAGAATAGACAGACAACATAAACAGACTTGTAGGGAGGCGGTCTGAATATTCTGAACAGATGTTGGTAACTTAGCCGAACTGACAACATCTTAATGGGGCCATAGTAACAATATGAAAAGCGGTGAACCATTTAAGTGGTGCAATCGCCCTCATAGTCAAAGCTTAAAATAAAACTAATCAGCCTGACGACGTAAAAAAGCCGGAATATCAAGATATTCCAAATCTTTATCAGCCAAAGGTGCCGCTGCTACCGCATGCGATGAAGCATTCGCACGCAAATGCGCTGGACGATCCAAAGCACTATAGTCAATTTGGCCTGAGCTACGGCGAGTGTTATCGATAACCACTTTGGTAGAAGCAGGCTTAGCCACTTCCTTCGGTGCAGGAGCGGATACACTAACGGGACCCAAGCCTGTAGCAACCACAGTAACGCGCAACTCATTGGTCATCTCTGGATCAATTACCGTACCCACAACAACAGTTGCGTCACCTGATGCAAACTCTTCAATGATACTACCCACTTCTGAGTATTCACCCAAAGATAAGTCGATACCGGCGGTAATATTGACCAGGATGCCACGCGCACCTTGAAGATTTACGTCCTCCAACAATGGACTACGGATTGCAGCTTCGGCCGCTTCGCGTGCTCGATTTTCACCACTCGCACGACCTGTTCCCATCATAGCCAAGCCCATTTCAGACATCACGGTACGCACGTCGGCGAAGTCAACGTTGACCATACCTGGGCGAATAATCAGATCCGCAATACCTTGAACCGCACCGAGCAACACGTTATTGGCCGCTTTAAATGCATCCAACAACGAAGTTTGTTTGCCAAGAACAGACAACAACTTCTCGTTAGGGATAGTGATTAAAGAATCGACGCACTCACCTAATTCTTTAATACCTGCATCAGCAATTGCCATGCGCTTGCGACCTTCGAATGGAAACGGCTTGGTCACAACAGCAACTGTTAGAATTCCCAATTCGCGCGCAACTTCCGCAACTACCGGTGCACCACCAGTACCTGTACCACCGCCCATACCTGCGGCGATGAACACCATATCTGCACCGCGCAAAACTTCGGCGATACGTTCGCGGTCTTCCATTGCAGCCTGACGGCCAACTTCTGGATTTGCACCGGCGCCAAGACCTTTGGTCATGGTATTACCAAGTTGTAAAACTGTGCGTGCATCAATGTCTTTCAGTGCTTGCGCGTCAGTATTAGCGCAAATAAATTCTACGCCTTCTACTTTATTCGCAATCATGTGTTTAACAGCGTTACCGCCGCCGCCGCCCACACCGATAACTTTAATTACAGCGCTCTGATGAATGCTATCTACTAATTCAAACATGGCTTCTCCCCTTTCCCTTAACAAGTCTGTAAAGAAATTAAAAATAAATTACGTTCGTATAAAGTTACCTTCAAAGCTTTTTTAAAAATTGCTTTGAAAAAGCTTCTTTAACTTTCCAAAAATTGACCCTTGCGTATCTTTTATATGATGCGCTGCACGACCACCATCTTGGTGTTGCTGCTTCATCGCATAAATTAATAAACCTACCGCCGTCGAATAAATTGGGTTATTCACAATATCCGACAAGCCGCGCACATTTTGTGGGGCACCCAATCGCACCGGCATGTGAAAAATTTCCTCAGCCAACTCGACTACCCCTTCCATTTTTGACGTGCCGCCGGTTAATACAATTCCAGCGGCAATTAAATCTTCGTAACCACTGCGGCGCAATTCTGATTGCACCAGCGTAAATAATTCGTCGTAACGCGGCTCAACAACTTCTGCTAAAGCTTGCCGAGATAAATCGCGAGGTTGGCGATCACCGACACTTGGCACTTTAATGGTTTCATCCGGGCTGGTTAATTTTGCCAAGGCACAGGCATATTTAATCTTAATTTCTTCTGCATTCGGCGTTGGTGTACGCAATGCCATGGCGATATCGTTAGTCACCTGATCGCCCGCAATTGGAATCACACCGGTGTGACGAATAGCACCGTCTTTAAAAATTGCGATGTCTGTTGTGCCGCCACCAATATCAACAACACAAACACCTAATTCTTTTTCATCATCAGTCAAGACTGCATAACTGGATGCCAACTGCTCTAAAATAATATCTTCAACTTCAAGTCCGCAACGGCGAATGCATTTTTCGATATTTTGCGCCGCATTTACCGCGCACGTTACCAAATGAACTTTTGCTTCAAGACGCACACCGGACATTCCGAGTGGTTCCTTAACTCCATCCTGGTCATCTATCAAAAATTCTTGCGGCAAAATATGCAGAATTTTTTGATCTGCCGGGATTGCGACAGCTTGAGCCGCGTCAATAACACGCTCTAAATCTTGCGGGAAAACTTCGCGGTCACGAATAGCTACAATTCCATGAGAATTCAAACTACGAATATGACTTCCCGCAATACCTGCATACACCGAATGAATTTGGCAGCCCGCCATTAATTCCGCTTCTTCAACGGCGCGTTGAATAGACAAAACGGTGGATTCAATATTTACCACAACGCCTTTTTTTAAACCGGTTGAGCGATGCGATCCTATTCCGGCAATCTCTAAAATGCCTTCAGGAGTAATTGCGCCAACAATAGCGACGACCTTGGACGTACCAATATCCAGGCCTACAATCATTTTGTTGTCACTACTACTTGCCATTCGGTCAGCCTCAATAATCCGGTCTTCATCTTTGAAGACCCTATTTATTTTTATACATCCGTTATTTCTGAATATGATTTTGTTTCGTGCTCGATTCAGTCTTCAAATACTTTTTTGCCATCTCAGAATCTGGAATCCATTGCACCGATACTCCGTTGGAATATCTTACATCTATCGTTTTTACATCAGACCAAACATTGATTAAAAATTTATCGTATACAGTAACAAATCTACGCAATTTTTCCATCACTTCTTCGCGTCCAATTGCAATTTCTTTGTCATTTTTTAACGTCAATCGCCAAGATTTTTTGTTATCACACTTTAATGCTGCTATTTCCAGTCCACGTGATCTCAAAAGCGTAGATAAATCTTGATACTGCTGCATAATTTCACGCGCATTTAATTCGTTTCCTTGCAGCCACGGAAGGCCTGAAAGCTTCGTAGTTTCCTTTACGCGAATTATTTCTCCGCGTTGATTTAAAAATCCATTTGCATCCCATCGCGCAATCGGTGTTTGTTCAGCAATTTTTACAACCAAAGTATCTGGCCAGCGCCGACTCAGATAAACATTATCAACCCACGGGTCTTGCTGAAGTTCATTTTTAAGTTTGGTTAAATCTAACTGTAAAAAATCACCATCAATTTCTTTTTCGATTAACTCCATGGCCCGTTGCCTGGGTAAATATTGAAACTGACCTTCAACGGCGACACTTTTTAAAGGGCGCTCCAATAGCCGAGCCAAAGGCCCTGAAACAAGATAAGCAATTACTGCAAAAGCAATCAGCAACAAACCCAATCCGAGTCCGCGATAAATAATTTTTCGAGAAACTTTCGCCCTAACTTCTTCTACTGCACTTAGCTTGGTTTGTGTTTTAGCACTTCCACCTTGTGGTGATACCTTGCTAAAACCTCGTTCACGTCGCAAATTTGAATCGCCGCGAGACATGATCGGGTCATCAAACACTACTCGGCTTCTATTTTCAGTAACGGTAGCGGCACTTTTCGGTGTTGCTTTTCGACCTAAGAGTCGATTTTCTTTTCGCGCTTCGGTTTTGACTTCCGCTTTTGCTTCAGCTTTCCTCTCTATTCTCTGCTCAGATTTCTTTTGCGGTTTATCAAAAGACACAGCGTCACGCGCGGTCAATTTTTTATCGCCAATTATCGAGGAACGTGCACGTGTTTCACGACGCGGCTCCTGGAACAATACATCTCGTTCAAATAAACGATTTGCATCAACCAATCTGTCAGAGACTGCTGGCGGTTTATTTTTCATGTGCTTTAGTAGCGACCTATCACAAACTGCAACGCAAAATAGTTAACACCAATTCACTGAACGTTAAACCGCGAGCTTTCGCGGCCATGGGAACCAAGCTGTGACTGGTCATACCTGGCAGAGTGTTAACCTCCAACAAATAAAAATTTAATGATTTGTCGGCCATGACATCAACACGACCCCAACCGTCACAACCAACAGCATCAAATGCGGCTATAGCTAATGTCTTTAACTCAGTTTCTTTTTCTTGCGATAAGCCGCTCGGGCAAATATAGCGGGTATCGTTAGCGATATATTTTGCGTTGAAATCGTAAAACGTATGGTCAGTTTCTAATTTGATTGACGGTAAAGCTTCCCCACCAACAATAGCCACCGTAAATTCACTGCCTACTATTAATTTTTCTGCAATGACACTGCCGTCATATTTCGCCGCGTCGTTGTAAGCGTCGGCCAATTCTCTAGCAGACCGTACGCGAGCCATTCCAATACTTGAACCTTCATGGGCAGGCTTGACCATAACTTCGCCGCCCAAATCTGCAAGAGTTTTTGCCCAATCGCTATGACTATTTAAAACTGCAAAATCCGGCGTAGGCAAATTCACTCCGCGCCACAATTGTTTGGTGCGCAATTTATCCATCGCTAATGCGGAAGCCTGAACACCACTACCGGTAAACGGAATATTTAAATATTCCAGCACTGCTTGAATGCGACCATCCTCACCACCTGCACCATGAAGCGCTAAAAAAGCGCGATCAATTTTTGCAGCCTGAATATCTGCAATTGCATTAGTGCCAACATCAATGGCTACATGCTCAATGCCGGCCTCGGCCAAAGCTGCAACAACTGCTGCACCACTTTGCAAAGAAATTTCACGCTCGGAAGAAGTTCCACCGAGTAGTACACCAACACGGCCAAGTTGCTGCTTTAACTCATTACTCACCGGTAATTTTACGGGTTGCATTTACGTTAATACCTCACTGCAAATTTCGTTTTGCTAATTCAGGTGATAAAACACCTACATTACCCGCACCTTGAGTGATGACTATGTCACCTGCGCGCACCAAATCTTTAATAATGTCTGGAACACCATCAACAGTTTCTACAAAAATGGGTTCAATAATTCCGCGCGCGCGAATACTTCTGCACAAATGACGACTATCTGCACCTGGAATTACTTCTTCACCGGCGCTGTAAACTTCCAACATTATTAGTGCATCGACAGTGGATAAAACTTCTACGAAATCTTCGTACAAATCACGAGTGCGTGTGTAACGATGCGGTTGATAAACCATTACCAAACGACGGTCCGGCCAACCATCGCGCACAGCACGAACAATTGCTTGCACTTCACGAGGGTGATGTCCGTAGTCATCCACTAACATGGCATCACCATTACCAATCGGAAAATTTCCGTAAACCTGGAAACGGCGACCAACGCCTTGAAAATTTTCTAATCCTTTTTGAATTGCTTCGTCACTCAAACCTTCATCGGTTGCAACAGCAATTACTGCAGTTGCATTAAGAACGTTATGAATTCCTGGAATGTTTATGCGTATGTGCAAAGGCGCTTCATGGCCTGGACGAATAACATCAAACTGCGAGCTCATTTTATTTTG
>Ga0247739_10000994_pt1 | contig 10214 bp, 6 predicted proteins | sample UWRJL058202B2_FD_180943 | JGI IMG/M metagenome (GOLD analysis project Ga0247739, IMG submission 180943) | Plant litter microbial communities from Arlington Agricultural Research Station in Wisconsin, United States - UWRJ-L058-202B-2 | ecosystem: Environmental > Terrestrial > Plant litter >... | reverse complement strand
CGGCGCGCGTGGTCGCCCTGCCGGCCGGAGCCCGGTTCACGGCGACCACCTGGTCGCCGGACGGCAAGCGGCTGGCCTTCCTGCTGGACCGTCCCGGCGGGCTGGAGCTGTGGGTCGCTGACGTCGCCACCGCCACGGCCAGGGCCCTGACCGGTCCGCGCGTCAACGCGGCGGCCGGCGCCGAGATCGACTGGTTGCCCGACAGCTCGGCCATCCTGACCCTGCTGGTTCCGGAAGGCCGCGGCGCCGCGCCGGACACCGCCCGCGCGCCCACCGGCCCCACGGTCGCAGAGAGCATGGGCCGCGCCGCCCCGGTGCGCACCTATCAGGACCTGCTGACCGATCCGGTCGACGCCGCCCAGTTCGACTATTATTTCACCGCCCAGCTGGCCCGGGTCAGCCTGGACGGCCAGACGCGCATCCTCGGCGCGCCGGGCGTGATCCTGAACGTCTCGGCCTCGCCGGACGGGCGCTATATCCTCCAGACCGTGGCCAAGGGGCCGTGGAGCTATCAGGTCCCGGCGGGCCTGTTCCCGGCCGACGTCTTCGTCACCGACGCGGACGGCAAGATCGTGCACCGGGTCGCCGACCTGCCGCTGCGCGACGACATCCCGATCGCCTTCGACGCGGTCGCGCCCGGCCCGCGTTCGGCCCAGTGGCGCGCCGACGCCCCCGCGACCCTGGTCTGGGTCGAGGCCCAGGACGGCGGCGATCCGCGCAAGCCCGCCGAGGTCCGTGACCGCCTGTTCAGCCTGGCCGCGCCCTTCGATGCCGCGCCCCTGACCCTGGTCGATCTCAAGGAACGTTACGATGGCGTGCGCTGGGGCCGGGCCGACGTCGCCCTGGTCAACAGCCAGTGGTTCAACACCCGCCACGAGACCCGCTACGTCATCGACCCGTCCCGCCCGGGAACGTCTCGCGTCCTGCTCGAGCGCAACTATCAGGACCGGTACAACAATCCCGGCGATCCGATCCTGGAGCCCAACGCCGCGGGGCGTTCGGTTCTGCAGTTCACCGCCGACGGGTCCGGCGTGCTGATGACCGGCCCGGGCGCCTCGGCCTCTGGCGAGCATCCCTTCCTGGCCGCGATGAACCTGACGACCGGGCGGTCGACCCGTCTGTGGCAGGCCGCCGAGAACGATTACGAGACCGTGGTCGGCCTGGTCGATCCGGCGGGCCGTCGCATCATCACCCGCCGCGAAAGCCGTCTCGATCCGCCGAACCTGCAGATCCGCGACACCCGCAACGGCCGGGTCACGCCCCTGACCCGCTTCCCCGATCCGGCGCCGCAACTGGCCGGGGTGACCCAGCAGTCGATCACCTACACCCGCGACGACGGGGTGCAGCTGTCGGGGACCCTTTATCTCCCGGCCGGCTACGACAAGACCCGCGACGGTCCGCTGCCCATGCTGATGTGGGCCTATCCCGCCGAGTTCACCGACGCCGCCGTCGCCGGTCAGGTCGTCGGCACGGGCAACCGCTTCGTGCGCCCGGGCGGCTCCAGCCACCTGTTCCTGCTGACCCAGGGCTATGCGATCCTGGACAACCCTTCCATGCCCATCATCGGCAAGGACGGGGCCGAGCCCAACGACACCTATGTCGCCCAGCTGACGGCGGACGCGAAGGCGGCGGTCGATGCGGTGGTGGCTATGGGTGTCGCCGATCGCGACCGCATCGCCGTCGGCGGTCACAGCTACGGCGCCTTCATGACCGCTAATCTGCTGGCCCACACCGACCTGTTCCGCACCGGCATCGCGCGTTCGGGCGCCTATAACCGCACCCTGACGCCCTTCGGCTTTCAGTCCGAACAGCGCGACTACTGGGAGGCGACGGACGTCTATACGGCGATGTCGCCCTTCACCTACGCCAACCGGTTCAACGAGCCGATCCTGTTGATCCACGGCGAGGCTGACGACAATTCGGGCACCTTCCCGATCCAGTCGGAGCGGTTCTATGCGGCGCTCAAGGGCAATGGGGCGACGGTGCGCTACGTCGTCCTGCCGCTGGAAACCCACGGCTATCGCGCGCGGGAATCCGTCGGCCATACCCTGTGGGAGATGAGCCGCTGGCTGGATCAGTATGTGAAGAACGCCCCGCCCCGGGCGACGCCGGCCGCGCACTAGAACGGCAACCGCCCCGGAGCGCAAACTCCGGGGCGGTTTTGCATCAGGTCCCCGTTCAGGCTTTCGGCAGGCTCTCGAGCTGGCCGCGCAGCATCTGCAGGATGGCCGAGAAGTCGCGGCCGCCGTAGCCCAGGCCGTTGAACATCTGGAACAGGGCCTCGGACTGGGCGCCCAGCGGGGTCGAGGCGCCGGCCTTGGCCGCCGCGTCCTGGGCCAGTTTCAGGTCCTTCAGCATCATCGCCGTGGCGAAACCGCCGTCATAGTTGCGGTTGGACGGCGCGGTCGGCACCGGGCCGGGCCACGGATAGTAGGTCGTCACCGACCAGCTCTGACCCGAGGACTTGGCCGCGATGTCGAAGAATTTCACCGGGTCCAGACCCAGCTTTTCGGCCAGGGCGATGGCCTCGCAGGTCCCCAGCATGGTGATGCCCAGGATCATGTTGTTGCAGATCTTGGCCGCCTGACCCGCGCCGTGATCGCCGGCGCGGAAGGTGGCGCGGCTCATCGGCTCCAGCGCCGCCTCGATGCGCGCGAACTGGTCCTCGACGCAGCCGACCATGAAGGCCAGGGTCCCGGCGTCCGCCGCCATCGTCCCGCCCGAGACCGGCGCGTCGGCGAAGACGTATCCCGCCTCGCTGGCCAGACCCGCGACCTTGCGCGCCGTATCGACGTCGATGGTTGAGCAGTCGAGCAGCAGGGCCGAGGAGGGCGCGGCCCCGATGATCTGTTCCGAATAGACCGACAGCACATGCGGCCCGGCGGGCAGCATGGTGATGACCACGTCGGCGTCCTTGACGGCCTCGGCGACCGATCCGACCGGCGCACAGCCCGCGCCCTTTGCCCGCTCCAGCGCCGCCTGCGAAAGGTCGAAAGCCGCGACCTCATGGCCCGCCTTCGCCTGGTTCGCGGCCATACCGCCGCCCATATTGCCCAGGCCGATGAATGCGATCTTCATGGTCGTTCTTCCCTTTGATTTTCGCTGCTTACTGACGAAGCATTTCGCGTGCGGTGATCACCCGCATGATCTCATTGGTGCCTTCGAGAATGCGGTGGACCCGCAGGTCCCTCACGATCCGCTCCAGCGGATAGTCCTTCAGATAGCCGTAGCCGCCGTGCAGCTGCAGGGCCTCGTCGGCGATCTGGAAACAGGCGTCGGTGGTCAGGCGCTTGGCCATGGCGCACCACTTCGTCTTTTCCGGATGGTCTGTGTCGATGGCCCAGGCGCCGCGCAGCACCATCAGACGCGCGGCCTCCAGATCGGTCGCCATATCGGCCAGTTTGAACTGGGTGTTCTGGAAGTCGGCGAGGGCGCTGCCGAACTGTTTCCTCGACTTGACGTAGTCCAGCGTCGTTTCCAGCGCGAGCCGCGATCCGCCCAGCGAACAGGCGGCGATGTTCAGTCGCCCGCCGTCCAGCCCCATCATCGCATAGCGGAAGCCGTCGCCTTCCTTGCCCAGCAGGTTGGCGGCCGGGATGCGGCAGTCGTCGAACTGGACGATGGCGGTCGGCTGGGCGTTCCAGCCCATCTTCTTTTCCTGCGCCCCGAAGCTCAGGCCCGGCGCATCCTTGTCGACCACGAAGGCCGAGATGCCCTTGGGGCCCGGCTCGCCCGTGCGCGCCATGACCACATAGACGTCACTGGTCCCGGCGCCCGAGATGAAAGCCTTGGAGCCGTTCAGCACCCACTCGTCGCCTTCAAGCCGCGCGGTCGTCCGCATCGCCGCCGCGTCCGAGCCAGAGCCCGGCTCGGTCAGGCAGTAGGAGGCGATGTTTTCCATCGTGGTCAGCGACGGCACATAGCGCTGACGCAGATCATAGGAGCCGAACCGGTCGACCATCCAGGTCGCCATATTGTGGATCGAGATGAAGGCCGCGACCGCGACGTCGCCCCGCGCCAGCTCTTCGAAGATGATCGCCGCCTCGACCCGGCCCAGACCCGTGCCGCCGAAGTCCTCCGACGTATAGATGCCGCAGAAGCCCATCTCAGCCGCCTGACGCATGACGTCGACGGGGAAGATCTTGTGCTCGTCCCACTCGGCCGAGTTGGGCTTGAGCAGGTCCTCGGCGAAGGCGCGGGCCGCGTCCTGGATGGCGCGCTGGTCGTCGTTGAGGGCGAAGTCCATCAATGCTCTCCGACGGTTGGGATCAGGCCATCGTCGGAATGACGAACGAGCTGTCGGCGTGCTCCAGCTCACTGTCCGGCCAGCGGGCGGTGATCGTCTTGACCTTGGTCCAGAACTTCACGCCTTCCATGCCGTGCTGGTTGGTGTCGCCGAAGGCCGAACGCTTCCAGCCGCCGAAGGTGTGATAGGCGACCGGCACCGGGATCGGCACATTGATGCCCACCATCCCGACATTGACGCGGGCCGCGAAGTCGCGGGCCGCTCGGCCATTCTGGGTGAAGATGGCGACGCCGTTGCCGTACTGATGCTTCGACGGCAGGCTCAGCGCTTCCTCGAAGGAGGCGGCGCGGACGATCTGCAGCACGGGGCCGAAGATCTCTTCCTTGTAGGACTCCATCTCGGGCGTGACGTTGTCGAACAGCGACGGGCCGACGAAATAGCCGTTCTCGTGGCCCTGCAGCGTAAAGCCGCGGCCATCGACGATCAGGTCGGCCCCGTCCTTGACGCCCTGTTCGATCCAGCCTTCGACGCGGGCCTTATGCTGGGCCGTGACGACCGGGCCGTAGTGGGCGCCGGCGTCGGTGGAGATGCCGACGCGCAGGGTCTCGATCTCGGCGACCATCCGGTCACGCAGTTCGTCGGCGGTCTTCTTGCCGACCGGGACGACGACGGGCAGGGCCATGCAGCGTTCGCCGGCCGAGCCGAAGGCGGCGCCCGCCAGATCCTTGACCACCTGGTCCATGTCGGCGTCGGGCAGGACCACGCCGTGGTTCTTGGCGCCGCCCATGGCCTGGACGCGCTTATGGTTGGCCGCGCCGGTCTGATAGACATAGTGGGCGATGTCGGACGAGCCGACGAAGCTGACGGCGTGGACCAGCGGGTGGGTCAGGATGGCGTCGACGGCCTGTTTGTCGCCGTGGACAACGTTCAGGACGCCGGCGGGAGCGCCTGCCTCCATCATCAGCTCGGCCAGACGCACCGGCACCGACGGGTCGCGCTCCGACGGCTTCAGGATGAAGGTGTTGCCGACCGCGATGGCCACGCCGAACATCCACATCGGGATCATGGCCGGGAAGTTGAACGGGGTGATGCCCGCGACCACGCCCAGCGGCTGGCGCATCGAATAGACGTCGATGCCGGGGCCCGCGCCCCAGGTGTATTCACCCTTCAGCGCATGCGGGATGCCGCAGGCGAACTCGATCACTTCCAGACCGCGCTGGATGTCGCCCTTGGAGTCGGCGATGACCTTGCCGTGCTCGGACGACAGCATCTCGGCCAGCTGGTCCATGTTCGCCTCGACCAGGCGTTTGAACTCGAACATCACCCGGGCGCGGCGCTGCGGATTGGTCGAGGACCAGCCGTCGAAGGCGCCCTGGGCGGCCTGAACCGCGCGGTCCATCTCGGCGTCATTGGCCAATTGCACCCGGGCCTGAACCTCGCCGGTGTTCGGATTGAACACGTCGGAGAACCGTCCCGAAGCGCCGGTGAAGCTGGCGCCGTTGATGAAGTGGTTGATCTCGCGCATGGGCTGCGTCCTGTTGGTTTCGTCCCTGTAGACGCCGATCTAGCAGGCCGGGGAGGGCGAGGGCATTGCAAAGTTGCGGTCACAGGCTTGCGAAAACGCATTGTCGCGCGGCATCTAAGCTTCTCCTGCGTCAACCCGGATATCCGCTAGCCTTGGCGTAACGAGGAAATGCCGGAGAGGCCAGATGCCCGATTTGAACCGCCGCCTGATGACGTCGAAAGCCGATCTCGGCGCGACCCTCCTGCAGCCCAGCGGCCCGTTCGAGCCGAAGGCCGGCGAGGTTGTTTTCGCGCTCGACCGCTTCTCCCTGACGACCAACAACATCACCTACGCCGCCTATGGCGACAGCATCGGCTACTGGAGCGTCTTCCCGACGGGGCAGGACGGCTACGGCATGATGCCCGTCTGGGGCTTTGCCGATGTGGTCAAGTCGCGCGCCGAGGGCATCGCGGTCGGCGCCCGGGTCTTCGGCTATTTCCCGATGGCCGATACGCTTCTGGTGCAGGCCGAGAAGATCACGAAGGGCGGGTTCGCCGACGCCGCGCCCTGGCGCAAGGCCGTGCCGGACATCTACAACCGCTATGTCCTGTGCGCCGCTGACGCCAACTATTCCGCCGCGCTGGAGAACCCGGAGGTCCTGTTCCGGCCCCTGTTCATCACCTCCTATACGGCCGTCGACTTCCTGCGCGACCACGACTTCTTCGGCGCGAAACAGGTCGTGGTCTCCAGCGCCTCGTCCAAGACGGCCTATGGCGCGGCCTGGTGCCTGGGTGAGGACGACGTGACCCTGATCGGCCTCACCGGCGCCCGCAACCGCGCCTTCGTCGAGGGCTTGGGCGCCTATTCATCCGTATACGGATATGATCAGGTCGAGGGCCTGCCGACGGGCGTGCCGACCCTCTATCTCGACCTCGCCGGCGATCCCGCCCTGCGCCGTCGGGTCCATGCCCATTTCGGCGCCGACCTGACCTATGACTGCCTCGTCGGCTCGACCCGGAGCGACGAATTCACCAATGACGATCCGGAGCTGGTGGGGCCCAGGGCGGAGTTCTTCTTCGCCGCCACCTGCCTCGACGCCCATCGCGAGCGTGGCACGCTCCGGGCCTTCTATGAAAAGTTCTTCGCCGACCAGCGCGCCTTCTTCGAACGCGTCGTCGACCCGGCCTCGCCCTGGATCCGCATCGTCGAGCACAACGGGCTAGGGGAGGCGGCGAAGGTGGTGCGGGCTCTGGCCGACGGCGTCAGCGATGCCGCCGAGGGGGCGGTGGTCCGGATCGTGCGCTAGGCCCTTGCATTATCGCACCGGTCCATGCGCAATCGCGCAATGTTCGACTGGGACGACGTCAGAATCTTCATCGCCGCCGCCCGCGCCGGCTCGCTCGGCGGAGCGGCGACCCGGCTGGGCATAGACGCCGCCACCGTCGGCCGCCGGGTCGCCCGGCTGGAGAGCGCGCTGAAATCCACCCTGGTGGTCCGCTCCGCCTCGGGCCTGCAGCTGACGGCGGCGGGCGCCCAGCTGCTTCAGGTTGGGCTCGAGGCCGAGAGCGCCATGGACGCCGCCGCCCGGGTCGCCCAGCCCGACGTGGTCGCCGGCACCGTCCGCATCAGCGCCTCGGAAGGCTTCGGCGGCGCGGTCCTCGCCCCCGCGCTCGCCAGCCTCCACGCCGCCCGCCCGGGCCTGCGCATCGAACTGGCCGCCAGCTCCGGCTTCCTGTCGCCGTCGCGGCGCGAGGTCGACATGGCCATCACCCTCAGCGCCCCCGACAGCGCCCGGCTGATCGTCGAGCCCCTGACGCCGTATCAGCTGGCCCTCTACGCCAGCCCCGCCTATCTCGACGCCCGTCCGGCGCCGGACCGTGTCGAAGCCCTGAGCGACCACGACATCGTCGGCTATGTCGACGACCTGATCTATGCGCCCGAACTGCGCTATCTCGACGAGGTCCGGCCCGGGCTGACGCCGCATCTGGCCTCCTCCTCGATCCGGGCCCAGCGCGAGATCATCGCTGGCGGCGGCGGGATCGGTGTCCTGCCCTGTTTCCTCGCAGACGGTCTGAGCCGGGTCCTGCCCGCCGTCCTGCTCGAGCGCCGCTTCTGGCTCAGCACCCATCGCGAGGTGCATGACACGGCCCGCCTGCGCGCCGTCACCGCCTGGGTCCGCGCCCTGTGCGCCGGGACGACGGAGCGCCTGTCCCCCTACTAAATCCTCCCCCATCGGGGGAGGGGGACCGCGAAGCGGTGGAGGGGGCTACCCCACACACCGCATCTGGCTTTAGCCCCCTCCGTCTCCTCGCAAGCGCTCGGAGCCACCTCCCCCAATGGGGGAGGATCTTCGGCTGACTTTCCCGCAAACCCTGCTATGTCTGACGCATGAGTAGTGTTTCCTCATCCACAGCCGCCGACGACCTCTGGTCCGCCCCGGGCCGGCCGCGCGATCCCGACGCCAAGCGCGAGGCCATCCTGACCGCCGCCGCCACCGCCTTTGTGCGCGACGGCTATGGCGCCACCTCCATCGACGACGTCGCCGCCCGCCTGGGGGTGTCCAAGCCGACGGTCTACTACTACGCCGGATCCAAACAGGCCCTGCTCAGCGCCTGTTTCATGATCGCCCTCGACGCCTATTCCGAAGCCGTGGAGGAGGGGGCGGTCTCGGGCGTCGACGGTCGCGAGTGCCTGCACCAAGTCGTTCAGAAATATGTGGAAATCACCACCACCGTGTTCGGCCGCTGCCTGCACCGGGTGCCCGACGTCGAGCTGACGCCGCCGGTGCGCGAGCGGCTGCGTGCGGTCAAGCGCAAGGTCGACGCCCGCATCCGCGACCTGCTGCGCGAGGGCGTCCGCGACGGCTCACTGCGCACCGCCGACGTCCGCATGTCGACCTTCGCCATCTCCGGCGCGATGAACTCTATCGCCCAGTGGTACGCGCCCGAGGGCAAGCTGGCGCCGGAGGAAATCGCAGAACGCCTGTGGGACGCCTTCTCCGAAGGGGTCAGGCCCCGTTGACCCGCCGTCAGCCTTCCGCCATTAAGTCTACTCGCAAGTAGGAAATAGAGATGCAGGCCATCCTCGACCAACTGGAACAGCGCCGCGCGGCGGCCCGCCTCGGCGGCGGCGAAGCCCGGATCGCGGCCCAGCACGCCAAGGGCAAGCTGTCGGCGCGCGAACGCATCGACGTCCTGCTGGACGAGGGCTCCTTCGAGGAGACCGACATGTTCGTGGAGCACCGCTCGCACGAGTTCGGCATGGAGAAGCAACGCATCCCCGGCGACGGCGTCGTCACCGGCCGCGGCACCATCGGCGGCCGGCTCGTCTACGTCTTCTCCAAGGATTTCACCGTCTTCGGCGGTTCGCTCTCGGGCGCCCATGCGGCCAAGATCGTCAAGCTGCAGAAGATGGCCCTGACCACCGGCGCCCCGATCATCGGCCTGTTCGACGCCGGCGGCGCCCGCATTCAGGAGGGGGTCGAAAGCCTCGCCGGCTATGCCGACATCTTCCTGCAGAACACCCTGGCCTCGGGCGTCATCCCCCAGATCAGCGTCATCATGGGCCCCTGCGCGGGCGGCGACGTCTATTCGCCCGCCATCACCGACTTCATCTTCATGGTGAAGGACACCTCCTACATGTACGTGACCGGCCCCGACGTGGTCCGGACGGTCACCAATGAGGTCGTCAGCCACGAGGACCTCGGCGGCGCCCGCGTCCATGCGGGCAAGTCCGGGGTCGCCGACGGCGCCTTCGAGAACGACTTGGAGGCCCTCAGCGAGGTCCGCCGCCTGATCGGCTTCCTGCCGTTGTCGAACCGCGAGAAGCCGCCCGTCCGCGACAGCTACGACGACCCGGCCCGCGACGAGGCCTCGCTCGACACCCTGATCCCGGCCAATCCGAACCAGCCCTATGACATGAAGGAGCTGATCCTGAAGACGGTCGACGAGGCCGACTTCTTCGAGATCGGGGCCGACTTTGCGAAGAACATCATCTGCGGCTTCGGCCGTCTGGACGGCCAGCCCGTCGGCATCGTCGCCAACCAGCCCCAGGTTCTGGCCGGCGTCCTCGACATCGACAGCTCGCGCAAGGCCGCCCGCTTCGTGCGTTTCTGCGACGCCTTCGGCCTGCCGCTGGTGACCCTGGTGGACGTCCCCGGCTTCATGCCCGGCACGAAACAGGAGTACGGCGCCCTGATCAAACACGGGGCCAAGCTGCTGTTCGCCTATGCCGAGGCGACCGTGCCCAAACTGACCCTGATCACGCGCAAGGCCTATGGCGGCGCCTATGACGTCATGAGCTCCAAACACCTGCGCGGCGACGTCAACTACGCCTGGCCCACCGCCGAGATCGCGGTCATGGGCGCCAAGGGCGCGGTCGAGATCATCTTCCGCAAGGAGGCCGGCGACCCCGAGGCCCTCGCCGCCCGCGAGGCCGAATACAAGGCCCGCTTCGCCAACCCCT
>Ga0247739_10000992_pt1 | contig 10234 bp, 9 predicted proteins | sample UWRJL058202B2_FD_180943 | JGI IMG/M metagenome (GOLD analysis project Ga0247739, IMG submission 180943) | Plant litter microbial communities from Arlington Agricultural Research Station in Wisconsin, United States - UWRJ-L058-202B-2 | ecosystem: Environmental > Terrestrial > Plant litter >... | reverse complement strand
ATTTATCTAATATAAAAATAAAATCTTTTCGCCTTTCCGATTTACCGGCGAAATCCCCTAGCATTGCTTGCTAAAATTAACTTGTAGCTATAATTCTAAATCATAATATGAACCATCAAAATATAAAAACCCTCGGCCAATTAAAACAAAGCGGCTATCAATCAAAATCAGTCAAAGAAGAAATTAGGCAGAACTTGATCGTAAAACTCAAACAAAAAGAACAAACCTTTCCTGGGATTTTAGGGTACGAAGATTCCGTGATTCCGGATACTGAACGAGCATTACTAAGCCGACACAATATCTTGTTCCTCGGCTTACGCGGACAGGCAAAAACCCGTATGGCACGCCAGATGACCTCCTTACTGGACGATTACATTCCTTATGTGGACGGTAGCGAAATCAGCGATGATCCATTTAAGCCAATCAGCAAATTTGCTGTAGACCTGCTGGCAGAAAAAGGTGACGATACGCCGATTGCTTGGTTGCATAGCAGCCAGCGTTATGGTGAAAAATTAGCGACACCAGATGTAAGCGTTGCAGATTTAATTGGAGACATTGACCCCATTAAAGCAGCCAACCTTAAACTGAGTTTTGCTGATGAAAGAGTGCTTCACTACGGTATTATACCACGAAGCAACCGTGGTATTTTCGTTATCAATGAGTTGCCGGATTTGCAGGCACGTATCCAAGTGTCGCTGTTCAATATACTACAGGAAGGCGATATTCAAATCCGTGGTTTCAAGCTGCGCTTGCCGTTAGATATACTGTTTGTATTTACAGCCAATCCAGAAGATTACACCAATCGTGGATCCATCGTTACACCGTTAAAGGATCGCATCGAAAGCCAGATATTGACGCACTATCCTAAAACCATCGAAACTTCTTTGGCCATCACCGAACAAGAAGCAGATGTGCATCCCGACCAAGCTGCAAGGGTTTCTATTAGCGACTTGGTAAAACGTTTGATAGAGCAAATTTCTTTTGAAGCACGTAGCAACGAATACGTTGATAAAAAGAGTGGTGTAAGTGCCAGGTTAACTATTGCAGCATACGAAAATGCAGTGAGTAGCGCCGAACGTCGGGCTATTATCCACAACGAAAAAAGTACCTTGGTTTGGATCAGTGACCTGGTGGGCATCATTCCATCGATTACAGGTAAAATAGAGTTGGTGTACGAAGGCGAGCAAGAAGGGCCTTATCAAGTAGCTTTCAACTTGCTGGAAAAAGCCATCCGCAGCTTGTTTATTTTGTACTTCCCCAATCCTGAATTGATAAAAAAACGCCGCAATACTGGCAAGGCATCACAACAAAAAGAAGAAGAAAACCCTTACAAGGCAGTGATAAGCTGGTTTGACAGTGGACACAAGCTGGATGTTTTGCTTGATGCTACAGATGATATGAAAGTTCAGTTGCTGTATCAAGTAAGCGGTTTGCATGCATTGGTAAACAAATATTTCCATCGTGCCAACGAGAAAGAAACGGCTTTGTTGATGGAGTTTGTATTACACGGTTTGTCGTCCTATTCACTTATCAGCAAAAAGATATTGGAAGGGAAAATCGAATTCAAAGATTTGATGGGCAGCATGCTTGATATGGGAAAGCCTAGCTCGTCGGACGCAGACTTTGATGAAGAAGACTATAAATAAATGAATATTCGACCAAATAAAATGTCCCAAGGAATGATAAATTCTTTGGGACATTTCTTTTATAATCATTCATTTTTAGCCTACCAAAGCGGCCATCACGTCTTCTACTTTTTTTGCACTAGGATAAAATTCAACCAATCGGGTTATTACTTCTTCTACCAAAGCATCCGGACAGCTTGCGCCGCTGGTAATCAAAATATTGGCTGGTTGACTGGTCGGCAGATAATGCTCGGTGGCAGTTTCTTCCTTAGTACGCCAATTACAATGGCTGATCAATGTTGAAGATAAAATCTTGTCTGGGGAATCAATGTAAAAACTCGGCAATTTTGCCTCACATAATTCTACCAAGTGCATGGTGTTGCTGCTATTATAACCGCCTACTACAATGGCAATATCTGCTGGCGTTTCCAACATTCCTTGGACAGCATTCTGGTTATCGCTGGTTGCGTAACAAAGTGTGTCCCGGGTATCTGCAAAGCGTTCACTTATCGTGATATCGGTTAGCTGATAAAAATCTTTGATCAATTGTTTGAGGTAATCTGCAATGGCTTGTGTGTCGCTAGCTAATTGTGTTGTTTGGTTGATAACACCGAACCGCTGCAAATCTTGCGTTACATCAAAACCTTCGCTGAACCGGCCTTTAAATTCAGTATAAAAATCAGCCGCAGGTTTTTCCCCGGTGATATATTTGCCTAGTTCAATGGTTTCTGCCATATCATTTACAACAACCGTTGGTGCAAATGCAGCGCTCCTGCTGAACGTTGCCCTCGTTTCTTCATGCTTCGGTTTACCATGTACTACAATACTAAAACCCTTGCCGGCAATAGCTTCTCCACGGTTCCAAACCTTTTCAACGAAAGGGCAAGTAGTATTGTAAGTAGTTGGTTCAATTCCTAGGCCTCGTAGTTTTTCTTCGATAGCAATGGTAGTTCCAAAAGCTGGGATAATCACTACATCTTCTGGTGTTAACGCTTCGTATGGAATCAGTTGATTTCCGTAAGTATCCTGTAAAAATTGCACGCCATGACCTTGGAGATTGGCATTTACTTGTGGGTTATGAATCATTTCACTTAACAAAAAGATGCGTTTTCCAGGGTTTTCGGCTACGCATCTAAAGGCAATTTCGATGGCGTTTTCTACACCATAACAAAATCCAAAATGCCTGGCCAAATAAATTCTAACTGGTCCAAAATCCAATAATGTTGGGGTAAAATCCTTCTTGAGTCGATCCTGTGCCTTTCGATAACTTTTAACTTTCGAAATCAATGGGCTGCGGTACATCACCGGTACATTGAACTGCTTCATATTACAAAGATAACCAAGATTCGGATGTTTGGTTTCAATCTTATCAGTGAAATCATGCGAGCAGGTGAGACTTTATCAAACCTCCAATTTTTTTAACATCCATATACCGCAACCATGATGGCCGGTATTGCCCAGTGGTGCATTCAATAATTCGAAACCAAACTTATTATACATCGGGATGGCATCCGTTAGTTCGGGCATCGTCTCCAAATAAACATTTTTAAATCCTTTTCCGACCGCTGTTTGCAAACAATTAGACATCAACATTTTACCCAAACCTTTTCCCCTAGCGCTTTTACGCAAATACATTTTCACCAATTCGCAAGTGTCACTTGGCAAACCTTCAGTAGGAAAAATACCCGCCCCGCCTACAACTTTCCCCTCGAGTTCAGCTACGTGGTACGAGGAGCTGGGCGTCATAAATAAATCACTCAAATGATCGGTGCTTTCATCATAATATACGGTTCCAGGGTGGTTTGCACCATACTCTTTTAGCGTAGTACGTATAATGGTTGCCAGTGTTTCATTGTCGGCAGGCACAATAGGACGGATTTCGATAGAAGACATATTGCAAAGAAAACAAATCTTCATTAACTAGTTATAATAGTATCTGTTGATATCATTCACTGTTTTCCTATGTTCAGCAGTACTGCGCTTTTTACGGTCAATGTTGCGCCTGTATCCACTTCTACTGATTTACACCAAGCATTACTGATTACTATTACATTGTGCAACACTTTTACCCGGCTGTAACAATTGGGCACTTTTCCGTTTTCCCAAATCGTTGGGTCGCCCCAATTACCTGGTTTGATAGTCTTACATTCTGGGTAGAACTCTACGATAAATGTTCCCAAAGTTTTTGATGAATGCTTTGGCGCTACGGGTGCAATGCCTACTAACGGCGCTACATTGGTAAGCGCCATGTTCAACGGCAAGTTTTGTCCGTTTAAAGTGCCAGTGTCAACAGGTATAAGCAAAGAATATTGCACATCGTAAACCGCATAACTTGTTCCATCAAAACCAGTAGTAGATAGCGGAACCGAAACTTGATTTTGACCAAGGTAATTTTGGACAGTGACATAGTATTTGTTCGAATCATATTTGTTCGGTCGAACAAAATAGTAATTATTGGTAGGGTTTGAATTGGTATAAACAGAGTTGGTATCAATATGGTAGGTAGATTTCCATTCGGCAAATGAGCGACCATCAAAGGCGCCATTAAAACTTGGCTGGTTGGTGTAATAGGTATTGAAATCCCAAACTTTAAAGGGCGGAGAATCATTCAATTGCTCAAGCACATACCTGTCGATGGTGTTATTACTTCGGTATGCATACAAAAAATTATTGGTAAAAGAACCAGAATCCCACGTATGCAACAGCAAAGGTGTAGGGTCGCCATATAAATGGTTATGGTTGAAATCAACATCTGCATCCGTCAGTGTTTCGTCTTCCGTGCCCAGCTCCACGTTTTTTCTATTGGATGAATAAGGAATGTACTGTGGGGCGGTATTATCTGTTGTGTCTCTATAAAAAACATTGTGCATCACTTTAAGCCTTCTAACCTTAAAACCGCCAGTGGAATTAGCTGACCCTGCGAGTAAGTTCATGCGGCGTGCTTGTAGCGGATTTGTGTTTGCACCCGAATTAAAAACGGTACAACTGTCAATAGTAAGCCCTCGCATCACATCCGAAGAAGAAGAATAGAACTGGATGCCCAAACTAAAACCATTGAAAATAAAACTGTTAACTATGCTTTTGGGTTTCGTTTCGTCATTGTTTTGAACATATATCTGCGGCCCATGGCCACGAACGGTATTGGAATAACCATTGTTGAAAAACAGACAGCCATATACCTCCGCATTGGTGGATGTGCTCCAATAACCCATACCACCGCCGGGGCAATTGTGCACGACGCAATTGATGATTTTAGTGGAAGGGCCATAAACGGCAATGCCAGTAGCATAATAAATGTCTGTAGGAGGGTCTGTATTGCCAATGGATATGCGGGTAACAGGATTACTTGTTACCTCTAGACCCATATAATGCGTGTATTGCCCATGGATGGTCAATATAACTTGGTTGGTTACAATCGCCGCATTGCCCAACAATGTGGGACGTTCATTTGGAAAATTACAGACAGTTATGGGCGATACAGCAGTACCAGATAATGTACTTGAAAAAGGTGCGACATAGGTGCCTCCCCGAACCCAAATCGTATCTCCAGGCAAAACAACGGTTGCCGGCCTCGACAATGCGTATGCCAGCGACCATGGATTTTGAAAAGACCCAACTGCTGAATTCGAACCAGAAACACTTACATACCAAGAAGCCGCAAATAAACTGCTAGAAAAAAACACTGATGCACACAAGAATAAAACAACACGAGTTGGATTTTTCATTGAATAAGTTGGATTAGTTCTTCACAGAAAAAATCATGCCTTATTCACTGTCGACGCCTTTCTTATATACAAAATCGATAAACTGTGCCAATGTGTCGATTAATGAAAAATCGTTATATGAGAATTTATCTTTTCGCTGTAAATTCTAATAACAAAGCTTTATAGTTACTAAGATGCAGCAGCCTTTTCGTCTTGCGATTCTTCGTCTGCCAGTATTTCATCTTCACTTCTTTCTTCTACCCATTCAGGATGCTCGTCGTTCGTTACATCCCAAATTAGGTCAATCAATTCCATTCGTTCGGCCATGGTCATGGCTATGATATCTGCTTTTGTTATTGGCATTTTGTATAATTGAAAAATTAAAGATTAAAATATCGGATTTCTGAATTGGATTTTCAAAGTAAACATTTTTTTAAACAAGGCAGAGTGGAAAACGAAAATTACATTTACAAAAAAAACGCTATGGCAGCTTGGTTCGAAAGTTGGTTTGACTCTCCGTATTATCATCAATTGTATTTTAAACGAGATGAAAAAGAAGCCGCAGCATTCATTGATAGATTGATTGACCATCTGCAACCAAAGCCCGGAAGCACCATTTTGGATATGGCTTGCGGCAAAGGCAGGCATTCTATCCAATTGGCCGACAAAGATTTCGATGTAACTGGCTTAGACCTGTCTTTTAATTCCATAGCTGAAGCAAAAATAAACGAACGGGAAAATCTACATTTCTATCAACACGATATGCGCTTGCCGTTCCGCATCAACTACTTTGATTATTGCTTTAACTTTTTTACCAGTTTTGGCTATTTTAATACCAGAAGAGAGAACGACAATGGCATCCGTACGATGGCGCAGTCGCTCAATAAAGATGGCACCTTGGTAATCGATTATTTGAACGTGCACTATGCGGAAGACCATTTTGTATATACGATGGATAAAGAAATTGATGGTGTAAACTTTCATATTACGAAGTGGATGGATGAGGACTATTTTTATAAAAAAGTAGAGGTAGAAGATGATGACTTTGAAGAACCGCACATTTATACAGAAAAGGTTTCAAAGTTTAGTTTGGGTGATTTTACGGATATGCTCGGCTTCCAAAACATGCAGGTGCAAGAAGTATATGGTGATTATAACTTATCCGATTATCACGTTCGCAACTCTCCGAGAATGGTTATTTTAGCCAAAAGGAGATAGAACCATCTCTAAATTACGACGTAAATTTTTAGGGTTATGTTTGTTACAACCACGCAAATACGGGTGCATTACGCACTTACCGACCAAATGGGTATCGTATACCATGGCCACTATGCACAGTTTTTCGAGATTGGTCGTGCAGAGGCAATCCGGCAGTTAGGTTTTACCTATAAGGAACTGGAAGCGATGGGCATTATTATGCCGGTGGTTGACCTTCATATAAAGTTTTTACGTCCGGTTAGGTATGATGAACTGATTACCGTACGCATTACGCTTAAAGAAATACCAGTACATCATAAAGTAATATTCCATTCGGAAGTGCTCAATGAAAAAGGCGAACTATGCACCGCCGGCGAAGTGACCTTGTATTTTATGGAAGCGGCCACTATGAAACGTTGCGAAATGCCAAAAGCATTACAGGAAAAACTCTTCCCTTACTTTGTTACGGAAGAATAATATCCTCTGTGGCTACTATCATTTATGAAAAAAGAAAGCACCATTCTACATATCGGAAAGTATGTTGATCCATTATCCGATTTTGGTTTCAAGTTATTATTTGGTTCCGAACCTAACAAAGATTTGCTTATTGGTTTCTTGAATGGAATGTTTGAAGGAAAGAAGATTGTGACAGACTTGACTTTCATACAAAACGAGCAGCAAGGTCCGCAATCAGCGTTCCGTAAGTCTATCTTCGATTTGATTTGTATAGACCAGTTTGGTACAAAGTTTATCATTGAGGTACAACGTGTGTATCAGCATTATTTCAAAGACAGAGCTGTATATTATACTTCCACTTTGATTCATGAACAAGGCCCGAAAGGAAAAAGCAAATGGGATTTCATGCTCATGGAAGTTTACTTGATTGCATTAATGGATTTTAGCTTTGAGGATAGTTTACCGGACACATATCTACATCGTGTTCATCTAGTAGAAGAAGCAACTGGAAAGATATTTTACGAAAAGTTAGGCTACATTTTTGTTGAAATCCCTAAGTTTAAAAAGCCAGTTAAAGACTTGAAAACCGACCTTGACCGCTGGCTGTATGTATTGAAGAACATGAGTAATTTACAAAAAATACCTGTATTTTTGGATAAACGGATATTTCAAAAGCTTTTTACTATTGCGGAAGTATCTAAATTAACAAAGGAGGAATATATGAAATACGAAAAAAGTCTAATGGCAAAATGGGATGAATACGCTGTTTTGACCACAGCTAAGAAAGAAGGAAAGATGGAAGGCAGACTTGAAGGCAAATTAGAAGAAGTAAAAAACTTGATTTTGAAGTTAGGGCTATCTGATTCTCAAGCTGCTGAAATAGCTGAAGTATCCATGGATTTTGTCAAAAACGTAAGGAGTGGGTTAAAAAAATAGTTTGTTATTATTGGTTTTAGTTTCAATAAACATCATAAAAAAACGAAGCAACTCCTGTTGCTTCGTTTTTTTAAAATTCAATACTTCGAATGTCGTTATTTTCCCTTGCCCCAGCCGAACCAATCATTTCCGTTTGCATATAACATTAAGCCCAATAATAATACCATTCCCACCACCTGTGCGTATTCTAGCACTTTAGGGTTCATCTTGCGGCCAGTAATCATTTCATACAGTGTAAAAACGACGTGGCCGCCATCTAATGCCGGTATCGGCAACAAGTTCATAAAGGCCAATATAATACTGAAAAAGGCCGTTATCGTCCAGAAAGATTCCCAATCCCATTCAGTTTTAGGGAAGATTTTGGCCATTGATTTAAACCCACCCAAACCTTTGTAAGCCTCCGTTTTAGGTGAAAAAATCAACTTGAATTGGTCAATGTACCATCCTAATTTTTCGCCAGCCATTTTTACACCTTGTGGAAATGCTGCAAAAAAACCGTACTTTTTAATTTGATAGTCTATGATACCTGCAGAATCCAGCGATTCTGGCAAACCGATAATTTTCATTCCCTGCACGTAACCTACGCTGTCGATAGGCCATTGGGTGGTGATCAACTTACCATCCCTTTCCACAACCACATTCGCTATGCTATTTTTTTTCTTATCAAAAGCTGTCTTCACATCACCTTGAAAAGGCGTTGGCACTGAATCTACCATCACCACCTTATCCCAACGTTTGATGCCAATCTTTTGCGAAATGCCAGTATCCATGCCTACTAAAAAGGGGGCCCGGATGCCAATCAAGGGCACTTCACTTTTTTTCTTTTGAACCAATTGACCGATCAAATTATCCGGAAGCGTGATTGTCTGCTGTTTCCCGTCTCTTTCAATAGTTACTTGCTTCGATAAAACCAATTTTGGAATAATATCATAATAATCCTCAATCTTTTCATTGCCAACTGCTAGCACTTTGTCCCCATCCTTAAAACCAAGGTTCAACATCAAACTGTCCTGCACCTCAATACCATATTTCAGGGAACTATTTACAATCTTCTTTTCACCCCAAACCATTAATATGCCTGCATAAATGATGAATGCCAATAAAACATTTACCGTAACACCTCCAAGCATAATAATTAACCTTTGCCAGGCCAGTTTACTCCGAAATTCATCTGGCTTGGCAGGAAGTGCTAACTGTTCCTTGTCCATGCTTTCGTCTATCATTCCGGCTATTTTTACATAACCACCCAAAGGCAGCCAGCCAATACCATATTCTGTATCCCCTACTTTTTTCTTGAGCAACGAAAACCAAGGATCAAAAAAGAGATAGAATTTTTCTACCCGGCAGCCAAACCACCGAGCAGTTATAAAATGGCCAAACTCGTGAAGAACGACCAAAATAGATAAGGAGAACAATAATTTGATGGTTACCATTCCTATTTCGGGCAAAGACATTGCTAATAATACCATTGTTTGTTGTAATATTTTTTAAGATGGATCACATGGCGGCAGGCCCATATTATAATTTGATCATGGATGCGGCGAAATTACGGGCCTCGCCATCGCTATCAAAATAATCGTCCAAAGTTGGCTTTTCTATAAAGGTTATTTTCTCCATGGCTTTTTCCACCAAAGCCATCATATCAAGGAAACCGATACGATTGCGCAAAAATGCCCACACCGCTATTTCGTTGGCAGCGTTCATGATGCAAGCTAGATTTCCGCCTTTATTTAGTGCTTCTGTTGCCAGCGCTAGATTAAGAAAAGTTTTGGTATCCGGCTCTTCGAAAGTGAGGCTTTCAAATTTGCGAAAGTCAAGCCGAGGGAATTTGTTGGGAATCCTTGTTGGAAAGCCCATTGCATATTGAATCGGAAGTTTCATATCTGGCAGCCCCATTTGTGCTTTGATGCTACCATCTTCAAATTGTACCATACTATGAATGATACTCTGCGGATGGATAACCACTTGAATTTGACTTGGTTGCAAATTGAACAACCATTTTGCCTCAATCATTTCAAGGCCTTTGTTCATTAGGGTAGCACTGTCAATGGTAATCTTTGCGCCCATAGTCCAGTTGGGGTGCTGTAATGCATGGTCACGTTTTACGTTCACCAAAAAATTTGGCTTTTTGCCTCTGAAAGGCCCACCGCTTGCCGTAAGTATAACTTTTTCGATTTTGCTACCTGTTTCGCCTACCAAACACTGAAAGATGGCAGAATGCTCGCTATCTACTGGAATGATAGGGGCCTTATGTTCCACCGCCTTTTGCATAACGATATCGCCTGCTACTACCCAGGTTTCTTTATTGACCAAGCC
>Ga0247739_10000991_pt1 | contig 10235 bp, 10 predicted proteins | sample UWRJL058202B2_FD_180943 | JGI IMG/M metagenome (GOLD analysis project Ga0247739, IMG submission 180943) | Plant litter microbial communities from Arlington Agricultural Research Station in Wisconsin, United States - UWRJ-L058-202B-2 | ecosystem: Environmental > Terrestrial > Plant litter >... | reverse complement strand
ATGCTGGCAGGTTGCGCTTTAATGTTACTGATAAGTTTGCTTTTAGGCTCCTGGTTTATAAGGGTTTACAAAAAAGGTTTTACGGTAAGTACTATTAATTTGCTCACTAAATTGCCATTTATCAAGAAAAAGGCAAAAGCTTTTGCAGCTGAAAAAGCAGAAACATTGCAGGAAATTGATCATCAGATTAAAGTTCTTTATACAGATCGTAAACCAAGATTTTACTCTTCACTTGTTCTTGAATTTGCTGCGAGAGTAATAGGTTGTGCTGAGATTTACTTTACTGCCATTGCAATTGGTTTGAATATGTCTCTGACAGAAGCCTTGATCGTCAGTTCGGCATCATCATTATTTGCTAATCTTATTTTCTTTTTTCCAATGCAATTAGGTACAAGGGAAGGTGGATTGGCCATGGCGCTGACAAGTGTTGGTTTGCCGGCAGCAGGAGGAATTTTTATTGGCGTAGTAATGCGCATCCGGGAGATCTTCTGGATTTTGATCGGCCTGGCATTGATCAACAGAAAAGGAGCCGGTGTAGAAAATATTCAGGAAGAAGAAAAGAGTAGTGAATTAAGTTATGCGCATTCTGTCGCTCAAAATAAAAAAGCATGGTAAAGGGAGTATTATTGGATTACGGTGGCACGATTGATACTAACGGTTTGCATTGGGGAGCTGTATTGTGGGAAAGTTATCAGAAACATCTGGTAAATGTTGATAAAACAGCGTTTTCAAAAGCATATTCATTTGGTGAAAGATCATTGGCTATCAATCCGATTATTAAGCCGGATCATACTTTTTATGATACTTTATATTTAAAAATTGAGCAGCAATTTAAGTTTTTGAAGGAAAATGGTTTTGCAGCGGAAGAAGATTTAATGGCTTCTCTGGCAAAATCCATAGCGGACGATTGCAACAATTTTGCACAGGAGACAATAGAAAAAGCTAAACCGGTTTTGGCGCAGCTGGCAGAAAATTATCCGTTGGTTCTGGTGTCAAACTTCTATGGAAATATTCATAAAGTGTTGGAAGTCTTTGGTATTGGACATTATTTTAAGCACGTTATCGAATCCGCAGTAGTAGGTATTAGAAAGCCAAATCCTGAAATTTATAAGCTGGGTGCAGATTTTGTAAAACTTTTGCCGCAGGAATGTGTTGTAATCGGTGATTCATTTCCAAAAGATATTGTTCCGGCAAAGGAATTAGGCTGTAAGGCCATTTGGCTTAATGTAGAAGGTTGGGAAGATTCTGTAACGCGCAATGAATCAGTAATTAAAGCAGACGTAGAGATTACAGATTTTAATCAGGTAATTGACGCAATAAAAAATTTGAATTAGTAATCAGTTTGAGTCATGGCAACAAAAGCTCTTGAATCGAATTTATCTTATAAAAACATGTACGACATCTGTACTATCGGGCATATTACTTTGGATAAAGTAGTAACCACACAATCAGTAAAATTTATGCCCGGCGGCACTTCTTTTTACTTTTCAAAAGCATTGCAGAATTTTGACCTGAATTACATTCTGGTAACTGCATTGGGCAGTGAAGAAAATTATATTGTAGAGAATCTCAGGGAAGCAAATATTGAGGTACATGCGCTGTTAAGTGAGTTTACAGTTCATTTTGAAAATATTTACAGTCAAAACCAGGATCATCGTGAACAAAATGTACTGCACACGGCAGCCTCTTTTGATGTAGCACAAATGCCGGATCTGGAAGCTAAAATTTTCCATCTTGGTCCATTATTGTCAGATGATATTTCTTTGGCATTGGTAAAACATTTAGCATCAAAAGGGGAAGTTTCTCTGGATATTCAGGGATATCTTCGGTATGTGAAAGATAAAAAAGTGTATTACCGGGATTGGGCTGATAAAAAAGAGGCACTCTCACATATTACCTATTTAAAGGCAAATGAGTTTGAAATGCAGGCAGTTACAGGTACGACAAACGTTCAGGATGGTGCTAAATATCTGGCAGATCTTGGAGTGAAAGAAGTACTTATTACACTGGGAAGTAAGGGTTCTGTCGTTTATGCAGATGGACATTTTCATGAAATTCCTGCTTATAAACCTACCGCTATTGTTGACGCAACCGGCTGTGGAGATACTTATATGGCTGGTTATCTGCTTCAAAAGGTGAGAGGTTTATCTATTCAGGAAGCCGGGGAATTCGGAGCGGCAATGGCTACATTGAAAATTGCATCTTCCGGGCCATTTTCAGGATCACCTGAACTGGTTGAAAATGTTATAAAACAAGGTGCTTTTACACAGGACGTAAGCACAGTATTTGAGAAATAGTGAGTCTTTGTCATGAAATATTTAATTAGCATATTAGTTTTATTGATTCCGGTTCTTTTTTCCTTCAAACCATCTGTAAGTACAGGTGATGTAGGAAAAGAATCAATTGACGCTGTTCATTTGAGTGATCCGGATACATTTCCTGTTCCTAATTTACAGGGATTGTTATTTTATATTCAGCGGGATCCTAATACAAATACAATTGTTTATGAACTTAATATAGATGGGAATGGAAAAGTCAGTGAAAAAGAACCTGTACATACATCGTGGATCAGGTATCCGGAAGGTGGTGGAAGAAAAGATCTGAATTATTTACAGCGTAAATTTGCTTATGGTATTAACAGTAAGGCAATTGGGAATGGTAATTTTGAGCTTCATTCAGTAGCTTATTCCAAACTTGCTTTAATTCTGCGTAAGGATGTAAAAAATCAATATCATGTTTATACTGATATCAGTAACAAAAAATGCATACTAAGCCGGGTTTTTATCCGCATCGACGGAGGTTCATTCTGGTCACCTAATGTGCTTTATATTGAATTAAAAGGTATCGACATTACAACAGGAAAAACGATTGTTCAACGTATCAAACCATCATGATATGGCAAAGAATTTTGTTTCAAACTCCCGGGAATCCTCGAGAATGTTCAAAAGCAATTTTCTCGAATCTCTCTCCAAAGTACATTTTAGCATACCCCTTTTTATTTTTGTTCCGGTAATCGGATATTTTGCATGGAAAGCTATTTTTCCGGGGAAAATGTCCCTAATTTTATTCGGAGCTTATTTTTTATCCGGAATTTTCATCTGGACTTTCACCGAATATGTAATGCACCGCTTTGTGTTTCATTTTACCCCAAAAGGTAAATGGATGGAACGCATTCATTTTATTTTTCATGGTGTGCATCATGATTATCCCAACGATGCCAATCGGTTGGTAATGCCTCCGTCAGCCAGTATACCGCTGGCAGCCGGTTTTTATTTTCTCTTCACTTTATTTTTGCAGGAATTCGCTGTGGCGGCTTTTTTTTCGGGTTTTATGAGCGGTTATCTTTTTTATGACATGACGCACTATGCATTGCATCATGCCAATTTTAAAAGTAACTTCTGGAAAAAACTTAAGAAGCACCACATGTTACATCATTATTCCGACAGTGAGAATGGATATGGTGTCAGCTCAGATTTTTGGGACAAGATTTTTGGTTCAAACATTAAAAAGAATTAAAAACCTTTGGAGACTTACAGTCTCTTGTTTTTATCTAATGCCACATTTACTATTTTTTTCATGTAATAGTATTGTACAAGTTGCATGAAGCTATTAAGGCATGTTTATTGTAGTAAATTAGGCAATCTTAAATAGAAAACTGTAATTTTAATCTCTGCCTACTCATTCTAACTAATATAAAATGATGAACACCGACAAAATTGAGCGTGATTCTGTCTTTAAAGAGGAAATTACCAAAGCATCGGATTTTAAGTTTGGGACAACCGTTGTAAAGGTTTTTGATGATATGGTCAGCAGGTCTGTTCCGTTTTATAATGAAACACAGCGCATGCTGGCAGAAATCGCCGCAGATCATGTAAAAGCAGGGACTTCTGTGTATGACCTGGGCTGTTCAACCGGAACCACTCTTATTGAAATTAACCGGTTAATTCCGTCCGACATACATTTTGTGGGAATAGATGAATCCCATGAAATGCTTGAAAAATGTGATCTTAAATTGAAAGAGGCTGGATTCGAGCGTCCGTATGACCTTATTACCGGCGATTTGCACGAACCACTTCCTATCCAGAATGCCTCTGTTGTAGTTTTGTGCCTGACATTACAGTTTGTCCGTCCGCTCTATCGCGAAAGATTACTGAAAAATATTTACGCCGGACTTAACCCTGGCGGTGTCTTATTATTAGTAGAAAAAGTACTGGCGGAAAACAGTGTTTTTAACCGGGATTTTATCAAATATTATTATGATTATAAGCGCCGGAATCATTACAGCGAAATGGAAATCTCCCAAAAAAGAGAAGCGCTGGAAAACGTTTTAATCCCTTACAAGTTATCCGAAAACCTGTTACTGTTAAAGGAAGCTGGTTTTTCGTATTGCGAAACGTTTTTTAAATGGTATAATTTTTCAGGTATGATCGCTTATAAATCATGATGATTGCAATTGGTAATTTCTTTTTTAAGTACAGAAACAATTTATTCATATTCTTGTACCTTCTTCTTTTCGTGCCTTCACCCAGGATTTTTGCACCTGAAAAATTTGGTGACAAGTACTTCTTATATCCTATTATTCTTGGCTTAATTGTAACATTTGCAGGGGAAATAATCCGGGGCATTACTATCGGCCTGGCATATATTATTCGTGGTGGCCGTGATAAAAAGGTTTATGCAGAGAAATTAGTCACAGAAGGTATTTTTAACCATTGCAGAAATCCACTGTATGTGGGAAATATCCTGATGTTATTGGGTGTTGGTATACTTTCCAATTCGCTTTTTTACGTAGCAATCGTCATGCCGGTTTTCCTGTTTATTTATCAGGCTATTGTTCTGGCAGAGGAAAACTTTTTACGTAATAAATTTGGTCCTCAATTTGATATTTATTGTAAACGTGTAAATCGTTGGCTGATTAACTTTAAAGGGATTTTTTCAACGATAAATGAAATGAATTTTAATTATAGACGGTGGATATTAAAAGAATATAATACCTTACTGGTATGGCTATTGGGTATCACAGCAATATTGCTTTTCAAATATCCCGAGTTAACGCCTGACAGTGATGCACGTTTATCAATTTTTGTTGGAATCGTTATACTGCTTGGCACACTTTATGCTTATGTCAGATACCTGAAAAAATCCGGAAAAATGCAGGATAGTATTTCATGATTATGTGCGTTAGAACAAAAATATAGTAGATTTTCCTCGGTTTCGTTATACGTACCGGGGAGTTGTTTTAATATTTATTTTTATAAAAAAATCAGCAAATTTACCGTACAATAATTAGCATAATACTTATATAAACTATATTGATAAATAGATTTAAATTTGATAGATTTGAAATCCTGGCATATGTTTAATGAAGCAACTATTCAATGATACGGCATGGCAAACTTTCAGATTTTTAAAAGCGACAAAAGCACGGCGTATTACTATCTTCTAAGAGCTACTGGAAATCAGGAAATTATATTGGAATCGGAGGGGTACGCAACTAAATATGCAGCATTGCAAGGAATTGATACTGCCAAAGGTAATGCCAGGTTTGATCAGAGCTATGAACTAAAAGAAGGTATCTATTATACTTTTTTACTTAAAGCAGGTAATGGCGAAACAGTTGGCAGAAGTAAAAAATATTTGTCTGTAACAGACCGAGACAATGCAATGGTATTAGTAAAACAGGAAGCTCCAAATGCGATTATAGAAGACCTGACATAGCGTAAAATTTAAAACTGCGCTGTCCAAAAAACAATAAAACATTTTGGTAATGGCGTGATACCATCATTGTCATTACCAAATCTGGTTTCTTCATCCCTTCTATTATACGTGGTTAATCTCTCTGATATACGTGGTTAATCCCTCTGATTTAAATTAACTTCATTCTTCTTCATTTTAAAATCCTTTTCATATTCTCCGGAGTCTGATTTTTCAAATACTTCATTTTCTTTGGAATTTAAGCTGCCGAACCGGTAAAACACCGGATAGTACAAGCCAAATAAGAACTTATTTACCGGGTCGTAATTTTTTTGGATAGATAGTAACTTTATCATACTATACAATCATAATCAGCAGATTAGGAATAATGAGTGGTGTATACTAAATCTATGAAACTACGATTTGTGTGTAATCACTTTAAAATTATTCTCTTAAAAATGAGGAATGAACATGTTATAATTAAGATAAGTAACTTGTAGTAATTAAGATAATAATTAAAATAAAATTAATTATTAAAATTATTTAATAGCTAAGTCCATTATTTTAGTAAAATTCTTTGAATTTATATGTATTTATCTACAAATTTTAATATTATTCAGGATTCTGGCATAATATTTTTTACATAATTGTGGCTTGTTCAAAAATAATCAAACAACCATTATATTGATATTCAACGTAATAAATTATACTTAAAATGGTACACGAGAAAACATTTAACCTGGCGGTAGACAGAGAGGCGAAAATTATTGTTCATGGAAATATACCTGTCAGTAGCAGACAAGTAGATATAGATTTTGAATTCCTGATAAAGGACAAAAATGATCTGTATTTCCGGTCACCGATTGGTATATATCATCCGCAATATTGGAAGCTGAAAAAATTGACGAGTGAAAAATCTCAAATGCTGCAGTTGGAATATAGTGGTTTGTCGAGAAAACAGTTGAATATTGCCATTAAGGAATTTAAGCAAGTTGTAGGGCCAGGTTATGTTTTTAATGATACCATCAGGATTGAAACAAGAATCAAAGGACTGAAAGGAATTCGAACAAACGCTTTAAGCCGGCGACCTGTATTGGCTGTATAGATTTATAGACATAATTTTTAATGGAAAGTTTTGGTCCTTCAACATCAGATTTCGATGTTTGAGGACTTTTGATTTATAAGGATTGTAGTAATGTACAGAAGTTCCCGGTTTATGTAAAATTATACATGGCGATTTGACATATATTATTTTCTTCAATTGCCAGTTTGGCACTAATTAAATCGTGGTTAAATTTTTGAAGGTCAGGTTTGTATAAATATAATACAGACATGGATACTTTTTCAAGCATGATCATTGGGGCTGTGGACAAAACGAAAAACGCAGTCGTAAAAATAGATGTTTATAAAACTGAGAATGGTAAGCTTAGGGCTTCCGGTTCTGGTTCCGGTTTTATATTTTCATCCGATGGATTTATCTTCACAAACTGTCATGTTGTGGATGGTGCCGAAAAAATTATGGTAAGTCTTCTAAATGAAAACGAAATAGAAGCGACCCTGATCGGTAAAGATCCCGATACTGATATAGCAATTCTTAAAATATATACGCAAGGATATTCTGTTGCAAAACTTGGAGATGCGAGCCAGTTACAGATTGGACAATTCGTAATTGCGATTGGTAATCCTTATGGATATCAGCACACCGTAACCACAGGAGTTGTAAGTGCATTAGGCCGTTCACTTCAAACGCAATCCGGCCGGTTTGTTGACAATGTTATACAATCCGACGCGGCATTAAATCCTGGAAATTCAGGCGGACCTATGATTAATACCGACGGAGAAGTAATTGGTGTAAATACTGCTGTAATTCAGGGAGCACAAGGTCTGAGTTTTTCGGTAGATATTAATACGGCTAAGGAAATTGCCAGACAATTAATCAAGGATGGAAAGGTTTTTAAAGCTTATATGGGACTTCAGTTGCAGGATGTGCCGGTGAATGAAAAAATCCGGCAGCATTATAAGTTACCTAATCGTAAAGGTATTTTTATTACACATATTGAAGCCAATTCACCGGCTTCGCGCTCCCAGCTTCAGGAAGGGGATATTATTATTTCTTTTAATGATAAAACGGTTAATAATAGTAACGAGCTTTTTAAGGAACTGACTCATAAAGAGGTACTTTCGATTGTAAATATTTCTGTTATCCGTCATACCGAGCTGCTGAATTTTATCATCGTTCCGGTTGAAAAGAAGTAAGAGTTCACTGATTTACTATTGAATTTTGTTGATATCGGTAACAGTTGCCGTCAATAAGTGAATTTGCAACTGCCAATATCTTATTACCTTTATCACATGGATTATTTCAAAAAGCTGCTTGGTTTATTAAAAATTGAGCGGGAAGAAGACCGCCGTTCTTATCTTAAATTAACTGAATCAACTTCTGTATCAGATCGCCGGGCAAGCGGACTTTCCTGGTACCCTATTGCGATTCGTGGATCAGAAATGAGCCGTGGAGATTATTTGGCAGTAGAGGTTGAGCGGACAACTCATCAGGATATTTCTCATCAACTCCGTTTTGGAATGCCTGCTGTTTTGTTTTCTAATCATGATCCAAAGCAGGACAGAGTGGAAGGGGTTATTTCTCACCAAAGCGGTAACCGGCTTAAAATTACATTACGCACAGACGAGCTGCCAGATTGGTCGCGTGATGGGAAATTGGGAATTGATCTGCTTTTTGATGACAATAGTTATGATGAAATGCAGTCTGCCATACAGGTTGCTTCTATTCTTGGTGAGAAACCGGAAGGATGTTTGGTGAAAATTCTGACTGGTGAAAAAGAGCCTACATTTCAGGCTGATATCTTTAAATATAATATTCCTGTTTTGAATGAATCCCAGCAGTCGGCGGTGGACAAGATTTTGTCAGCCAATGAATTAGCTGTTGTTCATGGACCTCCCGGAACGGGCAAAACGACCACATTAGTTCAGGCAATAAAAGCTTTAATTAAACAGGATCATAAGCAGATTCTTGTGGTCGCACCTAGTAATACGGCTGTTGACCTGTTGAGTGAAAAGTTGTCGGATGAAGGACTGAATGTATTAAGAGTAGGAAATCCTGCGCGTGTTTCCGAGCGCTTAATGTCCTTGACTCTGGATAGCAAAATGGCTGATCACACCAGGATGAAAGAGATTAAAAATCTGAAAAAACAAGCGAATGAGTTCAAAAATATGGCTCATAAGTACAAGCGAAGTTTTGGCAAAGCCGAACGTGAACAGCGGAAAGCGCTCTTTGACGAAGCTTACAGGATCATGAAAGAAGTGAGCAATTCGGAACAGTATATTATAGACGATCTGGTTGCTAAGGCGCAGGTTATTACGGCAACTTTGGTTGGTTCAAATCATTATACCGTACGTAATCTTAAGTTTCATACGGTAGTTATTGATGAAGCCGGACAAGCATTGGAACCTGCTTGCTGGATTCCGATTTTGAAAGCACAAAAAGTAATTCTTGCCGGTGACCATTTCCAATTATCACCCACAGTAAAATCCAAAGAAGCTGCTAAAAACGGTCTGGCTGAAACACTTCTTGAAAAATGTGTGTCATTGCATCCGGAAGCTATTGTTTTGCTGGAAGAGCAATATCGTATGAATGAGGTGATTATGGGTTATTCTTCGAAGGTGTTTTATGAGAATAAATTGAAAGCACACGTTTCAGTAGCCAATCATTTGCTGTTTCCAAAAGATGTTCCTTTAACTTTTATTGATACAGCAGGATGTGGTTTTGATGAAAAGCTGGAAGGAACAAGTTCAACGAATCCGGAAGAGGCTGGGTTTTTATTCAAACATTTAACGCAGCTTGTCGGGGAATTAACCAATGAAAATCCTGCTCATTATTCGGTGAAAGATTTTCCGACAATTGCTATTATTTCTCCTTATAAACAGCAAATACAAATCCTGAAAGAACAATTACTGCATTCTCCCGCATTGCAGATTTATGGGAATAAAATTTCAGTAAATACCATTGATAGTTTTCAAGGGCAAGAGCGTGATATTGTCTATATCAGTATGACGAGGAGCAATTCCGAAGGAGAAATTGGTTTCTTGTCGGATATTCGCCGAATGAACGTTGCCATGACTCGTGCCCGGAAAAAACTGGTTGTAATCGGTGATAGTGCTACACTTTCTACGCTGCCTTTCTATTCAGATTTTATTACTTATGCGGAAGAGAAGGACGCGTATCATAGTGCCTGGGAATTTGTGGAGAGTTAAACGAAATATATTATTGCGGTGCTCTGCAGCTTGCTTTTTAAGCCAAAATATCATTGACGACTTTTCCATGCACATCGGTTAAACGGAAACGGCGGCCCTGATATTTGTAAGTCAGCCGTTCATGATCAACGCCCATTAAATGCATCAAAGTAGCCTGGAAATCATGGACATGAACGGGATCTTTTACAATATTATAACTAAAATCATCCGTTTCTCCATAACTGATTCCCGGTTTTACACCAGCGCCTGCCATCCACATCGTAAAGCAACGA
>Ga0247739_10000990_pt1 | contig 10239 bp, 10 predicted proteins | sample UWRJL058202B2_FD_180943 | JGI IMG/M metagenome (GOLD analysis project Ga0247739, IMG submission 180943) | Plant litter microbial communities from Arlington Agricultural Research Station in Wisconsin, United States - UWRJ-L058-202B-2 | ecosystem: Environmental > Terrestrial > Plant litter >... | reverse complement strand
ATATAAAGGACGATCCATTCCTGGTGAAGAAACCTCAAGCGTGTACTCGCCATCAATCGGGTCCTCAACATCCATCACACTGCTAATTTGACGGCTAACTTTTTCACAATCTTCAAGCGAAACACCAGCAGGTGCATCGATAAAAATGCGCAAAGTTGTGTAGCGCCCTTGCGTTAAATATTCCAAACCCCACAACTCACAATCTAACGACGCCACAATAGGCGCGATCATGTTGTGCAATATTTCTTGCTTTGATGCCATGCCTTAAAACCTTCCCAATTGGGATAAAATCATTCTAAAAACTGGAAAATAAAACCCTAGAAAACACAAATGGGCACAAGGCCCATTCGATCAATACTGCATATGCGGTTGTGAGCGCTTTTAACAATTTTGTTAAAAGGCAACAACCCGTCGATGGGGCCAACCCGGCTGAAAAATACCAGCGCAAACGACACATACAAAAAAACCCCATAAAGGGGCTTTTTTAAGCTGAGTAGCTACGTTGGCTAACTCAGAAAATCTGTTAGTGGAAATTCAACTGGAATCTCACACTGCTCTGAAGAAAACTCTTTATGAAAATTATCTACAGATAAAAATTTGGTTGCGGGGGCAGGATTTGAACCTACGACCTTCGGGTTATGAGCCCGACGAGCTACCAAGCTGCTCCACCCCGCGTCCGTATTCAATTTGGCTTATGCCTAACTGAGGTCGCGCAGTATAGGGATCTACCCCTAAGCGGTCAAGTAAAACTTTACAACTCAATTAGTTAGTCAATCTCAATATGTTAATCGCTATTGATGACATGCAAATGACAGCCATGTATCAAACACTAATATTGAATAAATTTCCAAGGCTGGGCGTGCTTTTTACAGCGCCTATTTCCACTAAACGCCTTGTGATATCAAAAGTCGCCCGAGCGGAATTTGCAAGGATTTCTGTTCGCTCCTGGTTACTGCGGTCCAACTCCAGTCGCTGCTTTTCAGCTTCGCGCTTAATTTCGCTACGCAAGGCGTCCTCCTCACTCGCTTGCTCCTCGGCTTCAGATTTTTGTGCACTTATTTTGCCATCTGACTGTTGCTGTTCTTGTTGAACCTCTGAAGCGCGCTGCGCCGCTATCAGCGCACGAGCTTCATTTTCAAGACTAGCCGCTTGCGATGCAACACGACGATCTTGAGAAGATGGATCAGCAGGGGCATTAGCTGCCATTCTAATTTGCTGGGCCTTTCGAATGGTTGCTTCGGGGTCATCGGGGATTGGAGCAGTGTCAATTGAAACTTCGCCACCTACGGCATAACTAATACCATCTGGGCCGCGCGCAAACGAATAAGTGACAGTGCCTGCGTATCGCCCGGCAACTGAAGAATGAGCTTGTTCATGCGCGCGAACCGAACGATCTAAAGTGGCTAATTCATCAATTTGCTTTTGTTCTTTAGCTAAGCGCTCTTTTTCACCGGGATCAGCTTCGCCTTGGGTAGAACGATCTTGAACCACAGCCCGATCACTTGATAGACGTAGCTGTTCGCCTTGTTCATTTGGTCGATCTTCAGGTGCGCGACGGTTTTGGCTCGCTGCAGATCCGGCTGATTCTTCAAGCGCTTTTAAACTAGAATTCTTGAGTTCAGTCGATTCCAATCCAACCGGCTGACGACCGAGCGGCGCATATGGCGCTATCGTGTTGGCACTGGCTGAAGGAATTGAACTAATCACCTTAAATCACCTTGTTTAAAAGGTTTTACTCACGCTCGGGTTTTGAGCAGAGTACCTATGGTTTCATCGGCTGCTTTAACAATCTTGGCGGACGCATCAAATACCTGCGTTTGCGCTTTAATGTTTACAAGCGACTCAACAATGTCATTCTTCGCCGGATTATCACGTTCTGTCGTACCAGCTTTTACTATTTGCTGTGCAGAGCGTGAAATTTCAGATTGGCTGCGTTGCATGCCAATCAGCCCTTGATTTACTGCTGAACCTACGTCCATCACACTGCCCTCGCAAAAATAATTTATAGACTAACTAAAACTTAATTTTACGCGCAGAAATGATTAAAAAACAGGCGGACATTGCCGTAATTTCAGGCCTTTTAAGACAAGTTTGGATTAAAAAGTCAGGAAATATAACAAAGCACCGCTTATGGTTGATTTTTGAATAATCCGTACTCAAATTGAATATCCGAAATAAATTCTGCCTGCTTGAAAACACCCTGTGCTGTTAAACGATGGGCAACAGGGAGCCCTGCGGCTCGCAATGCATTTCCAATCCAGGTATTACAATTACTAAAGACGCCATAAGAGTCATTAGCTCGAAAAAATAAACCCGTGGCATCCCCAAATGCGGGCAGACGAACTAATTGTCCCGGTTCATCAACTTTTATCGAATTGCCAATGTAGCGCGTCAAATTGCGCAGCCCCTGATCTGAAAGGGCGATGGGAACTCGCGTTTCAGCAGGGATTTCAGCGAAAGGTTCGTAATCATATGGCAGAAGCTGAATCGCAGAATAACCGGACGCAACCAAGGCTTTTGCGGCAGAGCCGAAAGATTTATTTTTCCCCGTAAAATAATCACCGTCACCCCAACCAACACGTGCATATTTTTGATTATTCAAATCTGCAGTCAGTAAAGGAACTTGCACCGCGAGAGACTTTGCATCTAATAAAATACTGGTGTGCCAACCACGGTAGATTACATAAATAGTGTGCTTAGTATTGGCAACAGGAATATCTTTTACCGGCGGCAAGCTCGCACAGCCGGTTAAAAATAAACTTAGAGGAAAAAATAGACTGAATAAATATTTCATGAAAATTACTGAAACAATTTATTTAGTTCGGCGTCATCAAAATAATGCGCAACTGAATCAGGCGCACATTCATTTAAAAACGGAACAACCCCCAAACATGGAGCGGCGATGCGAACACGTAAACTGTCGATATTATCCTGAAGCACTGGCATCTGTGCATCAATACAATTTGCAACCCATCCCGCTACCGGCAAACCATCTCGCATTACAGCTTCGATTGTCAGCAATGCATGATTGATGCACCCAAGTCGAACGCCTACTACTAAAATTACTGGCAGTTGCAAATTTTTTGCCAGATCTGCCATCGTTTCGTGCGCGTTAATTGGCACGCGCCAACCGCCAGCACCTTCTACAAGAGTGACGTTGGCAGACGATAAAATACCGCGACAAAATCCGGACAGGCGATCAACTGACAAGCTGCGTTTTTCCTGTTGGGCGGCAATATGCGGTGCTATAGCAGCTTCTAATGCGTAGGGATTTATTTGGTCGTAATCAAGTTTTTGCGTGATGACAGATTGCAATATCAGCGCATCTGAATTTCGTAAACCGTTATCCATTTTTTCGCAGCCTGCCGCCACAGGCTTTAACGCAGCTGTAGTTAAACCTTTATTTTTTGCAGCAACCAATAAACCCGCAGCAATTAAAGTCTTGCCCACATTGGTATCAGTGCCCGTAACAAAAAAAGCTTTCTTCGCCATTATTTTTTCACTTGTAAATAGAAGATATCGTAGGTTGCCGGTAAAAGATTATTGTTACGGAAATTTTCGTAAGCCTCTTTAAATGCCTGGATTTTTTTTCGGCCAGTCAAACCAGTAGCGCGACCACGATTTGCATTTTGAGCGCCGAGACATTTCAAACTGCGGGTCAGGTCAGACAAATTTTCAAACTGCATGACCTCAACTTTATTGTCGAAACCTATAATTTGAAAATTCGCATTTTGCAAATTCTTCAGTAGCAAATCCGGTTCATGAAATTTATTAACGTGAACATGCATATCCACTTGTTTCCATGCCGCTTTCATCTCATGCAAAGTTGCTGGACCGAGGGATGTGAATATACATTGCCCATCAGCTTTTAGTATGCGATTTAACTCCGCAAACAAATGCGGCAGGTCTGTACACCACTGAAGCGCAAAGTTTGAAAAAATAATATCAACCGAACTCGCTGCGAATGGCAAATAATCTGCATCACCACATAACCAGTTTTTTTGCGACGGGTGATTTTCGCTTGCAAATTTAAGCATACCCTCTGCAATATCAACACCGATCACAAGCGAGTCGGAAAATAAATCTTGTAACTGTGGGGTGAAATAGCCTGTTCCACAACCGAGATCAACAACCACTTTTGCTTCTGAACTTTTTTTTACTCTTTGCAACAACAGCCCACCGGCATAACGCTGCAAGCTTGCAACAGAATCGTAAGTATGAGCTGCGCGACTAAAGGAATTGGCAACTTGTTTTTTATCGAGTGATGAAGAGGTGCTTATCAAAAAATCTGTTATTAAACTCGCTATAAGTTCCGGATTGCTCCAGTGAATTGCATGCGCGGCGGCCGGAATAATTTTTAGCTTCTGTTTAGGATTTGAAATCGACATGAAATCGTATGCAGTCACTGGGACCAAAGCATCTTTTTCTCCAAGCAAGTGCAATCCTTCTTGCGAAAGCTTTGCAAACACTTCACGGTTATCAATTTGTGAAAGAAGCTCTAAAGCTTGCGACCAATTTTTATTGGCCACATCAGGCTGTATGAGCGAGCGAACTTTTTTGAGCAAGGCACGCTCATTACTGTCCCCTTGTGATAATAATCCGCAAAATAATTTTAGCGTTCCCGCTGGGTCAGTTGAAAAGCCTTGGTTGAATTGGCGATTGGTGCTCGGTGACATGGCCGCTTTGTAATTTTCGCTTGCTACAAATTTTGCATTCGCGGCGAGTGTGATAATTTTTGTTATTTTATTTGGGTAACGTGCGGCAAGCTGTGTCGCAAGAACCCCGCCCAAAGACCAGCCTATTAATATGCATTTTTCTGGTAAGTGCGCGGCAATTAATGAAAGAACTGCATCCAAATTAAAATCTGGAATTGAATCGCTATCGCCAAAGCCCGGCAAATCAAAAGCAACGACATTGGCGGTTTTTTCCAATTCAGAAATTAAGGGTGACCACGAGTTGCTATTGGTGCCCCAGCCGTGTAAGAGCACAATATCATCAGATAGCGGTTGCGATGATTTACAGGCATAGCGTTGAGTTGCAAGCTGGTAAAAACTATCACTCATTTGCAGACTTACCGACAATATCATCAAGTGCAGCCAAAAGCTGATCAACCTGAGCGATGGTATGTTCCGCAGAAAATGTAATGCGTAATCGCGATGAACCCGGCGCAACTGTTGGTGGACGAATAGCAATAATTAAAATACCGCGCTGCTCTAATTGTTCTGCAATCGCCAATGCGCGCGCTTCGTCACCAATTACAATCGGCTGAATAGGTGAGGACGAATTTAATAATTTCAGCCCAAGCTGTTGTGAGCCCGTGCGAAAATGTGTAATCAATTGTTGCAAATGTTCCCGTCGCCAAGTCTCGACTTGCAATAACTGCAAACTCACTCGAGTTGCAGCTGCAACAGCGGGCGGCATAGCGGTGGTGTAAATGTAGGATCGGGAAAATTGAATAAGTGTTTCAATTAAAACGTCACTGCCTGAAATAAATGCACCGAAAGTTCCAAATGCTTTACCGAGCGTGCCCATCAAAATCGGCAAATTTTCTTGCGTCATTCCAAAATATTCTGCACTGCCAGCACCTGTTGCTCCAAGGCAGCCAAAACCGTGAGCATCGTCCACCATCAACCAGGCATTATTTTTTTGTGCAAGTGCAGCAAGCTCATTTAATGGTGCACAGTCACCATCCATACTAAAAACGCCGTCGACAACAATTAATTTTCGCTCGGATTCAGTTTTATCCAAACGGTTTTGCAAATTGGTTAAATCATTGTGTAAAAAACGTTGGAAGCGCGCGCCGCTTAATAATCCAGCGTCCAATAAGCTCGCGTGATTTAAGCGATCTTCAAAAATAGCATCGCCTTGGCCCACCAGCGCAGTGATGGCTCCGAGATTAGCCATGTATCCGGTAGAAAATAATAGCGCACGATCACGCCCCGTAAACGCGGCCAATTCTTCTTCAAGCGCGTGATGTTCGGATGAATGTCCAGCAACCAAATGCGATGCACCACTGCCCACACCAAATTTACCTGCTGCATGTTGAAACGCAGCAACAACTTTCGGATGATTTGCTAAACCTAAATAATCATTGCTGCAAAACGCAATATATTTTTTGCCGTCCACAACAACTTGCGGAGCTTGTGGTGATTCACGCACACGGCGCGAGCGATATAAATTAGCGGCGCGGCGTTCAGCGAGCGCAAAAGACAAAACATTCTCGATGGATGATTTTGGATTCACAAAACACACTTAATATTAAAAATAGGAAATCATGCTTAGGGTAAAGGTATTACTATTGAACGCTCCATTAGCAGCAACTTTTGCATCCAGTGATCGCCAATGTCGCCATTGCAAACGAATCGCATCGCTTGCGCTGAATATCTTTTTAAGACTTGCCTACTGACCTCACTACACTAAATACCTAGTATGTGAAACCAAAACCATGCGCCATGAAAGTTGCACACAAGGGAATAAATAATAGAAGCGTTAATTCCGTACGAACAATCATGACAATGGATCTAGGCACAACGACTGCTTCAACCAAACTATTACGATTGCGAATAAAAAAAATAGTTGGGAAAACAGACAAACATCCAATCACCGCAAATAAGGTTAATTTCGTATGGAAAATCCAGTTGTGCGTATAGAACTCGGACGGTTTACCTACCACAAACCATAGCAGTAAACCCGCCACCAAAACTATTACCGCACTCAGGCCAAATATTGAATCAATAGCGGCGAGGCGCTTAAATTTTTTATCGCTGGTATCAACACTTAATAAAACATGTTCGGTAACCAGCGAAGCACTTAGCACAATAATTCCAAAAAAATGTAAGTAACGGACGAGGACTTCATACATATCAACCTCCTGACTTTTTTGGGAATTTAAAGCAGTGATTACGTCGCAGCGTTGTAAAACAATGAATCAGTTTTGTGCTCTTGCAATTGCTGAATAATGGCAGCTTCTTGTTCACTTTCATTTTCATGCACTTCATAAGACTCAGGCTTAATACCTAAACGCTTAAATAATTGCATATCTTTATTGGCTTCAGGGTTCGGTGTAGTTAATAATTTTTCGCCGTAGAAAATTGAATTGGCGCCAGCCAAAAATGCCATCGCCTGGGTTTGTTCATTCATTTGCTCACGGCCCGCCGATAAACGCACATGCGATTGCGGCATTAATATTCTGGCTACTGCAATGGTGCGAATAAAATCGAACGGGTCTAAATCTGCCTCGCTCGCCAAAGGAGTGCCTTCAACTTTTACGAGCATATTGATCGGTACAGATTCCGGGTGCTCCGGCATATTCACTAACTGCTGCAACAAACCAGCACGATCGGTAACTTCTTCGCCCATGCCGACTATTCCACCGCAACAAACTTTCATACCAGCTTTACGCACATTAGCGAGCGTAGCCAAACGATCCTGATAAGTGCGCGTGGTAATAATTTCGCCATAATATTCAGGCGATGTATCAAGGTTGTGGTTGTAGTAATCCAGGCCCGCATCAGACAGTTCTTGGGCCTGAGCTTCGTCCAGCATTCCTAACGTCATGCAAGTTTCCAGCCCTAAGGCTTTTACGCCTTGAACCATGGTGGTTACATAAGGCATATCTCTATTTTTAGGTGAGCGCCAAGCAGCACCCATACAAAAGCGTGTAGCGCCGCTGGCTTTTGCAGCTTTGGCTTCTTCAATAACCTTTTCCACCGCCATCAATTTTTCGCGTTCGAGACCTGTGTCATAGCGAGCCGACTGCGGGCAATAAGCACAGTCTTCAGGACAAGCGCCGGTTTTGATGGAACACAAGGTGCTGACTTGAACTTCATTGGGATTGAAATGTATGCGATGTACAGTCTGCGCCTGAAACATCAAGTCGCTGAACGGCAAATCGAACAGAGCTTGGATTTCGGCACGAGTCCAATCATGGCGCATGGTATTTGCGAGACCTTGAGTAGCAGAAAAAGAAGCTGAAGATAAAGCGCTGGAAGGGTTGGTGCTGGCATTCATGACTTGATTCCGTGATCATAGAGAATAGAGCCATCTTAACGGGCGGAACTAACCTGTCAACCTGAAAATGTTTTTAGGTTGACAGGTTAGTAGAGACTATCAGCAATCGTCCTTATTTCATCACGGTTCATTACCACCAACTCGAGCTCGTTAGTGTCGGTGATAGCATTATACTTATCGGATAGTTTTTGATAGGCGGCCAAATGCGTAATGGGCGGCAACCGATTGGCAGTCATTCGCAACTTCAGGGAATGGTATAAACCGAGGTTTACGGCATCTATCAAACCGAAGGGATCATCCTCACCGGCCTGCCAATTTCCAACTTCGCGAACCAATTGAATATGCCCCTCTTCCATCTCCCATTTTTGCAATAAAACGATACCCAGGCTTTTTGCGAATTCACGGCAAAGACTGACGTAGGTATCGCGATTAGGTACCGGCAGCTCGCTCGATTTAAAAACAGACAGCACAGCCAAGGTACCGACTTCACACAGCAGGCTTCCCAGCAACGCGTAATCTGGAGCGACTTGCCTTACTTTTTTGGCGATGAGCGCACTCATACTTGCTTTGGTCGTCAGGCGATCCCAGGAGGCAGCAAAAATGCGTGTATAGGCTTGGGTATTTCCGGCAAAAAGCGCTTTTACGGCATGTAACATCGTGATGCGCTCAACTTGCGCCATACCTAAAATACGCACCACATCGAACACAGATTGCGGCGGCATCTGGCTGTGCATCATCACGCTGGAAGCATAGCGAAGTAATAGATGGCTCAGGTCAGGATCGCGGGCAATGACTTTGCTCAGCGAATTAACGCTGCTATCTGATCGCGCGAGCACCTGACGTATCTCCAGTGTGATGGCAGGCAATTGAGGTAATCTTTCATGGGATTCAAGCAGTTCGGATACCGCGTTTTTATAATTTGTATAGTCGGAATTAACAACATCCACAGCAGGTTTCCTTGGTCGGCTCTGTTGATCTCTGCAGTAAGCCTAGAAGACGTAAGCGACTCTTACAAATACACGGGCGGTAAGACTGCAGAATAGTTTAATGCTGCAAAAAATTTCGCTTAGCGCATCTGTGAACAGAGCCCACATATCATTCTTGCTCGCCTACCCGTTAGCGAATAGCATGCGATCCGAACTCAGATTTAGTTATTCGCAAGGAAACCGTTAGACAATGATGCTAACTCGCTTACAAAAACTATCTGCCCAACTACGCGGATTATCACGGAGTTTATTACCGAGCCAATGCCTGCTTTGCGCATGTACGCTGGAAGGCAACTTGCTGTGCAATAGCTGTCAATATGATTTGCCTCACGTGTACGGTCAGACAATTTGCCGCCAATGCGGTATTCGCAACCATAGTCTCAGCGAGTTTTGTGGCCATTGCCTACATCACCCGCCAGCATTTAGTCGCAGCTTTATCCCTTTTGCTTACGCTTACCCGCTTGATAATTTGATTCACAAATTTAAATACCGCCATCATTTGGCAAGCGGCAAATTGTTAAGTCAATTACTCGCAGACTACCTGAAACATTACGCTCAGGAACATGACGACTGGCAAATGCCGGATGTAATTGTTCCCGCACCCATGCATTGGCTGCGTCGCTGGCAACGGGGTTTTAATCAGGCTGAAATTGTTAGCCAATATGTAGCCAGCGCCCTTGAATTACCCATGGAGACTCGACTTATCCAGCGTATTCACAAAACGCCAGCGCAGAAAGAACTTACGCGCACCGAACGGCAAAAGAATTTGCGCAAAGCCTTTAAGATTTCCGAAAAAAAGCGTGGGCACATTATCGGCAAACGCGTGGCCATTATCGATGATGTTGTCACCACCACCGCGACCGTACGTGAACTGAGTAAATTGCTGATGGGCGCCGGTGCAAAAGATGTACAAGTGTGGGCACTTGCGCGAACTATGGAAAGATAAATACCCCGTGTAACTACCTCTTACAGACAGATAAATGAAAAAAATAATGTTAAGGCCAAAACGAACTCTACCGCTCGCCAAACTGTCATCTAGACTGGCTTAAATCAGTTGCGATTTCTGGTCGCTGCCAACAATCACGTAATAAATTCTAAAAAAGTCGTTTCGCAGGGCTTGTGGGCAGAATTTTTTTCCCACACCTAATCTAATTCTGCGAGAATCCGCATCCAGCTTTTCGGCGCGCAAGCGGTGGCCTCAACCTTGCCCAGGCGTCTTTTTCGCACCCGCTCTATTTGGAGG
>Ga0247739_10000988_pt1 | contig 10245 bp, 6 predicted proteins | sample UWRJL058202B2_FD_180943 | JGI IMG/M metagenome (GOLD analysis project Ga0247739, IMG submission 180943) | Plant litter microbial communities from Arlington Agricultural Research Station in Wisconsin, United States - UWRJ-L058-202B-2 | ecosystem: Environmental > Terrestrial > Plant litter >... | reverse complement strand
CCCGCCAGCGGGAGCACTTTTACTGGCTGAAAATGAAGGAAATTATGCCGGAGCCGTAGGTTTGCGACAAATCGAAAATGAGTTTACCTGTGAAGTAAAACGTATGTACATCAAACCGGAATACCAGGGAAAAGGAATTGGAAAAGCATTGATGGCCCGTGTTCTGGAAATTGCAAAATCAATGAATTATAAAGTAATAAAACTTGATACTTTGGGACCTAAAATGCCCGCTGCCGTCGGTTTATACAAATCTTTTGGATTTAAAGAAGCGGCTCCATACAACTACAATCCTTATGAAGGAGTATTATATTTTGAAAGAGAAGTATAATTAAGCAGGAAATTCCATAACAAAAAAGTTGCTGAATCTGAATAAATTTTTACCAAAGAAGGAGTATATTCATTATTGAAAATCTCCGCCCATAGTATCTTGAAAAAGTTAAACTTACTCAATCTTAAAACAAATTTACTGGTCAAATTCCCACCAGCACGGTTTGTTAATTATTTTGTAATTTCCATTTTAAGCATTTTTATTACAGGAAATTGTTTTAGTCAGTCTGCTGATATTCCAAAATCATACGTTTGTTATCAAACAAAAACACCAGTTGAAATTGATGGAAAACTGAATGAAAGTTCTTGGAAAAAAGCTGCATGGACTGACCTGTTTGTTGACATTGAAGGAGATAAAAAACCGCTTCCTCTTCAAAAAACACGTGTTAAAATGCTTTGGGACAATACCTGTCTGTACATAGGCGCTGAGATGGATGAAGAACATATCTGGGCTTATCAAAACAAAAAAGATCAGATAGTATTTCTTGAAAATGATTTTGAAGTTTTCATTGACCCTGATGGCGATACTGAAAATTATTACGAACTGGAAATCAATGCAATCAACAATTCATTTGATTTATTTCTGCCAAAAACTTACAGAAATGGAGGAATTGCTCAACATAAATGGGAAATTAAAGGTTTGAAATCAGCAGTTTCTATTGAAGGAACCGTGAACAATAGTACGGATACAGATAAACGCTGGACACTTGAAATAGCAATCCCGCTGGCATCTTTAAGTAATGATCCGGTTTCAGCCGTTTTTCCTAAAGACCAATCATTGTGGCGTATTAACTTTTCAAGAGTAAACTGGCAGCATGAAATTATTGACGGAAAGTATACACGTCGAAAAAATCCGGAAACAAAAAAGGTACTACCTGAGTATAACTGGGTCTGGTCGCCGCAGGGAAAAATCAACATGCATCTTCCGGAACACTGGGGATACTTGCTTTTCAGCTCAAAAAAACCAGGCAGAAAAAAGACTGAAAAATCAGGAAACAGCAAAGTATCTAACCATCAAAATACTGTGAAACAATAATTATGCACAAATATTACTTCTTCCTTTATTTTCTATTATCCGGAATTATTTCACTGGCACAACCATCTGCTATTCCTCCCAACTCAATTGATAAAAAACTAACTGCAAAAATAGAAAAAGCACTTACCGGATTTCATGGGGAAGTAGGTGTTTATGTGAGAAATTTAAAAACCAATCATATTGCTGCTGTCAATGCAGACACACTTTTCCCCACTGCAAGCATGGTCAAAGTCCCGATTCTGTGCGGCATTTTTGATAAAATAAATAACGGTGAAGTCAAATTTGATCAGGAACTTATTTACCGCGATTCGCTAAAATATGATGATGGTATAGTAGGTTCATTTCGTGACAGCACAAAAATCCAGCTGCCAAAAGTAATTCATTTGATGATTTCTTTGAGTGATAATACCGGAAGTTTGTGGTTACAGGCTATGGCTGGCGGCGGAGCTACAATTAACCAATGGCTGGATAAAAACGGATTTGCCAATACACGTGTAAACTCCCGTACTCCCGGCCGTAAACAAGGACAGGCGACTTATGGCTGGGGACAAACAACGCCGCGTGAAATGGCGGAGTTAATTACAATGATCCGGAATGGAAAAGCAATAAGTCCGGCTATAAGTGAACGCATGTACCGCTATCTTGGCATGCAGTTCTGGGATGGAGAAGCGCTTTCCCAAATCCCGTTTTATATCAAAACCGCTGCAAAAAGTGGTGCGGTCAACCAGGCAAAATCAGAGGCTTTGGTGGTTCATGCGCCACATGGTGATTATGTTTTTTGTATTACAACCAAAAACCAGCAGGATCAGCAATGGAGCCGGGAAAATGAAGGATATGTTTTGATCCGTAAAATTTCAGAAATTATCTGGAATCATTTCGAACCAAAAAATAAATGGAAGCCTGCTGTTGGTATTGACAAGTTTTGGTTTTAGAAGACCAGACTTGCCAAGTCCGGACGACCTCGTCTCGAAAACTTGGCAAGTCTTTTTACGCAGTTGCCGTTCTCAGCAAATTCCTACTCTCCTTTTTCACAAAAGTAATTGGCACAAACTCGTCAGTAGGCGCGCCGATGTAGTAAACTGTCCAATCAGGATCATGATGAGAAAGCATTTCGCTGATACAATCCGCTCGATGCGCTAATGGATTGGCGCAGTCCTCCCAATAAAAAAGTTCGACACGATAATGAAGCTGCTGTTTCATACCGTTGATCGTCACCTGGACTTCAATGTCCTGTTTGCCTGGCAAATTTGGAATGGGTATAGCAATGTGGCTCATGTGAATTTAGGTTTGGGGCCAGAGGCGGAGGGCATGGGGCACAGGCGCCAGGCATTTCCCTATGCCCTCTGCCCTTTTCCCTCTGCCCCTACTCCGACCGAAGTGATTTGACTGGATTTGTTAATGCTGCTTTAATACTTTGAAAACTAACCGTAAGTTGCGCAATACCTATCGCTAATAAGCCAGCGCAAAGGAAAACCCACCATTCTATGTCAATCCGGTAAGCAAAATCCTGTAACCAGGAACTAACAGCCCACCAGGCAACAGGTGACGCAATCAGAATTGAAATAACCACCAGTTTCATAAAATCCTTTGAAAGTAATGCTACAATTCCACCTACCGACGCACCCATTACTTTGCGCACCCCTATTTCTTTTACTCTTCGTTCTGCTGAATAGGATGCCAGTCCAAACAGCCCGAGACAGGATATAAATATCGCCAGGCCAGCCAGAATACCAATAATTTTACTCACCTGACTATCAGACCGGTACAACTCAGAAAAATGTTCATCCAGGAAGGAATAAGTGAAAGGTTTTTCAGGAACCTGACTGTTCCAGATCGACTGCATGGAAGCAATTGCCTGTTTTGCGTCTTTACCTTTAATACGCACTGACATTTCGCTGTATCCCCAGTTTTTCTGATTAAACAGACATAGCGTTTCAATTTTGTGATGCATAGAATTAAAATTAAAATCCTTTGCAATACCTACAATCGTTCCAAGCGAATCCATTCCCCCAAAACCAAAACTTTTTCCAATTAGTGTTTGAATAGCTGTTTTTGGTGTATCCTTTAATAATTCTTTTGCCAAAGATTCATTAATGATATAAGTTTTGGCATTTTCAGAAGCTTCATTAGAAAAATTACGACCTGCCACCAGCTTTATTCTGTATAATGATAAATAATCAGGATCGACCACAACCTGTGAAGAAGCCATTTCTTTCATTGGGCCATCTCCCTTAAACTTTACGCCGGTCTGATGGAAATTATTGCCCAGCCGTTGCCCCGAACCGGTTACACTTTCTATCAATGAACTTGAAAGTAATTCTTCTTTAAGTGACTGATATTTTAGGCCTGATTTAGCATCAAGCGGAACAATTATAACCTGCTCTTTATCAAAACCCGGATCTTTATGCTGCATGTATTGAAGCTGTTTGACTGCAAAACCAGTAGCAATAATTAAAAACACTGCGCTGCTGAATTGTGCAATTACCAAAGTATTCCTAAAAACACTTTTGCCTGTTCTTAAAGTGCCTTTCAGTACTTTAATAGGTTCAAATGCTGACAGAAATGCGGCTGGATACAATCCCGAAAATATACCGATCAAAATAGCTCCCGCAATAATACCTGTCATAAGACCCGGATTACTGAAAATTGAAAAATCAAGCTGCCGCTGACTAAAATGAGCCACCGATGGCAGAAGTAACTTTACAACACACACTGCCAGGAACAATGCAATAAATGAAAGTAAAACCGACTCACCGATAAACTGACCTGCAAGCTGATATCTTTGTGCACCAATTGCTTTACGAATACCCACTTCCTTGGCTCTTCCGGTAGATCGGGCAGTGGATAAATTCATAAAATTGACACAAGCAATAATCAATACGATAATAGCAATGACCGAAAAAATATAAGTATAGGTCCGGTCGAACTTTTGAAAATTGACATAATCATGGGTAAGATCAACTGACTTTGCATGAACATCGGCGAGCGGCTGTAAAAATAATTCATAATATTTCCAGCCCCCTTCTTTCATGTGTTTTTTAAGAAATGAAGGGAATTTTTTCTCCAGGCTTGCAATGTTGGCACCAGGCGCCAGTTCAAGATATGTTACCAGCCAGTTTCCTCCCCAATTCTGCATAAAATCGGGCTTGATAATGGTACTGAAAGAAAATAATGCGTCGAATTGTAGATGTGAATTGGCAGGAATATCTTCCATGATCCCGGTCACTTTAAAAGCCAGCGTATCACGTCCGTAACTTACAATGGATTGTCCAACAGGATTTTGAGACCCAAATATACTGGCAGCACTTTTCTTAGAAAGTACAACACTATTTGGTTCTTTTAGAACATTTGCTTTTTCTCCTTCAAATAATTTATAATCAAACATTTGAAAGAAATTAGCATCAACCCATAAAATTTCAGGTAATTCAATTCTTTTTTCCTGATTAGCTACAAGTACTTTTTTAGAAGAATTTATACGCGTAAAATTCTTAATTTCAGGATAATCGTTTTGTAAGGCTGGTCCCATTGGAAACATAGATAAAGCCACTTTTTGCGGCGCTACCATTCCTTCATACTTCTGGACTTCACCAAGACGGTATATATTTTTGCTATGTATTTTATCAAAACTTTGTTCGTAAAAAACAAAAAGCATAATAACAATACACGCAGCCATACCAATGGCCAATCCCACTATATTGATAGCTGAAAAAACTTTATTTTTCCAAATATTACGAAAAGCGATTTTTAAATAATTTTTCAGCATACTCAATTTGAAGCAGGTTATTTTATAGTGTACAAAAAGTAAGAATTACTCTTAAACTTAATGCCGCAGTATATCACGCAACAAACTTATGCCAGATTTATAACCAATTATAAATCAAATATTTAAAAGAATTTTATTGTCATAAATTGTCCGAATACGAACAGTTTTGTTCATGGGTGAACGGAAGAGAAAAATTGAATATTACCAGTTTTTTCTGATCCCAAGATAACCACCAAAAGAGTTAGGAAATAAGTCGCCTTTATCGAGGGATAATTTAGTTACAATGGTTGTATTATACCATTTTACAACAGGAAATTGGGCAGATAAAAGAGAAGAAAACTGTCCCCTGGGTGAAGTAAATTCATCTCCCGGCATACCAAAGTTACGGCTATACGAGGCCCTGAACGTCAGTAAAGATTTGCGGTATTTTCCCTGAGCACCCAAATAAAACATGTTGACCCGATTATTAGGAAAGAACCGGGGTGCCAGCGGCTTCGACGAATCCAGATCTTTAGCCGGAGCAATAAAAGGCGTACCAATTGTAGCGCCAGAATATGACCAGCCTTCTGTATATTGACTATGGTTATAATAATTATCGGCTCCCTGATATGTGCTGCCAGGAATATAAAACTGGGAACCCGACTGATCTTTGGTCGTCAGGAACTCCATTGTTACACGTGTAAATTTAAAAGCTCCTGTTTTATTTCCAGTCGGTAATTCCAGACTTGCTCCCCATAATCCATCAGGTGCATTTTTAAATAAAAGACTGGATACATCTTCGTAAGCGTGCTGATAATAAAGCAAAAGTTTGTTCCCGTTTATGCGCGTTTCAAGAGCTGCATCATAACTCCCAACGTGGTTGCCAATCCGATAGCTGTCAAACGAAGTATATCCTGCTTTTTGAAACCAATTTTTTGGCGTATAAGCCAATACTACAAATTTATACAGGTTCCACGAATCCGGTAACTGTCCGTTTAATGCCAGATCAGGATTTTGCCGCAAATATTCTGAATGTCCCGACCACATGGCCTGGTGATTGATCCCAAAATAAAACCTGACTTTTGAAACCGGTTTTCCAAGCCGGAAATAAAGATATTTTTGATGTAAACGGGCACCATAAATGTATGGAGGCGTATTGATCCAGCCATGCGAAAACCCGGCATTAATGGACAAGAATTTTCTAAATGCAATAGGCACGTAACCAACTGTGGCAAGCTGAATTTTAGGAATAGGAAGCGCATTCCCTGAAACTGCATAAAAACCGGATGATAAAACTGAATCTCCCAATCCCATTAATTCACGCCTTCGACCAGCATAAAATTCGATTGATTTAAACCTGATTTTAAAATGTGCTTCCGGCAGTACAATCCTGGATTTATTTTCCCGGTCATAAGTTACAACAGGATTTACAACATATCCCCAGTCAAACTTGCGACGTCGTTTCGAAATGCTGTCAGGTTTATCATAATTTTTGAAGATACTTGCCTGAATAATTCCGACCGGAGCCTGATTAGGAATAATTCCGTAAACATTAGTCCGTAACCAAAAAGGCGTGCGTGAATCTGTTGAAACGATGGCGCCAGCTTCCAGGCTGCCATGAACGAAGGAGCTGGACTTTTCAGTTGATTGCCCCTGACTGTTATATCCAAAAAATATTACTTCTAAAAAAACAAAAATAATAATCCTGAATAAATTCATGGACGTGTATGGATTAGGAGAGGTTTATCAAAATAAATATTTACTGAAATATAAAAGCTGATTTTACATTTATAACTATGTATTAAAAGAAATAATAATTAGTTAAACATGCAACTCGTCAGCACAAGCCAGAATTACAGACTTACGCTGACGAGATTGAAAAGGATTAAATGGTTCTCCGTAATGGACTTTTGAAGATGAGATATCGACTGCTTACAGCAAAAAGCTCTGAATAAAATTGTCGAGCATGAGCAATTTTATTCAGAGCGAAAAGTGGCAATACATTGAAAGAATATGCGCTTATATTTGGTAAACGATTATTTTACGTTGCTAATTTGTGATTGTATCTTAACAACAAAATCTTCCGATACATTGGAAAGCATTGCTATTTTAGAAATGGTAAAATCTGTATTTAACAAAAGGCTTGTAATAACGTCTGCTTTACCCATTTCGATGCCTTTTTCAAGACCTTTTTCAAGACCTTTTTCAAGACCTTCTTTCATACCTCTTTCTATTCCAATTCTTTTTCCTTTTTCAACAAATGATTCTGCAGTGCTCATAACTGTTTCTTTTAATATTAATGGCAACGATTGCAATAATTGTGTAATGGCATTTCCACTTAACTTACTTCTCTCAAATAGATAAACAGCAAAACTTTTTTGCAAGTTCTTAGGTGCTTCCTCTGCTAAAAATAACATTCGTAGGATATGAAGCCCTAGCCAATCTTCCTGAAATGTATGCTTTAAGGATAGTAAAGATGCAGCAAGAAATTTATTGTTCAACGCTTCTACCTGTTCATCAGGGATTTCACCTAAATTATTATAAATATAGTCGAAATTTGGAACAAATGAATTCCATTCAGGGTCCACATTTTCAAAAAGACTTAAAAGAGGCTGATAGTCCCATTTACCTTTTCCATGGTACAATAACACAGGAATAATGATTGATAATTTTTCTTTATTATCCAGTTGTTTTTGTAAACCTGAGAAAATATATCCACCAATTTGAACTGGAGTGTATTTATCAATATAACTCTTGTGCTCAATTAATAATGATACTTTTATTTCTCCTTTTCCCGCCTTCTTATGACAAGTGTAAACAATGTCAGACATGGTTTTCCGCAATTTTTCAGAAAGATAAGTATCCGGAATTTGCGTTAAGGTGGAAAAGTCTAATTGTTCAGAAACAAATGAAGGCAAATAGTTTTCAAAGTAACTGATTGCGACAACCTTATCTGATAAAATAGCTCTGATAAAGTTGTCATGTATAGTGGTGTGTTGCTTACTCATGCTGTAAATATATAGTTATTCTGTTCGAAGAGTAGCACCAGCTTGCTACAACTAACTATTATTTCATTTCTTACAGCCGATTGCCCATACTAACTCCCACTCTGCACATCATCATTCCGGATTCCTCTTTTATTTTTCTTGATCGCGTCTTTCAGTTTTCCGAATTTGTAATTCAAACTGACATTAAATGACCGGAAATAATCACGTCTGTCATTGATCTGGTTAAAATCCGGGCCGAATGTTTCACGGTGATCTTTCCTGAATTTTGTAAATGGGTTACTGCATGAAGCTGCAAACGACAGTTTATCTTTGATAACATCCTTATTTACACTAAATGAAGAACTTACCATTGTATTGGATGTTCCCTGCAAATTAACATTGGGTCCATTCGCATTCAGGTTAGCATTGATACGCCATTCTTTTTGGAACTTATAGCCAGTCGAAACATTAATATTATACATAAGCCCTTCATTTTTGATCAAAATCCCGTTTACAATTCCTTCCACCATACCATAAGCAGCCCTGGTATTCAGACTGAAATTCCATTTTTTTGTGATTGGTAAATTAATATTCAGGTTTGCCTGCGGTAGTTTGGCATGGCCCGTATTACCAAAAGTTGTGCGGGTAATTTTGCTTGTGGAATCATATACAGAAACCGGAAAAATCAAATCCCTGAAAAAAGTATAACCCAGGCCAAAATTCACTGAAGCTTTTTTGGACCAGTTGAATCCAAGCTGAACATCATTTACCTGAGCTGGCCTTAAATCAGGATTTCCTGTCCGTTCAAAGTTCGGATTTGACCGGTCTACAAAAGGATTCAGCTGATAAATTCCCGGCCGTTGGATTCTTTGTGTATAGCCCAGGTTCAAAGCGCTGTTTCCTTTGAGTTTTCTGTTAATAGAAACAGATGGAATCACATTCAGATAATCCCTTTTCACCTTTGATTCTGTTGAAATAAAATCAGCGCTGATCACGGTTTGTTCGATACGTGCTCCTGCCTTTACACTCCATTTTTTAAAATTATACTGATACGTATTATATACGCCATACACATTTTGAGTATTGGTAAATTTATTACTAAAACCTGGATCAAGTTCAAACTGACCAGTTTCTGAATTAAATGAGCTGTAACCAAAATCACTTTTATTGTCCCTTAATATTGCTTTAAGACCCGCTTCAATACTTAGTTTTTTTACCGGGTAAACGTAATCAACCTGGAAAGTCTGCTCCGAAAAATCCTGGTCATTTATCTGCTGATAATCCGGTACATTATAGTTGATACGATCGGATATGGACAGGTTACTATTCTGTATATTGGCAAATCTGAAATAACGATAAGAAAGAGTTAATAATCGATTTTTATCCGCTTTTGATCCTTTTTGATAATTCAGTGCGGCATCCATTCCGTTTCCATTACCATTGTTTTTATTGGCAAGATTATATTGTTGTAAAACTCCTTCAAACCCATTTAACAATGAATTTTGCATTCCTGAACCTTTCGATTTATTTCCGTTTATATTAAACTGCCCTGATATAAGATTCAGACTGTCAACCTCATAACTAACTTCATAACCAATATAACCACTTCTGCTATCGGATTGACTTACTCCGTTTTGAGCAAGATTGGTCGGGGCAGAACTGTATGTCGCCCGGTTAATTGAATTAGTTATTTGAGGTGTATTGTAAATGCTTCCGCCGGCAAAACCCGACATACCCCACTTGCCCAGTTTAGCCGAAAAAGATCCGCCAACTCCAGGCCCGCCTACCGGAAACCGTTCGCTGATATTAACAGAACCATTGACACCATTATCCACTTTTTTATTGGTAATAATATTAATAATTCCGGCCAATCCTTCTGCGTCATATTTGGCAGGAGGCGTTGTAATCACTTCAATTCGTTCAATGGAAGAAGCCGGCATGCTCCGCAAAATTTCTTTATAACTTCTTTCCACCATGCTCGACGGCTTTCCGTTAATCAATATTTTGAAATCAGTATTGCCTTTCAACAAAATATTATTGTCAGCATCCAGCGACAAAAACGGCACTTTTCGCATCATATCCATCACACTAAAAACTTTACTTTCCGGATCAGCCTGTAAATCATAAGAAATCCGGTCTACTTCCTGTTTAAT
>Ga0247739_10000987_pt1 | contig 10259 bp, 9 predicted proteins | sample UWRJL058202B2_FD_180943 | JGI IMG/M metagenome (GOLD analysis project Ga0247739, IMG submission 180943) | Plant litter microbial communities from Arlington Agricultural Research Station in Wisconsin, United States - UWRJ-L058-202B-2 | ecosystem: Environmental > Terrestrial > Plant litter >... | reverse complement strand
CCACGGTGTGCTACCACTCACTTTCACTTTCGCCAAACCAATTTACTTGAAATTGATTATTTTTGATTGTTTTGTAAACATAGGAGGCCATGGAGCAGAAATGACCTCTTGCAATAGTCCTGGGAAGCCACACGCCACGGAGCAGGTAAGTAGTTGTTTGGATTTGTCATGATACAGACCACGATTGATATTTGCCGTTTCTTAATTAAAATACCAAAAAATTAAATCGGTCAAATATTTTTACTATTTTTCGATTACCAAATCACCCTTCCTAAAAACTAATTATGATTAGCAAGTTTGCATTCTTCATCCTATACATATTATTCCTTTTTTTAATTTACTCCTGTGGCAAAACTGAACATGGTCAAGACACTTCAGAGTCGCATTATGTAGGAAAGTATGATCCAAAGAAAAAAGGTGTAATTATTTTTGTTCATGGACTGACTGGGGACGCGAAGGATACTTGGACTGCGGTTGTTGGCAACGACAGTATATACTTTCCATCGCTTGTTTCATCGGATTCAATGTTTGTAAATTATAATGTTTACGTCTTCGACTATCTAACTTCATTATCCGATAAGGACATGTTCCTTTACGAAATACAAGAGGAGATGGAGTTGATCTTTAACAAGGATAAAGTTGATAAGCATGAAAATATAATATTTGTTGCACACAGCATGGGCGGATTATTGACTAGAGAATTTTTAATAAATCAGAGCAAAGTCTATCAGGAAAAAACAAAGTTGCTGTTATTTTATGCCACACCCACGCAGGGGAGTTCTTGGGCGAATCTTTTAAGTATGTTCCCTGGTACCAAACAAGTCAGGGACATTGGCGACTCAAATAGAGGTAGCTATCTTGATCGAATTAGTGAACAATGGAGCCAATTTTCATTAGATGATATACCTGCATATAGTTTCTATGAAACAGCTCCATATCTAAAAATTGCTGTAATTGTCGACAAGAAAAGTGCTAAGGATTTATCAAAAAAGACATTTGCTATTCGTGGTAGTGATCACGTAAGCATTGTTAAGCCTGAAAAAAAAACAGACTTAAGCTATTTGTACTTATCTAGAACTATTGATATGACAGTTAGTCGCATCATGCGTGAAGAAGCGAGGTCTGATAGCGCAGATTCAAAACTGCTGACTCATATAAAAACAAGCGTGACAACGTATTCGGTAAATATTGATAATGAAACCCTCTCAAAAAAGTTAATTGAAAAGCTTAGGCGTCAAACCAGTACCTATAAATTTGCTCCCTCAGGGAGTGCCGATAAGGTGATATCCTTAACCTACGAAACTTCTAAAATAAAGATTAATCCTGCATCAGGTTTTTATGTAGTGGATGATGCACGTGTAATTGTTCAAGTTGGAAAAAATTGTAATTTCTTCCTCCGACAAAAAATTCCCTATGGAGAAAGCCTTTATAAGAATCAAGTTGAACAACATTGTGCAGCAAATGCCGAAGAAATTTTTGAAAACGAAATTAAAAGTTTGACAGAACAAATAAAGTCATGCCTAAATTAAATCAGTTATTCACTATATCTTGTTTGATTTTTTTCTTCGGCATTACGAATGACATTTACGGGCAAAAAAAACTACCTCAGCTAAGGCTACTGTATCTTGCTGACGAGGGAAAAGAGGGAAAGGATTATCTGGTTCCTTTAATAAGTGATATGTTAAACAACTTGCCATATTCCGAAGATAATGGCGTGAAAGTTTTTAAAGAGGTAAATAGTTTGAATGTAATTTTACAAAAGAACCAAGTTCAAACAACAATAATCAGTAAATACATCGCTTCTGGGGAACAACAAAATGCAAAGACGCTTGGAAAGGATTCAGTAATTGATGCTGAAAATAAAAAGACAATTCAAACTTTGGAACAGCATGATAATGTATTGACTATTAAAATCAACACATTCAATGATTTGATCGAGATTCAATTCACCAGATATAAAATTGAGAGAAACGCTGACCCTAAGCTTACTCGAATCCTAAAATACGATAGAAGTTCTTCAAATTTTGTTAACCCCAACGAAGCAAATTATAAAGTTAAAATTGAACATGCGTTAAAGCAAGTATTTCCTGAGGCGAGTTATGCACCCCGGATAAGAACACTAATCAATGGAAACCCGACCCGAACGGCAAACTATATCGCTCGTGGAGATGTATTTGAATTGAGCGTAGATGTTTTTGATCAGGATTCACCTGTTGAGGATCATTCATTCATTTGGCAAGAAATAGTGAATTCGTTACCAATACAGGTTGGTGTGGCCACACAAGAATTTAGTAACCTTCCTACTGGTGTCTACATGATTGGAGTGAAAGTGAGTGATGGAATTGCCTTGTCTAGCAACGAAAGGATACTTTTCGAAATTTATGAAAAACCATACGTGCCGCTCCAGATTTCAGAAAATACATATTTCAATACTAATTTGGTTTTGCGAGATAATTGGTTTGGTAGGCCAAGCTTGGTTGATAAGCCAAAATTTTTTGTTGATCAGCCAGTTACAGGTTTTAATAAAGATTTTCAGCTTGTAAAATATGAATTCCGATTAGAAAATTCATCTCAAAAATCTGTATACACCTTAACGCATGACTTTTTAACTTCTGAACGTTTGTTGAAGTTTGACCGAAAATTTGTTCGGGAAATAGATTCGTTGTGGCAACAACCAAGTGGAAGGGATTATGAAAATGCCATGCGAGATTTCAAAGGGGAGCAATACTACTCTTGGCAATTGAAGCTGGACAGTGTTTACATGGCAGATATATACCGTAGTCGTATAAAGCTTACTAAATTATTGTCAGTCCAGCCCAAAATAGAAATCGCGTTCGGCACAGTTGCTCAGAAGCAATTGGCAGAACCGTTAGCTTCCGCTAACATTGCGATCGGTGTAGATGTATCTTTGATAAATAATTTCGAGTGGGAGGTTATGTACCACAAATTTTTGTCTAATCAACAGAACTTTGTGATGACTACATCACTTATGTTGTCAGCGAAGTTTTTAAAAACAAAAAGGGTTACACCACTTTTTGGCCTTTCATATTTATACCTTCCGAAAGAAGAAGCAAGTGGAAGGTGGATTCCAGGTGCTAAGGTTTCTTTTAGGAAATATATTAAGCAAAATTCCTTTGATTTCGGAGGTGAAATCTATTTCACAAAGCCCAACGTGATCCAAATATATCTTGCAACTAACTTAAATATTTTAGAAAGACATTCAAGATCTTCTAAATAATGCTATTAAAAAATGTCGTTAAATCCCTAAATCATGTTCGAATTTTATTTTCAATCAGGAGAATTTACGGGTGGAAGCGACTTTTTGGGCCCTTTTCTTGGAGCTGCTTCCCCTGTGTTAATTTTTTTTCTACAGCAGTGGTATGAAAAAAACAAGGCAAAAAAACTTAATAACCAATTTGAAAGTGACAAATTAAATTATCTTGGCTATTTAATTCGGGGTAGTAATAGCTATTTGAATGGTACTATTTATGCACTTAGGACATTAATAGATGGGCTACAAATAGATCCTGAGGAATTAAATAATTATATAACATTTCCTTCCGAGGATCTTGTCAGGGTTGTTAACATAGTAAATCAGGAGAATTACTACCATTCGTACGTTAAACGTAATCCTGGTAAAAATTATGAGATTAGCTCCATTTTTAGTTCTTTGGATTTAGCTAATCATACTCGCACTAATATTCAATCTTTAATATATTCATCACAGCAAGGGCAAACTTTTGATATAGCATTAATCAAATCTACACTTGTTAAAATTATTGATGAAATAAATATTCTTTCCTTAATGGCTGCAATACCGGCTTCAATAAATCATAGAATATCACATATTTACTCAGATTATTTACAAATAACTAGGGAGTCCGGTTTTAAACTTCGTCTACTGCATAATCATTTACTTGAACCACTAGGAGAATTCGTGTATATCGAATCTACATCAAATGATGATTTGAAGCATTTAAATGAATTCTTGGCAGAAGGCACAGTACAAGTTAAGAAACTGGGGGGAGATACTTCTACATTGCTGAAAAAGTTAACAAGTTCACTCCAAAGCCTTGAGGATTCTGCACAAGTACTAAAAGATAATGCAACAATGTTTAATAGAGATTAAATAGCATCTCTTAGATAACAGATTTGCAGTTACCAAAAAATACCGGAACAATGATCATCGTTCTGGTATTTTTTGTAAATGAGATTTCAAGTTATTCATTTAAATCCATTGGTAAGATACGCTATTCCGTGGCCTCCTATGTTTACAAAACAATCAAAAATAATCAATTTCAAGTAAATTGGTTTGGCGAAAGTGAAAGTGAGTGGTAGCACACCGTGGCCTTAGCAGCAAATGAGTTATGCAGTGACACAGATATAGCACCACTCATTTTTATCTCTTAGAGTTTGAACAGAATGTAAGGGATTCCATTTAATGGAATATCCAGAATATCCAATCAGGAGACAAAACGAGAGGGAGATTTTCACTTAGCTTTTTTGGGTGACTAAACAGAACTTTAACATGAAAACTACAATCAAGCAGGTATTGGGGATTGATGTATCACAGAAAGAGTTGGTGACTTGCCTAGGGATAGGTTATGATGATTTTACAATGGTGCTAAAAGCGCATAAGGTATTTGCGAACACAACGAGAGGGTTTGTGCTGCTTTTATCATGGATCGCAAAACAAACGGATTCATCATTAAGCGTTAGGTATGTCATGGAAGCAACGGGAGTATACCATGAAAAATTGGCGTATTTTTTGGAAGAACAGCACAAAGAGGTGAGTATCGTGTTGCCAAATAAAATTAGCAACTATGCCCGTAGCCTGACGGTCAAGACAGTAACAGACAAAACAGCTTCTGAGGCAATCGCTCGATTTGGCTTGGAACGTCATTTAGAAATCTGGAAGAAACCGTCGGATAATTATCTAAAAATAAGGCAATTAACCAGAGAGCGTGATCAATTAATTGTAGAACGTAATACTGCAAAAAATCAACTTCATGCTGAAAAATCGAGTGCACGTCCCAGTGAGAAAAGTATTGAAAGAACCCATAATCGGATAATGTTTCTTACAAAGCAAGAACAAGAAATTAGAAACGAAATCACAGAACTGATTCAATCAGACCAGCAAGTAGGCCAGCAAGTGGAGCTGCTTTGTAGTTTACCAGGCGTGGGACAGTTGACAGCAGCCATAGTTTTGGCAGAAACCAACGGCTTTGATCTGATACGGAACAAACGACAACTTATCAGCTATGCAGGCCTGGACGTCAAAGAGAAACAGTCAGGAACGTCTATCAAAGGCCAGTCGCGAATATCAAAACGAGGCAATCGATATTTAAGAAAAGCCATGCATTTACCAGCATTATCTGCTGTCCGACACGACGATAGATATAAAAATACCTTTATTAGGTTGGTCGGCAGGCACGGTCTAAAGATGAAAGCATTGGTTTGTGTCCAAAGAAAATTATTGGAAATGTGCTATATCGTCTTTAAAAATAATGCAAAATACGATAAGGATTTTATTAAAAAACAAGAGGCAACTGAGATGGAAGAAAAAAAGTTAGAGATGGCCTAAAAAGACACATCTCTAAACTGGCTGGCATGAAGCCGCCTTAAAATCAAATTTAAAAAATAAAATCCAAAATAGCTTGGTTTTTAACACAGAATCTGTGTCTTCACAGGACTATTGTATGGTGTTGGAAATAAACTAATGGTATTTTAATATTGCCATCAACGATATTAGTACTTATTCATTTATTGTATAAAGTTTCTTTTTGTAGTCACCGGAATTATAGAATTGTCAGAGTAAAATACCAGTGATGCCGTTAAACCATCGTCCTGTGAAGACACAGGCCAGGGTGGAGGGCTAGCTTGTAGAATCAACGACATTGGATAAATACAAAAAATGCAAAAACCACAACCATCATCCGCATAAATTTTGCATATTTAAAATCATAAGATTTTTAAAGCAGAATTGCAAATGACACAACTAATCAGGACTCTTGAGGAACAGAAGGAGGAGTTTAAAAGAGCCAAGCTACTAGCCACACCAATTGCCGGATTAGTAGCCTGGTTTATAGTTGGGATAGGCGGAATTTTTTTATCAGCCACGGGGAAAGTCTGGCTGTTATTTATTGCAACAGGAAGTATTGTTTACCTGGGAATGTTTGTTTCAAAGTTTACGGGCGAGAACTTCCTTGATAAAACCAAGCCAAAAAACACTTTTGATACATTGTTCCTTCTTACCGCAGGACAGGCTATTTTAGTTTATTCAATTGCCATCCCGTTTTTTTTAGTTGACTATTCTTCACTGCCGCTTACAGTAGGAATCTTAGCAGGATTGATGTGGCTACCCCTCACGTGGATAATTGATCATTGGGTCGGCGTTTTTCATGCAATTGCAAGAACCATTATTGTGCTTATCCTCTGGTATTTACTGCCACAACACCGATTCGTCGCAATACCTTTTGCGATAGTTGTCATATATATTATTACAATCGTAATTTTGGTTAACAGAAAATTTAAAGATTAAAATGTCCTGTAATAAGAGTATTGCCTATAGAACTGTCAGAGTCGGCGGTACTAAATATTATGAAAAAAGAAGAGGTACCAGGAATCTATTCGGCAAGAAGAACGAGAAACCGGAAGCAGAACGATAAACTACTTGCTAAAAACCTGTTAGACCGTGTGATTGTCAGATGGATACTTAGTTTTGATGCATTACGTTTAATCACTGATTGTTGGTTAGCTATTCATTCTAAACCTTCTAGAAACGATGGACTTTCACATCTTTTTTAAAATCTTGTCAGCTTCATTAATATTCCTGGCAGCCTGTGAACGGACTAAAACATCGGCTGATTACACGCCCACGTCAATCACTATCTGCAAAACTGCTGCAAGCGACAAATCCTGGTATAGCACTAAAGAAAAGGCTAGTCTATTTGATGGTCTTGGAAATATTCATTTTCCAATTACGACTATCAAACCGGAAGCGCAGCAATATTTCGACCAGGGACTTATGCTTGCAATAGGATTTAACCATGCGGAAGCCGCACGTTCTTTCTTTGAAGCGACACGGATTGATTCTACCTGTGCTATGGCGTATTGGGGGTTCAGTTACGTTCTTGGGCCTAACTACAATGCAGGAATGGAGCCCGATAATTATGAGCGTGCATACCAAAACGTACAGAAAGCGGTAAGATTATCTGCAAAATGTTCTGCCATGGAATCCTTGCTCATTAAAGCCTTGTCTAAACGATACCCTTCTGAACCTGTCCAAAATAGAAAGCCGTACGACCAGGCATATTCCGATGCACTAAAAGAAATTTACAGGCAATTCCCGGATGAAGCTGACGTGGCTGTATTTTATGCTGAATCGTTGATGGACCTTCATCCGTGGGACCTTTGGGAAAAAGATGGACGACCCAAGCCCTGGACTCCGGAAATCGTCAGTATTCTGGAAAAATCGCTTTTAAAAAGCCCTGATCATATTGGTCTGCACCACCTGTATATACACGCAGTTGAGGCATCCAAACAACCTGGCAGGGCATTGGCAAGTGCGGCCTTTTTGGAAAAAGCTGCTCCAAATGCAAGTCATTTGCTTCATATGCCTTCGCATATTTACATCCGGACCGGCCGTTATCATCAGGGATCAGCAGCCAATCTGAAAGCGGTAAAAGTGGATAGCATGTACCTGGCTGGTACTTACGCCCAGGGAGCTTTTCCCTTGGTTTATTTTCCTCATAACTATCACTTTTTAGCAGCCACAGCTACCCTGGAGGGAGATTTCCCACAAGCCATGCATGCTGCCACAAAGGTGTCAGAATTTACGAAAAAAGACCTTTTAGATAAACCTGGCTGGGCTACCTTACAGCATTACTATACTATTCCTTATCATGTGGCCATTAAATTCGGAAAATGGGACCGTATTGTAGATATGGTTGCAAGGGATACGGTTCGCTTGAAGTATCCGGTTGCCATACGCCATTATGCGCTTGGGCTTACATTTCTTGCAAAAGGACAGATTTCCAAAGCCAAAGTTGAACTTATGAAACTGAAAAATCTGGCCAAAGATCCGGACATAGCAAAACTGACTATTTGGGATATCAATTCGATGAGCTCAATTCTGCAAATTGCGAGTCTCGTTTTAGAAGGCGAGATATTAAGTAAAGAAGGAACATTGGCCACAAGTGAGCAATTATTGAAGGAAGCTGTGAAGCTTGAAGATGCCCTTAACTACAATGAACCCCCGGATTGGTTTTTTTCAGTACGGCATAATCTGGGTAACGTTCTACTGGAAAACAAGAAGTTTGAAGAGGCAAAGCTTATTTTTATGCAGGATTTAGAAGTATTTCCTATGAACATATGGGCACAGGCAGGTCTGAAAAAAGCCAAAGAAAAGTTAATCCTGACCAGAAAGGAAATTGTTGTGAAGTAACACTTGAAAAGGAAAAGTTTCCAGATTATAATTAGCTCTATCCGAATTGGTGGAATGGTTTGGTTAGAGTATTACTGCCAAAAAACACGGCTTGACGGATGTCACTTTTTCAATTCCCCATATTCCTCATCAGTCACCGGCTGCAACCACGTAACCCGTCCGCTCGCCGCATTAGGCGTAACAGCGATCTGGACAAAACCAACTTCTGGCGAAGCGCCATGCCAGTGCGGCGTGTTGGGAGGACATTTAACGGCATCTCCTTTTCGTAGGATCTGAATAGGTTTGCCTTTTTCCTGATAGTAACCAATGCCATCAATAGCGATCAGTGCCTGTCCGCCTCCGTGCGTATGCCATCTTGTTCTTGCGCCTGGTTCGAAAGTTACACTGGCTACCGGGATATTGAACGCGCTGTCCGCTTCTACTAGCCCATGCACCCACACGGACCCTGTAAAATTACTCTGCGGCGCTCTTTTGCCTTTTGGAAAGATCAGGTTCTTGTCTTGAGGTGATCCTGTTTTATTCTGGGCATTTGCTGAATAATTAGAAAATATTAGGACAGCAATCAGCATTAATTTAAATAAGGTCATCCGGTTTTTATATATTAAATCAGGTCTCAGACCATTAATTCAAATCTTTCAGAATCCGGTATTCATTGGGCGATTGACCTACGCGTTGCTTAAACAACCTGCTAAAATGCTGAGGATATTTAAAACCCAATTCAAAAGCTATTTCATTAATTGTTTTGCTGCCATCGAATATCCGCTCTTTTGCCGCTTCAATGACTTTCGTTTGAATATATTCTTGCGCGGATTGACCGGTCTCTTTTTTTATCAGGTCACCAAAATATTTGGGAGATAAATTCAGCTCGCCGGCACAGTATGCAACCGACGGCAAGCCAATTGTTTGAGGTTTATCGGATATAAAATAACTGCTTAAAAGTGCCTCGAATCTTGCCAGAACGCCTCTGTGAACGGTGTCGCGGGTCAAAAACTGGCGATCGTAAAAGCGTACGCAGTAATCCAAAAACAACTCAATATTGGAAACAATGAGCTTTCTGCTGTGTTTGTCAATCGAATGTTCCAGTTCATATTTGATCTTGCCAAGGCAATCCATCACAATTTGTCTTTCGCGCTGCGATAAATGGAGCGCTTCATTGATCTGATAGCCAAAAAATGAATACTCATGCATTCTCGTGGTTAGAGAAGTACCAAGCAGTAAATCCGGGTGAAAAACCAGAGCGTGGCCTTTAGGTTGGTACAGTTCTCCATCATTTTCGACCGTAAATATTTGTCCGGGAGACATGAACACAAGCGTGCCTTCCTGGTAATCATAATATTCTTTCCCGTATTTAAGATCGCCACATACGACATCTTTCAAAAAGACACCATAACAGCCCATGTACTGGCTGGCCTTTCGCCTGGGACTTGCCGTTGACAAATCGATAACCGTTACCAGCGGGTGCAAAGTCTCCTGCTGATTAAATGTATTGTATTGGCTTACAGAGTCAAACCGGATTAAATCTTCCATAATCAGATATCATTTTAGTGATGCTAAATTACTGTTTTGATATGGTCTTTGATAATGAGAACAAGCAAAACAGGAATATTGGTAGACATTTCAGGAATCTGTATACCATTTGCTCTTGAAATAAGGTTGAAATTTACAGTTCAATAAAAAAATGGAATTGTCCTAAAAATATGATCCTGTTTAATACTATGCTTTTGCTGTGTTGCATGTCCACAGAGAATTGGAGCGCACAGAATTTATTGGCTAATACTAGTATGAAAAGTCAGACCACAACAATAACCAGCAA
>Ga0247739_10000986_pt1 | contig 10260 bp, 8 predicted proteins | sample UWRJL058202B2_FD_180943 | JGI IMG/M metagenome (GOLD analysis project Ga0247739, IMG submission 180943) | Plant litter microbial communities from Arlington Agricultural Research Station in Wisconsin, United States - UWRJ-L058-202B-2 | ecosystem: Environmental > Terrestrial > Plant litter >... | reverse complement strand
CGCCGCCGAGGTAGCGTGCGACATCCACCGCCACGATTGTCGCGGCTCGTTCGGCGGTCTGCCGACTCGCCCCTGCGAGATGAGGAGTCATGACCACGTTGGGGGCGTCGAAGAGCGGCCAGTCGGCGGGGGGCGGTTCGATGTCGTAGACGTCGAGGGCAAGAGCACCGAGCTGGCCGGAGCGCAGCAGGGCGGGCAGGGGCGCGTAGTCGAGCAGCCCGCCGCGAGCGCCGTTGACGAGGACCGCCCCGCGGGGCAGCAGGCTCAGGTTGGTCCCATTGAGCAGGTGGCGGGTCTCGGGTGTGAGGCGGGCGTGGAGACTGACCACCGAGCTTCGACGGAGCAGGTCCTCAAGGGTGACCGGGGTAACGCCGTCGGCTCTAGTGGACTCGGAATCGGCATACGGATCGAACGTGATGACCGTGGCTCCGAGTGCCAGCAGCACACGGGCGACTATGCGGCTGATGGCCCCGTAACCGATGAGACCGACAGTTGATCCATCGAGTTCGATGCCGGCGTTGTCGAACGTGTAGTAGTCGCCCCGCCAGGTGCCGGACTGCAGTTCGCGGTCCGAGGTGACGATTCGCCGCATCGCAGCGATCATGAGTCCGATTGTGAACTCGGCGGCCGCCACGGCGTTTCTCGCCGGAGCGTAGCTGACCAGCACACCGGCCTCGGTCGCGGCCGCGAGATCCACGTTCACCGGCCCGCCGCGGCACACACTCACCAGACGGAGCTGGGGATTGCGGTCGAACACCTCCCGCGTGAACGGGGCCATCTGAGTGACAGCGATCTCCACGCCGGGGAGCACGGCCAGGAGGTCGTCGACAGTTCCGCTCGCCTCGTCGACCGAGTCCACGCGACCGAACGGGGTCAGAGGCCACGGGAGGGTCAGCTCAGAGAAGGTCAGTGCCGACTGCGCTCCCACCTGGCGGGTCACTTCGTCGATCAGGAGCGGCGCCGTCACGAAGTGATCGCCCGCTGCCAGGACATGTGTCATGGCACGAGAGTAACAGTGCGAGTGTTATTTTCACCAAAACGGTGTGAATCCGTCATCGCTTGCCCGGCGGCACGAGGTGTACGCGCGTCTCTAGTGCGATCTCTTCGACGATTGAGGGGTCGACGTCATCCGTCAGAATCACGTCGGTGAACTCGCTGACGGGCACATAGTGGTGAAGCGAGGTGCGCCCGACCTTGCTGCCGTCCATCATCAGTACGCGCCGCGTACCGGAACGCAGCATCGATCGCTTCATGAAGACGATGTCCTGCTCCTGGTGATATGTCATCCGCGGACCCATCGACGACGTGGACTGGAAGACGACATCCACCGCATAGGCGCCCACAGACTCCCATCCCGGCATGGCGATGAACGAATCATGCGTCTTCGAGTACTGGCCACCCACCACGATCAGGCGGATCCCGGGGCTGTCCCGCAGTGCCTCAATGGCCTGCCGATAGTTGGTGATGACCGTGAGGGGACCGACGCCCGGAAGCAGGCGGGCCAGCGCCAGAACGGTCGTCGAATCGTCGAGCATGACCGACATGCCGGGCTCTACGAACTCGAGGGCACCCATGGCCAGCGCTGTCTTCTCGGAGTTCTGCATCTGCATGCGGAACTCAGAGCTGCTTTCGAAGATGCTGCTGGGCAGAACGGAGACCGACCCGCGTGACCTGCGAAGAATCCCCCGGAGGGCGAGATCGTCGACGTCGCGGTGGATGGTCATGAGACTGACGGCAGTGAGGGATGCGAGCTCAGCGACGGTCGCGGAGTCTACGGTCATGAGGTGGTCGAGAATCTGCCGGTGTCGAGCGCTCCGGGAGACGCGAGGGGATCTCGCTGCGGTCACATCAGGCTCCGATCGTGTGAAATCGATAGTAGCGGTCCGCCTTCGCCCCTCAACAACACAAGAGTTGCAAGAAATAACTATTCGTATGTTACTTTCGTGCCATGGCGGCTACAGTTTCGATCATCCCCCGGCCCGACTTCCTCGTGGAGTCGGCTGGCATCTTCGTGATCGGCCCGTCGACCACCCTCGGGGCAGCTGAAGGGGCCGAGGGTTCCGCACGGATCCTTCGCGCCCGACTTCGAACGGCCACCGGCTACGAGTTGGCCGCTGCGCCGGCCATGGAGAGCACGATCAGCCTCGAGATCGACTCCGCGCTGCCTGTCTCGGGCTACGAGATCGCCGTCACCTCCGACAGGGTACTGCTCAAGGGCGGAGACGCCGCGGGCCTCTTCCACGCCACTCAGACCTTCCTCCAGCTGTGTCCGCCGGCGGTGCTCCGACGTTCCCAAACACCGACTGTCGAATGGGTCGTGCCGTCGGTTGAGATCCGGGACCAGCCTCGCTTCGCCTGGCGGGGGATGCTTCTCGACGTCAGTCGACACTTCTTCGGGCGCGACTCGGTATTCACGCTCATCGACGCGCTCGCGCTGCACCGGCTGAATGTGCTGCACCTTCATCTGACGGATGACCAGGGCTGGCGCGTCCAGATCGAGCGCTATCCCCTGCTGACGGAGATCGGATCGTGGCGGGCCAACTCGGTGGTCGACAACGACGACACCCGACCGCAGGGGCAGGAGCCCGTGCGCGACAGCGCCCCGCACGACGGGTACTTCACTCAGGAGGATCTGCGCGAGATCGTTGCCTACGCGGCCGAGCGGCACATCACGGTGATGCCCGAGATCGATATCCCCGGGCACTCTCAGGCCGCCATTGCCGCTTACCCGGAACTGGGCAATGGTGAGGAGCGCCTCGAAGTCTGGACGAACTGGGGAATCAACGAGCACATCCTCAACGTCGAGGAGTCAACGATCGACTTCTTCAAGAACGTGCTCGACGAGGTTCTGGAGATCTTCCCTAGCGAGTACATCCACATCGGTGGCGATGAGGTACCGAAAAAGGAGTGGCGCGAGAGCGCCACGGCACAGGCACGCATTCGCGAGCTGGGCCTGCGGGACGAGGACGAGCTCCAGAGCTGGGTCATCGGCGAGTTCGGGCGTTATCTTGCCGAGCGCGGCCGCCGCCTGGTCGGCTGGGACGAGATACTCGAGGGCGGTCTGGCGGACGGCGCCACAGTGATGTCATGGCGCGGTACCGAGGGCGGAATCGCCGCGGCCGAGGCCGGCCACGACGTCGTGATGGCCCCCGACAACGACACCTACTTCCATCATCGCCAGACAGAGGACCGGTCTGCCGAGCCCCCCGGCGCCGATCCGGTGCTGACCCTCCAGCACGCCTTCGAGTACGACCCGATGCCGTCCGAATTGGAGGGCAAGGCGCGTGAGCACGTGCTCGGCGCGCAATGTCAGATGTGGACCGAGCGGGTGTCATCCGAACGGCAGATGCATCAGATGGCCTTCCCCCGGATGTGTGGGTTCTCCGAAGCCGTCTGGCGATCCGGTGACCCCGTGCCGTTCGTCGACTTCGAGGAGCGCATGCGCACCCATCGCCTGAGGCTTCACGCTATGGGCATCGATGCCTTCGAAGGCCGTCCCGGTGTCTGAGATGCGGTTCGTCGGCAAGACGGTCGTCGTGACTGGTGCCGGCAGCGGAATCGGCGCCGAGACCTCACGACGGTTCGCCGCAGAGGGCGCGAATGTCGTCATTGCCGACATCGACTTCGTCTCCGCCTCGGCAGTCGCAGATTCGATCGACGGCGCTCTTGCAGTAAAAGTGGACGTGCGCTCGCGGGAGCAGCTCCGATCGATGGTCGCGGCATCCGTCGACCGCTTCGGTGGCGTCGACGTACTCGTCAACAATGCGATGTCGTGCAGCGAGACGCCCTTCCTGGAGATCACTCCGCAAGAGGTGGCGAAGGACTTCGAGGTGACGGTCATGGGGCCCTTCTTTGCGTCGCAGGAGGTCATTCCCGGAATGATCGCCCGAGGTGGAGGGGTGATCCTCAACGTCTCGTCGGTGAATGGCATGTCCTACTTCGGCAACGAGGCCTACTCGGCAGCCAAGGCCGGTCTGAACAGCCTGACTGCAGCGCTCGCGATTCAGTTCGGCGCCAGCGGAATTCGATGCAATGCGGTGGCGCCCGGGTCGGTGGCGACCGAGTACTGGCGCGCCAGGGAACGGGCCGACCCGACAGTGCTGGAGCAAGCGGCACGGTGGTATCCGCTAGGTCGGGTGGGTCAGCCCGCCGACGTCGCCAGCGCACTGATGTTCTTGGCATCGGAGGCGGCGTCGTGGATTACCGGGGTCGTTCTGCCAGTCGAGGGTGGGCTTCTCGCGGGCAACCTCGCCATGGCCAGAGGGCTCGTGCAGGCGCGAGACGATGGCGCCCATGACTGAGGCTCGCACTGTGCTGCGCGGCGGCCTGATCGTTGACGGCGCAGGGTCGGAGCCCGTCCGGGCCGACCTGGCCTTCCGCGACGGCGTAATTGAAGATGTGGGCGTCGGTATCGACGTCAGGGCCGACGACAGCACTGTCGACGTGTCGGGACGATATCTCCTGCCAGGGTTCATCGACGCCCACAGTCACGCAGACGGGATGGTCTTCTCCCCAGGCATCCAGTTGGCGCTCTTGCGTCAAGGGGTGACGACGATCATCACCGGACAGGATGGAGTCTCCTACGCACCCGGAGACGGGAACTACGCAACGGAGTACTTCGGCGCGCTGATCGGGGAGCATCCCAGCTACCGCGGCGGGGGCGTGCGGGAACTGCTCGCAGCCTATGACAACGCCACTGCGATCAACGTGGGCTATCTGGTTCCCGCTGGCACGGTTCGATTCGAGGTACGTGGCTACGCTCACGGTCCGGCCACTCGTGACGAGCTGGCCCGCATGAGAGAACTCGTCGAGCTCGGGCTCCATGAGGGCGCGCTCGGGCTATCTAGCGGACTCGACTACGTGCCCGGGCTCTACGCTGACGTCAACGAGTTGACCGAGCTGTGTCAGGTGGTCGCTGTGGAAGGTGGCATTTACGTCACTCACATGCGTGGCGGATATGAGACAAAGGCGGAGATGGGGACCGCCGAAGTCGAGCAGATTGCGCGGGCAACCGGAGTACCGGTTCACATTTCGCACTACCACGGGCCGTCGGAGCTTCTGATCGGACTCTGCGACGGAATGACAGCGCGGGGCGTCGATCTCAGCTTCGATGCGTACCCCTATCGCCGGGGGTGCTCCCTGCTCGCCATGCCCACACTGCCGCCCCACCTGCTGACGGGGGCCGCGACGGAGGTTGTCGCCGCGCTGATGACCCCAGAGGTCCGGCGATATTTGCTGTCCACCTGGTTCCCAGCGCTCAATGACACTCCGACTATGGGCCCCGAATGGCCGGACGACCTTACGCTGGCCCATGTCGGCGCGCGATCCTACGCATGGTCATCAGGGATGACCATCAGGGATGCCGCTGCTCACGCCGCGAGCGAGCCCGCTGACTTTGTGATCGACCTTCTGATTGCAGCGCGACTTCAGGTCAGCGTGGTGATGGCAGTTCGTACACAGCGCCCGTACGACGACCTTGCGCGGCTCCTTTCTCATCCCGCGCACGTGATGGGTTCTGACGGCATCTTCGTGGGATCGCATCCACACCCGCGGGGATGGGGCAGCTTCGCGAAGTTCTTACGCGTCTTCGTGCGCGAGCGCGCCGATCTGACTTGGGGACAGGCAGCACAGCATCTCGCGGGTCGCCCGGCCGAGCGCTTCGGTTTGGCTGATCGTGGCATCTTGGCCACGGGCTTCGTAGCGGACATCGCCGTAGTTGATCCGTCGAAGGTGTCGGACATTGCCGACTATCGTGCGCCGCGCGAATACTCCGTGGGGGTGCTCGACGTGTTCGTCGCCGGCCGCTCGGTCCTTGCCGGCGGAGAGCTCACTGGCGAACTCGCCGGACGCGGCCTTCGCCGTTCCACCACTCCCACCCCCTCCCAATGAAGGACGCACCACGATGAATCGACACCAGCCCGAGACCGTTCCAGCACCAAGCGGTCCGTATTCGGCGGGGATCTCCGTCGGCAATTTGCTGTTCCTGGCAGGACAGGGTCCCTTTGACGCTGCCGGCGAGCGAGTCGGGGACACATTCGAAGAGCAGGTGAGGGCGACCTTCGACAATCTCGAGCGCGTCGCCAACGATGCCGGTACCTCGCTCGCCAATGCCGTACGAGTCGGTGCCTACCTGACCAGCCTCGATTACTTCGACGCGTTCAATCGGGTGATGGCCGAGTACGTGAGCGACCCCTATCCGGTTCGCACCACGATTCCTGTCGCATTGCGCGGCTTCGACGTAGAGATCGACGCCATCCTGTTGATCCCCCAAGAAGACTAGGCGGTGGGTCAGGACCCCCGCGGCCTGTTCGTCGCGGCATTCGGATCGGACCCGACGCACGGGCTCTACCGCTTCGAGAATGGACGGCAAGGATGGCGGGGAGACCTGCTGTCTGCGGCCGATCAGTTGTCGGCGATCGCATGGCATCCCACCCTGCCGGTCATCTATGGCGTATCCGGATCAGAAGCTGGCCGTGTTCACGCCTGGGTCGTATCTGGGGAGAAGGTCTCAACGCTGAGCGAGGCGGGGTCTGGCGGATTGGAGCCCTGCCATGTCGCTGTCTCGCCTGACGGACGCCGAGTGGTTGTCACCAACTACTCATCGAGCAACATCTCGGTATGGGAGGTCGCATCTGACGGATCGCTCGTCGATTTTGCCACCCTCCAACTGGCTGGCTCGGGAAGGGATCCGCGACGTCAGGAGGCTGCGCACCCACATCAGGCCGTGTTCGAAGGAAACGACCTTCGCGTGGTGGATCTCGGCGCCGATGCCGTGCTGACCTTCGACTGGGCCGGACTGCATGAGTTGCAGCTCACGGACAGCAGCGCAGTTCCGGCAGGCTCCGGCCCGCGCCACATGGTGCAGCTCGCGGATAGGAAGGTAGCTGTCTCCGGCGAGTTGTCTTCAACGCTTCTCCTCCGTGATCTCGCTTCGCAGGGGGGCTGGCGGGCGTTTCCGAGCACGGCGGTCAAAGCGGCCGGTGGTGTGCGCAACTACCCTGGCGACATCCGCGCCTCGAGTGACGGGCGGATGGTGTACCTCGCCAACCGCGGAAACGACACGATCGCGACCTTCCGGGTGGACGGCACTACGGCAACGCTCGTCGGCGAGGTCGACTCCGGCGTGACCTGGCCCCAACATCTCGCTGTCATCGACGACGAACTTCTCGTGGCGGGGCGAGGGAGCTCCCAGGTTGTTGCGCTGAACCTTGTCGGGGGGGTTCCGTCGGTAGCGACAGCTCTTTTCGGGTGCCCCGGCGCCGCTTGGATTCTGCCAGATCGCCCTTCAACGGGATGACCGTCCGCCTCGCTACCGAACGCGTGACCGCCGGGATCGACACCGCACGAGGGGGTCGGCTCGAGTCCCTGATCATTGACGGTTCTGAGGTGCTCGGATCGCTGCCCGTGCGCGACGGTCCAGACTGGTACCGGGGAATCTTCCCCCTCGCGCCGTGGGTGGGCCGATTGCCGGGCGCCCATGTGAAGGTCGGCGACATCGACTTTGTAGTCGACGTCGACGGGTCCGAGGATGCCTTTCACGGGGTGGTGTCTGACGTTGCGTGGCGTGTGACTTCTATTGGCCGCACGACGGTCGAGTTGCAGTGCTCATTCGGTCCGAGCCATCCGGGCGGCTGGATGATTCCGGGACACGCCGTGCAGACCTATTCACTGGATGACCGGGCGCTGAGCATGACGCTGACCGTCAGCCCCGCATCCCAGGCCATGCCCGCGAGCATCGGCTATCACCCGTGGTTCGTCAGCGTGTTGGATGGAAGGGACGCCGTCGTGGAGTTCAGTCCCCGCCAGCGGCTCAAGCCCGATGGTGATGCCTTTGTGGCGTCCGCAGATATGGGGGAGCGGCCGTGGGACGATCTATTCACCGACCTCGAAGCGCCTCCGACAATCTGGTGGCCTGGGGGTCCGCACCTGACGCTCGAGAGCAGTGCCGACATCTGGGTTTTCTACGAGCGGATGCAGGGCGCCTTCTGCATTGAGCCGTGGACAAGCCCCAGCGGCGGTTTTGGGGAAGATACAAGGCTCCTCCTGCTGGGAGACTCGTTGTCGCTCGACTTCACCATCAGCTTTCGTTGACCAGCTCGCAAGTGGAGTCAAAATGTAGTCACATCGGGGCTGCGCGACCGGATGATTCCGCGGTGGTTGCCTCACGTCGCTTGTATTTACTGGACTTCTAATGGTGGCTCCGACGGGCGTCGATCCCGTGACCTCACGATTTTCAGTCGTGCGCTCTACCAACTGAGCTACAGAGCCTCAGGGGATTGCTCCCCTGAACATAAAAAGCCCCTCCTTGCGAAGAGGCATTTCCATGAGCGACCCTGACCGGACTTGAACCGGCGACCTCCGCCGTGACAGGGCGGCGCGCTAACCAACTGCGCTACAGGGCCTAGCTATTAACTTCTGAGTTGTTTTGTGACCCCAACGGGATTCGAACCCGTGCTGCCGCCGTGAAAGGGCGGTGTCCTAGGCCACTAAACGATGGGGCCTCGAAGTCACAGAACCTCTTAGCTACCGAGGGACAAGCATAAGGGGGTACCGGTGAATTGCCAAACGGGCTCCAAACGGCTGAAACGCGCGGATGTCCGCGGCATCCTCGGTCCTCGGCGGTAGTTTCAAGCTGTTGTTGAACCTTGCAAGCAGGGGTCGGCAAATTCTGTACTGGGATTCCACGCGAACCGTTGCTACTGTTAGCACTGTTAACAGTGTTACCAACGTGATTCGTCGCGTGGCCAACACGATTCGGGGAGCAATGGGTACCACGCGAATCCGCCGGGGGGCGGGCAGCACCACGCTGCGATCGATCGGCTATCGCCTGCTGGCGGCGGCCGCGGCGATCGCGCTCGCCGTCACCGCGACCACCATCGCCACGGAACGCCCCGCGTTCGCGCAGGACTATCCGACCTGGGCAGACCTCCAGGCCGCGCGCAACAACGAGGCCGCCACCGCAGCCGCCATCAGGCAGATCGAGGGGCTCCTCGCGGGTCTCACCGCAGAGGCCAATCGCACTGCGGCCGATGCCGATGCCAAGAGCAACGTGTGGATGGAGGCCGACCAGAAGTTCCAGGCTGCCGCCGCCCGCACCGACACGCTGCAGGCCCAGGCGGATGCCGCGACCACCCTGGCCGCCGCATCGAAGCAGCGTGCCGGCCAGATCGCCGCCCAGCTCGTGCGTGGCGGAGGGCAGGACATCACCACCAGCCTTCTCATGAGCACTGGCACCGGCGATGACCTGCTCAACGGCCTCGGGATGTCGACCAAGATCACCCAGCAGGCCGACGCCATCTTCGCGCGTGCGACGTTCGACCAGAACACGGCCCAGGCACAGACCGATGCCGCGACCGTGGCGAAAACCGAGCTCGAAGTGCTCAGCAAGGCGGCCGAGGCCGCATTCGCCGAAGCGCAGGCCGCATCCCTCGTCGCTGCTGCTGCCCTCGAGGAGCAGCTTAATCACCAGGCAGAACTCCAGCAGCAGCTCATCGTGCTCAAGGAGAAGCGGGTGGCGACCGAGGCCGACTACACGGCAGGCGTGCGCGCTCGCTATGCGCTGGCAAGCATCGAAGCGGGCGAGATCAGCGACAGCGGCTGGGTGCAGCCGGCGCGTGGATACATCAGCTCCGGCTACGGGGGCCGTGTTCTTCGCGGGTCGTACAACTTCCACACCGGCACCGACCTGGCCAACCCCTGCGGCACCAACATCTTCGCCGCGTCCAGCGGGACAGTCGTCATCTCGACCGGCGGCTGGAACGGCGGCTACGGCAACTACATCGTCATCGATCACGGCAACGGCATCAGCACGGCCTACGGCCACATCCTCGACGGTGGCCGCCTGGTCTCCGCGGGTGAGCACGTCGACGTCGGCCAGAACATCGCGAAGGTCGGAACCACCGGCAACTCGACCGGCTGCCACCTTCACTTCGAGGTGCGGACGAACGGTCGTTCCCAGGACGCCGAGCCCTACATGCGCTCGCAGGGAGTACCGCTTGGCTGATCGACGCAGTGAGGGTCTGGAGCGGTAATGCCACGGCATCACCGCCCCTTCGGGGCGCTCACCATCGTCGTCTGCGGCGGGCTCCTCCTGGCGCTCGGAGTCGCGGCCCCCGCATCTGCGGAGGACTACCCGTCGTGGGATGACGTGCAGCAGGCTCGGCAGAACGAAGCGGCCACGCAAGCGGAGATCGCGAACATCGAGTCGCTGCTGGGCGGGCTGCAGGACGAAGCCGCCGAGTTCTCGCGCGAGGCGCAACT
>Ga0247739_10000985_pt1 | contig 10260 bp, 10 predicted proteins | sample UWRJL058202B2_FD_180943 | JGI IMG/M metagenome (GOLD analysis project Ga0247739, IMG submission 180943) | Plant litter microbial communities from Arlington Agricultural Research Station in Wisconsin, United States - UWRJ-L058-202B-2 | ecosystem: Environmental > Terrestrial > Plant litter >... | reverse complement strand
CAGTCTTAAAGTAAGGCTAGCTTGCGTATTACATAATACGCTTTAATTAATATAATAGATTAGTCAATCTTAATCCATAGTTCTCATAAAGGACTATGGACTTCTAAAGTTCATTTTTCTGCTTAACCGCAGCGTTGGCCAAACGGTAAGGCATCTGACTACGGATCAGTGTATTTCAAGTTCGACTCTTGAACGCGCATAAATAAAGGTGTAGGCGTATAATAACCAATACTATTGTTTTCTTATAAGTTTCTGCCTTAGTATGCTCATAGAGTAAATGCCTGGTTTAGTTTGGACTATACCATAGCCTCTAGGATGCGTAGTATTGGTGAAAAAATCTCATAGATGTAGTGTAGCGCTGGGTCCATAAGGACGCTATAGCCTTTTTAAGAATAATCTATGAGTGCATATATAATATATATTAATATGAAAAATAACAATAACAAAAGAGGTCTTTCGGTTTTGGATACTACTAACTTGCATGCAGGGTCTGTGTTGGCTCCCAGCCAACCTAGCCCACATGATGCGGACGAACTGCGGGTTCCAATTCAAAAAAAATTAGACGGCTTTTATGTGTCTGGTTTCTCGGATGCTGAGTCTTGTTTTGTAATTAAAATTGCGAAAAGTAATAAAACAAAAACAGGGTGACGTATTGATCCTGTTTTCGAAATAGGGTTAAATGTAAAGGATTTAGCCTTGTTAAAACGAATTCAATCCTTTTTCGGTGTAGGTACAATAAGGACAAATGAAAGAAACAATTCTGTGGTTTATGCTGTACAAAGCATAAAAGAATTAATGAATGTAGTAATTCCGCACTTTATTAAGTATCCTTTATTAACTCAAAAACAAGGGGATTTTGAGTTATTCAAAAAAGCTCTAATTATTATGAATTGTAAAGAACATGTTAATCAGAATGGTCTTCAAGAAGTAGTAAACTTAAGAGCTTCAATGAATAATGGATTATCTAGTGTATTAAAAGATTCCTTTCCCAATACTAAACCTGTACAGAGGCCAATAGTCGAGCTTGTAGTAACTCCGGATCCAAATTGACTAACAGGGTTTGTTGATGGGGAAGGGTGTTTTCTAGTTAATGCTTCTATAGATCCTAGAAATAGTAATGGATATTTAGTAGGTTTACGTTTTTCTATTTGTCAAAATTCTCGGGATCTAAAGCTAATGGAAAATTTAAAAACGTACTTAGGGTGTGGGTACATAGTGCACACTAAAAAAAATACAGTTGAATTCGTTGTAACTAAATTTGCAGACATTCAAGAGAAAATAATACCATTCTTTCAAGCTAATTCTCTTCAGGGTATTAAAGTATTAAATTATCTTGATTTCAAAAAAGTTGCAGACTTAATTAAAGATAAAGTTCACTTAACAAGTACAGGATTAGATCAAGTTCAAAAAATCAAAGCAGGGATGAATAATGGGAGAATAAAATTTACGGATTATCCCGTAGTAGAAGATAACTAAAACTATTTATATTAATTAAAAACAAGAAAGCCAAATTGCTTTACACATTAGACACCCTGTGTCTAGTGAAGCTGAATACTAATGGCTAAGACAATACCGTGGGAAGCTGATAAATGTAAGGAATAGGTTAAATTTAATAGCTTAAATTTAACTAGAGTTTTAAAGACTCATATTTATTTAGCCCTGTAACGACTGATTTGAAAAAAGAGACCACTATTAAGTGGTAACACGTCAGCACTCAAATATTCCAGGAAATTAAGCGTAAAGTTTTAAAAATTAAAAAAAAATTAAGTACTATAGCCTTGTTAGATATTAAGATATAAGGGTTCAAATCCCTTTGAGCACAAGTAGAAAATGCTTATAGTAGGTAGCATCTTATTATTATTAGCCAACGCCGTCACTTATAGACGCGAAAAGTCAATACTATTTAACCGGGTAGCCGTCCTAATATCACCTATTTTGGTAACACTAGCGTATGATAGCTATGGCATCTCGTTAGACAGAGTAACAGGTATATTAAGCGGTATATTCCACTCAACATTAATAACACACAGTTTTGATATAAATTTATATGCAATTGGGGATGTTATATTTCAGTCCAGTCCAGAATGATCTGGGTTAACTTTTTCTTTTCTGCTGAGCCCTTCCATTTCTCTCTCTCTGTGTTTTAAAAGGTATCTAAGGACCTCACCAAAAGCCCATTTGAAGCTTCCTGTTGAATTACAAGAAATAGTCATTGGAACAATCTTAGGGGATTTAGGTGTTGAGAGACCTAGTCTACGTAGTAATACTAGATTACACTTTAAACAAACAGATAAAAAAAAAGAATACATTGCACATTTATATCTCTTGTTCCAAGAATTTTGTGGTTCACCTCCTAAATTTATGTCTTACTTCGATGAGAGGCCAACTAAGATGAAGGAGTATGGAGCAGTTAAATTTAATACGTTAAGCTTACCTTGCTTCAATGTCTTCAAAGAACTATTTTACAATTCAGAAGGGGTAAAAATAATTCCTTTAAATTTAGGGGGAGTTATTAACAGCTAGGGGATTCTGGGGGGGGGCTTCAATGTTTAAGTGCTTGCTACTGAGACGGCTAGACATAGCTCGTATGAGCTATGCATTGCAAGCACGTTAGCTAAATGGTAAGGCGTCTGACTACGGATCAGTGTATTGTGAGTTCGAATCTTGCACGTGCATAAATAAAGGTGTAGGTGTATAATAATCAATATTATTGTTTGGTATCTTAAGCTTTAGCATGCTAATAGAATAAATGCTTGTTTTAGTTTGGGTTATATCATAACCTCTAGGGTACGTAATATGATGTAAAAATCTCATAGTGTAGTCCTTAGCGCTGGGTCCAGGATGGATGCTATAGCCTTTTTTGTAAGGGTATTCTATGAGTGTACATATAAAAATATATAAAAATATGAAAAATGTATTATTAAAAAAAGGAGCATTAAATAAGATATGTCTATCCCCATTAGTTAGTAAATTTTCTACCCTATCTCTTTTACTAACGAAGTGTACGCCTCAGGCAAGCGGCTTATTCGTTTCGGTAAGGCAAGGGTTAAATTACTCTACTACTCCACAGGTTCCGGATAATAGTCTTACCCCTGTGAAGACTTATTTAAACGCGGATACAGAAAAGAAATCTGTGTATGAAGACAATAGAAAAAAATGTGGAGTGTATCGTTGAACTAATTTAAGTAATGGTAAATGCTATGTAGGAAGTAGCGTGAACCTATCCAGAAGATTTACAAGCTATTACAGTTTAGATTTTCTGATCAAGGGTACGAAGTTCAGCCTAGCATATAGAGCTTTGTTAAAGTACGGGCATAGAGGTTTTAGACTAGATGTTTTAGAGTATTGTGACCCTGAATTCGTATTGGAAAGAGAACAGTATTATCTGGATCTTTTACAGCCAGAGTATAATATTTTAAATACTGCGGGTTCAACTTTGGGCTACAAGCACACAGAAGAGACTCGGGCTATTCTGAAAGCTCGTCAATTTTCGGACGAATATAAAGCAAAATTGAGAGAGCATTTAGCTAGACATAACGCAAGTGAAGAACAGCGAGCTAAAGCAAGAGAGCGTATGTTGAGTATAAATGAAGAAAAAGGAGTTAGTGTGGAGGTTTTAGACCTAGAGACGCAAATTACTACAACGTATATTTCGCTCCGTAAAGCAGCTGAAGCGATTGGCTGCACTCACGGAGCCATACGGTTAGCCGAAAAAAGATTTTTGGAGAGAGGAATTAATAAACCCATTAAGAAAAGATATGTTGTAAAAATTGACAGGGTATAAATCAGTCAATGGGTTGTATATCTCTTCAGAATCCTTTACGTTAGAGGAAAATAAGTTTTTGGTTGGCATACTGCAAAATAAATTTGGTTTAACTTGCAGCGTCCACAAACACACTAATGGTCACAGAATATACATTGCTAGTACGTCTAAGGGTAAATTTGTGGAGTTAGTTAAACCGTACATATTACCCATATTCCACTATAAATTGGACTTAGATTCAGATAAATAACAATTGTCATGACTTTGTTCGACGTTTCTTTTTGGCTAAAAATCATGTTTCTGCTAGATCCACTTAATTTTTTTTAATTCTAAACTTACGCTAACATTTCTTTTGAGTTGAAGGTATAGTCTAATCCCATATGAAAGTATGGGTATAAATGACTTATACCGACAACACGAATTATACTAAGCATTAAGTTTAAAATTAAAATTAAAAGGTAGTCGGAGGTTAGATATTAAGATATAAGGGTTCAAATCCCTTTGAGCATAAATAGAAAATGCTTATAATAGGTAGCATCTTATTATTATTAGCCAATGCCGTCACTTATAGACGCGAAAAATCAACATTATTTAATCGGGTAGCCGTTCTAATACAACCTATTTTGGGAGCACTAGCGTATGGTAGCTATGGCATCTCGTTAGCCATATTAATAGGTATATTAGGCGGTATATTCCACTCAATATTAATAACACACAGTTTTGATATATTTATATATGCAATTGGGGATGTTATTTTCAATCCTATACAGAATGACCTGTTAGCTCTTTCTATAGTTTTTGTGAAAAAGTACGAAAATGCTGACAACGATAAAGTTAACATTATAGAGGAAAATAGAAAGAAGGCTGGAGTTTATTGTTGAGTAAACAATCTTAACAATAAAATTTATGTGGGGAGTGCAGTAGACTTAGGAAGACGTTTACGTAGCTACTATTCGTACTCTGTTTTAAGAAGGCTTCACCGCTCTATAATTTATCAAGCCCTTCTGCGCCATGGGTATTCTCCTTTTTCACTTTTAATCTTGGAGTATTGTTCTAGCGAAGATGTGCGTTCAAGAGAACAATATTACTTGGATAGTTTGGCGCCAGAGTATAACATATGTAAAATAGCGGGGGTCACTACTGGGCGTCAAGCTTCAATTGAAACTAGACAAAAGATGAGTGAGGTAAAAAGAGGTCGCCTCTTTTCAGAGGAAAGAAAGGAAAGCATGAGAAAAGCCAGAGAGGGTAAAGTAGTTTCTGAAGAGACACGATTAAAAATGAGTGAAAAACACACAGGGAAAACTCATACAGAGGAGACTAAAGCCAAGATCATGGCTTCACACCCCCAAGCTTTAAAGGTTAAATTTCGAGACCTTGAAACTGGCAATACTGGGATTTACGATTCAGTGAGAGCATTAGCTAGAGCTCTTGAACTAAGCGATGGTTCAATTAGTAAATATCTTAAATCTAAAAGTGTAAAGCCTTTTAAAAAAAGATATGAGATAGTTTTTGTCGATGTGTAGTTTTCTTCCTTTTGCCCTGGCTACACAAAGCTTCATGCTGCTATAGCGCTTAGGCAAGGGGTCTGCCTATATCTTAATTTAACCCGTTTAATATAATGGATCCAAGGATGTTCTCTTTTATCACTTTATCCTGATACTAGACACCGGTCTCTTGAAAGTGTAGAAGAATGCATAAAGGCACTTTTTATACAACAAATGAGCTACCAATAAATAATAATTTAATTTTTTTTAAAACATATACGCTAACATTTCTTTTGAGTTGAAGGTATAGTCTAATCCCATATGAAAGTATGGGTATAAATGCAGCAAGTTAATCATAGTTAGATGCGAGGCATAAGTGCCCTAGATAAAGCGATTATCAAATAATGATGAAGTATCTAAGATTAGACCCGAAACCTAGTGATCTTACCATGGTCAGGCTTATAAAAGGCCGAACGGGTTATCTACAGGGAGTGAGCATCCTCTGTTGTAATAGCCCTGGTGAAAGTAAACCTTTTGCCTTAAACCATCAAATTGCGGGGACACCCTAAAGCAATTTCAACCAAGCAAGGGTGGTAACACACCTTGTGGCGCAGGTAATGACTTGCGGTATGGTAAAATCGAAATTGATTTACGAAAGTAGAATGGGCAATCTGCAGCCAAGCTCCTTATTTTACCCCAAAAATAACTCGTTACACGAGTTATTTTTAAACTCTGTCTTTTTCATAATTCGTAATACGAGTTATGAAATATGAAAGTGCACATGGCTAGCACCTCTCTTTGAGAGAGGAGTCCTAAGCATAGGGAGGAGGTTAAAATAATAGGGAGTGCAGTTCATCGACTAAATGTTGGTTGGCGTTAATAACGCTTAAGATATAGTCAAACCTCACCTGAAAAGGTGCAGGATAATATAGTTTTAGATAGCAGTACCCGACACATCTGCACCACGACTGCAAGCAGTCTATAGGGATGGGAGGAGTAAGAATAATAAGTTATTGGCTTGGTTTTAGATATGCATAAGAAATATTTGCCTCCATAAGGCGATAAGTGGTGACATTAAATAGAATAAGGGAATTCAGGTTAGCTATGGAATATCCTTCGGGGACAATGTCGAAAGGCACCTCGGTCTGACGAAGAGCCAGCCTAAGGCTATCTTGATGAATATATTTTATTTAGTTATGGAAGTAGATAATAGAGGGTTAGCCTTGCTACCCCTCTTTAAAGCTTTGTTTAGCGTTAGCACGCTGATCGAATATTGGTGTGTCGTATGTGCTAATCCCTCATACATTAAAGGTTCGAATCCTTTATTGGCTACTAGGCTCACGCGAAATTAAATAATAGTAATATTATTTAAGCATATTTAAGATTAGTTGCGGTTAATTAAATTAACGTTAGCATACACTCAAAGATTAGAACACCAAAGACAACACCTATTCCTACTTCGGTTCCGATACAACCTGTTGTAGTTTAACCCAGTTCTATAATTTTTGTGAGCCTATCAGAAAATATGATGAAAAACAATAACAATAATAACAAATTTAATTTTCTAGCTTTCTTACTTTTACGTTCACTAGTGGGTAAATATCGTCTACGGAGTTTTTCTTCTTCTTCTTGTAAGCCTGATAAGAATGCGACTACCCCTTTAATTACAGCTGAAGTTAAGTATGACAACGCTGACGTTGATAAGGTTAGATTCTTGACGGAGAACCGTGACAGATCTGGGGTATATCGTTGGATCAATAAAATTAATGGAAAAACCTATGTAGGTAGCTCCATTAATTTAAGTACTCGGTTTTATAAGTACTATAGCTTAGCTTCTTTGGCCAAAAGCAACAGAGTTATAGATCGGGCACTTTTAAAGTATGGCTTTTCAAATTTCAGTTTGGAGATTTTGGAGTACTGTGGGGTAGATCTTACATTAGAGAGAGAGCAATATTATATGGATATTTTAAATCCAGAATATAATACAGTAGAAAAAGCTGGATCAACAGTAGGCTATAAACACACACCGGAGTCCATTGCAAAAATGAGAGATTTCGTACTGAGTGAGGAAGTTAGAGCAAAAAAAGCTCTGTCTACTGTTAATGCTACAGCAGCAATAAGAATTCCTGTGCTAGTGGAGGACACTGAAACTGGCGAGATACGGGAGTATCTCAGTTTAGCGGAGGTAGCTAAGGAAATAGGGGTATCTCGAGCTGCTGTCAGCCAAGCCTTATTAGGCGAAAGATTGTTAAAAAAAAGATATTGGATAACTAAAAAAACATAAAAACTATACTATCTGTTAAATGGATAGAGTAGTGCATTAAACATCTGGAGTTTTGCATGCTCTATTTAGGGAGAAAAATCTCAGCTCGGCCGAATAGGCCAAAGAGGTAATTTGTATCGTTGTAAAGATATCCGATGAACCGTGGTACGATAGTGAAAGACAATACTGACTAGGTGATAGCTGGTCAAAAAAAGGTTTGAGAAGCCTTTTGGCTAGTTTGTTAGAGTGAACCTCTAGCTAGAAATCCTCAAATTGCGGGGACACCCTAAAGCAATCTTAACCAATCAAATATAGCAATATAATTTGAGGCGCAGGTAATGACTCGCGGTACGGTAAAATCAAGATTGATATACGAAAGTATAATGGGTAATCCGCAGCCAAGCTCCTTAGGGGAGTGCAGTTCATCGGCTAAACGGGGATTGGCGCGACTTCTCGCGCTTAAGATATAGTCAAGCCTCACCTGAAAAGGTGCAGGAGAATTAAAATACATTTAGGGACATTTGGGTATTTGGGAGGGGGGGGTTAAGCAAGTTTCTATTTCTTGGACTAGGGGTCCATGATCTTTGATCTGAAGCATGACGGTCTATATTTTATAGACAATAAAGATAGTTTTGTTAATTGGTTTTGTCATGTAGTGTATAAGTCCCATTGTGGTATACTTGATATTCACGGACAACAGTTGCTGTATGTGCTTGTTAAAAGCCAGCAGTGATCATGAATGATTTGTCTGCCTGCAAGGGCTGGTTTTCGGCACTATTGTTTTGTTGAAAACTTGTTAATACTTCTCCTTAGTAAAGAGATGATTAATAAAGACGTGTTAATGAAAAAGCAACTTTTTAATTCAGAGTGATGGTCGTCACGATCTTTCAGAATAAATCGACGAAGAAAATAAGCAAATAAAGGAAAGATTGAATATAAAGGGTATCTTGAGGAGGGGGGGGGGATTGCAATCCAGCTCTAACCTCAGGGCTTTGGACTTACATATTAGATTCGCCAGTTAGACATGTTAGGTGATCATAGGCATTACATGCAGGATTCTAGAGTCCGCCAAAATCTAAATAACTTGGGATATTTATAATTTTATTATAAAGTGACGACCATCAATTGATTAATTAATTTAAACATGAAAAGTATTCAAAATTTAATTTTAAAAAAAAGTAGCCCTGTGCTATCACTTCTTTCTAATTCTGGTAATTTTACTTTAGTACATAAATTTGGTATTGCTTCTAACAAATTCTTTTATTCTTCGAATAGCAAATTAAGCCCCGCTGCGAGCTATGATAACTTTGAGCATGATAAGGCTCGGATTTTAAATGAAAACAAAGATAAATCTGGAGTGTATCGTTTAACGAATCTCAATAATCAAAAAAGCTACGTTGGGTCGTCGGTAGACTTAAAAAGAAGATTTCATGTCTACTATAGTACTGCTCGGCTAAGAAATTCGAATATGGCTATATATAAGGCTCTTTTAAAATATGGGTCTACAAGCTTTAGTCTGGAAATATTAGAGTACTGTGAACGGGGCGAAACTGTTCTTAAAGAACAGGAATATATTGATCTTCTAAAGCCTTCTTATAATCTAAACCCCATGGCAGGTTCTTCATTGGGATATAAACATAGCGAAGAGGCTTTAGCTAAGTTAAGTGCTAACATGACAGCTCGTATGACAGGTCGGACTGTTTCAGATGAAACACGTGCGAACCTATCGGCCGCAGCTACAGGTCGTATCTTAACAGCTGAGGATCGCGTCAAAATTTCTACCAGTCGAACTGGTATGAAGTTCACAGATGAGCATCGTTCAAAAATTTCGGAGGCTATGACAGCAATTAACGGGGTAGGGGTTGTAGTTACAAATATCGAAACAGGTGAAAAAAAAGAATTTGCGACTATGACTGCTGCGGGGACAGCTTTGGGTGTAAGTAGAACAGCTATTAAAAAGGTAATTATTTCAGGGAAAGTCTTTAGAGATAGTTATATAATTAATTTTAAAAATGAACTATAAATGTATTTAATTCTCTGCTAAATGGATAATTGTATTTCTAGCGCCTGTGGGTGCTGAGGGTAATTCAATTATTTAGGGAGAAGGACCTTAACTCTGCCTGTAAGATGGTTAAAGAGGTCTTTCTGTTTCTGCGAAACCTATCTAAGTAGGTCATTTAATAACATCATAGCAGGTACAGAACTGTGATCTCATACAACTTGACATAAATCAATTTTGTATATATCGGGGGATCGTGAAGATTTTATCGGTGAGTAATTGCTCTCGGAATGGCAATGATGAATATATTGAATAATCGGACATAGAATGCTAAGGTTGTATAGGGTGCGAGTGACCATACTTAACAGCCTTAAAGTGGAAGTGAACCTTCTGCTATAAATCTTCAAATTGCGGGGACGCCCTAAAGCAATTTCAACCAAGCGAATATGGTAACATAGTTCGTGGCGCAGGTAATGACTCGCGGTATGGTAAAATCGAAATTGATCTACGTAAGTAGAATGGGCAATCTGCAGCCAAGTTCCTCTTCCACTTATAAGATATGGGAGGGGAGTGCAGTTCATCGACTAAATGTAGGTTGGCATCGTTTCCTGTTTATGAGGGGGAAGGAGACGGTGCTTAAGATATAGTCAAGCCTTATCCGAAAGGATACAATGGCAGTAAAGTAATTTTTTTGGTTAGCCTTTAGGTGTGGGAGGATGAGGTATTTACGGGGTTAACCCCCCCCCCTGAG
>Ga0247739_10000984_pt1 | contig 10276 bp, 4 predicted proteins | sample UWRJL058202B2_FD_180943 | JGI IMG/M metagenome (GOLD analysis project Ga0247739, IMG submission 180943) | Plant litter microbial communities from Arlington Agricultural Research Station in Wisconsin, United States - UWRJ-L058-202B-2 | ecosystem: Environmental > Terrestrial > Plant litter >... | reverse complement strand
CATTGGTGAAATTTACTCGAAGGCCCTTCGTCGAAAAGCGGCTGCATCGGGCGACACGACTCTTGGAGACAAAAAGGATAGAGAAGATGCTGCCGCAAGCAAGTCGAAAGCTGAGAAACCCAGCTTGGTGCAGCGGCTCACTGGACTAGTGAAGAAGAAAGAAGCCAAAAAGCCATTAGCCAATTCGGAGCCAGATGCCAGCACTGCTTCACCAGCAGAGAATAGTGGCTCCGATGAGCAAGTCAACGTGGGGACCATTATCAATCTCATGTCTGTGGATTCCTTCAAGGTCAGCGAGGTCACAGCATACCTACATTTTCTTTTCGCAGCAGCCCCTACCCAACTGGCTGTTGCTATATATCTTCTATATCAGATTCTGGGCTTGAGCAGCATTCCAGGACTAGTCGTAATGGTCATTCTTCTCCCTGTCAATATTCTGTTTGCACGTGGGTTCGGCAAGTTCCAAAAAAAGGTCATGGCAGGAACAGACAAGCGGATCCATACCACGAATGAGATTCTACAAAACATTCGAATTATCAAGTTTTTTGCCTGGGAACATCGTTTCAGTAAGCTCGTGGATGAAAAACGTGCCGCTGAGCTGAAAGCATTGCGATCAAAGTACATTCTTTGGGCTTGCGCAGTCGCAGTTTGGAATACAGTTCCAGTTCTCATAACGTTCTTCTCATTCTTGGTCTACACTGTTGTAGAAAAGAAGCCACTGTATCCTTCCACGGCTTTTACAGCAATTTCGCTGTTTAGCATTCTACGAGTTCCTCTAGATCAACTAGGAGACATGATTGCCCATGTACAAGAGTCGAAGGTTTCAGTCGATCGTATTGAAGAATTCTTGAATGAAGAGGAAACAGAAAAATACGAGCAGCTGAAGCATGACAACGTGGACGAAGAAGGCAACAAAACAATTGGCTTCAAGGACGCTACATTCTCCTGGGGCGGCAAAGAGAAGCCTGGAGAGGATGTATCTAGCGCATTCCGGCTTATGGATTTGAACATCAACTTTCAAATAGGCAAATTGAACATCATTGCTGGCCCAACTGGCTCTGGCAAGACATCTCTGTTGATGGCTCTTCTAGGTGAAATGACCCTCATCAAAGGACAGGTCAACTTACCTGGCGGGACTAATCGTGAAGATGCACGACCTGATCCAGAAACTGGGTTGACGGAGACCGTTGCATATTGTGCGCAGCAGGCTTGGCTCGTGAATGCCAATATCAAGGAGAACATTTTGTTTGCTGCGACTTTGGATGAGCAACGTTATAAAGATGTGATTGTTGCCTGTGCCTTGGAGCGTGATCTGGAAATCTTAGACGCTGGAGATGAAACTTTGGTTGGTGAGAAGGGTATCACACTTTCAGGTGGCCAAAAGCAACGCATTTCTCTTGCGCGAGCCTTGTACTCTAATTCGAAGCACCTTCTCCTTGACGATTGTCTCAGCGCTGTGGATTCCCACACGGCGAAATGGATCTTCGACAACTGTATACGAGGTCCGCTCATGAACGATCGAACTTGCATATTGGTCACCCACAATTTATCATTATGTGTTCCCCAGTCACGTTATGTGGTCTACCTCGATAATGGTAAAGTCGACATCCAGGGCCCTTCGGAGGACGTGGTTGCGTCAGGAAAACTTGGCGATGATGTTCATAAATCAAGGCCTGGGTCTTCATCTATCTCAAGGATACCGTCTCGTGTACCGTCTAGCGTAGGTGATGAAAGCGGAAGTACTTTAGTAGATGAAGTCAATGGCAACGGAGCGCTTGACAAGAAGCTTGCCAAAATCAAGAGTCACGATAAGGCAGAGAAGAAAAAGGATGTAAGGGAAGAGACAAAGTCTGAAGGTTCAGTAAAGTGGGCTGTGATGGTGGTTTACTTGAAAGCTATGGGTCCATGGTAAGTCGTAATCAGCGTTGTTAATTTGAAATTGAAAGCTAACATATTCAAAGGTGGTTCTGGGTTCTCGCTGTCATGGTCTTTGGGGTTCAACAAATTGGGTCGCTTGGTGCCAATATTTGGATACGACAATGGGCTAATCAATACACCGTTGAGTCGGCCAAATCGATTGATGGTCTTTCGAGTTACAATTATGTCGGACACGCAGCTTCTACCATCCAGATGGCAAGTTCTGGCTTATCCAAAGTTCAACCATGGTTCGATCCAAACAAGACCTCTATCATCGCTAAGGTTGCGCCAGATGTCGATGTCGGGTATTATCTTGCGGTCTATGCCGCAATCGGAACTGCTTGTATGCTCGTCGCATTCTTCAGAGACCTGTGGCTATTTTTTGGATCACTGACAGCTAGTTGGACGATCCACCAAAAGTTGATGCAATCTGTAACTCGAGCCAAGTTCAAGTTCTTCGATGTCACTCCATTGGGCCAACTCATGAATCGATTCAGTAAGGACTTGGAGGCTGTAGATCAAGAAGTGGCGCCGATTGCGATTGGTGTGATGTCTTGTGCATTGGCTATACTTGTCACTATTGCATTGATCACTGCCATTACCCCAGGTTTCCTGGGTGCCGGTGTTGTCATTAGTGGTATGTATTTCATGGTTGGCAAATTCTATCTCCGCTCCTCTAGAGATCTCAAGAGGATAGAGTCTATTCAGCGAAGTCCACTCTTCCAACAGTTCGGCGAAACCCTAAGCGGCATAACAACTATCCGAGCGTATGGAGAAGAGCAACGCTTTATTCGAGACAACATGCTTAAAATCAACACCCACAACCGACCATTTATATTCTTGTGGGCTGCCAACAGATGGCTTGCATTCAGAATTGATGTTGTTGGCGATCTCGTCGCGTTTTTTGCCGGTGCATTTGTGATCTTTAGTATAGGCTCAATCGACTCCGGATCTGCTGGTCTGTCTTTGAGCTATGCGATCAGTTTTACCGAGAATGTGTTATGGCTGGTACGGCTTTACGCTATGAATGAGCAAAATATGAACTCTGTCGAACGTATCAAGGAATACCTTGACGTTGAACAGGAAGCACCAGCAGTGATAGAAGAAACGCGGCCTGCAGCAAATTGGCCAAGTCAAGGATCCGTGGAATTCATTGGATATACGACCAGGTATAGATCTGATCTGGAACCTGTCTTGCGGGAAGTTACCTTTAAGATCAAACCTCTAGAAAAGGTTGGAATTGTCGGACGCACAGGAGCGGGTAAAAGTTCGCTTGCTCTTGCTCTTTTCAGAGGATTAGAGGCGGAAGCTGGAAAGATCCTGATTGACGATGTTGATATTGGGCTTATTGGTCTCCAGGATCTTCGTGAATCCATCACCATCGTTCCCCAAGATCCAACGCTATTCACCGGTACGATACGAAGCAATTTGGATCCATTCGGTCTTTTCACAGATGAAGATATCTTCACAGCTTTACGTCGCGTTCAATTGATCGGTGTTCCAACATCGACAACGGAACCATCGACACCATTAGCTTCGTCCCGACCTGGGACACCTGGCGGGGAGAGTACACCTTCAACAACAGGAGGGTCGTCGCCAATAACAAACAAAAACATCTTCCTCAACCTCTCATCAACTGTCACCGAGTCTGGTAACAATCTGTCGCAAGGTCAGAGACAGCTACTTTGTCTTGCGCGTGCACTTCTTAAAAACCCCAAAGTTCTAATGATGGACGAAGCAACTGCCTCCATCGACTATAATACCGACTCTAAGATCCAAGAAACTATTCGGGAGCTCAAGAGCACCATCATCACCATCGCACATCGTCTGCAGACTATTGTCGATTACGACAAAGTTCTCGTGCTGGATAAGGGGGAAGTGGTAGAATATGGGCATCCGCATGAGTTGCTAAAGAAAGATGGCGAAGGAGCTATATTCAAGAGCATGTGTGAGACTAGTGGCGAATTGGAGGCTTTACAGAAAGCCGCAAAGAAAGCATGGGACGCAGGAAAACTTGTGGATGATGAATAGGGATCTCCATATGATACCCTCTTAGCTGTGTTTATCTAGTTGTTTATATAAGTTTCTCGCCTAAATATTGGAGTTTCGGTATAAAGTTCCATGATATTGTGTTGATTGATATCCCTTGATACGTAGTATGTGTAACATGTAAGCGTAAGCAAGTATCCTCGGGGCTGTAACCCAAATGATCAGAAAACCGCCCGGATTTCAAACATTCCCATTACTTGTACTGTACATACCATGCTACCATACGAAAACACATAGTCAGTATAACAAGCATTATAGCAATACGAAAACTAACACAAATCCACGGCTTCCATTTTTTTCTTCTTTTTTTCATAGAAGTATTCCTGAATCATTCACTCTACTCGCTAACATGTAATGTATATGTAACCGGCAATGGGTGTTTTCCTCCCATGTTTTCTTTCTCTTTCGTCTGGTATGAGCGAGATGTAGAGTCCGTCAGCCGAGCTCTCCTTTGGATTTGTGTATGTATGTATGTATGTATGTATGTATGTATGTATGTATGTAAGATTCTATTAGTGCGAGTAGTTATACTAATCGATAATGGCTTAAATCAGAGAGAGAGAGAGAGAGAGAGAGAGAGAGAAAGTCAGACCTGCTGGTTGTCTTGGGAGAAGTGCAAACCAAAATCCTTGCTTTCGTGCTCGCTCTGATCTGATCTGATCTGCTCTCCCCCATGGTGGTCTTCTTGTTATAGGTACGGCGAGTTTCTCAGCCTGTCTCTGTCATGCATTTCTTTATATTTATATATATGACACTGTTCTTTCCCGTTCTGGGATGTAGTTTGTTCAGAGTTAGGACTTGTAATTGTAGATGTGATATTCTATGTCTGCTGCTACTACTACTCTCCCCCAGATGTTGAAAGAGACATTACCAGCTACTCAAGCAAAGCATATGATATGGAACGGTTTCAGTGTCTATATGTTATATGGAGAAGTAAAGAAATACCCCCATTTCAAGTTTTGGAGCTGCACTGTTATATTACCCGGGTGCTGGAAAAGAGGTGCTCATGTAGGGAAAAGCTACGCAGGTTGGTATAGCCCAGCCACTCCGCTTCACATCAAGGGGAGTTACGCTCATCTTTGCGATGTCATGCTACGAGTAATGAGGGAACGTCGTTTTGGCTCCCGGTCCAAAAGGGCCTGCTTGGATTTGCTTGGGTTTACTTGACTTTCCTTGACTTTACTCGACTTTACTTGACTTCACTTGAGCAAAGCATTGTAGCGTAAGAGACATGGCACCAAGTCGATAGCTAATACTAGGTAGTATCACGATAGTTGCTCTTTTCACGATGGTCATGATTGGTATTGTGTGAGTTGTGTGCAGTAAATAGTAGGTATTCGGGTACTTCTGATACTTGTTGGTTTAACCTTGAGGAACGGACTGTTAATAGCATTATGTCTCTCCAAATACGCAGATTTTAGCAACAGGCTCAGGCTCTTCGCTCGGTTACACCTATAGGTCTACGGAGTCGAACGCGGGTAGGAATTGTTACAGGTAAGAGTAGTCAGTTCAGGAGGCACCTAGAATAGAACGCTTTCTCCGTCTTACTCCCTTCCCAAGCATAACCACTCGCCAACGCTTTGCTTTTGGGATGGTATATGGAAATCTGTTCTTCATAAAGATATATGACTTGGAGTAAAGGCACAAGTGAAATAACAGCGAGTCTAGTTAGTTCGAGGAGATGATTTGCATCTTTAAGACTTTGAGAAATGCTCACTGAAGCTCACGCCTCAACACATGAATCATTGGTAGCTGAGGTTCTATATATTCATAAATTTGAAGTTTAACACGGTAATGAAATGCTTCAATTCTGGATTATTGCTGTCTATGGTTTCATCCATATGTTACAGCTAGTAAAATTCAGATATGAACTTTCATTATGTTTGGCAGATTAGAAATTCTACAATGAATAGAAACCGAAAAATAAAGAGCCTGATCGAGCGAGGTCCGAAGACTCTAGGTAAGTGTCTCTAAACAGTAGGAAGTACACATTTAACGAGGAATATTGAAGTGTAATTGTAAGTTAGCCTTCAATCGTCAACAGAAATTCAGATAAGAGGTACAGTACAATGACATCCCCACGTCTTCTCCCCACATTCTTCTCCCCGAGGAGTTTCTCGACTCTCCATACCTGGTTCACTTCTGTTTATAAACAAGCGGCAACGAAAAGCGTCTTGATCACCCCAGACTCCTGAATATCGGCCTTGGAATTATCAGCGCTATACGCGCTTTCCATCGGGACATTAGTTCTCCGGTATTGCCAAAATCCTGCCGAAACCAGGAGGATAAAACCAACCCTCTACAACAAGGATTTGATCGATCACATTTCGTATCCCAACATCGATACCGGAAGCCTCCCGGTGAAACATACCCTAAGACATGATAGGCATTGGCCTTCCAGGAAATGTGCGACTATTCTTAGCCTATAACCCGCAGATCTGGAGACCACAGCGCCTCCAACAAGCCCAAATGCCGGATGATGATCCGGGGCGACAGATGGTCGGACCTCGAGGCTTGCGTGTTTCTGAAAGTCTGTTGGCTGGATGGGATATTCTGGGGTTCGCCGACCTCATTTACTCAAGGCCCAATCGCAAACCGAGCAGACACTCCGGAGAGATATGGAAACGCGTAGTGGCGAGATTCTGTGTAGCATACGGAAAGAAGCAGATACATACATTGTGACAACTCCAAACAACTGTCGGGATGCCAGCAGGGCTTTCCTTGACATGAGCATAGATTGAACCATAAATGGAAAGGAGACGAACTATAAACCTGCGCAGGTATGAAGTTCATCTAATACTTTCATTTAGCATAAGCGAGAGAAACAATGCCAATTGTAGACTAGAATTATAGATATGATTTGAATCCATACGGTATCAGTTTCAAGCTGAATCTCTCTTACTAGTAGTGAGTAAGACCCTAATACCATACTTTCATGAAGGGCTTTCTGCGCATTCTAGGTGTAATTATGTGAATTGATGCTAGATATTCGTGAAGAAACGTGCAAACAGAATAAGAAATTCGGTGCCACCAAGTCTCTCCATCCGGTTTTGGTGTGTACTGTCTGTATCTTATTTTAACCTCTAGTTATGACCAAGAGCATAAATACCTGAGCTACTATTGCAGGAGAAGCTTTCTTTTTTGACATGTCAATGTACAGATAGGAATAGGAAGGTAGTATCAAAGGATGAAGTTCGCGCAAACAAAGGAAGCAACTCTCAGATATTCATCGATTTTATGTCTTAGACTAGGAAACGTTTATAGTGTAGAAAGGAAGCGCAGATTCTGACCCAGACCCGGAGCCCTGTTGAAGTGTTTCGGACCATTGTACACATGATCTAACTAAAGACTCGGATTAGAATGCACTCCTATTATAAGCTTAGGCTTCGCTTGAAGCAACGGCATGGAGAAGATTCTGACTTCTCCGAGAGAATATAGTGCTTCAAGTCTTGTCGTCATGCTATTGTCCACAGTAAAGGCAAAATTACTTGAACAAATGATTTATTATGAATATCAGAATGATAGAAGCATACTATACTGCGAAGCGAGTAACACAACTAGCCGCTGTGGTACTCGAGCAGCAACCGGTGATAGGTGGAGTTTCTATTCAACGTTTACCACAATTTCGGCAAACTTGCAAATTCTCTGTTTAGCTATGGATCCTAAAATTCAATATATTGATGCCAGGTTCACGTCGCTTTACTTTATCGTTGACCGTGAAGTCGTATCTAGAAAACTCTGCCAGCTATTTCCAGGCGTATGATATGACAACAATGCCGAAACAAACGCGGCATCCCAGTTCATAGTAGCATGCTACGCTGCTACAGTACATACATACAGTACCTGTTGCCTCTTGGCGTATCTATGACGTGAAGCCAGGGTTTCATTCCCCCGAATGCTACTACATGGTTTCGAACCAATCGTTCGATTGTGCTGTTAGCTGTTGATTTTGTAAGGCTGAAGACAGAAATAAGTATCGTCTGTCATGCCTAAAGAAGCGAATGTTGCGAATCTGCAGAATTATCTTGCATGTGGTAGGGTACGTACCCCCCTTTCTCTCTCTAAGAACTCGAGTTTGAGATCATGTCTTATTGTTGATTGTTTACCGGAGCTGTGCACAGTGCGCAAGTCAAGGGTTGGCTGAACGAAACAGTACGGAAATTAAAAGCAGTGTTCCCATGTATGAGAAATTATTTGAGATCTGCCGCTGACCAGACCAAGAAGTTGATCCTGACATCATAACAAAAGCCCTATCTTTTTTCCTCTCCGACTACCTACATACATGTGTTTTTAGAGGCTCCTAGCTTCCATACTAGCCCATGCGAAATGTTTGACGGTGGTGCAGCAGGCAGGCTTTTCTTTTGCTCACTATATAAAATTCAGATCCGGAGCCCTTGTTACGCGCTGTTAGCTGCGAGATTTTAACCATGTGGCTGCATCTCCTAGGAATAGCGTGTTGTTTAAGTCGTGAATGGCCCTGACCAGAGCAGGCCGACCCAATTCTCTTCTCTCTTCACCTGTTACGGTCGAAACTCTAACCTCCATAGTCCATTCTTGCTGGCAATAGGCTAGAGGCTAACGAATCTGACTAGCTGGCTCCTAATGGGTATTGTTCTCTAGGGGCTTTATATGCACCTATTCGTGCTCTGTTTGCTCTAGAGCTCTCCCAAAGCATGCATGCCGCGCAATCTAGAATCTATTCTTAATATGGACCTTGGAAATTGCGTCCCCTGCGTACTTGCCTTCAAATCATGTCTAGGCTTAAACCAGCTCACAGCAGGATCTACGTAGAACCAGGTTGCTGGTATCCATCGTTACACCTCCTTGGACCGCAATCCTTCGGGACCAGCCTGGGGTTAAGCTGACCACGCTACGCACGCTACGGTACGGACGGGCGGACAGGGGAAAACAGGAGAGGGAGTGGAGTGGAGTGGAGGAAGGGAAGGGGAGGCGGCTCCGTAAAAGGGACACCAAGCAAAGGCGTCTCGCGGGCCAACCTTATTGTTATGCTACATAAATAACTTAAGCGTGCCTAATCATACTGTTTTCTAATCCTTACACCGTGTACTGAAAACCAATAGTTCATTATCCAGTATTCAGGACGAAGTATTGTGTACAAAATGAGCCTATAATCTGTTATTCAATTTGCTGGGTAGGGTAGAAGGGAGAAAGAAACCCCCAATATGAAATCCTCTGCATGCCTACTAGTAGCATCTTTGTGGTCACGGACCGGCCGTCCATTACGCGTTCAATCGTGAAAATCTGTACCTATTTACCGGAAGTGTTGACAGTAGCTGATCACCACAGGCCTCTCTTACCGGAGAGCGCGGTCGTTCGCAAGCTTGTTCGTATTCTTGAATGTCAAACTGGCCCAACTGTCCTGTCACACTGTCACATATCATTATTTGCAACACTGGAAGTGGCCGAGCCGCTCGCTTGTGCCTGTTTGCCGTTCTCCCGGTTTTGCAAAGGAGGCAGTCGGGTCTTCCTGCGAATTGAAATGTGCTGTAGGGAAGAGGAGCATGCCTGTGCTAAGTAACAGATGTGGCAACTGTAATTGGACGACGGTCTACTGGGCCACCTGGATTGAGAAGACGCTATACGCACCAGTGCCTCCGGCGCATTCACGCTCTTCTTCAAGAACCGCTACTTACTTACCAGGCCCTAGCTAGCTATCTATACTGGACTCCGTAAAGCGACTTGTGGCTCGCCAGGTGCGCGTAACTGTCGTCAGATGGCCTGCTATGGCCTGCCATGCTTGTTTAACTAGGGGCTGATCAGAGGTGGTTCCCACGCTAAGCTATAGCGTCCTTTTACTCCATCTTTTCCATCCTTTCCGTCGCGCGAGCCCAGCTCCTAGTGAGTAAGGGTCGAGGTAGCGAGGTAGCGAGGGAGCGAGGGAGCGAGGGAGCGAGGGAGCGAGGGAGCAGGGAACCAGTGGAGGAGGTGAGGGTAAGGTTAAGCGAAAGTGAAGCGAAAGTGAAGCGAGGCGAGATGCTACAGAATCACCTCTTGTTTACTTAAGACTTAAGAACGAGGGCAACAAGCAACGAGGGCTATACTGCGGTATGATATAGTTAGTTGTATGCTGTACACCCGTAGCTTTGCCCTCGTCACTTTCCGAGCGTGTTTGGTCTCTTGCAAGGAGGCACACATACATGTCTTTGACCCCTTTTAGATACAGTCACTTACTCGGGTAAGTTACACTTCAGATTTGCTTTGCTACTGCCGCCGCAGCCCACGCAGCAGCAGCAGCAGCAGCATGCATCGTGAAATCGTGAATCGTGCATCTGCTGCTAGGGGAACTGAT
>Ga0247739_10000983_pt1 | contig 10285 bp, 8 predicted proteins | sample UWRJL058202B2_FD_180943 | JGI IMG/M metagenome (GOLD analysis project Ga0247739, IMG submission 180943) | Plant litter microbial communities from Arlington Agricultural Research Station in Wisconsin, United States - UWRJ-L058-202B-2 | ecosystem: Environmental > Terrestrial > Plant litter >... | reverse complement strand
CATTTAACCAGGTTATTATGCTGTCTGTCTTTTATCTGATCATCATGTCAAGATCTTACCAGCGGTTGAAAGATGTACAGCTTCGTGCAGAACGATCGGAAAAAGAAGCGGCTTTAAGCCAGTTTGAAGCATTGAGAAACCAACTAAGTCCGCACTTTCTTTTTAACAGCCTGAGCATTCTGACGTCCATGGTGCATGAAGACGCCGACCTTTCTGAAAAATTTGTGAAGCAGCTTTCGAAAGTTTACCGCTATATTCTTGAGCAGCGTGAACACGAACTGGTTTCGCTGGAAACAGAACTTGAATTTATTAAAGCTTATACCTTTCTTCTGCAAATCCGTTTTGAAAACAAATTTGAGGTACAGATAGAGATTTCCCAGTCCGATCAGAAGCAATATCAAATTCCACCGTTAACACTCCAGTTACTTGTAGAAAACGCCGTCAAGCATAATCGGATGTCAGTACAAGAGCCGCTTCTTGTGCGTTTGTATAGCCAGGATGAATTTCTGATCATACAAAATTCCTGGCAGCTGCGTGACCTATCTGAAACATCGACGGGAATAGGACTGCCAAATATTATTAGCCGGTATGCACTTTTCACTGATCGGGCGGTCTGGTTTGGCCGGCAGAATGATTTTTTTACCGTAAAAATTCCCTTGTTATCATGAATATTGTCATCATTGAGGACGAAGATCGTACAGCACGACAACTGGAACGGCTATTAAAAAAGTATGACCCCGTCATACATATTTTGATCCAATTGCCATCTGTGAAAGAGGCAGTCGAATGGTTTAGTCAACATACACAACCTGATCTGGTCTTTATGGATATTCATCTGGAAGACGGATTGGCATTCAGTATTTTTGAGCAGGTTAATCTGACTGTTCCGGTTATTTTTACGACTGCATATGACGAATATATGCTGAAAGCCTTTAAGGTTAATAGTATTGATTATTTACTAAAACCAATTGATTATGAGGAGCTAACAGCAGCTATTGAAAAATTCAAAATACTCCGGATCCCGCAAATAGTTCCTGATCTTAGCTCGTTGCTGGCGTTTATACAAAAACCACAGATACCTGCCTTCAAAGAGCGTTTTATGGTTAATATTGGTACCAAAATTCATAGCGTTGAGGTAGCCAATATTTCCTATTTTTATTCAGAAGAAAAGGCAACTTTCCTGGTCACTAAAGCTGCACAACTGCTTCCAATAGAACAAAGTCTTGACCAGATAACTCCCATGTTAAACCCTGCTCATTTCTTTAGGGTAAATCGTCAGTTTATTGTCGCAAGAACCGCTCTGCAAACAATTCATGCCTATTCAGCGGGAAAACTCAAACTTGATTTACTTCCTGTTTCGCGGCACGAAGTATTTGTTAGTACCAGAAGATTATCAGAATTTAAAGATTGGCTGGGCCGGTAATTCCTGGCAAAAGTGTATTAAAAGAAGCAATCCTCCTATTTTTGGAATGCTTATCAGGAGGCTGGTTTTAAAGATTATTCTCGCTTTTCGGTTGCTTAAAAGCAGTTTTTTGGTCAAAGCCCTTCATCAAAGTAATTCAATTTGTCATATTGAACTTTAACTTTAATGTATATTCGGTATCTGTTGATATTGAATATTTTAATTTTTTTCGTGTAGATTGACGGTATCTATTACTTTCGTGTACAGTTAATCGGTATTTTATACTCTGTCATTTCAAAGCACATTCAAGAAATAGCTTACATAAATAAGTAAAATTAATCCTTAACGCATGTTTTTAAAAAGAACTAAACTGCTGTTTTTAAGCTCCGTATTTTATGCTTGTGGGTTTATTACCGCCAATGGTCAGACACAAAAAGCTGTCAATATTGAGGTTAATTTAAAAACTGTCAAGGCTCCAATGCAGCCGATTTGGGCATTTTTTGGCTACGATGAGCCAAATTATACTTACATGAAAGATGGCAAAAAACTGCTGACAGAAATCTCACAGTTCAGTAAAGTTCCTGTTTATGTTCGTGCGCACAGTCTGCTGGTAACCGGAGATGGTGAAGCTGCGCTGAAATGGGGATCAACCAATGCCTATACCGAAGATGCACAGGGAAATCCGGTTTATGACTGGAAGATCGTAGATAAAATATTTGATACCTACATTGAAAGAGGTATGAAACCCATCGCGCAGATTGGCTTTATGCCCCAGGCGCTTTCAACCAAACCAGAGCCTTACCGTCACCATTGGAAACCGGGCGATGACTATAATGACATTTATCTGGGCTGGGCATATCCTCCGAAAGATTATAATAAATGGAGTGAACTCGTATATCAGTGGGTAAAACATTCAGTAGCCCGGTATGGTCAGAAAGAAGTGGAAAGCTGGTACTGGGAACTCTGGAACGAACCTAACATTAGTTACTGGAAAGGAACAATGGACGAATATATCAAGCTGTACGACTATACGGCCGATGCGGTAAAACGTGCGCTTCCGACAGCGAAAGTGGGTGGTCCGGAGGTAACAGGGCCGGGCTGGGATAAATCGCAGGTTTGGATGAAAGCGTTTTTTGATCATGTTACGAAAGGAAAAAATTATGCAACCGGAAAAGTTGGTACACCGATCGATTTTATTACTTATCATGCCAAAGGAGCACCGAAAATAGTAGACGGTCACGTGCAGATGAATATGGGAACGCAGCTGCGTGATCTGGACAAAGGCTTTGAAATTGTTGCTTCTTACCCGACACTGAAAAAACTGCCTATTATTATCGGAGAGTCTGATCCGGAAGGCTGTGCAGCATGTTCGGAAGATGTAAGTCCGCAAAATGCTTACCGGAATGGTACGATGTATTCGAGCTACACTGCCGCATCATTTGCCAGAAAATATGAATTGGCAGAAGCCAGAGGAGTCAATCTTTTTGGTGCTGTAAGCTGGTCGTTTGAGTTTGAAGATCAGGCCTGGTTTCGCGGTTTCCGTGACCTTGCTACCAATGGCGTAGATAAACCGGTGTTAAATGTGTTCCGTATGTTTGGAATGATGGATGGAAACCGTGTGGAAGTAAAGCAAAATCTGGCTTATAATTTTAAAAAAGTAAAGGACGAAAGTGTACGTGGCGAAGCGGATATCAATGGACTGGCTTCCAAAAGTATGAATTCGGCTGCTGTGATGGTTTGGAATTATCATGACGATAATGTTTCTGTTCCCGATGCCACAGTTGAGGTTACTGTAAATGGCTTGCCTGCGCAAAAAATGATGTTATATCATTACCGGATTGATAAAGAAAACAGCAATTCCTATGAAGCCTGGAAAGCAATGGGTTCTCCCAAGCAGCCTACTCCGGAGCAAATAAGATTGCTTGAAAAAGCAGGACAATTACAATTGCTGACTTCACCGGAATGGATTAATCCAAAAAACGGAATTGCAACCATTAGGATGCAGCTTCCACGCCAGGCCGTTTCTTTTCTGCAATTTAAATGGTAGATCTTGCGCCGCGGATATCAAAACTAATTAACTTTAATCGTATTTCATTTGAATCGCTTTGACTTCACTTTTTCCTGATTTGTTTCCTGAAACATTGATCCCGATTCTTGGTGCTCTGTCCCAACGTGGCAGCCAGGAAGCTTCAATCTTAAGAGAGCTGGTAGGGGAATCGATTTTGCGTCCTTTGACACCCCAGCTTAATTCATAGAAACGGCCATAACGACTTTGTAATTTCAGCTCAATATTTTTATAATCTTCGGAAATTTCCTGTTTTTTAATTACTTCATAAACACCGTCTTTAACCTGCCATAATGCAATGTTGCTTTTTTGGATGCCATAGCCAATTGCATTTTTCGCATCGCCATAAACGATAATATTCTGCGTCACATCATCCTGAGTAATTACTTCGGTGGTGAAAGTGTAATTACCTTTTTTTACCGTTAAACCCAGAAAATTTCCTGTATTGACCGGATTGTTGTTTTCAATCTGAAGGGATCCGTTTTGCACTGCAAATATCGGTTTTGGAAAACTTACATCATAAACCCAGGGCGCTTTTAATGTATCCTTATCATAATTAATAAAAAGATTGGAATTGATTACTGAACTTGCACCCATTGGCGATTCTGCTTGTGCCGGAGGTGTTTTTCCATATCGGAAAGCCGGCCATTTTGAGGCTTCGTCCCACACAAGTTCACTAAGAATTCCTTGTCTTCCTACAAACGTGAAATCGGTGCCGTTGTAAGCATGATGCAAGTAAAAATAACGATTATCCGGTGTTACTACAACCGTTCCGTGCCCCGGACATTTCCAGGTTTCATCACCAAAAAGAACCGGATTTCCTGAATATTTTGTCCACGGTCCTTGCAATTTTTCCGCTCTTGCAAACCCAACCTGATAATCACATTTATCCCCGCAGCATGCATTTCCGGAATACAGCATATACCAGTAATTCCCTCTTTTGAAAATAGCCTGTCCTTCTGCTCCGCCGGATTCCCATCCCGCCGGATCGGCTTTTATCAGACTAAATTCTTTTCCAACAACCTTCAAACCATCAGGTGCAAGTTCAGCTCCTAGGATTTCAATTCCCTTGCCTTTGTCCAGGCCGTATGCTTTCCAGGTAATAAATAATTTCCCTTTATCTTCAACTACAAAAGCGTCAATTGCTTCTTTTGTCCATTCAATAATAACCCCATGGTCTTTAAAACCCTTTTTCAAATCATTTGTACTGGCAACACCAATAAAAGATTGCTTATCCGATTTTCGGCGTGCGGTGTAATAAACATAAAAAGTACCGTTTCGAAAAAATAATTCCGGTGCCCAAAAACTGCCCATGGTCCATTCCGGCAATTCGTTAAAAACAGGCCCTACATATTCCCAGTCAACCAGATTTTTCGAACTGTAAATTGGATAAGCCGGTCCCCATTCCGATGAAGTTCCTGCGGCGTAGTAAGTATCACCTACCCGAATTACAGAAGGATCAGCAAAATCGCCGGAAATAACGGGATTTCGATAAGTAATAACAGGGCCGGGATTTAACTTCTGGGCAAAAACATTTCCAGTTAAAATCGATATCAGGGATAATAGGACATGGAAGAACTTCATTCTTTTTGAGATTATTTGACACGGCTAAGAAAAGGATTTATTTTGGGAATAGGAAACTAAGAGTGAGGAGTCCTGGGCTTTTAAACAAGTTTTAAGACGATTTAAATTAAAACTGATACACTTTTCAAGATACATAATTTACCACTAAATAACCCATCTCAAATTCCAGCCACTCGTCACCGATCTACAACCATTCGTGTACTTTGTAATGCATAGTACCTGTTATAGCCGCTATATTTGTCATGTTCTTTTAAATAAACAGAAACAAGAAATATTAACATTCAAAATATACAAAGCCATGAAAAATTCAATCAAAACTTTCGCTGTTGCCATTGCTCTTATTGCTGCTTCTTTCACAGTCAATGCAGAACATAAAGAAACCAAAAAATCTGCCGGATTTGGAACTGGTATTTACTCTACAAAAAGCGGTAAAATCAATGTAATGGTGGATAAAATGAGTTCAGATGCCAATACTACACTTTTGCTTAAAAATGAAAGCGGCCAGGTTGTTTATAGAGAAACAGTTGGCAAAAAAGAACAAAAATTCGGTCGTAGCTTGAACGTAGATGAATTATCAGCCGGAAAATATGAAATTGAAGTAACCAGCAAAGGTGAAAAACAATCTAAATCTTTTGAATTGTCTGAACAAAAAATGGAAAGAGTTGTGGCGATTAATTAAGATTTTCAATAAGAATTTAATATGATGGCTTTCGGAAACGGGAGCCATTTTTTGTAGCCAACAATATTAAAAACGGCTAATTAGTATCTGTTTTTATAAAAAAGCAGTTATTTCTTATCATTGAAAAACTGTAATTAATAATTGCTATCAGAAGAAAAAGCTTCACAATTTTTCAAAAAATGGCTTTAAAAAAAATAGTGAGATTGTCACACTTCTTCTGCTCACGTATATACTACATAGTTAAACTATTTAAAAGAGAATGAATTTGACCACAAACTTGGCAGCTTAGTTTTTATTCAAATTGAATAAGTTATCAAAATCATGAATTAATTGAATCGTAAATAATTTCTGGTTCTGCACAAATAATAATTTATTGATGATGAGTTAATTTTCTGTTAACCGGGCCAGTCTAAATTTGTACACGACGAAATTCTGCTTTTGGAGAAATTTGTCTGGCTGGCTGGTCATTTCATCATAAAATTACGTGGCAGTTCATTTACACTTCATTCGAAATATTTATCCATAGAAATGATGAAAACTAAACTGGTTGTTTTAATGCTGCTTGCTTCCTGTTTGTATAGTTACGGGCAGGAAAATAAAACAAAAAATGTTGTTCTTATTTCGATAGACGGATACCGGTGGCAGGAAATTTTTAAAGGTGCAGATTCTGCACTGCTATTTAATAAAAAGTTTTGCACCCAAAATCCTGTTTCATTAACCCGTAAATATTGGGGTATATCTGAACAGGAGCGAAGACAAAAACTGATGCCTTTTTTCTGGAAAACAATTGCTGCGGAAGGGCAACTTTATGGCAACCGGAATTATGATAATCAGGTGAATGTGAAAAATAAATATAGATTTTCTTATCCCGGGCGCAGCGAAACGCTGTGCGGATATTATGATCCTAAAATTAACAGCAACCATTATGCAAACAATCCAAATGAAAATGTCCTGGAATTTTTAAATCAGCAAGAAGGATTTGAAGGGAAAGTGGTCACTTTCGCTTCCTGGGATGCAGTTTCAAGAATAATTAACCGCGATAGAAATAAGATGCTGGTAAATATTCCGGGAGAAAAGGTGGAAGGGACAGAGTTATCCGGTTTGCAAATGCTTTCAAATGAATTGCAGGATTATTTACCGGAACATTTTGGAGAAGGAATCCGGTTTGACGTTCATACTTACGCCTTAGCAAAATCATATATTAATGCCAATCATCCGAGAGTAATCCATATTGATTTTGCTGATCCGGATAATTACGGACATGCCGGCCAGTATGATTCGTTTTTGGATGCAGCTCATTATCTGGACGCTATGATCGGCAGTTTATGGAGTTCAATGCAGCAGGATGAGTTTTACAGGAATAACACCACTTTTATGATTTATCCTGACCATGGACGGGGAACGAATAAAAACTGGACCGATCATGGCTTTTTTGCGCCCGCTTCCAGTCAGACATGGCTTGCAGTTTTGGGGCCGGACACGCCTGGATTTGGTGAAATGAAAAACGAAATGCAGTTGTATCAGGATCAGTTTGCCCAAACAACAGCTAAAATACTTGGATTCACATTTACTGCTAATCATCCGGTAGGTCAGCCTGTTGAATCAGTCATGAACCATGCAGTTTTAACGGATAATCAGGTGGGAGAAGTTATCATGAAAAAGAAGCAACCTTAAATGCCTGTATTTTCTAAATATTATTTAATTGTTAAGGTTCTGCTTGCCATAAAATTGAATTTAAGCGGTGTGTAGTTTTGCTTATTAAACTACTCATTAATCGTATGTCATTACAGAAAAAACTTTTAGCAATTACTTTACTGGCCACGTTTGCCAGCGGTTGTACCGATCACTTTATTGAAAATCCGCCTGTCGAAAATGCAGCTTCTTTTAAGGAAGTAGCAGCAATAGATCTGGGAGAAGCAGCGGCATCTGAAATATCTGCTTATGATCCTGCCACAAAACGGCTATTTACAGTTAACAATGAGACGACAGCCATCGTGGATGTTTTAGATCTGAGCGCATTTCCAACCATCACCAAACTTACTCCGATAAACGTTTCTGCTCTGGGCGGTGTAGCCAACAGCGTTGCGGTATCAGACGGTAAACTTGCCATTGCACTGGAAGCAATCAATAAGCAGGCAAATGGAAGCGTAATTGTAATAAATACTGCCACACTTGCTCAAATCAAACAAATAACGGTTGGTGCGCTGCCGGATATGGTAACGTTCAGTCCTGATGGCAAATACATTGTTACAGCTAACGAAGGCGAGCCAAGTGCTGATTACAAAAATGATCCCGAAGGATCGGTTTCCATTATTAATATTGCTGATAATTATAGTGTAAAAACACTCACATTTGGTGGTTTTGCCAATTCTTACAGTCAGTTAGCTTTGGGAGGTTTTCGCATATATGGCCCAAACGCCACTTTTGCACAAGATATTGAACCTGAATATGTGGCTATTTCTTCAGATTCAAAAACGGCATTTGTTACACTTCAGGAAAATAATGGTATAGCTGAAATCGACATTGTCAGCGGAACAATTCTCAAAATAACTCCGCTGGGAACCAAGGATATTAGCCTGGCGCAGAATGCAATGGATCCAAGTGACAGAGACAATAAAATTGCTTTGGGATCATGGCCGGTTAAATCATTTTTCCTGCCGGATGCTATTTCTTACTTTTCTGCTAACGGAGCAGGTTATCTGATTACAGCAAACGAAGGAGACGCACGTGAATATTCGGCATTTGATGAGCAGGCGCGTGTGAGCACTTTGAAACTTGATCCGACGATTTTTCCAAATGCGGTCACATTGCAAAAAACTGAAAATTTGGGCAGACTGCGTGTTACAAGTACCTTGGGTGATATCGACAATGATAAGGATTATGACGTTTTATATGGATTTGGTGGCAGAGGATTCAGTATTTATAATGCTGCAAACGGAAAGCTTGTACATGAATCCGGCAAAGGGCTGGAACAGGAAGTAATCAATGCAAACATTTATGACGACGACCGATCAGACGACAAAGGTGTTGAACCGGAAGGAGTTACAGTGGGTCTGGTGAATAATAAACCAGTTGCATTTATTGCGTTGGAAAGAGTTGATGCCATTGCGGTATATGATGTAAGCAATCCTGCTGCACCTCAGTTTTTACAAATGATAAAAACAGGAGATGCGCCTGAAGGAATTTTGTTTATTGCCTCAAATAAAAGTCCTAACGGAAAAAGTCTTTTGATTTCGAGCAACGAAGGCGACGGAACTGTCAAGTTTTTTCAGACAAACTAACTGTTAAAATAGATACATATTTAATAAAATGGCTGTCGGGATACTTGGCAGCCATTTGTATATTATCATATTGTTAAGTGCTGTTACTGTGCAGTTTAATCCTTTATTTTTGTGGAAGTACCAAACCAGGATAAAGGTATGATCTATGAAAAAACTTTTTTGCAGCCTAATGAAAGGTTGGTCAGGATTATTATCAGAGGCCATGCTGTACCCGGAGAATTGGAGGTAAGAACGGAATTGGAAGTACTGGTCAAAGAGACAGATGATGCAGATTTTTATCCTCCTGTGGTAATAGGGCATCCTTCCTATGAAAAACTTAAAATGCTTAGCAAAGAACAGGCTGCACAATTGCAGATTTTCAATAGCGGAATTACGGTCAGGCAAATAAATCAGGCACTTACAGAATTTGATGAAATCCGGAAATTCAACAAAACTGTAATAATAAAAATTTAAATCAGGTCTGAGCCAAAAATTCTGGTTAACAGATTATTATCATGGAAAAAATCAAGAATTTTAATAGTTCAGACTTATTTTTTGAAGGCTGCATTTCATTCATTTCTGAAATCGGGGAAGAGGAAAATTTATACCACCGCTGTTATAAAATAGTTATCAGTCTCGACAACTGCTTCGAGTGTTTGATTGATGGTCAGCGTTTAAGCGGACTGCGTGGATTAATTGTGAATCAGTCTGTTTCTCATACGTTATATTCCCAGGGTGCAACTGTACTGGTAAACTTTTTTGAAACAGATAGTTTTCGTGGATGGCAGTTACGTGCTTTGCTTAAAGATCAGGCTTGTTGTGATATGGAAACGATATTATCATCAGATCAGTTGAAAAATGTCATGCCTGCCAATTATAAAAATTTATCGGACGAAACACTGTTGTCTTCTGTCAGGAATCTAATGGAAAATATTTTTATTTCGCCACCTCTTTACAATTCCCTTTTCCATAAACCCATGCAGCTTGCTTTAGAACTTATTGATCAAAATCTGGATAGTCCGTTAGAAGCGGATGAAATAGCAGAAAAGGTCAATATGACAACAGAAAGTTTTCGGTACGTATTCGTACAATATATGAGTATCCCGTTTGCACAATATGTGTCGTGGAAGCGGATCAGGAGAACAATGGCAGCCGCTGCATCAACCAGGTCTGGTTCTAATCTTTACTTTGTGTTACCTGGCCAGCGGAATTCCAACAAGGTTTTTAACCGGATTTTTGGACTTTGCCCAACTACTTTAATCAATAATAGCCGTGTTTTGGTATAAGGTATCTTG
>Ga0247739_10000982_pt1 | contig 10288 bp, 6 predicted proteins | sample UWRJL058202B2_FD_180943 | JGI IMG/M metagenome (GOLD analysis project Ga0247739, IMG submission 180943) | Plant litter microbial communities from Arlington Agricultural Research Station in Wisconsin, United States - UWRJ-L058-202B-2 | ecosystem: Environmental > Terrestrial > Plant litter >... | reverse complement strand
CAAACCACATATACCCAACTAGGTTAAAATATATTAATTTGGAAAATTGCACTTGTAGATTCACATTTACGCAACAATTAAGGGGGGGGGTAGTATGTATTTATGTAATTCTAAAAGGAACCAGCTTACATATATTTTGCATTTAACTAAATAGAAAGAGAAGAGATCTCTTAGAAAACCTTAAATTACCAAGGATATTTACAGGACTACTGGGTGTTGAATACGCAGTTTCACCCTTTACTATTTCAGATGGAGCTTTTGGATCTTGTTTTTATTTTGCAACAGGGTTTCATGGATTACATGTGATGATAGGTACAGCATCTATAGTGACTGGTATATTAGTGTAACGGGAGAGAATTTTATTAATAACCATCACTTAGGATTAGAAGCTGGAATAATTATTAACTATATAAGTTAATAAATATATTACATGGTTTAATAGCCTTTATAGCTCAATGGTAGAGCGGAATACTGTTAATATTTTGATGAATGTTCGATTCATTTTAAGGACTCGAACTATTTACAGAACACAGTTCATGCCAGCTACTTTTTGCAATTTAAGGGGAGCCCTAGAGCTTCTACATCTGGGGTTTAATTCTTAATTTAAGAATTTTATTTATAACAACAATGTTAATTATTTATTTAAGAATTTTATTTATAACAATTTTACAAGTTAATTATTTATTTAAGGATTTTATTTCAAACAATATTACAAATTAATTATAATTTAAATAGAACAGTTTATACCTACTATTTATATATACATAATTTTTTGCTAATGGCTATTATAATCGTAAGATAGACTAGGTGTTTATTTACTAATATAATAACTGTAATAGTTATGAAAAGGTAAGCAACTTTCAATACCCAGTGACAAATACAACTTTATTCAGTATTAACAAATATATATTGTCGGCCGGTAAGTTTATTATGTCAAACCTAGTTAAATATTATCTAAGTAAACTTTTCACTTTTTTATTCAATGAATATCCTGCTTTATACAAAGTTATGGACTATTTTTTCACTATTTTAGCTACTTTTTATTCTTATCTTTATATTATAGGTTTTAAATTGCACAATGTATTTAAAAATAAATTTCCTTTTCTTTACAGTATTACCCTATATATTTATAGCGAATACTTCGCTATAATAAATGGTGACATTTCTAGAAATATGGAGGTTATCATAGGTTTATGTGTTGTATTTTATTATAGCAACTTTAATTTAATCTTATACAGTTTACTTATATTAAATGCATTATTAAAAAAACACCTTATTAAAGATACATGGCTAAAAGAGAATTTTCCTATTTTATATAGAACTCTCTTAGATATTTCTTCATTAATTAACACCATTATTATATTTTATTTTTTAGATCTTGTATTTATAAATCTAATAAAACCTTTTTTATTAAAAGTTTGACATGGTATTTTAAAAATGGCAAGCCCTGATAAAGGAAATGTAGATACAGGGGGACTATCTAATAAGGGTGATATGCCTAACCCACAAAAACCTTCTGGTACACCTGTTATTGACTCAGATGAAGATAGGGATAAGAAGTATGAAGAAAAACTTAAAAGAAAATTCGATATGTTTCACAAAGCTAATATAGAATTTAACTCTGCAGATAGTAATATAGGTAGGGATTGAAAAACCAGTATTAAAGACATATCCAATGATTATGCCGATTATCTCCCTGAAAATGAAAAAAATAGATTATTAACACTACAATCAGCTAAATTTCCAAAATTTCAATTAACTAAAGAGGATTCTGTACATCAATTCTGGTTAAACAAAAGAGCATCAAACAGACCTGGTTGAGACAATACTCTAGAGATTATAGACATATTTGCAAGGAATTCTAAAAGTATTCAAGAGCAACTGGGGGGTAAAAAAAGTTATAGTAGCTATTTATTCAGAAAAGAAACGGAACAATTTAAAATTATGTGATCTAATCCTCATAAGATTAAAGAATCTGTAATTAAAAGAGAGCTTGAGCAAGCCCACGCATTTGATAAGATTCTAAAAGAAAAAGGTATCTCTATAAAAGAATTAATAGATTCTATGGATAAATAATTATAATAGTTTTGTATTATTTAGATCCTATAACCGCATTAGGCTTTAAATGTACTGCTTATGCTGGTAGACCCTTGCGGGTGGTACTTTTGCCTTCTATATTGAAGTATTAGTAACATTCGCTTCAACATCTGGGGAAACCCTTAAAAAAAAAAGAAATTAGCTTAATGGATAGAGCATCCATTTTACACATGGAAGGTTAAATGTTCGAATCATTTATTTCTTTCAGTCTTTGAGTAAAATTATAAAGGCATATCTACTCTAATTAAAAAGGACTATAGGCTAACAAGTATAAAAACTATCTAAATACAAAAATGTATTAAGGATGTGCAAAATGGTTAATTTTAAATCATATTTTGCACTTTTTTTGGCTTTAATCCATACCAATAATTCAAAAAAGAAGTACTCTATGGTAAATATATTTAAAAATAAACAAAAGAGTTTTAATTATAAAGCATTAAATAATAATTATTTTGCAGATAAAAAGGTTAATTCACAAAGTAATTCTGAAATAGATGAATATAAAAATATTATATCTTATCCGTCTTCTAGTAAGGAATGATTTAGCAGTGTATACTCTTATAATAAATCCTATATTAAAAATTTAATTAGTTATGATGCTGTATTAAACAAGTTACTTAGAAGTTATTGTAATATGTTACAAGATAAAATAAAAATACTTTTTAAACGTAGACGTAGTAACAAGATTCGTTATTCAGCAAATAAAATATTTGCAAGTAGAGCTGAGCTAAACCATATTAACGGCAAACTTCTTATTTTATTACATGTATATAATAAACCAATATCATCTATAGAATGGTATATAAGAAAAGTTATTACATTGATAAAATTTAAAAAAAAAATGGTTAAAGGAAAACCAGTGTTTTTACCAAACCATAAAAACAGATTAGTTCATTTATTAAAAAATAACTTTTTGATTTTTAGAAAATGAAATATAGTTTTCTTTAAAACAATAAATAATTCAGTAAGATACTTACTAATAAATTTAACCAAAAGATATCTTAAATTGTATAATATACCCAGTTACAGTATTAGACTTTTAAAAAAATTATTTAAATTACAAAATATATTATTTAATTCAACAAAATCAATTAACTTTAATAAATCTAAGTTTACTAGTTTATATACAAACTTAAGAAATAGGGGTTTAATTGGTTTAATTGGAAAATTATATAACAAAAAGATAGAAATTAACTTAGTTGAATTAAAAGCTATACATTTAAATAGTGATGTTTTTTCATCCGCAGTAGCTCTAAAATTAAGAGATAGGAAAAATAAAGCAGTAAGGGTTCTAAGAAAAGCTATATTACAAACCGTGAAAATACCTGATTTACATACACTTATTACATTTGACGATAACATTGAAACAACAAACAAAAACAATGTTATTAATACTATAAACCAGCAAATAGTAAGTGGTGTGAGATTCGAAGCATCTGGTAGATTAACCAGGCGTTTAACAGCTATGAGAGCTGTATTCAAGTATAGATATGCAGGTAGCTTAAAAAACATACGTTCTTCATTTAACAATAAATCATCTACTATGTTAAGAGGTTACGTTAAATCCAATTCACAATACACCCTTATTAATTCTAAAACCAGAAACGGAACTTTTGGGTTAAAGGGTTGAGTTAGCAGTCATTAATAACATATGTAAGGTTTTTACATTTTATAGGGCAGTACTTTACCTAATGTAAAATAATAACCAATAAAAAGAATCTTACGTGTCTATTTAAACAAAACAAAAAAAAAGAAATTAGCTTAATGGATACAGCATCCATTTTACACATGGAAGGTTAAATGTTCGAATCATTTATTTCTTTCAGTCTTTGAATAAGATTATAAAGGCATATCTACTCTAATTAAAAAGGACTATAGGCTAACAAGCATAAAAACTATCTAAATACAAAAATGTATTAAGGATGTGCAAGATGGTTAATTTTAAATCATATTTTGCATTTTTTTTGGCATTAATCCATACCAATAATTCAAAAAAAAACTACTCTACTATAAAAATTTTATTATGATTTAATAAAAACTAAGTAAAAATAGGGGTTATTTTCTTTAGGGGTTATATTGCTAGATTCTTGCTAAATAAATATCCAGGTATAAATGTGTTTGTGGATTATACCAGTATAATTTCTATGATTTATTATTTAAACATGAGTAGTACTGTGGTTTATCCTAATAAGTGTGATTTAAGTATTAATAGGTTTAAATTCATTATTAATTGAGACAGTATTATATATAACAATATACTAAGTAATCTTAGATATATGATAGATGTTTTCATAACTATTATGGATAGAAGTAAAATTAGTATGGATTGAGAAAGGATTTCATCTTCAGAGAAGGCTATAAAAAGATATGTTTTATGGATGAATAGTAATAGACAGGGCAGAGTAAATAAAGGTTACCAACAAGGGGGGGGGGGGCAACCAAGTGGTGAAAATTTGCACCATCGTACACCTATGGTTAACCCTCACTACCCTAAGAGATACCTTAACCCGCCGGGTATTCCTTATATTGTAAATGGTTCTAATCAACCTTTAGCTACTAATTTAGCTAATGAGTTACTGCTTAGTTATCGAATAGACGTACTACTTTAAGTAGAAATATACTTACACCAAAAATATAACTTTTCCTACTTCAGCATTTTCAATTAAATGACCCTTATAAGTATGATAAGGTTATGAACGTAGTAAATCCGGCTAATGGTGGAAAACCTAATTGAGGAAAGCTTAGTAATTCAAAATCATTGAGATATGGTCTTAGAAAGTTACCATAATTTAGACCTATTACGTAAAAACCCCTCCCCGTATTTCCACCTCTATGTTTTATAATTTAATTTATTTTGTATATAGTTTATTAGTTTCTTCTTTATTATACGATCTATATAACATAATACTTACAATATATAGAGAAAACATTAGAAAACCAAACTATACACAAAAAAAATAAAGATTTTAATTGTATTGTATCTAAAATATTACAGATTTAAACTCTATGGTGTTATATAAATGCATACACATGTATTTTTTAAGGTCAATTTACAATAAAGGTATATTACAAGGCATTATTTCAAAACTATATAATATACATGGGACTAGTATAATGAATGCGATAACTATAGGTAATAAAACAGTTCAACAATAGGACATAAGTTGGTCGTAACGAATACGCGGGAATGAGGCTCTCGCTCAGATAAATACAAATACCATTATACAAGCTTTAAGCCCTATTACTATACCACTTATAGTTGTCCCTATTACTGAGTTGTAATTATCAAAGTCAATTACATTAAAATTAGTTTCGTTTTCTGTTAGATACATATAACTATCCCCTGCAATAAACTGCAGTAAATAAAAATAAGGATAAAGATAATAGTTAAAATCAAACAGGTAACCACCTAAAAATAAAATACTGTTTAAAATACAAATAAGTACTATACTGGCATATTCAGCTAAAAAGAAAAATACAAAAATAACCGCTGAATGCTCTGTCATAAATCCACTAACTAACTCTGATTCAGCCTCTGCCAAATCAAATGGAGCTCTATTAGTTTCTGCTATAGACCCTATAAAAAAAATAATGAATACAGGAAACAAAGGTACTACATATCAAATAGCTCTTTGAGCTTCTATGATTACAGTAATGTCTAAGCTACCTGCTAGTAATACTACTAAAAGTATGGCAGAACTTAAAATTAATTCATAACTAATTAATTGAGCTGTACTTCTTAAAGATCCTAAGAATGCATATTTAGAATTAGCTGATCATCCAGCCAGCAAAATTCCATATGTAGCTAATGAAGACATAGCCAAGATATATAGTATACCCAGATTATAATCTAGTAACATTAAACCAGGACCATACAAAAAAAATATTTATAGAAAATTTTACTTACTTCTCCCCCTGTTCATTCCCCTTTGAATTTCAATGATTTTTAAGGCACCTTCTTCTAATTTATGTTCTTTTTTATTTACTATGTCCGAAACTGAGCATCAATCATTGAAATCTAGAGATTTAACACCCAATATCGGATTTTTAATAAAGAAAGGTATAATTATTTCATTAACAACAGAAAATTTTGTAACTTTAAAATCTATGGTATTTTCTGTTTTTCTTAAATAACAATATCCAGAATTAAAATATTCTTTAATTGCAATTAATAATTCCTCATCTTTTTCATGCTGAGTAATTTTAAATAAAAGAGATTTAAAGATACCTTTGTCTAAAGAAACAGAAAAATTACCTTCAGCGGAAGTAAACCCAGCTATTCACTGTGAATGCGGTATTACACAGGTTTCTCTTAAAGGACGGGGAACTGGGACAGTTTCGGGGAACATTAATTGTAATTCTTTTGATAAACCAAAATTTAAGGTTGCTTTTATATTAATAATATTTTGTAAACCTTGTAAAGTCAAATGTTCTTTCAATTGAATAATAGATAGAATTTGTTTAAATAATAAATAATCTCCTCTTTTTCGAGATATTAAAGAATATTTATCAAAAAATATCATTAATTCTATTAGCTCATTTAATTTTCTGACTCTAAAGGCACAAGAAGATTGGTTACTACTTACAGTACCAATTCCACCTAAACTATGTTGAATTCTTAATAAAACCGGAAAATCTCTAACATGTAGTTTAATTTGAAAAACTGGTTGAACTTCTCAACCAAATTTATAAGAGGAACTTTTTAAGACACTGCAAGAAAAACAACCTTCACCATCGCTAAACCCTGTAATAAATCAAGGATCGATTTGTAGATCGTCAATTATATGTTTATTATTACTTAATGTAGCATAATAACGACGAGTATTAACATTTAAAGAATTAAAACCAATTAATGGTGAACCGTAGAAAATTTTTCTCTACAAAATTTAATCATAGCTTATTACTAAGCTCATTAGAATACATCTTAAATATATTACAAGTATTCTCCTAGCGGTGGATCTTGTAAATATCTATAGACGTTTACTCGTTGCTCTTTTACAGTTGCAGAATAATATTTTACAACTGATTTAGATCCGCGATTGCCCATTCCTATTACTAGTACCTAGTTCACTTAGTTATGTTGCTAAGCTTTACAGAATTAAGCATACTTCGTACGCATAAGTAGGCTAGCCTTTATATCCTCTGCAGCTTACGAAACCTAAAAAAGTCACTAGAATCATCTGGCTTATTACCTTACCTGAGTGATTACATCAGCCACTTTCAAACTTTCGTTTGAAGTTTGGTACCAGATGCTTTAGGGGTTCCCCGGAATTTGTCTATATTACCCTATAGTCTTAAGGTATAACAGCATACCCTAATAATGCAAAAATTAAAGTTATTATAGGACCAAGGAAAAATAAGACTATATTTGCTTGTGTAGGAGAAACATACTCTTTTAATAAAAGTTTAAGAGCATCAGCAAATGCTTGAAGTAGACCATATCACGAACGTCCTCATTTAACCATTTATTATACATAAAACAGGCAAAGAATTGAGGATTTCTCCCTAAATAGTGTTACTATCCATTTCCAGGTATAAACATATATTTATACCCTGTACTTTCTCAAGTAGGGTCTGACTATATCTTAAGCATAAAATTACAAAAATTTTATGCCAACCACCGTTTAGTCGATGAACTGCATACCTAAGTTAATAGGTACTTGGCTGCGGGTCGCCTATTTCTTTTCATACATCTATTTCGATTTTACTATACCCCGAGTCATTACCTGGGCCATGTATTTAGTTACCTAATACATTTAGTTGAAATAGCTTTAAGGTGTTCCCGTCCATTTGATGGTTTATAGCAAAAGGTTCTCTTTCACTGATGGGCCTTATAAAATTTCTTACATTTTACTTATTATCTTACAATTTAATACTGTAAAAATACAAACCTTTATAGTCTTTATGAGCATTCAAAAATTTACTAATTGTTTTATGACTTAATTTTAATTCTTTAGCTGCTAAATGTTTTGAACTAAAACCAGTTTCATTGGAATTCATTAGAATGAATTTATCATTTAACTTTTTATAAACTCAAATTTCAGTAGTCTCATTTTTTGCTAATTTTAAATTATTTAGTAGTTCTTTTCTCTTTAAATCAGTCAATTTATCATTAAAAAATAACACTAAATAATTGCCTTTTTTAGTAGCTAATTCAGTATCTAAGTGTCTAACTACAGATCTGTAATCAACATTAAAATATTCAGCTGCTTTTTGAATACTATTAAATGAATCAGTAATTAATTCTAAAGTTATAGCACTATAAGCTCATACTGTACGATTTCTCGTTTTTCTTAACGATGAGAATTCCATTAGTTTTTCTAGCTCTAAATCATTTAATTCATGATTAAATATATAATGACCATTAATACCTCCTTTTATTAGTTTATCTAGATGATTAGTTATAACTAAATGTTGTACACCTAATAATTTAGCTACTGCACTTTTAGACTCTAATTCTGTTTTAACAACAATATCTTTTGATTCTATAAAATACATTCACATTTTTTTAGCTATATTATGATTTAAATTTAATCCTTGCATAGCATCACTAACTAGTTTTCCTGCTAAATCAAAACATTCTATTTTATTAGTTAAGAATAAGAGATTTTTGTAGGGTACATAAGTATTTAAATAAACACTAATTGTTTCTCTAGCTATACCATATTCTTTTGATGACGCACTTATGCTACTAAATCTTAGATTATTAGTACTAATTTGATTATTACAATATTCATAAACATAAACGTATAAATCTTTATTATCTGAATCAAATTTTAACTGTTTAAGTCTTAATATCTCATATAAAGAGTCATAAGATTGTATTTCACTAAAATTACTTTTAAAGATAGTATTTAATAAAGGTAAGTATTTTTGCAAGTAAAAATCTTCTCTATCTTGTTGGATGCTAAGATCACATATCTCTATAATAGAAAATTCAAATTGATCTCAACCCATTGAATTAGCAAATTTATGAAATCTATCTTTTAAGTTAGAACTCAAATGATCTTTAAATCTTTTGTGGAAGTCTTTAGTTCTCCCTATATAAAAAACTTTAGGGTCTTTTTTGTATCTAAACATATAAATACCCCCTTTACCTTTTAAAGATTTAAAGAAAGATAGAATCACAGATGGATTAAGTAAATGAGTAGAAGTAAAAAGCACATCATCCGAAAATTCAATAACGGGGGCTTTTCTATTACAGTATAATTCACTTAAAGCATCACAAGAAGAATGAAAAGTTCTTTTATGTGTAAGATTTCATTTTAGACAACCCACTGCATTTGGTCCTAATCTTCTTTGCATGCTAGCCATTGTTTTTCTTTCAGCTACAGTTACAAAAGCTACTGTTAATAAAACAGGTATAGTTACAGCCAATACTTCAAGAACAGACATAATCGTTGGAAAATATAACATTTAAAATTTAAAAGAATCATCTTAAAATTACATTTAAAGCGTATTATAATTAATCATGTTAATTATCTACACAATAGGCATAAATTAGATCTTTTAACCTAACGATTAAATGTGATTTTTTGGGTTTTTTTTTATTAGAAGGGGCTGTACAAAACATAAGTTTAGTCTTCTCCCCCCCCCCTTAATTGCTGCGTAAATGTGAATCTACAAGTGCAATTTTCCAGATAGCACAAAATAAGTGTAGACTGAAATTTGTTATACTACTTGGTAAGGGCATTACCTTTTATAACAAGTTGGTTATAAAATAGCCGATATTTTGTTAGCATATTCAACTAAAAAGAAAAATAACCAAATAACCGCTTAATGCTATGTGATAAAAAAAATAATTACCCGTGTAGTGTCAACAATCATTTTCTAAACTCTTCCGTGTTAAAAGTGTACACAGGGGGGGGGTTGGGTGGTGAGTGACACCGGGGTGCTCCACATGGTTGAAGTGGTATAGTGGCGCATCTTGTAAGAACCTTAGTTGCGTCGGGTCTAGGCTTCTTGGGAGGTATTCTCCATATGGATCAGTTATTTTCGCAGGTGTTAAATAGTGAGAAGCATTAACGAAGAAAATTGTATTAATATAATTAGCATGGGGATCAAACCTACCACCTGTAGTGCTAACCATATAATAAGGATCGTTAATTTTATAAATTCCTGTAACGGGATTAAATGTGTAATATCTAGTATAAGATTCAATATGAAAAAAAGAGTAAGATCTCTTACCACC
>Ga0247739_10000981_pt1 | contig 10291 bp, 6 predicted proteins | sample UWRJL058202B2_FD_180943 | JGI IMG/M metagenome (GOLD analysis project Ga0247739, IMG submission 180943) | Plant litter microbial communities from Arlington Agricultural Research Station in Wisconsin, United States - UWRJ-L058-202B-2 | ecosystem: Environmental > Terrestrial > Plant litter >... | reverse complement strand
CCTAAGATTTTAGTATCTGATTCGAATATTTCAAGGCTCTAAGAAGCTAACTTTCATATATAGAGGACCTGCTTTAAGTTAGGAAATGCCACAATATTCAAGTGGTATTTCCTGACTGACCTTTATCTCTACGTGTCATAACAGGAGAGAATATTCTCATGCTTTAAGAAGCCTTACAAGCTCTATTTGTTCTTCATTTGTGAAGCCAATCGTGTTACAATACCCTTTGACTCCATCATACTTGTCCTGTAAGTATTCGTGCATTTTTTCTATCCAATCCTTCGGACAGCCCGCAAAGTCGTCCGAGAGACCAATGGCTCTGATCTCTACTAATCTGCTTTCCCGTTCTGGCAGCAGTTCCTCTTCACTCATGACATAATCATTCGTCATAGCTGCAATGGGTACTTCTAGGAGGAACAGAAGCATGGCAATGATAAGGCCGGTTCTGTCTTTACCTTGAGTGCAGTGCACTAGGATTCCGAAATTTGATGCGGAGCAGAATGCTCGTAGAGCCTGGCTACTCGTTAGAAAATGCAAAGTTGACATGCTGCGAGTACATCGTTACCTGGGCGATCTCAGGGCCACAATTGTCGATGGAATCATACCCCAGCCCTATCAGGCCTCGAGGTTGCATGACGTTCTTTCCTAGAATGCTGATTGCTTCCATGCGGTATCCGAACGCCATCAATGTTACTAGCTTACTATGATATTATCAGTATGTCCCGCGTCCCCAAATCACCAGACTCACGTAATATTCCATGCTGAGAGTTGCCAAAGTAAGCTACGCTCAAAGCCTTTTCCATTGACATTTATTTCTAGGTAATTCATGCCAGGGATCTTCACCGGCTCTGCTAATGCATCATTGGACTGAACGATGGTTGGAACCTTGAGGTCTGCATCACGTTTCTTGGCTTGATTGGCATGCTCAGTCCTGCATCTAGTCAGAAAAGGGCCGTCAATTGGGTTGCATATCTCCTACACAGTTCGCAAATCCATGATGGTCTTGATGCCATATTCTTCCTTCAGGCGCTGTCTGTCTGATAAGGTGGCGTCATCTATGATGATTAGGACGCTCTACAGTATTAGACAGAGAAAACATACCGGGTCTAGCTGAACGATAGATTTGGCCCTCAACAATGTAGCTAATAGATGCCATTAGTTTCTGCTGACGACAAGACGATGAATAATGAGAAACTGGTTCAACGGTTCTAGGTTGCGTAGTAGTTAACTAGGTTAAACTTCCATGTATGTCTAAAGTCTCTTTTGATGTTCTCTTGACCTTCATAAAAGATGCGAGTTCGAGACAATGGTACAAACCTCCGCGCATGGTTGAAGCTCACAAAAATATGACTAGGAAAAGATGACTGACTTTCTGCCGAGGAACCCGTTGATGCACTTTCCTACATCACGAAAATTCAAGATGTTATCAAACGCTTGATCTTTTTGTATTGCTGAGCTCTTTTTGGTGGAATCTTCCACTTCGAAGTCTGCCATGTTAAGGGCTATAGATGGTGAATGAAAAAGGTGGCAGAGTTGGTATTGTGACGAGATTGAGGTACACGGCTTGCTGACTGTAATGATTAACTATCCAAACTAGATGATCCAGTCGTTATTTCGAATATCTTACTAATATCCTAAATAAATATGAGATACTATGAGTATCATGTGCAGACTGCGTACTTATAGGTACAAGTACATACATAAGAAGAGCAGTTGTCACTGGTGTTCCTACCCACATTTCATTTCCTTGTTATAGCCGATTTTATAAATAGCTTCAGTAGTGTGACTTTACCAACTTTACTAAACTTTTCGATGTCGACCTCAATCTCGGAATTCAGCTATAGTTAATCTATATACCATTTAGAAATTGCCTTGTATATCTTACTCCTTTTCAACGCACTGCGAGAATTGGGGGCAAAAGTGTCCCAATGTTTTGGGATGCCTGAGGCTTCAACATAATGTCAGGCTAGGATAACTAATAACTTCTACTATTCCTCTGCTTTGGGAATATCCATTTTAATATCCACTACCCTCACTCGGTTATTCATAATCTAGCTAGACCATATCTTACATATCTATAACGTATACTACAGTATATTTTATATGAAGCTTTGGTCTGCTTTTTGCAGCAACCACGCCAATTTGACTTTGTTAAAATTGATCAATTGGCCTGATGTATGGTTAGAATGGGCAAGCTCTCTATTATTCGATCCCAATAGATTTATTTTAATTTTTCACATAGCAAAGACCAAGAATCATAAACCTGCACCGTGAAATTTACATCATGGCTCCGGTCGTCATATTCCCTCCCCCAAGTCTGATCTCTGGGATGCATAGGCGCTATTTACAAGCTAATCGCTTGTATTGTGGTGAAATTACCACGTTGTGAAGATGGTGAGTCTGGCCATGCCTCAGAGCCATTCACACCTTGGATATAATTGAATCACACCAGCCTCACCCTAAACTGGTCACAAGCTTCTTACGAGTTCCAAACGCATTCCTAGTGGTGAGTCTGAAGACTTGATTACTCCCAACAACCGGACTATGTGTTGAGGAGCCATTGTGGTCTCAAAATGAGATAATATGTTTTAGCCATTTATTGCAAAACTTGTCTCTCGTCGAATTGAGATCAGAAGTAGTGCATTACGGCAACTTGTGCCTAGAAGAACGAATACTTAGAGGAATAGAGTATAGAATCTAGGAGAGATAGAAATACTTGGCATTCATTTGAGAAGATTATCGGATTTATATATTGCTTAAGATTAATGGAGGTATTGAAATTGGAAGCACTTGAAGAAGAAAAGATGTGGACAAGAATTTGAAAGAGGTTGTTATTGGAGAAGAGACTTAGCAAAGCCCGCAAAGGGTCAAATATGGACACAATAAGTGTGCAAATTAGACTAAACCGATTTCCCAAGTAACATCTCATGAAGCAACTCAAACCTACGAGGAAGCGATAGACTAGGGCACCAGAACAATAACTAATGCTTGGGTAATAGTCTGAACATCTCAATATGATTGCTATTGTTGGGCAGAAGGCTATCTTGTCATATATCTGGTAAAACCCTCAGACAAAGCCCAATATCTACTAACAATGATTTCCTTGCGTTTGCAGATTGGGAGCAAGGGCAGAGTAATATGTTGTCCCAAATATCATGTTACGGTTTTATTGTAATTATCCACTCTCATACAGCAAGCACATGACTTCCTGATCGGGGAACTATTGTTTCGTGGTGGATAAGAATATTGATCAGATTGGGAGGTGACGACGTACGTAGGAGGGCGTGGTTTGCTCAGACCCTAGATGTAGATCATGCATGGCCTCAGCTCCCACCAAACCCAGATAAATACAGTAAATACAGTAAGTAAGTACTGTAAATCCGTAAATTCGTAAATCGAGCTGTATTTATTATAGTATGGCTAATCATCTGAGTATTTCTCAAAAGAACTGAAATTTATAGAATTGTTGCCTAGCCACTATACTCTCGACCTGACTCTTTTCAAAGTCTCTACTTCATGTCTGGTGTATTAGGATCTAGGGAAATCTGAAGATATATAAGTAAATATATTGATATATATATATCATAAATGGCGAGCGGTGCTTTAGCCGCTTTTAGCGTGGTGTTACGGTGGGTTTATTGGCAATGACATCATCATCATTGTCTGGACCGTGGGACTGAGCTCTTGTGCGGCGGGAGGGCGGGGAACTAAGCTAACAACAGCACCATGATGTATCATCAGCTAACATTCGCTGCTAGCACAGAGCTTGTTGATATGAAGGTGTATCTCCTCTTCTTCCCTCCCCACCTCTCTTTTCCGAAGCATCATTATACCCTACCCCTAATAATCAACAGACCTTCCCAGTCAAACTCGTCTCGTCTCTTGAGGAGCTCTTTGGGAACCGAGAGATAACCCCCAGTCTACCTCTCACTACAAAGAATACGATAAGCAAACGAACGAATACGCCATTTGCGATTACATTTCCATCAACAAGTTGCGAAGCTTTGAGTCGTTTTACACACCGTCGCAAGTATGGCTGCCGTCAGTAAGGCTACGGCATCCGGGCCAATCGACTCGGCCAACCAGAAATCCACGAACTCACCCAAAATTGAAGACCAGGCTGCAACCGCTGCTTTGTACGCTACCGGTCATGGTCGCCAAAAAAGTAAATCAGGTCAAGAATACCTGGACAAGGACCACAAGCTCTCATCTGCCGGTAAGTGTAACCTACGGGATTGGCGGAGAACACAGAGAATTAGCTGACGTCTTGCCTGATAGGAGCTGCCGCTTCCCTAAGATACGCAAACCCACAAGATCTTCCTAGCTACCCATCTGCAGGTTTAAAAAAGAGCCAGTCGGCTGCTGGTACAGCTGCGAGTCTCGGGTGGGCAAATCAAAAGCAATTTGAGCTCTGGAAACCCGACCCATCTGCCTCAGCATCAGCTGCTGCTATGCAAGCGAAGGATTATAAAATGGCACCTCTTTGGAAACCAGAACAAAGCGCAAATGGGGCAAAGGCGGCCCTTTTGGCTCATCGCGATGGTGGGAAGGTGGACATATGGCAGCCAGAAGCCGACTCTCCCTGGGGTAACTCTGCTGCATCGCAAGCTTTTAAGAAGTTCGGCGCAGGAACTTTGTCTCCACAGCTAGATTATGGCTATACAGTACTTGGCCGTCAGGGTTCTCTTATTGCAGCAAACGGAGCGATGTCACAAGGCAGAAAGCGAGCAAACACGACGCCGATCAAGATACCTACACCTGAGACTTATCCAGATGAGAAAAGGGCATCCTTTAATGCGCTCAGTGCTGCGACTTCTGCCCATAAGCAAAAGAGCAGAGGTGAGATCTCTCCTATCGGTGGCTCTTCCCCGTTCACCAATATGCCGCGAGAAATGTTCACTTCACATCCTCCTGTGAAGCCCGAAGTGGATGAAAAAAACAGGCAGGATACTCTTCATGCATCTGCGGTAGCTATGGCACAGGGAATGTATAAACAACAGCAAAAGCAATTCGAAGCTACGACAAATTCTCTCAGCCAACGCGGTGCCAGAGCTGCTCATGGCAGGTCGGCGTCAATATCGACAACAAATGATGAGGTAGAGCCAATGCGGTTCAACAGTCTTCAAGAAGCAGCTCATAAGCTGGCGCAGGAAAGACTTGCCAAGTTACACGACGAGCACAGTAAAAATCGCGAATACCGTGATTATTATGGCAACAATAGTCAACCTCGCTCCCGGTTGTCCATTAGAGGTCGCACTCGACGTAGAGCTTCAAGTGACGGGATGTTGGATGAGGATAAAGAGCAATCAAATAAAATCCGTGCACAGATGTCTATGTTTTCGAGCAACGTCACTCAGATTGATGAGAAGAAGCGAAAACAAGATCGCGAAGCACTTATCGCTGCTGCCCAGCGTAACGTCACTAAGAAATTACATGGAATGGACGAAAAAGTATTCGCTGAGACTGGTCAAGTCGCGCCATCTTTACTGAGCGATTGGGAACTCAAGGCACATGCTGCAGCGCAGGCAAATAGTCAGAGTCGTATGGAGAATTATGGAAAGGTTGACATTGGTGGCGGCAGATTTATTGATCAAGCGGCGGTGGATTTGATAGCACAGAGAAATGTACAACCGGTGTTGGACGAAATTAATGCCAAGGCTGAAGCCGAGCGTGAAAGACAAGCTGCGGTAAAATTGGAGCAGGAAACTCAAGCTCAGAAAGCTGCTGAGAAGAAGGCAAAAGAGCGAGAAACAAAGGAGATCAATAAAAAACTAAAGCGTAAGTAACTGCGTGTTTGTCCCTAAACATGGAACTAACCTTATTCAGAACAAGACAAAGACGAGGAAAAGTTGCGAAAAGCAGATGAGAAAGCGACCAAGAAGGAAGAAGAGCGACTTGCGAAAGAGAAGCGAAAGTCCCTAAAATCCGAAGAAAAAACTGCTCAGCCAGTTCCCGTGGTAAAACCCGAATCTGATGAAGCTGGCGACCCTAAAATTCCATCTCCTAATGATCCATCTCCTACTGCTGCCGACGAGGTTCATGCTTCTCGTCCAGAGAGTACAATTGCTGAACGTCGCGAGGTTAGCGCTGCACCACTACCTATTCGCACTTCAATGGAAGATCAAGCAAGTTTACGGATGAGAGAAAACGCGGACGCAGCGAACGGATCCGAAGTAACTCCAATGTCACCAGAGAAGAGTCCAAAGAGCGGCAATGTGAAGGGCTGGCTAAAATCAAAGTTCTCAAAGAGAAACAGTAAGATTGAAAAGGTCTCTCCTAAAACTTCTCCAAAAGAGAGTCCGAAGGATGAAGGGTTCGTTGGCGGAGCAGCTTACACGGGAAGAGCCACAAATGATAGCACTGTTAGTCTTGGAGCCAAAAGCTCATCGGTCAGAGACGTGGCTCTCGCTGGCAAAGAGAAGGATGTGGAGGAACCAGTCACTCCTCTCAGTGCCGACGAAAGAGTCGGTAGATCAACAAGCAGAGATTCGTTAGTCTCCTCGCTGAGCGATGAAGCAGAGTTCCAAGAGGCAACGGATCACTTTGACGCCGAATTGACACCGCCCCAGCCAAAATTCGCGGCGAATAAGGCACACAGCCCTGCCAGAGACTCCAAGTTTAAGGAGATCATTGACTGAATGAGAGAAAGAATGCCTATTGAAGGAATGGGCAGAAATGCACATGAACACGGAACGGACTTGGTGAAATGAGAAGAGCGAGCGTTGATATATATTTACTTTTTTTACAATTGCATGCTGTTTTATAAGCGACAAACCGGGGAGGGTGCTGGGAAAGCGATCAATCCTGTAAGATTAACGTACACAAGTAGCCGGAATCTGTACATAAATGTAGTCTGGCATTATAAGAGATATTCATAGTCGGGGTGTTTTGTGTTGTCATGAACTTCGTTTTATAAATGCTCCCTATCCTAAACGCCAGCCTAGTGCTATGCTATCTGGTGAGATCTATGCCATAGCCCCGAAATCCAACTTGCGCGCAATCTTTACCGTGCGATCATCATCCACGATGCCGGGTCTACGCTTCAAATCGGCCACCACTGCCTCCTCACCACCCCCCTTTTTGGGTAAATCTCTGTTTCTCGTCGGTTTGGGCTCTGAAGCCCACCACTCATGCTCTAAGATTTGCCGCGCCGTAATGCGCTTTCTCGGATCTAGAATCAACATCTTCGACAAGAGGTCACAACCCTGCGGTCCTGCTGTGGGGAAATTACTCAAGTAGTACTCTCTTGGATGTACCGGTATTGGCGGCTCCGTCACTGTGTACTCGGGGAGTTTGGTAACGCCTGGCCAGTTTTCCTCGGTGGGCGTACCGACTGCTTGGGAGATGAGGTTGATTTGGTGGACTTCGGTGTCGCCCGCTATATATGGCAAACGCCATATGAGTTCCGCGAATACTAGGCCGACCGACCAGATATCTACAGCCCCCGAGTAGTGGCGTGCACCGAACAGTAGCTCAGGTGGTCGGTACCATCTTGTTATGACATTGGAGGTCATAGGCCGATAGGGATCTGCGAATGATCTCGCGAGACCGAAATCTGCGAGTTTGACCTCACCATCCGAGGCGATGAGCAAATTGTTTGGCTTGATATCGCGGTGCAGTACGAAATTCTCGTGACAGAACCAGATACCGCGGGAGAGCATGCCCATCCAGGCCTTTATATCAGCGGCTCCATAATGGATGTTCTTGGTGTCTTTGATCAACATCTCCAGATCGCCCAATGGGAGGAATTCGAGGACGAGATTTAGGTTCTGGTCTTTGGAGGAGAAGACGCCGAGAAGAGAGATGATATTAGGATGGGAGAGTTCTTGGAGGTGCTTCAGTTCGCGGATGGCATCTGGGGCCATTCCTTCGGTATATTCTTTTTGGATCTTGATCTTTTTTATGGCTACCTGCTGTGAAGGGTCGCTTTTTAGAGAGCCAAGGTAAACATTGGCGTAGGTTCCTTCTCCCAGCTTCCGACCTTTGGTGTACTTGTTCTTCTCAGCTTCATTCATCTGCTCTGCGATGTCGTCAACCGGGCCGGGCGAGTCTGCTGGCGTCGTGGCCATTGACGAGACCCAAGGGGGATGGCGGACATCGAGCATCTTTGTATTGCTTGAGGTGTGCTCAACAACGGGTGAGGTGATTGTTTTCGCCATGATCGGTGGACAGAGTGCTAGTCCCAATCATCAGAAGTTGTGCCACTCCCAGAGGTCGGTGCAATGCGATGGCATGAAGTTCTGATCACTGTGAACTGTTGATGGTTTTTTGTTGGAGGTTTGTGAAGAACCAGGCTGAGGGGCAATGGCAAGGCTGAATTCCTGCATTGGCATTCTTTTATGGATACCATGATCTGAATGACTTGATAGGCTCGGGAGATGACATGCTTGTTTACTCCCGAGCCGAAAGTTTCGGGAATTTCGGGAAATTTTAAGCTCCAGTCTGGCCGTTTCCTCACTGACGTCATGTCATGCTAACTAACTGTGCAACACAGCAAAATACTGCGTAATGAAATAAATGGCTTTTACGAAAAGGTGGATTTGAAGGTTTAACGGCTTTACTCACTTACAAGTAACATGCTTCTGCATTGCGATCGGATTTGTACCCAATTGGTTTCTAGTCTCTAATTACCTCTCCTACTACGTGTGTCCTACGTGTGCTACATACATGTGCTACCTCCTCTATATCCATTTTATCTCCATCTTAATTCCTGATGATGTCAAAGCAAGTTGATGAGCAATCAGCAATCAATAATCCGTGAAACGGATTTCTCACATCCAATTATCCGCCGCGCCAGGCCTAGCCAAGGGTAAGGCAAGTGCAACCAGATTTATCATGCCTCACGTCGGCCAAGCATCATGACCGCGATCCGCAAAAGGTTGATATACTCCGGGGGCTGCCCGCTCGCTTCCCTTTCACTTTCATACTGAATATTAATACTGGATACTGGATACTGGATACTTGACACTTGATAACTGATCCCATTCCCATTTCATTCGTCCTCTCGGCTGAGTGGTAGCATCCTCAATTAGACAATCAAAACATTATCATCATGTGGGGAATATCATACTGGGTAAGTCAACACTCGCACTCATCAACCCATTCCGAATGCCCTCAATTTCCTCGAAATGCCCTCAATTGCACCAAAATTTAACGATCATCCTAGGTCTTCCCAGTCATATCCGCGCTCTGCTGGCTAGGCATGCTTATGGGCCTCCTCATCCACTGGAACGTGGATGGAAAACCACACTATCCATCCATGGACCCAACCCAGAAAATCGCATACATATCCGATGTGGGCGCCCAATCCCTCAAACCACTCTTCATCGCCGGTTCCTGCGTAACCACCATCTTCCTCGACCTCTCTTTCTTATCTGAGCGGTTCCTACGACACAATGGCAGACTCGTGGCAAACACATCGTTTTTCCAGAAACTGCTGAGTTGGTTGAGCATGTTCTTTGCTGGTGTGGGAACGGTGGGCTTGATTTGCCTCAGTATCTTCGATACGTTGCGCCATCCTACTCTGCACGATCTTTTCTTGCTGCTCTTCATTGCTGGATACGTCATCTCCGCTGTATTTATCTGCTGGGAATACCAACGTCTCGGAATACGTAAGTCACATTTTCGATGGCAAACGCTTGATTGCCGGCTAACACCCACCCTCTAGATTTCCGCCAGCACCGGGTCTTACGCAACTCGTTCTGGATCAAGCTAGCTTTTATCCTCATCGAAGTGATCCTCGCAATTGCCTTCGGCACCTGCAACTTCAAGAAGATATACAATGCGGCCGCAATCCTCGAGTGGGCCATCGCTTTCGTCTTCACCTTCTACGTGCTCTCCTTCATCTACGATCTAATTCCCGCCATCAAGACCCGCGGCGCGCCGCTAAATCGGCCAACTGAGAGTGCCATGGAGGCGAATGACGGCGAGTCGAATAATGCAAATGGAAGAAATACGGCAGAGAGCGACAGGACATTGGGCAGAAACGACGTGAGGAATGTTAACGGGATTAATGGGAGTAAGCCTCCGGTGGGGAGAAACTTCTAGCGGCTAAAAGTACTGGTAACGGGGCGGGGACCTACGGCGTTTTGGCATTTACATGTGTTGGTCGGCATTACAGTGGAGTTTGGGTGCATTCACAGCTTCTTTGGCTTGATGGATTGTATGATACAAAAATAGACGAGTGGATAGAAATCAGAACAGTAATACCACCTAAGACTCATATATACAGAAGCTCTTCCAAAGACACATGAGAGGTTGATTTACGATTAATGAAATCAAATCAGAGTGG
>Ga0247739_10000979_pt1 | contig 10294 bp, 7 predicted proteins | sample UWRJL058202B2_FD_180943 | JGI IMG/M metagenome (GOLD analysis project Ga0247739, IMG submission 180943) | Plant litter microbial communities from Arlington Agricultural Research Station in Wisconsin, United States - UWRJ-L058-202B-2 | ecosystem: Environmental > Terrestrial > Plant litter >... | reverse complement strand
TGACACCGGCCTCGCCAAAGAACAGGCGGGTAAAGAAGGTTCCAGCGCCCAAAGCGTCCTCCATGCGTCAGGCGCGCGCGGGTCGCCTCGTTCAAGGGGTTGAGGGTCCGGCCGCGAGAGGTCAAGTCTCAGGTGAAACCGAACCCGGCGACCAATGGCCTCAGTTGGCGGGCTGGACCGTCCACGGACGCCCGCGCAGGGCCCCCGAGACGCGGCGGCCAAACGACGACGGCGCCCAGACCGGACGACGCGACCGGGCCTGTTCGACCAGCAGCCGTTCGCGCAGATCATCCAGCTGGGCCGAGCGGACGGCCGGAGCGTGGACGGAGGCGACGAAGTCCTGACCCGCACGGGCCATGGCGATGCGTGCGTCATCGTTGGCGACCAGAGCGGCCATGGCGCGGGTCAGGTCGGGCGCTTGCGGCGGGTCGACATAGACGGCGTGGTCGCCGCTGGCCTCGCGCAGACCGCCGCGTCCCGAGGAGATCAGGGCGGCGCCGGCGGCGTGGGCTTCCAGCGCCGACAGACCCAAAGCCTCGGCGACGAAGGACGGGGTCACGGCGATGGCGGCGCGACGGGTCACGGCCTGGACCTGCGGCAGGGAGGCCGACTTGTGAATCTCGACGCGGTCGCCGAACCGGGCCAAGGCCTCGATGCGCGGCGTCGCCCAGTCGGCGTGCTTGTCCCAGTCGCCCAGCATCAGGGCGCCGCGCCAGTCGGCGTTCTTGTCGAGGACGGCGGCCAGGGCGTCGCAGAACGGCTCCAGCCCCTTCTCTTCCATGGCCCGGCCAGAAAACAGGATCAGCTTCTCGCGGCTGTCCGGGCAGGCTTTCCAAGCGTCCATCTCGATCGGGTTGCACACCGAGGCGACGCGGCCGGCCAGCGCCGGGTAGTCGCCGATGAACTCCTGTCCCGCCGCTTTCGACACGAAGATCAGCTTGTCGAAGGCCTTCAGCCGCGCGCCGTAGCGCAGGCGGTCCAGGGCGCCTTTGGGCTGCTTGATCCGGGTGTGGCGATACAGGACGTTGATCTTGTTCGGGAAGCGACGCGCCAGGGCAGCCGAGGATTCCAGCTGCTGGTGGTATTCGATGTAGTCCGGATCGAAGCCGGCCAGCAGTTCGGCGACGGCGTTGGCGCGCTTCTTCTTGCTCAGGCCAGCGGGCACGGTCAGCAGGTCCGGCAGGGCGGGCGCATCGGCGCCGGCGTCGCAGATCACGCGAACGGAGCCCTTCAGGCGGCTGTTTTCCAGCAGGGTCCGGGCGACCGTCTCCATGGAGTTGGCCTTGTCCCGGCCCATCACACTGCCTCGCGGCATGACCACGGCGATACGCATACTCATCCCCTCGCGCGGGCGGAGGCGGCCGTCGAAACGGACGCGGATTGGACGGTGGTCGGACGTCGACCGGACGGGGTCGCGGCGCGGCGGGCGCTCGGCTTGTTCAGGCCCAGCAGGCGACGCAGCTTGAACTGGGCCTTGATCCAGCCCTCGGACGACGACGACAGGATGCGCTTCACATCGACAAAGGTGACGTCGCCCAGGCCCGACAGGGTGTGCAGGCCGTCCTCGTGATCGGCCAGCAGACCGGTCGGTTCGAACCGCTTGACCGGCCGCGCTTCGAAGGTCTCGGGCGTCAGGACGTCGATGCGCAGCAGATTGATCGCCGCGCCATAGGTGGTCGAGCAGTCCTGGACCGGCAGATGCAGGGCGCCGTCATGGACGAAGGCCGTGCCGCCGGGGCGCGAAGCCTCGAAGCCCGTCCGAACCGGATTGGCCGCATGCGGGGTCCAGGGGCCCATCAGGCTGTCGGCAAAGGCGACGTGCAGCTCGCGCATGGCCCGGTCGGCCGGACCCGGCAGGCTGTAGAAGGCCCACCACTTGTCGCCGTGCCTGACCACCGTGGCGTCGATGGCCGGAACGTCCATGATCTGCTTCACCGGCTCCCACTGATCGGGGAAGCGCACGCAGCGATACAGGGTGAGACCGCCGGCCTTGTAGCCTTCCGGCAGCATGTAGAGCTCGCCGCCGTCTTCGATCAGCGAGGGATAGGACAGGTGCACCGGCTCGATCAGGGCCACGCCCTTGCCGATCAGCGCGTCATCCGCCCCGTACTGATAAAAATGAATCTCGCCGCGACGGACGCGATAGTCGAAGGCCTCGACGAAGACGGTGAGGACGCCGTCGCGCTCGATCCCGAACGGGTCGGCGACATATTCGAAGGGACCCGAGTCCGGCAGCCATCTGACTTCATCCGAACGCACGCCGCCGGTCGCCGTCACGCTGGACAGCGAACGCCTGACAAATCCGGAACGCCAGATATCGTACATCACGGCCCCAACCGACCGCGCTCTGTCGGTCTCAGGGATAGGACGGCGCCGGGTCGGCCCGACCTCAAAAAACACAATGAAAAGATTGTTAATTCGGGCGAGCGCGCCCGGACGAGCGCGCCGCGCGTTTGTTCGCGGACGGCGCCCCATGCGCCTTGCCTCAATAAAATCCGCGCGGCATGAAGCCTGCACAGACCGATCTCAACGGCGTCGTCGCGCCGGAATGAGGCAAAACGGGAAGGAAATCAGCTTTTTGACCGCGCCCGCCGCGCAACCTCTGATCGCAGCCTATTTCGAGCAGCGTGAAGCCCTGGGGCGGTTCCTTCAGGCGCGTCTCGGCGCGTCCGGCGACGTGGAAGACGTGCTGCAGGACCTGTATCTGAAGGTCGCGGGACTGGATCCGGCGACCGAAGTCCGTGACGCGCGCGCCTTCCTGTACCGCCTGACCTCGAACATGATGATGGACCGCTGGCGCTCGGGCCAGAGGTCGGTCGCGCGCGACGCCGCCTGGCGGCTGGCCACCCATTCCGTGGGCGTGTCCGAGGACATGGACGACGCCCCGTCCGCCGAGGCCGTGGTCGCGGGCCGCCAGAGGCTGGCCAGCCTGACCGCCGCCGTCGCCCACCTGCCCGAAAAGACCCGCACGGTGTTCAACCTGCACAAGTTCGAGGGGCTCAGCTACGCCGAGGTCGCGACCCATCTGGGCATCTCGCGCAGCTCGGTCGAGAAGCACATGATGGATGCCTTGCGCACGCTTTCGGCCAAGGTGAAGCCGTGAATTTTACGGCCAAGGTAAAACATTCAAATTATAACGAAGGTGATAGGCTGTCGGTGACGTCTAAGGACCAGACGGCATTTCACACGACGCGAATTCAACCTCTCCGCTCATGATCACGACGCAACCGCAAATCGAAGAACAGGCGCTGGAGTGGTTCGTCCGCTTGAGCGACGTCGATGCGCCTGCGTCCGCCTGGATGTCATTCCAGGACTGGCTGGAAGCGGATGACGCGCATCGTTTGGCCTATGACGACGTCGAACGGACCTGGGTCGAACTGGACATCATTCCGGCCGGCGCCGCTGTGGCCGCCCCCGCCGAGGTGACCATCCTGCCGGTCGCCGCCAATGACGAAGACCTGAGCCCCGCCGCCCGCCGGATCGCGCGCCGCCGCCCGGCCTGGCTGCTACCCTCCTTCGCCGCTGCCGCCGCCGTGGCGGTCGTCGTGGGCGTCTGGCCCCAGATCGCGGACATCGCGCCGACCGAGCGCTATCATACCGACGCCGCGCCGCAGACCGTCGTCCTGTCCGACGGCACGCGCATCGACATGAACCGCCACTCCGACCTCAGCGTGCGCATGGGCCGAAACGCCCGGACCGTGACACTGACCGACGGCGAGGCCGCCTTCGACGTCGCGCACAATGCCGGCCGCCCGTTCACCATCGCGGCGGGCGATCACAGCGTGCGCGTGCTGGGCACGGCCTTCAACGTCCTCAGCCATGGCGATCATTTCGCCGTCGGCGTCGAGCGCGGCATCGTCGCCGTCACGCCCGCCGGCGCCGCCGCCACGTCCAGACCGGCCGCCGTCAGACTGGTCGCCGGACAGAAGATCGCCCAATCGGGAACGCAGACGCCGACACTCTCGCAGGTTGCGGCGGACCAGACCTCGATGTGGCGTCAGGGCATGCTGGTCTATCGCGAGGCCGACCTCGGCGATGTTGCAGACGACCTGTCGCGTTATTTCGACAAGCCGGTTACAGTGGACGCGTCCGCGGGGGCTCTGCACTTTACTGGTGCTTTGCAGGTGGCGGATGAGGCCACGATGTTGAAGCAACTCCAGGATTTTGTTCCCGTGCGTGTGATCCGGTCCTCGACCGACGTCCGCCTGTCCGGACGTGACGCCCGCTGAAGACCGGCGTCGCCTCGGGGTAGGTTTTCACCGGGCCTTCGGGTCGATGCTGGCCATCGGCTTTCTGATCACGCTTCTGGCGACCCCCGCCGAGGCGCGGCAGACGCGCGCCGGTCAGTTCAACATCGCACCACAACGAGTCCGCGACGCCCTGCTGGACCTCGCTCTGCAGAGCCGTCGCTCGCTGGGCGGAGAGATCGGCGCGTGCCACGGGACCAGTCCCGCCGTCCACGGCGTCATGTCCGTCAACACCGCTCTGGGCCGGGTGCTGGCCGGCAGCGGCTGTACCTGGACGATCGGATCGAACGGCGCCGTCATCATCCGCCGCGCCGCGCCGCCCCCCGCCCCCACGCCCCGCGTGACGCCTGTGCCGGTCGTCTATCCCGGCGAGGCCTCCGAACTCAGCGACATCGTCGTCACGGCCGAACGGCGTCCAGACACCGCCCAGCAGGCGCCGACGGCCCTGACCGCCCTGTCCGGCGACCGCATCGGCCTGGCCGACGTCACCGACCTGACCGACGTCAGCTCCCTGGTCGCGGGGATGACGGTGACCAACCTCGGTTCCGGCCGGAACAAGATCCTGCTGCGCGGGATGTCGGACGGCGCCTTCACCGGCCTGACCCAGTCGACAGTGGCCATCTATCTCGACCTCGCCCCGATCACCTACAGCGCGCCCGACCCGGATCTGAAGCTGATCGACATCGACCGGGTCGAGGTGCTGCGCGGGCCCCAGGGCAGCCTCTACGGCACCGGTCCGATCGGCGGCGTGGTGCGTATCGTCACCAATCATCCGAACCCGGACGATCTGAAGTTCAGCCTCTCCGCGACCAACTCCTGGACCCACTCCGGGGGCCAGAACACCGACTATTCGGCGACCGGGAATCTGCCGCTCATCGCCGGGCGGCTGGCGATCCGGGGCTCGATCTACGAAGAGTCATTCGGCGGTTATATCAACGACGTGAACCTGAACCTGCACCGGGTGAACGACGGTTCCCGCCACGGCGGCCGCGTCGCGATCGGCGCCTGGCTCACGCCCGACTGGAGCCTGACCGCCGGCTATGTGCGCCAGTCGATCGCCACCGAGGACACCCACTATGTCTACCGGATCCTCGGCGGGCTGACGCGCGCCAACCTGGTGCGCGAGCCGCATCGGAACGAGTTCGAAGAGACCTACGTCACCGTGAACGGCCAGGGCGACTGGGGACGACTGGACGCCTCCGTGGCCCTGATCGACCACGACTTCACCAGCCGCTACGACGCCTCCAGCGCCCTGATCACCTTCGGCTCCTTCGGGCGGATCGGGGCCCTGGACGAGGTGAAGAACATCCGCCTTCTGGTCGGGGAGGCGACCCTGCATTCGCCCGACGCCAGTCCGTTCCGATGGCTGGCGGGCGGCTTCTTCTCGACCAGCCGAACGCCGTACGTGACAACCCTGTCGGCCCTGCGCCCCCTGCCCGTCGAGCAGATCTACACCGAGAACCGGCTCGACAAGCTGGACGAACTCGCCGCCTACGGCGAGCTGTCGCTGGACCTCAGGCCCGACCTGACCGCGACCGTGGGCGCGCGCTACTATCGCGTCAATTACAGCGCCATCTCCGACGTCGATCATTACGGCTTCCGTCGCCCGTTCGCCGGTGACGGCAGCGACGCGGGGCTTTCCCCGAAATTCGGCCTGGACTACCGCTTCAGCCCCGACCTGAACTTCTACGCCCTGATCAGCCAGGGTCACCGGACCGGCGGGTTCAATACCGCCGGGCCGATCTGGCAGCAGTTCACCGGCCGGGTGGGCCAACCCGCGCGTCAATACAGCCCCGACACCCTGTGGAACTACGAGGTCGGGGCCAAGGCCCGGCTGTGGGACGGCAAGGTGCAGGCCCGGATCGCGGCCTTCATCTCGCGCTGGCAGGACATTCAGAGCGACCAGTTCCTGCCCAGCGGCCTGGCCTATGCGGTCAACGTTGGCGACGGCGCGAACCAGGGGCTGGAGATCGAGACCAACTGGCGCCCGAACGACGACCTGACCTTGCGCTTCAACACCCTGCTCGCCGATCCCGAGATCACCCGCCCCAGCCCGGCCTTCAACTCGAGGGGCGACGCGGGTCTGCCCGGCGTGCCGGCGATCTCGGCCAATCTGAACGCGGGCTATCGTCGCCCGCTCTGGCGGGATCTGGTTTTCACCTCCGACGCCGTGGTCACCTACGTCGGGGCCTCGCGCCTGACCTTCGACGCCTCGCGGCGCTACCGGATGGGCGACTATGTCACCGGACGCCTCTCCGCCGGGATCGAGGGCGACCGCTGGACCGCGACGGCCTTCGTCGACAATCCCGCCGACACCGAGGCCAACACCTTCTCCTTCGGCGATCCCTTCCGCCTGCCCGAGGCCCTCGCCACCACCCCGCTCAGACCCCGCACCATCGGCCTGACCCTGACGTGGTCGCCCTGGTGATCTGAAGTGGCGATCTGAAGTCGTGATCTGAAATTCCGCATGGCGATCCGGGGTTTGATTTGCTCTAAGTCGCGTGATGCGTTCCCCCACCGCCTCAGAGACGCCGACGTCCGAGACCCCGCCCCCGGCACGCCGGAATGGGGCCGGGAAGCGACGCCGCGCGGGCCGCGTCGCGCTCGCGTCCGGCGGTGTGGCGCTCGTTGTCGTGGTCGTTCTGGCCGGCGGCCTCTATCTGAACCGCAGGGCGGCGGCCCAGCAGATCCTGACCGGCTGGCTGGAACAGCAGGGCGTCACGGCCCAGGTTCAGGTTCAACGCATCGAACTGGACGGCTTCACGGGCCGCATCGTCATCGGTGATCCCGCCCGTCCCGATTTCGTCGTCGACCGGGCCGAGGTCGACTACGCCATCGGCGCACCGTGGTCGCGCACCGGCTTTGGCGTCACGCCGGGTCGCATCCGTCTGGTCCGCCCCGTGCTCTCGGCCCGCTGGCATGACGGCAAGTTTTCGATGGGCGCGCTGGACCCGCTGGTGAAGAAATTCACCGGCCAGCCGCCGAAACCGGACAGCCGCGGCCCGCTGATCCTCGTCGAGGGCGGCCAGCTACGCCTGCAAAGCGATTACGGCGCCGTCACCGTTCTGGCCGACGCGCGCGTCGACAACGGCAAGCTGATGCGGCTGGTCGCGCGGATGCCGCAGGCCTCGCTGAAGAGCGGCGAGACCTCCGTCGCGGGCCTTCAGGCCGACGTCGATCTGACCACCACGGGCGACCGGGTGGCGGTCACGATTCATTCCGCCGCCGACGCCATCTCCGGCCCGGCGGGTCGAGGCCGCGACCTGCGCCTGACCCTGACCGGCGCCCTGCCCTATCCCGATCTCAAGACCCGGCGCGGCGATGGACAGGCCCATATCGAAGCGGCCCTGACCGCCGGGTTTGCGGCGACCGGCGAGAACGCCCTGACCGACGCCGCGCTGAACCTCACCTTCGACGGCCAGACGCAAGGCTGGATCGAGGCCTTCCGCATTACCGGCGCGACCGACCTGGCCCTGACGGCGCGCGAGGCCTCCACCGAAACCGTGAAACTCAACAGCCTGCGCGCCACGACCAGCGGCGCCCGCGCCGAGTTCACGCGCGGGACGACAGGCTTCCGCACGGCGATCTCCGGCCCGGTCGGCGCCACCGCTGACCGGTTCCGCTTCGGCGAGCTCGACCTCAAGACCGTGCGCACGACGACCGCCCTCCAGCTCGTCGCCGACGATGCGCTCAGAATCAACGCCGACATCGCCGCCACCGCCGCCCACGGCGCCTGGCCCCTGTTCGGACCCGTCGCCTCCGACGACATTCCCGAACTGGCCGAGATGAAGCGCGCGCTCGGCGACTTCGCCGTCTCCGCCCCCGCCGTGCGTCTGACGGTCGGCCCAACGGGAACCGCAGCGCGGTTGACCCGCCCGGTCCGCCTGACCCCGGCTAACGGCGGTGTCCTGACTCTGACGGCGGTCGCCTCGCCCGTTTTCGCCGCCGCGCCCGGCCAGCTGGGCGGCGGCGCCCTGTCGGTCACGGCGACGCGCGGCAAGGGCCTGCCCGAGGCGACGGTCGCCATTCCGCGCTGGAGCCTGACCCCCACCGGCTTCACCGCCGATCTCGACGCCCGCGCCGCCCTGGACTTCGGCCTGGCCCAGGGCCTGACGGTGCGGACGATCGGCCGACTGACCTCGGCCAACGCGCGTCTCACCTATGCGACCCCGGGGTGCAGCGCCTTCACCGCCCATCTTCTGGAACTCGGCGAAAACGATGTCTCCGACGTCGCCGGCCAGCTCTGCCCCGGCTCCGGCCCGCTGGTCACCGTCGCCGACGACGGCTGGCATGTGCGCGGCCGCTTCGCCGGCGTCTCGGCCGCCGCCCCCTTCCTCGAGGCCCGGGTCACTGACGCCGAGGGCGGGCTAAGTGTCGACGGCTCCAAGGGCGGCGACCTGACCCTGTCCGCGCGGATCGAACAGGCCACTATCCGCGACGCCGCCGCCACGCGCCGGTTCAACCCGCTCAAACTTACCGGGACCGCCGGTCTGGCGAAGGAGCAATGGACGGGGACCTTCGACATCGCCTCAGGCCAGAACCCGCTCGGCCGCATCGTTCTCCAGAACAACGGGATCACCGAAAGCGGCGGACTGACCCTCGACACCGGCATGCTGACCTTCGCCCAGGGCGGTCTGCAGCCGCTGGACCTCAGCCCTCTCGTCGCCGGCTTCGTCGAGCCGCCGGTCACCGGTCAGGCGCGCTTCACCGGCCGGTTCGACTGGTCGCCGGAGACCCAGACCAGTTCGGGCGTCATCACCATTCCCGGCCTCGACTTCACCAGCCCGGTCGGCGAGGCCAAGGGGCTGAAAGGCGAGGTCGTCCTGACCAGCCTCGTGCCCCTGACTACCGCCCCGAACCAGACCCTGACGCTGGACAGTCTGGCCTCGGTCACGCCCCTGACCGATCTGAAGCTGGAGTTCGGCCTCGACCTGACCCGCTTCACCCTCGGCGGCGCAGACCTGAAGGTCGGCGGCGGGGTGGTGCGGATCGAACCCCTGTCCGTGCCCTTTGATCGGACGAAGACAATCACCGGCGCCCTGGTTCTCGACAAGGTCCAGATCGGCAACATCTTCTCGGGCGCAGGGCTGGACGACAAGGTCAAGCTGGACGCCATCGTCTCGGGCCGCCTGCCCTTCACCTCCGGCCCCGAGGGCGTGCGGGTCCAAGGCGGCGTCCTGAACGCCGTCCAGCCCGGCCGCCTGTCACTGCAGCGCGAGGCCCTGACCGGCATGGAAGCCTCCAACGCCGACGCCGAGGTCCCGCCGAACCTGATGACCGATCTGGCCTATCAGGCGCTGGAGAACCTGGCCTTCGACGACATGACCGTGGTGGTCAACAGCCTCGACGCCGGCAGGCTGAACCTGCGCTTCGCCATCCACGGCCGCCACGACCCGCCGCAGAAGCAGGAGATCCGCCTAACCTGGCTTCAGGTGTTGCGGCGTCAGTTCTTCGACAAACCCCTGCCCCTGCCCTCCGGCACCGGGGTCAATCTGAACCTCGACACGACGCTGAACGCCAATCAGCTGATCGGCGACTTGCTGGAACTGAACCGCGTGCGTCAGGGCCAGGCTGCCGCCAACACGCCGCCGCCAACCTCCACCCCCTGAAAATGTTCAGGGGCCATTCACCCCGCACCGCGTTAAGGTGGGGAACGTCATCGATTCCGGAGTAGCGACCATGATCACAAAGCGGACCCTCGCCGCCCTCGTCCTCGGCGGCCTCGCCGCGGCGAGCGCCTCGGCCTGCACCCCTACCGTGCGTCTGGAAGTGGCCCCGATCACCATCAACGCCACGCTCAGCGCCGACGTTCGCATCCGTCTCGACAAGGAGCTGCAGACGCTCCTTCAAGAGAACCCCAACCTGTTCTGATGGGAAAGATTCAGCAGATGACCTTCCGCAAACTCATGATCGCCGCCGCCGCCGTGGTCCTCCTTGGCGCCGGCGCCACCGCCGCCCTCGCCCAGACCTCGGCGCAGAAATCCATGATCGACGCCGCCAAGGCGCAAGGGACCGTGGGCGAACAGGCTGACGGCTATGTCGGCGTG
>Ga0247739_10000978_pt1 | contig 10300 bp, 6 predicted proteins | sample UWRJL058202B2_FD_180943 | JGI IMG/M metagenome (GOLD analysis project Ga0247739, IMG submission 180943) | Plant litter microbial communities from Arlington Agricultural Research Station in Wisconsin, United States - UWRJ-L058-202B-2 | ecosystem: Environmental > Terrestrial > Plant litter >... | reverse complement strand
AACGAAGGCTGGGTGGCACACCATAATTCCGATTTGTGGGCAAAGACCTCTCCGCCCGGTGGGTTCGATTGGGATCCCAAAGGTATGCCTAGGTGGAGCTGTTGGCCGATGGCAGGAGCATGGTTTAGTACACACCTGTGGGAACATTACCTATTTTCTGGCGACCAAACCTTCTTGAAAAATGAAGCCTACCCATTGATGAAAGGTGCAGCCTTATTTATGTTGAACTGGTTGGTAGAAGACCCGAAGACTGGATTTTTGGTGACCAATCCATCCACTTCACCAGAGAACACCATGAAAGTGAACGGAAAGGAATACCAAGTAAGTTTGGCGTCCACCATGGATATGTCCATCATTCGTGAGTTGTTTGCAGCCTTGATCAAAGCAACAGATATTTTACATATTGATACAAATTTTAATAAAAAATTGACAAAGGCCTATGCCAAATTATATCCTTACCATATTGGACAATTTGGTCAGATACAAGAATGGTATGATGATTATGATGACCCAAACGACAAGCACCGGCATATTTCACAATTGTTTGGCCTTTACCCGGGTAGCCAGATTACGATGCAACATCCGATGCTGGCAGCTGCCGCAAAGCAATCTCTTGTTCACCGTGGCGATGTTAGCACCGGTTGGAGCATGGCCTGGAAAATCAATTGGTGGGCACGATTGCAAGATGGAAACCATGCCTACAAGATTCTGCAGGCAGCTTTTAATTTCATGGATCCAACATTAAAAAAGGAACAGATGGCTGGAGGAGGAACTTATCCAAACCTCTTTGATGCACATCCTCCTTTTCAAATAGATGGCAACTTTGGAGCAACGGCCGGCATGACCGAAATGCTTCTGCAAAGCCACGACGGATCTCTGCATTTATTGCCAGCGCTGCCGGATGCTTGGAAAGCTGGTTTTGTCAAAGGCATTAAAGCAAGGGGAAATTTCGAAGTGGGTATTATTTGGGAAAAAGGCAAACTGGCAAGTGCTACTATTATTTCAAATAAAGGTGGCAATTGCCGGCTGACAACTAGTATGCCCGTGAAGGTGACGAATGTAAAGTCAACAAAGGCAATGGGTAAAAATCCTAATGTGTTTTACCAAGGGTATGGTAGTGCCGTTTTCGAAAGGAGCAAGAAGGCACCTATCTCAGAACTGAAAAAACCAATAACCTATACCATCGATTTTGCAACAGAAAAAGGACAAACATATACAATTGAACCAATGTTATAAATGGCTGCAGAATGTAGTGTTATGTTAAAATAGATGAGAAACAAAAAGTATGAAATCAATAATATTTATTTTATCGTTCTTACTATTGTCTTGTTCTTCACAAAAGAAGCTTGCTGCTGCATTGCCTACTACTTTTGAGAAGCGGTTACAGGACGTACTCAAAAGCACAATAATGGTAGAAGCCGCTTGGGCCATGCGGCAGGAGCCGGAAACAGTTACGGCGAATCATTCCTCACGAAGTGCTGGTGGGCCGCACGATTTTTTTTCTGAAGGTGATTACTGGTGGCCGAATCCAGTAAGTGTTGACAGCCCTTATATTCAAAAAGATGGTTTGACAAATCCCGACAATTTCACGGCCCATCGTTTGTCCATGATACGCTTTAGCAAGATTGTTGGCGCCTTGGCATCAGCTTATAAAATAACTGGCGATGCTCGCTATTTGCAACACGCCCTAAAACATGTCAACGCATGGTTTGTGGATGTTGCCACCAAGATGAACCCCAACTTACAATTTGCACAAGCCATCAAGGGACGTGCAACTGGTAGGGGCATTGGTATTATTGATACGATACAATTAATGGAAGTAGTGCAAGGGCTAATGTCCATGTACGGCGCAGATGCATGTAATAACAACGCTTTGATAGAAGTAAAAGAATGGTTTGAAAAATATATTGAATGGTTGACTATGCATCCATTTGGCAAGGACGAAATGAATGCACAAAACAATCATGGAACCTGCTGGGTGATGCAGGTAGCAGTGTTTGCTAAGTTTACGCACAATACGAAATGGATGGACTTTTGCCGGGACAGGTTCCAGCATATTTTGTTACCAACACAAATGGCTTTGGACGGCAGTTTTCCGTTAGAATTAAAACGGACAAAACCTTATGGCTATGCCTTGTTCAATTTGGATGCTATGGTCGCCATTTGTCAAATTTTATCAGATAAGGAACATGACCTTTGGCAGTATACAACCAACGATGGAAAAACCATTCGGAAGGCAATTGAATATATGTATCCGTTTATACAAGATAAATTAAAATGGCCTTTTCAAAAAGATGTGATGTATTGGGATGATTGGCCTGTAGCACAACCTTCATTGGTATTTGGTGCAAAGGCTTTTGAAAATAATCAGTGGTTTGGAACATGGACACGGTTGGAACACCTGCCGACGGTTCCCGAAGTGATTCGCAATTTGCCGATTAGGCATCCGGTTATTTGGTATTAAAAACTAAAAAATAAAATTCAAAATACAAGTTTGAATTGTTAAACAGTTTATCAAATATTATTATGGTTAAATGTATTTATGCAGTGTTGTTTTTTGCTTGTTTGCAGGCATCGGCGCAGGATAAGGGCGATGAAGACAAACAAATGATGAACAATGGAGAAGTGCGGGATCAAAAGTCTATTGATGAAGCGAAGAATAGTTGGTGGACGGCATCTATGAAAACCCACGACCAGCGCATAGCTTGGTGGAAAGATGCCAAGTTTGGTATGTTCATCCATTGGGGTATTTATTCGTTACCGGGCGGCGAATGGAAAGGTAAAAAGGTGAGTGGATACGCTGAACATCTTATGCGAAAAGAAAAGATTACCAGAGCGGAATATCTTGCACTGGCTCATGATTTCAACCCTACAAAATTTAATGCGGAGGAATGGGTGAAATATGCAAAAAATGCAGGGATGAACTACCTCATCATCACAGCCAAACACCATGATGGTTTTGCGATGTACGATTCCAAGGTGTCCGATTTTAATGTGGTACAACGAACTAAATGGAAGCACGACCCAATGGCAGACCTGGCTGCCGCTTGCAAAAAATACGGAATCAAATTCGGGTTTTATTATTCTCACGCATTCGATTGGGAACATCCTGATGCCCCCGGTAACGATTGGGAATATAAAAATCCGGGAGGCGACCAAAATCTTTTTGGCGGTAGAGATTGGTATAACGTGCATCCGGAACTATTGCCCAAGGCTGTAAAATATGTGGATGAAAAGGCCATTCCTCAAATAAAAGAGCTGCTAAATAAATATCATCCAGATATATTATGGTTTGATACACCCCAAAAATTGCCGCTGTCAGAAAATATCCGGATTTTAAAAGCCATCAGAGAAACCGACCCAAATGTGGTAGTGAATGGTAGGTTGGCCCGCTCTAGCAGTTTAATGATGGGTGACTACTTGAATACCGGCGACCGTCCTGCCGAATTTAGGTCAACTATTGGCGATTGGGAAGCCATCCCTACCACCAACGAATCGTATGGTTATTCTAAATATGATGATAGCCATAAACCGATAAAATTCTTCGTTCAGTTATTGGCCAAGGCGGCATCCCGTGGTGGAAACCTCCTTATGAACATTGGCCCAATGGGTGATGGTAGTTTTGATATGAAGGATATAAATATATTAAAAGGCCTCGCTGCTTGGATTGGAAAGAACAAAGAAAGCATTTATCAAACTACTGCAACGCCCTTGCCGTTACAAAGTTTTGGAGTAACCACCATGAACAAGGACAAGTTATATCTGCATGTTTTTGATTGGCCGAGCAATGGTTTGTTGTCCTTAGGCGGTATTAAAACAAATATTTCCAAAGCTTATTTTCTAACTGACCCCGCTAAGAAAAACCTTCGAATTGAATTTTTGAATGCTTCCGATATTTCCATACAAGTAGGAAATTCTATGCCCGACACATTAAATACCGTCATCGTGTTAGAAACGAAAGGACAATTAGAGGCAGATTCGGTTCGTTTAATAGCGAGTAACATGGCTACAAGGTTGCTCGCCTTCGATGGGGAAATACATGGCAAAGGGTTTGGATATGGCGACGGAAAATCCGCTGGCTATTATGTGGATGGTTGGAAAAGCAAGGAGCAGTCGATATCTTGGTTATTCCACACGACCGAACCACAATCATTCAAGGTTGTTATCAAATATGTGGCTACGCCGGAAACAGAAGGTACTTACGCATTGGATTTGGATGGAAAATTGCTAACTGGTCAGGTTACATCCATAGAAAAGGGAGCAACGATTATTACCAAAGAATTGGGTGTATACAAAATGGAAGTGGATTCGCATATCCTCACAATAACACCCACCGCAATTACTAAAGCCGAACTGATGAAAATATTGGAAATCATATTGATTCCAATTGAAAAGAAACAATAAATATATGCTATGAAAATAAAATTAAGTTTTGTCACCTGTTTATTGGGTGTTTTTGCACAGGTAAACGCTCAAGAAATTTCGATACCAACAATTTTTTCCGATGCCGAGAAGCAGACGGAGGTAATGATCAGAGAAATAGCCATCGCAAAACAGGGAAAGCCAGAACTGGTATCACCACGCACGCTGGAAAACGGTCAGTTGAAATTAACGCCTTCCAAAGATTGGGTAAGCGGTTTCTTTCCCGGTGAATTATGGTACTTGTACGAATATACGCATGATAAAAAATGGCTGGAACAAGCAAAGGCATTTACTGCCAATATCGAAAAAGAGAAAACCAACGCAGGCACACATGATATGGGTTTTAAAATCTACTGCAGCATAGGCAATGGATATCGCTTGACGAAGGATAGCCACTACAAGGAGGTTATCCTGCAATCTGCCAAAACATTATCCACCCGTTTCAATAAAACCGCTGGCGTCATCCGTTCTTGGGATTATCGTGAAAAGTGGAAATACCCTGTAATCATCGACAATATGATGAACTTGGAGCTGCTATTCGAAGCTACCAAGCTCTCAGGAGATTCGAGCTTTTATCGCATCGCCGTTAGCCATGCAAACAATACGATGAAGAATCATTTTCGCCCCAATTTTAGTTCCTATCATGTGGTGGGGTATGATTCCGTTCACGGTGGTGTCATCAATAAAACAACGCATCAAGGGTATGCAGATAATTCGGCTTGGGCGAGGGGACAGGGATGGGGTTTGTACGGTTACACCATGTGCTATCGGGAAACTAAAGATCCAATTTACTTAAAGCAAGCCGAAAATATAGCCAAGTTTATATTGAATAATAAAAATATGCCGAAAGATATGGTCCCTTACTGGGATTTCGATGCGCCTAAAATCCCTAATGAGGAGAGAGATGCATCCGCTGGCTCCTTGATAGCATCAGCGCTGTATGAGCTGGCCGGTTACAGCAAAAATAACAAACAATATATAGCAGCTGCCGACAAGATAATGGCCAGTTTGACCAATGCTTATCGTTCGCTCATTGGCGAAAACAAAGGCTTTATATTACTGCATAGCACGGGTTCAAGACCATCAAACAGCGAGGTGGATGTTCCTTTAAATTATGCAGATTATTACTATCTTGAGGCTTTGCTAAGACAAAATGCCATTGCCAAACGGGCAACAAAAAGGAAGTAGCACGAGCTTGTGAAAATATAAATAATCCATATGAAAACCTTCCATCTATTAACGCTCATGTTGTTTAGTTTTTCAATCGTACAAGCGAAAAATTATCCAATTCGTACTGCAGAAGAACTAGCCGCTATTTCATTGAGGCCTGGCGATAAAGTTATCTTGAAAGCGGGTGAATGGAAAAATCAACGACTGGTTTTCAAAGGAAAGGGCACGGAAAACAATCCTATCACACTTACCACTGAAAAGGTAGGCAGCGGCCTAATCAGCGGTAATTCCACATTGCTCATAGAAGGAGAGTGGTTGATTGTAGATGGTTTATATTTCACAAATGGATATTCTTTAAAAGAAGATGTGATAACGTTCAATGCAAAAGCATCTCATTGTAGGCTTACCAATACCGCCATCGTTAATTTTAATCCGCCTGATAAAACCACCGACTATCGATGGATTTCAATGAACGGCTTTCAAAACCGCGTTGATCATTGCTGGATAGAGGGCAAAACGCATCAGGCTACAACGCTCGTGGTTTGGCTAGCCGATAAGCCCAATGAACACCGGATCGACCATAATTATTTTGGCCAGCGGCCAGACCTCGGCGTCAACGGCGGTGAAACCATTCGTATCGGTACCAGCACGTGGTCGTTCTTCGATTCTAAGACGACAGTGGAGAATAACATTTTTGAACATTGCAATGGAGAGCTTGAAATTGTTTCTAATAAATCTTGCAAAAATGTATTAAGAAATAATTTGTTTTATGAATGCGCTGGTACGCTCACGTTGCGCCATGGAAGAGAAGCAGATGTGTACGGTAATTATTTTATAGGCAATGGTCTTCCAAAAACAGGTGGTATCCGCATTATTTGCGATAGTCATCGAGTGCATGATAACTACCTTCAAAACCTTACTGGTACTGGTGTTAGCGCTGCTGTTTCCTTAATGGATGGGTTGCCCAATCCGGTACTCACCAGCCATTGGCAAGTAAAAGATGCCAAGGTGTATAACAATGTCATCGTCAATTGCACAGAACCTCTGGCCATAGGTGCTGGTAAAAATACAGAGCGCTATTTACCACCGCTCCGTGTATCCATCGCTGATAACGTTGTATTTGGGAAAAGTGATCCTGTCAAGGCTTATGAAGACAAAGCAGACATTGCTTACATAAATAATATAAGCTGGGGACAAAGCGAGCCAGTGTCTATTATGAAAGGTTTTGTTGTTAAAGATCCCGGACTCAAAAAAAATAGAAACGGTTTGTATAGTACCGCCAGCTTTAAAACGGACAGTCCTTTTTGGACAACTGAAAAGATTGGCCCTAGTTGGAAACAAGGGCTGTATTCCATTAAGGTAAACGAACCATAAACTGTAAGGATAACTGAATAAATAGCAAAGTCCTTTAGTTGCGCCCCATCTTTTTATAACGTACTTGCTGGTCAATAGTCGGTTGCGAATGGTCAGATGACTGTCGATATTTTTACGTTGATTAACGATTATAATCTTGCTAGTATGAAAAAAATAAGTATAAGCTTATTGATGTTGGCTACTGCCTACGCTTCGTTAGCCCAGCAATCTCTATCTAAGAACGAACGCATGCAATGGTGGCGGGAGGCACGTTTTGGTATGTTCATCCATTGGGGCGTATATGCACAGCTAGCAGGGGTTTATCACGGCCACGAGCAACAAAAAGGCGGTGCAGAATGGATCATGAACCGCATGAAGATTCCCGTGGTCGAGTATCAATCCTTCGCCAAGCAATTCAACCCCACCAAATTTAATGCTGAAGAATGGGTGAAAATGGCTAAAAATGCTGGCATGAAATACATCATTATTACTGCCAAGCACCACGATGGTTTTGCCATGTTTAAATCGAATGCCAGTAAATGGAATATCGCCGATGCTACGCCCTATGGAAAAGATATTTTGAAACCGTTGGCCGAAGCTTGTAAAAAATACGGGGTAAAGCTTGGCTTCTATTATTCGCAGGCTCAAGACTGGAACAATCCCGGCGGTTCTGCTGCCCGAAAGTTGACGTCGGAAGGCTGGGCCAATCCTGACAGCGCCACCATCGATGCATTTACAAAAGCACATAACGGCCATTGGGACGCCGCCCAAGAGGAAGCTACTTTTGATGAATATATAAAAAATGTATCTGTTCCGCAAGTGAAGGAATTGATGACAAATTATGGCGACATTGCAGTGTTATGGTGGGATACGCCAACGAACATGACCGATGCCGCTGCCACACAATTACAAGAAATGCTAAAGTTGCAACCCAACATTATTACCAATGACCGATTGAAAAGACCCAACTTTCCTGGCGACACCAAAACACCTGAACAAAAGATTCCTACACCCGAAGAGTTAGATGGACAAGACTGGGAAACCTGCATGACCATGAACGGTACTTGGGGTTTTCGTACAGCAGATACGAATTGGAAATCATCCGAAGTATTGATACGTAATTTAATAGATATAGCTTCCAAAGGCGGTAATTACCTATTGAACATTGGCCCTAAACCCGATGGAACTTTTCCTGCAGAAAGTGTTAAAAGGCTTGATGACATGGGTGCTTGGATGAAAACGAATAGCGAAGCCATCTACAAAACCATGCGTAGTCCCTTGCCAATCTTGCCTTGGGGAAGATGTACAAAAAAAGAAATAAACGGAAACACGATGTTGTATCTGTCGGTTTTTGATTGGCCTTCAGATGGAAAACTTTCTTTGTCAAATATCAAAAATAAAGCGATGGGCATTACACTACTTGCCAACGGCAAACCACTCGTTTTCAATCAAACCGAAAGTGGCATAACCATAGAACTTCCCGTTACTGCACTTGATAAGATAGCCACCGTCATCAAACTTCAATTAGTTGGAACAGTAGAAGATAGGAGTGGTGCAAAACAAGGGAAGATAAAGAGCGGCGAATTAGATTGATGAATAAAAAATATAAGCACTATGGTTTTTAGTAAAAAATTTTTATCTGTTTTTCTCTTGTGTGCATTGTTTGTAAATGCGCATTCGCAAAGCATGAAAGATGCGATGTTGCCTGCCATCAAAAATGGAGGATTTAAAATGGAAGGCTACATACTTTGGTGCCCTAGCGTTATCAAAGTAGGCGATACTTACCACATGTTCGCTTCCCGGTGGCCACAAGAATACGGGCTAGCCGGCTGGACGAAATACTCTGAAATCGTTCGGGCTACATCGCCCAATCTTTACGGGCCATATACTTTTCAGGAGGTAGTGATACAAAAAAGAGAAGCCTATTGGGATAATGATCGAGCCCATAACCCAAAAATCGTTAAAGCTGGTAAACATTTTGTTTTGTATTATATTTCCTCTGCTAACGAAACCGGTTATGCCTATGCCGATTCCATTACCGGACCATGGAAACGGGTCGATACCTTGGCCATGCCGTTTTCAAATCCTGCACCTTTGGTTAATAAAGATGGAAGTATATATGTTTTCGGACGCAAGTCTGTTCAAGATGTTCGTATTGCGCAGGCCTACACCGCACCTACGTTTAACGGCGCCTACACGCTCCTGAACGGTGGTAATAACCTGTTGCCAGATAGCAACGAGTTAGAGGATCCGACCATCTGGTGGGCCAGCGGTCAATACAACGTCATCCTGAGCGATTTTAAGGGCAAGCTTACCGGCACTAGCAAACTTGGCGCACAATATTGGTCGAAGGACGGTGTGCATTATCAGCCTGTTTCAAAAGAAGGTATTTATACTAAAACAATCACTTACGATGATGGCTCCCCGTACACATTTAAAAGACGGGAGCGACCATTTGTATTCACCAACGAAAAAGGCGAGGTCACTGCTTTCTTTACAGCTTGTCTTACAGATAAGGAAACCTCATGGATTGAAGTGCAACCTGTCAAAAATTACGTTCCAAAAAGGATGGAGTAATAAATACAATTTGGCAAAATGGATTGTAATTTATATGTAGTGTATGTTGGTTTCTATTTTGGGCGTGCCACCGCTGGCCTTCGTCGTTGCGGTTCGGGATAGTCTTTGAAGGCGGCCATCGGTGTCAGCCTGTCCGTTTCAGCGGGAGGCTTTTGGCAGTACTCCTAGGCGAGTTATACCAAAGCTTTGCTAATCGAATACCCTGCGCCGCCGGAGCAGAGTTCCGGTTTTTCGGAAGGGCACTGCTTTCAATCCCTCACGCAATTGAAGCGAGCAGTTCGTTCGTTCCCGCCATTACACCGATTTTGAATACAGGCTCAGCGCAGAGTTTTTACTTTTTAATTCCAACGAATTGATGAAACATGTATCAATTTATATATTATTCCTGCTAATTTCTCTCAAAGCTTTTTCCCAACAAGTAATAACCGAACAGAAGGACACTGCTTGGAAACAGTTTCAAAAGGTGGAGTTCAAGATGGATGGCATTCCGGCTTGGTATGTAAAGCCACGCAATCCATTGCCCGGCAACCCATGGATATGGCAGGGCCATTTTCCTTCTTGGCACACTGCTATGGACAGCATTTTATTGGAACGTGGCTTTTATGTGGCATATATCAACACCAACGATATGCTTGGTAACCCAGCAAGCATGATGATTTGGGATCGTTTTTACGATTACTTGGTTAACAAACTGCATTTTGCCCCCAAGGTTGCATTGGAAGCAGTAAGCCGGGGCGGCCTATATGCTTATGGTTGGGCAAAACGTAATCCTGGCAAG
>Ga0247739_10000977_pt1 | contig 10301 bp, 11 predicted proteins | sample UWRJL058202B2_FD_180943 | JGI IMG/M metagenome (GOLD analysis project Ga0247739, IMG submission 180943) | Plant litter microbial communities from Arlington Agricultural Research Station in Wisconsin, United States - UWRJ-L058-202B-2 | ecosystem: Environmental > Terrestrial > Plant litter >... | reverse complement strand
CATGTACGACGGGCACATGGTGCCACCCATAAGGTGCGATTTGCGGCAATCGCCCGAACCATTGCATTGTTCGGCATGCTGCAATACGTTTTGCCCGTTGTAACGGAACACGGTTTTAATTTCGGGTGTTTGCTGCCCCGGCGTATACCTCAGCATGGTATTCATGGGCGGCGTACCCACAATTTTGCCGGGGTTGAATATGTGCTGCGGGTCCCAGGTATTTTTCAGTTCTTTAAGTAATTGATAATTTTTAGAGCCTATCATCTGCTCAATAAATTCGCCCCGTAAGCGACCGTCGCCATGCTCGCCGCTTAGTGAGCCTTTATATTTTTTAACCAGCGCGGCAATTTCCTGCGCTATTACACGGAACAGGCGGTTGCCTTCCTCGGTCTTTAAATTAAGAATAGGCCGCAAATGTATCTCACCCGACCCGGCATGCGCATAATGCACCGAATACAGATCGTACTTTTTTAATATTTGGTTAAAGTCGGCTATGTAAGCGGGCAAGTCTCCCACATCAACCGCCGTATCTTCAATTACAGCAACGGGTTTGGCATCACCGGGTATGTTACTCAACAAGCCTAATCCGGCCTTACGCAGTGCCCAAATGCGCTTGGTGTCATTACCAAACAACAAAGGGAAATGATAGCCTAACCCGACAGCACGCATTTCGGTTTCTACCTGTGTGGCAATAGCTGTAACCTCCTCGCGGGTGTTGCGGGCATATTCAACCACCAGTATCGCACCCGGATTGCCCTGTACAAAAAAGCGGTTCTGGCTTTGCTCAATGTTATCCTTGGTGCATTCTAAAATATAATGATCTATTAACTCACTGGCGCTGGGTTTGTATTTCAGGGCAATAAGATTAGCCCGCAACGCCTCATCCACATTATTAAAATGAATGCATAGCAAACCCGCTTCGGGCGGTGGCAAGGGAACAACCTTTAGCTTGATCTCGGTGATGAAAGCCAGTGTACCTTCGGACCCTGCAATGAGTTTGCAGAAATTAAAATCATCGCCACCGGCAGTAAACGGATTGGTACCGAGCAGCATATCAATGGCGTAACCTGTATTGCGCCGCTCAATGCTTTTCTTGGGGAACTCGCTTCTTATCTCCTCCTGGTTTTCATAATTACTGAGCTGAGTGCGAATGTAGCGGTAGAGATTTGCTTCAAGCGTATCTCCATCACATTTTGTAATAAACTCCTCAAAACTTAATGCTTTAAACTCAGCTTCGGAGCCATTACTCAAAATAGCTTTTACCTCCAAAAGGTGTTCACGTGTACTATGATAAACAACTGAATTTGAACCACATGAATTATTTCCAACCATCCCACCAATCATCGCCCGGTTAGCAGTAGAGGTTTCCGGTCCGAAGAACAAACCGTGAGGTTTCAAAAAAAAATTCAACTCATCGCGCACTACGCCGGGCTGTACACGCACCCACTTTTCGGTAGGGTTTAGTTCGAGTATTTGGGTGAAATATTTGGATACATCAACCACAATTCCACTGCCCACCACTTGTCCGGCAAGCGATGTTCCGGCAGTACGGGGAATAAGCGAGGTGTTATTGTTCCGGGCAAAATTAACAAGCTTTTTCAGGTCGGCAACCGTACGTGGGATGGCCACAGCCAAAGGCATTTCGGCATAGGCCGAAGCATCTGTGGCGTATAACGTGCGCATAGTTTCATCGGCATGTAAATCCCCTTCCAACCCTGCGGCTAATTCGCGTAGCTTATCCTGCATGTATAAATTACGACTTAGTTTGGCCGGTATAGGTACTTTCGAAAATCTTATCGGCATTATTAGTTTCAAAACCATCACGACGATGAGCCGTTTTAATTTCACCGGCAGGTAGGTTTGCGTATTGAGGCAATACCAAACGCTCGGCAAACTCTACATAGCTGCCCGCAATGCTCATGGTTTGTCCATCGGCAAAGGTGGCTTCCTGCATTTCGGCTACTGTGCTGCTTTGTTTAAGCAGCTTATCGCCGCTAATTTTGATAACCCCGCCCGAATTATTGAGCTTAATGCCTAAAGCCTCCACAAATGTATCAAACTCTTCCAGCGTGTTATAACCATCCTTTAAAGCATGCACGCTAATGGTGTAATGGTTTAAATAATAGCGATTATAAATTACCCAGGCAGCATATTCGCTTTCTTCCAGCAGCTTTACATAATCTTCTTTGGTTGGCAGCGGCCATAACGATTGGTGAAAGAACTCTCCTATTTGTTCGCTATTATTCAAGTCGAGACTTTCAACCGGGTCGGCCTGTATCGGGTTGGTATATTTATGGATGATGTGCTGCACTTCTTCCGAAAGCTGGTCAACCATCAATTCGCTCATAAAAATTCGCGGATACTCTTCGGTTGGTGGGGCGTACCAGTAGGCATTCAGTTTTTTACCTTCAAAATAGTAGTAATCGCGTTTTTGGTAACCGTGATGCAAAAATATCTTCTCAAACGACTGTATACCCAAATGCGGCACGCCCAGCGTACGGAAAGCAATATGATCATTCACAATTTCCTGCTGCGATGCCACAACACCTTGCTCAACAAGCGCATTCGTTATCTTTTTCACCGCCGGAACCTTATCCTGGTATCGCTCAAAAAGCATATTCAGAAATGTATCTAACGGGGTTTGATGACTGAATTTCATATCTCTCAAGGTTTACAAGGTAAAGATAGCAGGTTTTATACCAACATAATATATACCACAAATATGTATGAAACTTTCACACGAATTGCACTTCAATAGCAATACAATTTATCAAATTACACGAATTATCTTAACCATCAAAAATTCGTGCAATTCGATCAATTTGGGAAATTTAGTGTGTAAAAATCTCCTGCCAATTTCATCACCTATACCGTAGGATGAAACGGGTTAAAGTTACGCTGCGTAATTTCCATTCCGGCGGCACGGCAAACGGTTTTATTGCCGTATTTAAAGTTAATGGTGTCCATGGCCTTGTAAAGTTTAATCTGTTCTTCGTTATCCTCAAACAAATTTATCTGGTAACTGCCGCTGCACAGCTGGCTTAATTTAACCCCTATTAAGCGTACTGGCCGGTGCTGGTTCCAGGCACGCTTAAGCAGGTTTTTAATACCGGGGATGAGGATATGCTCGGCCGATGTAAGGCTGATCTTCTCCTGCAAAGTATGTGTTTCAAAATTGGCATACCTAACTTTAATGGCCAGGCATGAAGCTAATTTATTCTCGCTCCTGAGCTTATAGGCCAGCTCTTCGGTCATCGATACCAAAATGGTTTCTAAATGCTGGAGGTCGGCAGTATCTTCGTGAAAAGTATGCTCGGTTGATATGGATTTACGGTCGCTGCGCGGAACTATCTCACTATCATCTATACCGTGTGCCTTGTCCCATATGTGTTTCCCGGCCTTTCCAAAAAGGCTTTCTAAAAAGCGGATGTTGGTTTTTTGCAGGTCGCCTATTTTTTCGATGCCGTACTTATAAAGTTTTTCGCAGGTTTTTTGGCCCAGCATGGGTATTTTGCCAATATTCAGCGGAGCCATAAAGTCCTTTTCGCCGCCATGAGGTATACGGAGCTGGCCGTTGGGTTTGGCCTGGTTAGTGGCCATCTTAGCTACTGTTTTGCACGATGCCATTCCAAAGGATATGGGTAGCCCGGTTTCGCGAATAACGCGCTGGCGAAGGTCGGTTGCCAGTTGGTACGGGTCATAAAAGCGATCCATGCCGGTAAGGTCTATATAAAACTCATCAACCGAGGTTTTTTGATAAAGCGGCACCGAATCATGAATGATCTCCGTTACCTCGCGCGATGCCTCTGAATACCGCCCGTGGCTTCCGCGTAAAAATATGGCATGCGGACAAAGTCTGTACGCCTGACTGCTAGGCATAGCCGAGTGTATACCATACTTACGCGCTTCGTAACTGCACGACGCCACCACTCCCCGCTCCTTCGATCCGCCTATAATAACCGGCTTGCCAATGAGCTCGGGATTTAACCTGCGCTCAACCGATACAAAAAACGAATCGAGATCGATATGTACGATATGTCTTTTAACATCCACCTTACAAAGTTGAAAAAATAATTCACAAAATACTAATTTTATTAGCAATTTTGACGGGTAAAATTTAGGTGATGACTGACTATAACGATTATTTATTCCTCCTGGAACCATCGGACGAGGTAAAAGCACAGATACGGCATTATAAACTAAAGGCCGGCGAATATATTGGCCAGTATGCGGGCATGAAATCGACCGCGCACCTGAGTATTTGCGATATTAGCAGGCAAAAACCGCACATCATTAATACGTTTATCGATTCGGTTAAGAACAAGATACAAAGCATGCCACCTGTTATGCTGCAGATAAACGGGTTTGAATATTTTGTACACGGCGACGATCATATGACCATTTATGCTGCTATTAAACCCACTTATAAAACCGACAACTGGTTTGCCCTGCTTAAAAAGCAGCTCAATATTAAAAAACAGATCACCCCACATATCACCTTAACCAAGTACATTGCTGCTGATGCTTTTTATAAGCTATGGCCCGAATTGAGACTGCTGCCCTATAAAGAAAGTTTCACGGTTGATAAACTAACCATACTGGTACGCGAAACCTTTAAGCCCAATACCCGGTACGAGGTGTACGACAGGGTTCACTTTAAAAACCAATTGAAGTATTGAAACCATTTTTTTGAATTGACCATCAACCCCTTAACAACAACTTTACATTTAATTACCCAAAAACCGTAAAAATTTCTACTTTTGTGACGGGTAAGTCTTTTACGACCAGCTCCTCTTGAACTCCCCCAGGGTGGGAACGCAGCAAGGGTAGAGAGTTGAGCGGTGCGATAGAAGTAGCTTACCCATTTTTATTTTCCGGGTTTTTCGTCCTTTCATACTCAAATGATAATTGGGGCATAATATGAATTAATCCTATTCCCGCGAGTTAAGCAAAAGAGTTACTACTATGCGAGCGTCTGCAATTCTTAGCGCTGGTATTTTCTAAATTATAATGTATTGTCCAGGGTGTTGAGAAATAAATCATAACACTCCTTACTCCAAAATAGCGAAGAAATTATTAATGAATAATTTTTATGGAATTTATATCCATACAGCATCTGTAGGGTATATTTAAAAATTATAAGAATGAAAAAAATCATTATCGCTTTTATGTTAGCGTTAGCTGTATTATTCTCTTTTAACTTTACTGAAGCTTTTTCACAGGATAATCAAGCAGCAGTACCAAAGTTCAATAGTCAGGGGGAGCAGGAAGACTATTGGGTTAAGCAGTTATTTCAAAAAGAATATAAAGAACAAAAATTTAATTCATTCACAGGTAAGATCACTACTCTAAATAACATTTTTATTTTCAATAATGACAGCTTAACTGTTTACGGTTTGCCTACAATAAAAGCTGTTTTTTCAAAAGGATTGTTATATCCGGCATTAATTGGAGGCAATCATATCACCGATATTGAAGAAATAAAATTCGCAGAAGAAAGTCCACAAAAAAGAAGGTTTAGGTTCTTATTGTACAAAAAAGGTATGTTTAATCCGACAGTGTGTGTGTTTGAACTAAAGAATACAAAAGCAAAAATAAAAACCGACCTAGAAAAATTTATACATAATGCCACACTTTCCTTTTTTAAAGAAGGTTGGATTATGATTTAGATCAGAGTTATAAAATGTATATTCATATTTTAATACTGAGTCGCAAGGTACGTGTCGCTTTAATAATTTTGACAATCTCAGTTTCGTCTCGCTACTCTCCTTTTGCTCCTTTACTATCATATCAATATCATTATAGCATTTTGTATAAGCGGTTTAGCTTGTTTGCGCGTTGTAACCTATAAATTAGGGAACTATGCAAGTAAAACACCATAACACAGGCGACGACGGGATTTTTTATATAGATGAAGAGGGTAAACGTTTGGGCGATATGCGCTACATGGTAGTTAACAACAACCAGATGGATATTTATCATACCGAGGTTGAACCGGAAGCAGAAGGCAAAGGCCTGGGCAAACAATTGATCGAAGCAGGCATAAATTATGCACGCGAAAGGCACTATAAAATAATTCCATCTTGTACTTTTGCCAAAACTGTATTTGCCAACAATCCAGATTATAAAGATCTGCAGGCTTAAATCATTTTATTTCATCTATGCTCGATATTGTAATTATTGGCGGCGGCCCTATTGGTTTAACCTGCGGACTGGCCGCTCAAAAGGCCGGTTTAAGCTTTGTTATCCTCGAAAAAGGCACACTGGTTAATTCATTATACAACTACCCCGCCACCATGACCTTCTTTTCAACATCCGAAAAATTGGAAATTGGCGGTTACCCTTTTGCTACCACACATACAAAGCCCAACCGGGCCGATGCATTGGAATACTATCGCAGGGTGGCTTTAAGTAACGAATTGCCATTGCGGTTATTTGAGGAAGTCTTGGCCGTTGATTATTCTGATTCCGTTGATGGCGCTGATGCTGGGTATACCGTAACCAGTACGCGCGGTGTTTATAAGGCTAAACGCATTATAATAGCTACGGGGTTTTATGATATTTCGGTAAACCTGGATATTCCGGGCGAAGACCTACCTAAGGTAAAACATTACTACCAGGACCCGCATTTTTATACGCTGCAAAAGGTGGTAGTGGTTGGGGCCAGCAATTCATCGGTTGATGTGGCTTTGGAAACCTATCGCAAGGGAGCTGATGTTACCATGGTGGTGCGCGGCAGCGAAATTAGCAGCCGGGTAAAATACTGGGTACGCCCCGATATTTTAAACCGTATTGAAGAAGGCAGCATTAAGGCTTACTTTAACTCCAACTTAAAAGCCATACGCGAGCACGAGGTTGATATAGAAACTCCTGAGGGTACCATTACCATCCAGAACGATTATGTAATGGCCATGACGGGTTACAAACCCAATTTTGATTTCCTGAAAAAAGTGGGTATTCAATTATCTGAAGATGGCAAATATATTCCGCAGTATAACCCCGAAACCATGGAAACAAACCTGCCCGGCATTTACCTTGCCGGTGTGGTATGCGGTGGCATGGATACCCATTTGTGGTTCATAGAAAACTCACGGGTGCATGCCGAGATGATCATCAATCATATTAGCCCCCCAGCCCCCTAAAGGAGGAGTTTTATGTCCGTCGAAACTTACTTAAAGTCATGCTGAACTTGTTTCAGCACCCCATATATTAAGTGGACGCATGGTGGAGATTGACTTGGAGTTTACCTATCCGTGAGTTGCTGAAACAAGTTCAGCATGACGGGAAGGAACTAATTAAGCAGTTGTCGCGCGTTCGGTTGATGTTACAGTATAACGGTTTTTCACCAAAGCATATCCTCCAAACAATACCGCGCCAAACACAGCATCAGCTAAAAGCATATTACGCTCGAAAGGTATAGCCAGCAACAGTGATTGGCCATAGCCTAACAGGCCTTTGGCGTAATAAGTACTGTACAACCAGGGTTCAATATCGGTTAATAACCAATGTACAGCTACGCTAGCTAATGATGCAAGCAATACGTTGGTTACATTGGCCTTTTTAATGAGGCTGCCTATAAATATCATAATAATTAGGCTTCCGTACAACCATAATGCGCTATTACCATACCACAACACAATTTTACTCATGTACAGGTAATTGATAAAAATATCGGTTACAAAAAGGGTAATTACTGATACCAGGGCGGCTTTCCATTTATCAGCAAAATAAGCACCGCCAAATATGGCTACTGCTCCCATTGGGGTAAAATTACTGAGGAAAGGGAAATTATAACTTAACAAGCGCATTACACCGGTTGACAGCACAGAGGCCAGTATAACCCATATCAAAGCAGGTACGCTAAGCTTAATTTTTTGTATCGACGACATTTTATTCAGAGATGTTAACGATAGCAAAGTTATTAAAAATATAGACATAGCGTTCAGAACGCTGAGCATTCGCATCGGTAAATTAAATTTCAGTTAAAGAAAACTTTAAACTCCTGCAATGTGTTTATCAAATACCTATAAAAACATTGTTATGGCAACAACTGCATTAGAAAAAAAACCATTAATTGAAGGCTGGACCAACGCTCCTATTAACCTGGAGTGGCCAGAGCGCTATGTTTCCATAGCGGCAGGTGTAAAAGTATCACTATCCGGCCTCGCAAATATTTTCAACAGTCCGTTTACCAGTATATTAAAAATTGGTGCAGGCGGCTACCTTATTAACCGTGGTATTACCGGTCATTGCGAAATTTATTCGAAAGTTGGCAAGATCAGTACCGAGCCTGTAAATGTGAACATCCGCTCGTCGTTTACAGTTAACAAACCGCGTCAGGAAGTTTACGAATTTTGGCGACAGTTAGATAACCTGCCTAAATTCATGAAGCACTTGGAGAGCGTTGAAGTATTAGACAACAAGCGTTCGCACTGGGTATTAAAGCTACCTACCAATGTTGCTAAAGTAAGTTGGGACGCCGAAATTGTGAACGACGACCCCGGCCATGCCATTGGATGGAGTTCGCTACCCGGTTCATTGATCGATAATGCCGGTAAAGTACGCTTCCGTGATGCTGAAGACGGACAAGGCACACTTATCGACGTGGTAATTAGCTACACTCCTCCTGCTGGTGGTGTGGGCACAGCGTTGGGCCATGTGCTTAACCCTATTTTTAAAAAGATGGTTGACGACGATGTGCGCAACTTTAAGCAATACATTGATATTGACGAAGCCGACACTAGCCATGCAGGTCATTTGCATAGTGCCGTTTTGTAAGTATCACTATAAATCTTTAATTAAAAAGCCATATCCTTTGCAGGATATGGCTTTTTAATTAAAGTACCAGCAGACATACGTCCCGTTCTATTACTTCTTTAAAGCAACTTCGCGGGCTGTTTTCTTTAAAAATGTGGCTTTTTGCTCTGTTACAGCGTTGGGCTTAAAGCTTAGTTTCGTAGGATCTTCGTTAAATAAGGTGGTGTACCATACCAGTCCGGCTAAATAACAGCCTGTGCTGTTGGCATGGTTGGCATCAAACTGCAGCTTATGTTTGCTGTCCCACTGGTAACCCACGTTCAGCGAGTTGCTATCGGCAGGCAGTGCGGGGTAAATGGCAGTAGCGGCGTCAAAACTTTTGTCCTTTTTAAATCCCTGGTTCTTATCATTCCCGGCTTTGTAAAATGCATCGCCCGAGGGTATTAGAGTAGCATGCAGGTCTTTGCTCAGTTTCTGGTATGCCTTTTTTAAATTCTCGTACATTTCCCGCTGATCCTTGGCATGTTGTTTATTGCCCACTTGTCCAAAGGTTTTGGCATCCTGGCGGTAAGGCCATGTTTCGTGGATAAAAACCCTGGCCTGGGGCTGGTATTGGCGTATCATATTGTACAAATACCCGGCATAAGGCTGGTACGAAGCCGAATCGGCCGAAAGCATGGAGTATTGCTGTAACGAAATGGCATCGTACTTACCATTCATTAGCATTTGCTTAAGAGATTTGCCGTTGTAAGGGCGGCCGCGCAGCGAGTCGGCCACGTTTACCATTACCGAGTCCCAGTGCCTTTGCAGGCTGCACCCTCCCATTTCTGCACGTTCGAGGGTGATCTGATGTTTACCCGATCTGGCAATATCCCTCAGGTAAACCGACGCGTTCCCCGAAAAGCTGTTGCCTATCATCAACACACGTATATCGCTCTTAAAGCCATCTTTTGCCTGCCCGTAACAAGCCGGTTCAACAAAGCAAAAGGAGCATATCAAACATAAAATGGTAAGGCTTAGTTTGTTCATCATATTGTTTTTTTTGCGTTTAGCATTATTTGTACGTATAACTGTAAACAACGCTAATGCACTTTATAAAGGTTTTATATAATTAGCAGTAAACTGATTATGATTTATTGAGGCTAATAAAAGTATAAAAAACCATATTCGCAACGTTTACCATATTTGTAATATATTGTAAAAGTGCATGTTTTAACACTTGTTAATTTCACGTTTTAAGTAAATGGCTTATTTTTGCAACCCGGAAACGCTTTCCTTAATCAATGACTGATAATTTACGCTACACACTTAATGATAATGTACTCTTAGGAGTGCTGGCCCAATCAAAAGATGCCACTGCCATTTACGACAGTGAAGACCTGCATCTTCGTTTTGCAAACCAGGCCATGATCCGCATTTGGGGTAAGGGTGATGATATTATTGGTAAAAAGCTTGAGGAAGTCCTTCCGGAAATGAAAGGTCAGCCTTTTATAGGCTTTCTGAAAAATGTGTGGCGTACAGGTGAAACCTATTTTGACAAAGAT
>Ga0247739_10000974_pt1 | contig 10318 bp, 10 predicted proteins | sample UWRJL058202B2_FD_180943 | JGI IMG/M metagenome (GOLD analysis project Ga0247739, IMG submission 180943) | Plant litter microbial communities from Arlington Agricultural Research Station in Wisconsin, United States - UWRJ-L058-202B-2 | ecosystem: Environmental > Terrestrial > Plant litter >... | reverse complement strand
CGTATAGTTAATTTTTTTATGCCAGGGGAAATGCGCGGCAATATCGCACACCCTCGTTATCATGAGTTCAGGGTGCTGCTCAGTACCTGCCTGATCGGCTTGCCGCTGATGCTGTTGTTTCCAATTCCGCTGTACTTTTTGGGTAAACCCATTACGGGCTATTTTATTAATAATGTGCTGGTGATTATTACTTTACTGTGCACCCGCTATTTGGGGCATTACCGCATACCCATGACTACCACAGCGCTGGTAACGTATTATATCATCTACGGCTGGATCCGCGATTCAGGATGGATTTATTCCACAAACGTGAGCATTTTGCATATGTATTTGCTTTGCGCCATCTGGGCTGATAAGCGGTACGGCTGGTGGGCCATATTTTCTAACCTGGCGGTTTTTGGATTTATCTATTACCAAACGGTACATAACCGGCAGGCTACTGGTGATGCTTTGTATGCCTTAATTATGAATTACCTCATTACTATATTTTTTGGTGGTTTTTTGGCTTACCTGCAAATGGATCAAGAGCGTGATCGGGTCAAAATCAGAGTACTGCAAGACAAGAAGATTACCTTGCTGGATGAAGCCGTAAAGGAGCGCACCGAGCAATTGAACTCGATGCGGGAAGCCATGGCAACCGATTTTCATGACGAAACAGGCAATATGCTCTCGGCCATTACCCGGCAGGCCACCTTATTAAGGCAAAAATACCGCCCGAATGATGCAGCCCTGCCCATTGTAGAAAGCATTATTAAAAACAGCAATAACTTATACCATGCAAGTAAAGATTTTCTTTGGCAGCTAAACCACGACAGCGATAACCCGCACGAACTTTTTCAATACCTCACTGCCTATGGACAGCAATACTATAACCAGTTCGACATTGCCTTTTCTTCTGCTTCGGCAAAATGTCCGGTGGTACAATTCGCCCCCACTGCAGCACTAAACATTATTTACATTTTTAAAGAGGCCATGACCAATGTAGTTAAACATGCTGATGCAAAAGAGGTGTTTTTTGAGATGTATAGCGAAGACGAACAAATTACCTGTTGTTTACGGGATGACGGACACTGGAAGATTGCAGACACTGATCAACCGCATTATGGCCTGAGCAATATGGAGCGGCGCTGTTTAAAAAACGGCTTTGCCTTAAATGTTTCCACAAAACAGGGAGGAACTAGCATTACAGTAAAAATCCCTGTACAGATTATGAAAGCAATATGAAAAAGAGGATTCTCATTATAGAAGATAATGCCGTAATACGGGAAGGGTTTGCCGCCCTGATCAACGATACCGCAAATTATGCAGTTTGCGGTCAGTATCCGGCCTGTGAGCCTGCGCTAAAACAACTGGATACCGACTTGCCAGACCTGGTGCTGATGGATATTGATTTGCCGGGAATGAATGGTATTGAGGGCACCATGCAATTTAAAAAACGCCGCCCGGCTTGTATTGTACTCATCATAACAGTGCTGGAAGATAGTGATAAAGTATTCCGTTCGCTTTGCGCTGGTGCGGGCGGCTACATTGTTAAAAACTCCGATACAGAAAGCATTGTAAAAAGTATAGCCGAAGCTTTTGATGGCGGAGCGCCCATGAGCCTCAACATTGCTAAAATGGTGGTGCAATCATTCAATCGGCCAATAAATTCTCCGTTGTCAGAAAGGGAAAGCGAAGTGCTACGCGGAATTTCTGCCGGTAAAAGTTATTCAAAGATCGCACTCGACTTGTTCATCAGCAAAGAAACCGTGCGTAGCCACATCAAAAACATTTACCAAAAACTAGCGGTCAACAGCAAGGCCGAGGCTTTAAAAGTTGCCGGTACAAACAAATGGATCTTTTGACACAGAAGTTTAAATGATGCCTGCTTTATTGAAAACAAACTATCAGCATCCATTCATAAGAAAAATCGTGACTAAGAATATCTTTAAATGACACAACAGTACTATAGGCACATTGGTCTTGTTACACGGTTTCCCGCAGACCCGTTATGCCTACCGTCACATCATGTCCGACTTAGCCAGGCATTTCACGCTGATCATTCCTGATCTGCGTGGCCTCGGTGATTCGGGTATAACCGAAACCGGGTATGATACAATGACCGTTGCGGATGATATATTCCAATTAGTCTCGGGGCTGGGATATTAAAAAATAAGGCTGCTTGGACATGATTTTGGCGGTAATGTTGCCTACGCCTATGCGGCCGCTCATCGGGAAAGGATAAAAAAGCTGGTTATTTTGGATATTGGATTTTTAACTTCCAATATCGCGAACAGCCCGCTGCTTCCGCAGGAAGGCAGATCACTTTGGTGGTTCCCATTTCAAATGGTGCGGGATCTGCCGGAACTACTGGTTACCGGAAGGGAAGCCATTTATCTCAAGTGGTTTTTCGATAACGGCACTTTTAACAAAAATGCCATCACCGCAGATGATCTTCGGGAATATGTTAGATGCTACAGCAAGCCTGGAGGCCTCACCGCAGGATTCAACTATTACCGGGCCTTATTTTGAAGATATGAAGTTCAATGAAGTTCAGGCCACAACAAAGCTTAAAAGCCGGTGCTGATACTTGGCGGCCAATTTAGTTTTGGTTCTAAAATTGTGGCATCATGGAGGTCGGCCGCCGAAAACGTACAAGGTTTGGTCATTGCAGATTCAGGACATTATATGCTCGATGAGCAACCTCATTTAATTCTCGAAGCGCTTTTGCCTTTTCTTAGGTCAAAAGAAAATTAACTCATCTCAGATGATGCGGCATGGATCACCGGCGAGCAAATCTCGGTCTTTGGCGGCATCTACGGTTTTTAAACAGCATAAACAAGGGTTGAAATTTGCAACCCTTGTTTATATCAGGCCTGCTGAATGTTGGTCGCCGAATGATTGCCATGAAAATGATAAACTGACCCATGATCGCCTTTGGCAAACATGGATCAGGATACTAGATGGAATAGAAAAAGCAAGATCGGTTATCTAACAACTTTGATCGGGTTTAGACTGCTATATCGGCTGTCGTTTCGCAAGCTACTATTATCATTTCCACCATTTCTTCTAAAAGACCATCGATCGGATTGTCACTCGTATTTGTAAGGCAAAGTGAGCCGTTGCTTGTGATCACGCCTATAGTTTGTTCTTTACCCTTCCCTGAGCGAACCATAGGTCCATAAACTGCCTTCAATTTTAATTTACTGAATTCAGTGCTGTATTTAATTTTTCCCAGGTTAGTGACCATGATCTCATGATTAAAGGCATTTTTTAAAATATCAACCATCTGTTGAATGTCGGCACTGTTGAAGGTGATACCCCTAAAAAAGTTAATATAATTCTTAACATGTTCTTCTGCGTCTGTTCCTGCCAGTCCAGCCTTAGCCAGGCGTGCAACATCCCAGAAAGACAGGTGTTGCTCTCCTTCAAAATATACCGCATGTGTGGTGATATTTAAGCCGTAATTATCATCCAGACCAAGCGGTCGTCTGGCACATATCGGAGATATCATTTCAATTTTTTTGTCAGACCATTCAGAACGCATTTTTCTCGATAAGATCAATACTGCTGCACAAAGTGCACCATGTACCGTTGTCTTTTCTTCCCGTGACTTCTCAATAAGTTTACCTGTAATTTCCTTTTTTACTCTTATACTTGAAACCTTAGGTGCAACTGCTTTATTTTGATCGGTCCATGTATATTGCTTGTCCGAAACGGTAGTAATTACATCTTCTGGAAGTCCAAGGGTTTCGTCGTTCGATGGCTGAGGGTTCATTGCCGGTAATTCGTTTCCGCTGACAGCGTTTAAAATATCGCGGATCAAGTAACTGAGCGAAGTTCCATCCGCGACTGCATGATGGGCTGCCAATATCAATACCGCGGATGCGGGTTTTTGAACAAGCACTATGCGCAAAAGCGGGCCTTCTGCCGTATTAAATCTGGTAGAAAGTTCTTTTTCCACTTCTTGCTCCCAGCGGTAATCATCATCAGCATCCAAAACCCTAAATGGAATTGACAATTGGTCAACATGTTCCAGTATGGGCCTTGAAAATTGGTCTTGAACGATTCGCACTGACAGATTTGGATGTCGCTGTTGTGCGGAGCTTACGGCCTGCTGCCAGGACGTAATTGACCTAACGCCCTCGATATCAGCGGCAAGTGCAAAGTCTTTAGAATCTATTTGGTCTAAAAGCCAAAAGTTTTTTTCGAATGCACCCAAGGTGCGATTTTGTTGATTTTTCATGTTGATGTGTTTAATAGATTTTACTGCATAGATTAGCAAGCCGATAAGCTATTCGGCTTATCAGATAGCGCTATCATTGCTTTTATTTACTAATAATTGTTGCAAATATTTAAGGTAAAGATGCCTTGATGGGCGTTTTGGTACAATCACCTATTACGGTAGCGATGTAACCCAATGCGGGTAGATCTTTTTACAGGATTATAATGACCTAAGTCGCAAACAGAAGGTTCAATAACTTTTAAATGAGCGGATTTTGCGATCAATATTGCCCTGTATTGAGCAACACCAGTGTGCATGCTACCTCGGTTTGAATGCCTCTTTTACGCGCAAGCAGCTCAAGTACCGGGTTTTCTGCCCCGGGATTAAATATGATACGTTTAGGATTCGTCAGGAGGATATAATCGTACAAAGCAGGTTGATTCAGCGGATTAATATAAAGTGAAATGGTATCGATATCGTTGTGAATGATCTGCGGATTTTCAATATTCACGCCAGCGACATCCCCTGATTTTAGGCCAATATTGACAATGGTATATCCCTGACTAACAAGTCGGTTAGCGGCGAGATTAGCATACCTGCCTGAATCGGTTGTAGCACCGAGTATTAATGTTTTTTTGTCATTCATGATGTAAGTAATTAAGCCGATTAGTTAGGGTTGTTAAATAATTGGAATAGACAACCGTTATGTCGTCTATTCCAATTATCATTATTGATCGATTTAATTAAGATCTGGCGAATTTTTCCAGTTCGGTGTTGAACTTATCCATCTCTTCGATAAACAAAGCGTGACCGCTGTTTTCAAATTTTACGATGTATGAGTTCTTTAAGCCTTTATGTAACTGCTCGGCGAATACGAAGTCACACAATCTATCTTTTACACCATGAAAGATCGCTACCGGAACTTTGATCTTGCTTAATGAAGGACGCAGGTCCAGGTCGCGCAATGCCATGATGGCATGTGCGGTAGCATAAGGCGAAGCATCAGCGCTGATGCTGGCCAGCCAGCTGGCGGTTGGTGCCGAAAGGCTGGTATCAGTTGCGCCAAACCCTTTGCCAAAACCTTCGATCAGTTGTTGCCTGTGGGTCTCTATGGTTTTGATCAGGCCGGCTGCTCCCTCATCGGTAATGCCGTAAGGATAATCTGCGCGTTGTTTCCATGATGGTGCTGCTGCACCAAATAATGCAAGCTTACTGATGTGTGCGCCGTTATATTTGGCTGCATAGTGGGTTACCACTGCGCCACCCATGGAGAAGCCGCCTAATACTGCGTTTTCAATCTTTAACTTTTCAAGCACTACTTTGATATCATCAGAGAAGGTATCAAAATCATATTTGCCGTAAGGCCTGTCTGATTTTCCGAAACCTCTCAGGGAGATACCGATCACCCGGAAACCTTTATGCACCAGGTACTGGTATTGATACTCGTACATCGAGTCGTTCAGAGGCCAGCCGTGGATGAGAACGATCGGCTGCCCGTTACCCAAGTCGGTAATATGTAGCTTTACGCCTTTTTCTACTTCGATGTACTCGGCACGTCCGGCTGAGGCTGGAGTTCTTTTTACCTGGGCATTAACGCTTTGAAAAGTTAGTGCAATTAAAAGGGCGATGGTTGAGATAAGTGTTTTCATTGTTTTTGGTCTTTAATTTATGTGATGTTTTTATTGCTATTGGTTAACATTACAAAGGTGGGCAGAACAGACCGCCAGGGGAATGGACATATAGCTGAGTGTCTTGGAGATTTTTCCCAATAGATAATTTGATCGAACTTTTATCAGCCGCATAATTGATCAGCAACCTTTATGCGCAAGGTTATAAAAGCTCCTTTATAGATCCAGAGGAGATATATCCCCGATTTCGGGCATGGATGGACACTTACTTTGCTACAACTTTGCAACGCATTAACTATAATTATGGAATATTCAAAAACCTATAAGGTTAAAGACGAGTATATCGATGTACAATGGATCATGGACGGCCATTGTCCCTTCTACATGGAGTAGTGCAGGCATGCCTACATATGTGAAGTGCTGAGTTTTGACTTTGAAACGGAGGCCCGGAAAGGTATGTACATGGTACTGTCAGGTTACCACATCACTTTTTAAGATCGCTTAAAAAAATGATGAGTTCAGCGTTACCTGTTCCGTCTTCAGAGATAAGAATGGGTTACCTAAGCTTCACTTTAAGCAATATATATCCCTTAACAAAAAGATCATGGCTAAAGCTGGATTCAGGTACCTGTGTGCCTGCTACAGGCGGCAGACCATATTTACCCGAATCGCTGCTTGCTAAACTGGATGACGTTACTGTGCCTGAAGAATAGAGATCACCGGTCGGGACAGTATGTTAACCTTTATCGTAAAATTGTTGAAGTAGTCTCAGGCGTTTCTGAACTGATGCGGACCGCATGGGCTCAAAATGCTGCAATACTTTTCCTTCTTTTTCTATTTGAATACGGAAAGGTTGTCTGAGAATTTTGGTTAGGTGATACACTGTAACAAGTTCAGCCAGGTCCTCATGCCAGCTGGCCGTGCTGTACAAAGATACAAATGGCGTGTGGGTGAGTTCGCTGTATATCTGAATAGCTTCAGCAGGCAGATAACGATGCCCGCCCGGTCTGAATATGCTCTTTACCACAATCGAGTCAGTAAATGGCCAGCTATGAGAATTGATGTTGCTCCATACACCTTTTGAAAAATCTCTGGTAAAAGCGTTCATCTGCGGCTTGCCAGCTATTGTATCCGCTGAAATAAGACGGATCGAGCCATCTACTACATGGGTACCCTCGTGCAGTAATACATAGGTCAAGGCGTTCAACAGACCGGCCTGTATAGTAACAGAAATTGACGGGTCGGCAGTGAAGCATTTGCGCTCCTTTTCAGTTACCCAATCAGATATAGTTTGGTGAAGTATGCCCGCCCGGAAAGTGATATGGTACAAGTTCACATTTTCCTTATCAGTAATCGGCGATGTTAGCGCGGTGTTGGGCATATTATCCAAAAAGCTGATACTTTTCAAATGTTGCTTTAGTACCTGCTGATGCAAAGGCGGAAGCACTGCAAAAGCTGAAGCGACAATGCTTACTTCTTCTTTGGTCAGCTGATGCTCCGTAGGCGACATTCCTGCTTCCCGAAACATTTTGATAACATCATCAGGGGTTCTTTCAACACGTTGCGTCAAGGGTTTGCCCGAATTGAGGCCATACTTTTTTTGAACTGCCTCTAAAATTTCTGTTTTGACACCCTCGCTTTTACCCTGACCGAGGCTTATTGAAGCTTTTAAAATATATAGGATACAGATGCCGCCTGTTAAGATTATGCTGATATTTTTCATGTGGATCGACGTAGGGTCATTTATATTAATACACTACAGTAAACATCTGTAAAGGAATCATCCAAACGACTATTTTATAATTTCCTCAATCTTAATGGCATTGGTTTCCTCAGCATTGCCCTGCCGCAGGTATTTAGCTTTAAATGCAGATGGTGAGTCACCGGTCTTAATAAAAAACAACCGGCTGAAATAAGCCGGGTCATCGTATCCCAGTTCATAGGCAATCTCTTTAGCCGTCATAGCCGTATGCACCAAAAGTCGCTTAGCTTCCAAAATGATGCGATTTTTGATCACTTCATTAGGCTGGGGAAGATTCATCCTTTTAAATTTGTGCGTAAGCGTCTTTGGTGCAACAAGCATCAGGTCGGCATAATCTGCGACAGTATGTTTTTGTTTATAGTGCGCTTCTACCAGTTGGGTAAAGTGACGGAACGCATCCGGGTCATTATTTTGGTCGGTAAGTACTCCGCCGAGATGCTGTTGTTTCCATAACCGCGTTGACTTGATGAGCAACTGTTTAAGATAGGTACGAAGCATTTCTTCATGAGAAGACTCCTTCAGCATGAACTCACTTTCCAACTGGGTAAATAAGTAGTTGATGAACATGGCCTCCTGATCAGGTACTGCAGTCATGGGCATGTTATTAATATTGTTAAATAACAGGCCATCACAAGCTACCTCTTCGTCATGTATCTGGATACAATAAAAGTCCCTGTTGTAAAATATAAAATAGCCGGACTCGCTGCACATATTCTGGATACTTAGCACCTGATTCGGGCTGATAAAAAAAAGTGCCGCCCCTTCTGTATGGTAAACATTAAAATCTACCTTGATCGTACAACCTTTAGGTAAGTAAAGAGCCTTGATATAGGACTTGTAGGCATCAGAATTGATCAGTTCAAGACTTTCACTGGTTACGTGTAAAAGGCCAATGGTCTTTAAGCTGGCATCGAAGATGTTTTTCGTCATCATGTTGAACTGGTTAAGGCTTACCTGATAAATATCATGGTACATCAATAATACTAATTAGTTGCTAAAATCAATTGCTTTTGCCGAAAGATAAGGTACTGATCGGAAGGCAGTGATATAGACTCTGTATCTTTGATCAGAGATACACTTGTCAGCTTAATATCTCATCGATTTCCGGTTCGCTTACTAATAGTGCATTCTGCTTTAAAATGACCCTTCGTAGTCGCTCCTGATGCTCGTCGCCCCAAAGGCCGATAGAACGGATCAACGGGATGAGCGTTTTGCCAAAGTCGGTAAGATGGTATTCTACTTTTGGAGGCATAACGGGATAGATCGTCCTGGTCACCAACTCATGATCTTCAAGCTCTTTCAGCTGTACATTAAGCACCCGCCGTGTTGCATCCGGTATCTTTCGTTGCAATTCACTTGGCCGTAAGTGGCCTTCATGAATGAACCAAAGGATACGGATCTTCCATTTACCATACAGCACTTCACCGATCAGGTCAAGGCCGCAATTAAGAGACGGGGCGATTTTTTTCACGTACATAACTACAAATATACAACAGCCTTTAATTGTGAGCAATACGGATAAATTCATCCCTATTTGATTCGTAAGCCCGTAATTGTATGGTATCGATGTACTGCTGAGATTTGCATAAACAATAACATATATGAAAGAGCAGATGAATTACAACAATGAATTATCCGGAAAGATCGCCCTGGTGACAGGTGGTACTAAAGGCGCCGGAAAAGCGATCGGAGAAAGGCTGTTGCAGGCTGGTGCAACGGTAATTATAACTGCGAGGAGTGCTCCCGAAAATCAAAACAGCAGCCTTCATTTTATTCCTGCCGATCTAAGCAAGGCAGATGATGCGCAGAAAGTGATCAGCGAAGTGCTGTCAACCCACGGGAGGCTGGACATTCTGGTAAATAACCTTGGTGCTTCTACGACACCGGCAGGTGGTTTTTCAGCATTGAATGATGAGGATTGGATATCAACCCTGCAAGCTAATTTACTTGCTCCTGTTAGGCTTGACAGGGGATTTTTACCGCAAATGATCGATCGGAAAAGCGGTGTTATTATTCATATCGCTTCCATCCAGGGCATATTGCCGCTATATGATTCTACCTTGCCGTATGCAGCTTCAAAAGCAGGATTGATCAATTACAGTAAAAGTTTATCTAATGAAGTTACACCGAAAGGTGTCCGTGTGCTGGCGGTATCTCCAGGTTGGATAAATACATCAGCATCGAAAGCCTTTTTGGGTGAGATCGCGAGAAATGCCAATAGTACTGTAGAAGAAGCTCAGCAAAGCGTTATGGATGCATTGGGTGGCATACCCTACGGCAGGCCGGCCGAACCGGAAGAAGTAGCCGAACTGGTCGGCTTTTTGGTTTCACCAAGAGCCAGTTACTTAACAGGAACTAATTACGTCATTGACGGAGGAACGGTGCCAACCATTTAAAAATTCAAATAAATTATTAAACAAATAAAGACCATGGAATTACCACAATTAGTAACGCAATTTGTAGAAACACAAAACACTTACGACAGCGAGGCTTACACGGAGTGTTTTACTGAGACAGCCATCGTTCATGACGAAGGCAAGACCCATACCGGCAAAGAAGATATACGGGCATGGATCGAAGATGCTAATGAGAGATATAAATCTGTCCTGAAACCGCTTCAATACGACGAGTCGGATACGAAGGGAGTATTAACCGCAGAGGTTTCAGGCACATTTCCCGGAAGCCCTATCGTGCTGAAGTTTCATTTAGGCCTGAAGGATGGTC
>Ga0247739_10000973_pt1 | contig 10320 bp, 4 predicted proteins | sample UWRJL058202B2_FD_180943 | JGI IMG/M metagenome (GOLD analysis project Ga0247739, IMG submission 180943) | Plant litter microbial communities from Arlington Agricultural Research Station in Wisconsin, United States - UWRJ-L058-202B-2 | ecosystem: Environmental > Terrestrial > Plant litter >... | reverse complement strand
CTGATCCGGCGGCACTGGCTGAATTGTCTGATGTTTCTGACCTGCGGGTCTATTTTTCACTGAGCGAGCAGGATTTCATCAATTTTAAAGCACAATATCCGGGCAAATCCCTAAGCGAAAAAATCAAACGGGTGCCAAAAATCGATCTTATTCTTTCAGATGAAAGTGTATTTACGCAAAAAGGAAAACTAGACATGTTTGATGGACAGTTTGACAAAAATACGGGTGCCATTACCGTCAGGGCAACTTTCCCCAATCAACAGGGATTACTTCGTTCAGGAAACACAGGCAAAATCAGACTGGGCCATGCATCCGGATGCGGTGATGGTTCCCACCGCTGCCACCGTTGAGATACAGGATAAAATATTTGTTTTCGCTCTTGATGAGAAAAATAAACTCAGCAGACAAGCCATTGAAATTATTGGCAGAAGTGGCAGCAATTATCTGGTAAAAGATGGATTGAAGGCCGGCGACCGGATTGTCATGAGCGGCATGGACCATCTGCAGGAAGGCCAGATCATCCAGCCGGAAATTAAAAAACAGCATAACGATACACGTACCGCACTTAAATAAAATTATTATGATCAAAAAATTTATAGACCGGCCCGTACTCGCTACCGTTATTTCGGTGATCCTGGTTATTCTTGGATTTCTCGGACTTAAAAGTCTGCCTCTTCAGCAGTTTCCGGATATCGCGCCGCCAGCCGTACTGGTTACAGCCGTTTACCCCGGCGCCAATGCGGAAACTGTGCTCCGATCAGTTGCTCCCGCTATTGAAGAGTCCATCAATGGCGTTGAAGGTATGACCTACATGAGCTCAACGGCCAGCAACGACGGATCACTTGCCATCACCGTATACTTCAAACTAGGCACCAACCCCGATCAGGCAGCAGTCAATGTTCAGAATCGCGTTGCTCAGGCCACCAGCAAATTGCCGGCGGAAGTAATTCAGCAGGGAATCAATACAGCCAAGCAGCAAAACTCTCTGATCATGGTGCTCAACCTATATTCCGAAAATGGAAAGTCCTACGATCAGACATTTCTGGCAAACTATGCCCAGATCAATCTTGTACCGGCCATAAAACGCATTCCCGGTGTCGGACAGGCCATTGTGCTTGGTTCCAGTCAGGATTATTCCATGCGCGTCTGGCTGAATCCCGCTCAGATGGCAACCTACAATTTGACGCCAACAGAAGTCAGCGCTGCCATTCAGGACAAAAACCTGGAATCTGCCCCTGGCAGGTTTGGCGAAAACAGTGAGGAATCTTTCGAGTACGTCATCAAATACAAAGGCAAGCTCAATAAACCCGAGGAATATGAGAACATTGCTATTCGGGCCAATGCAGACGGCTCTGTACTCCGACTAAAGGATGTGGCTCGAATTGAATTCGGCTCTTATTCTTACGGAAGTAAAGCGCGCGTAAAAGGACATCAGGCCCTTCCCATCGGAATTTTTCAGCTGGCCGGCTCCAACTCCAATGAGATACAAATCGCGATCAATGCGTTTCTGGAAAAGTCTTCAAAGGATTTTCCAAAAGATGTCAAATATCTGATCATGTACAATACCAAAGATTCCCTGGATCAATCCATTTCCCAGGTTCAGCATACACTACTGGAAGCTTTTGTACTGGTCTTTATTGTTGTTTTCCTTTTTCTTCAGGATTTCCGCTCTACCCTCATTCCTGCCATTGCAGTACCAGTTGCCATTTTAGGAACATTCTTTTTTATGTCTTTTTTTGGATTTACAATTAACCTGCTTACCCTTTTTGCACTGATCCTGGCTATTGGAATTGTTGTCGATGATGCCATAGTCGTCGTCGAGGCAGTGCATGCAAAAATGCAGTTCGAACACATGCCGCCCAAAGAAGCAACCGTTTCTGCCATGAGCGAAATTACCGGCGCCATCATTTCCATCACACTGGTTATGGCAGCGGTGTTTTTGCCTGTCGGGTTTCTGGAAGGCTCCACAGGCGTATTCTACCGGCAGTTCGCATTTACACTAGCCATCGCCATTGTTATTTCTGCTGTTAATGCTTTGACACTCAGTCCTGCGCTGGCTGCGTTATTTCTCAAATCAAATCACAAACAAGGAAACGGAAGGTTGAAAGAATTATCCTACAAGGAAAAGTTTTTTGCCGGTTTCAATTCCGGTTTTGATAAGCTCACTTCCAAATACACTGGAAGTCTTCATTATCTGATCCGGTTTAAATGGCTGAGTCTTGGAGGACTGGCACTGGTGATACTAGGTACCGTATGGATGGTTAACCGTACGCCAACAGGGTTTATTCCCGCAGAAGATCAGGGATTTATTGCGATATCTTTATCGATGCCCGCTGGCGCATCATTGGATAGAACTGACAAAGTGATGGCACAAGCTGAAAAATTACTGGCATCAGTCGATGCATCTAAAACGGTACTGGTCGTGGGCGGATTTAATTTCTTCACACAGTCTACCAGCCCGTCAGCCGGTGTTTCCTTCATACTTTTAAAGCCAACCGAACAGCGAGGCGATGTGAAAGACATCAATGCCATTGTCGACATTGTTCGCACCAAATTATCTACCATTCAAGGTGCAGATTTTTTTGTATTCACCTTTCCGACTGTACCTGGTTTCAGTAATGTGGACGGGCTGGACATTGTCCTGCAGGACAAGACAGGTGGTAAGCTGGATAAATTCAGTGGCATCAGCAGCAACTTTATCGGAGAGCTTATGAAGCAACCCGAGATCGGTGTAGCTTTCACCACATTCAGAGCTGACTACCCACAGCTTGAAATGGAGATAGACAACATGAAAGCAGAACAATTAAGTGTCAGTACAAAAGATATTCTGGCTACCATGCAAGGATATTTTGGCAGTGCCCAAGCCTCAGACTTTAATCGTTTCGGAAAGTACTACCGGGTAATGGTTCAGGCAGACAAAAAAGACAGAGCCAATCCTGCTTCAATGGATGGTATATTGGTCAAAAATAAGCTTGGGAGTATGGTTCCCCTTAATACGCTGGTGAAATTTAAAAGGGTTTACGGGTCAGAAACCGCATCCAGATATAATTTGTTTAATTCCATCAGCATCACTGCCATACCCAAGCCGGGGCACAGCTCGGGAGATGCCATCAAAGTAATACAAGGGGTCGCCGCCAGTCAGCTGCCCGCTGGTTATGCATTCGAATTTTCAGGACAAACCCGCGAAGAAATTGCCTCTGGGGGCCAGTCAGCAATCATTTTTGGTTTAAGCCTGGTATTTATATACTTTCTGCTTTCCGCCCAATATGAAAGTTATATCCTTCCGTTTGCGGTCATCCTTTCGATTCCCACAGGTATTCTTGGTGTGTTTTTGTCGATTGGACTGACAGGTATCGAAAACAATATTTATGTACAGGTAGCATTGATTATGCTTGTTGGATTGCTGGCCAAAAACGCCATTCTGATTGTAGAGTTTGCCGTCCAACGCCGCCATTCCGGTCTGTCTTTAAAGGATTCCGCTATCGAAGCTGCCCGGCTTCGCATCAGGCCAATTGTGATGACATCCATTGCCTTTGTGGCCGGCCTGATTCCGATGATGTCAGCCAGTGGCCCTTCAGCACAGGGCAACCATTCGATCAGTATCGGTGCAGCGGGAGGAATGATTTCAGGTGTAATTTTGGGGCTGTTGATTATACCCGTTCTGTTCGTTGTTTTCCAGGCATTACAGGAAAAGATCTCAAGAAAGCCTAAGCCTTACATTGATCCGTCAGCAGATCAATTTAAGCTGAGCGCTGTGTAACAAGGCAATTTCAGACCGCTTTAAAAGCGGGACCAAGAAATATTTTACGCTTTAAAGAAATCCAGATGAAAAAAAATATAACAAGACTTCTTTTTCTGTTGATCCTAGTGGCAGGCAGTTGCAAAATATCCAAAGAAGCTCCGAAAGAGACTGCTGCCCTACCCAATCATTTTCGGGATCAACCCGATGAGGACACCGCAAGCATTGCTGATCTTCCGTGGAATGAGTTTTTTACTGAAACAATCCTTCAAAGACTCGTTACCGCTGCAATCGAAAAAAATTATGATATGCAGATTGCCCTGAATAATATCGAAGCTGCACAGCTTTTATTTAGTCAGGTAAAATTCAATTATCTTCCACAGGCCAGTTTACAAATCAGTGCCAACAGCAGTCGTCCATCTGACAACAGTCTGAACGGTTTAAGTCTCAATGAATTTTTGGGGTCAAGCCACATTGAAGATTACACGGCCGCGGTAAATGTGTCCTGGGAGGCAGATATTTGGGGCAAAATCAGAAACCAGCAGAAGTCAGCACTTGCAGGTTACCTGCAAACAAGGGAAGCCAGAAAAGCGGTCCAGACGCAAATTGTTTCTTCCGTTACCAAAGGATTTTACAATCTGATGATGCTTGACGCCCAGCTGGCCATCGCCCGAAAAAATGTCGAGCTCAATGACAGTACCCTGCAGATTATCAGACTTCAGTTCAATGCAGGACAGGTCAGCTCGCTTGCCGTTCAGCAGGCGCAGGCACAACAACAGCTTGCAGCACAGCTGATCCCGCAGTTTGAGCAGGAAATCCATATTCAGGAAAATGCTATAAAAATACTGGCAGGAGAGCTGCCTGGCCCTATTGACCGCTATCTTACCTTTGATCAGTTAACGCTTCCTGCAAAATTAACCTCAGGAGTGCCTGCCGGGATCATCAGCCGCAGGCCTGATGTAAAAAGCCGTGAGCTCGCCCTGCTTACTGCGGCTGCGAACATTGGCATAACCAAAGCGAATATGTATCCGGCGCTTAGAATCACAGCAAGCGGTGGTATCAACTCCATTATGGCCAGTAACTGGTTTAATATACCTGCCTCATTATTTGGTATTGTCGGTGGTAGTGTAATTCAGCCAGTATTTCAGCAAAAAAGACTCCGGACACAATACGAAGTAGCTCAGGTCGAACAGCAGCGTGCAGTGGCTGAATTCAGAAAATCTGTTTTAAACGCCGTTGGGGAAACCTCTGACGCATTGGTAAGAATAGAAAAGCTTAAAACGCAGGAAGACATCGCGCTGCTGCGTACACAAAACCTGAACCTGGCTACCAGAAATGCCAGGATGCTCTTTCAAAATGGCATGGCCAATTACCTTGAAGTGATCACAGCCCAGGGAAATGTACTTGAAAGCGAGTTAGCACTGACGAGCATTAAAAGAGACCGGTTTCATGCCGTTACAGATTTGTATACAGCGCTTGGTGGCGGATGGAAATAACGAAGATTTAGTAAACATTTTAAAACTAAATTTACCATCCTATTTACGATGACATCCCAAAGAAGCGCTAAATGCTGTTTTGGGATGTCATCGTTTGTTAAGATACTGATACGCTATCCAGTTAATCAGAACTTCCTTTACATATATTACCGGAAAAAACTCCCAACGGAAATCATTAGTAAAAGTGATTCTTCTTTGGAAGAGCCCACGCTAAGGTTAAAGGCAAACTGCTCTCTGAACGGTGTAATATAAAAGCCTGCTCCATAACCCTTGTGCCAGTATTTTGAATTGCCTGCCCGCTCATCACTCCAGACCTGGCCTAAGTCATAAAATCCTCTGACTCCTACTTTAAGCGGAATAAATGAGTTTGTCGTTTGAGTCAGCTGATATCTTAATTCAGTATTCAAAAAAGCCTTGGATTCTCCTGTAAACCGGTTTCTACGGTACCCATGCAGATCATTAAGCTGCCCGAGAGAGAACAATTTATAAAACGGGAGTTGTCCTTTGGTAACACCTGCTCCCAGCCTGATGCCCAGTGTCAGCGGATTTTTATGGTAGGTAGAAAGATACTGTTCCAGCTCCACTTCTGAAATGGATGTTACTTTCTTTTCTGAATCAGAAACATGACCGATATGCTGACTTAATTTCAATAGAAACCCTCTTTCCGGCAAAGCAACCCTGTCCCGCAGATCCAGACGCAAAGCACCTTTTGCAAAAATAAGATGAAGTTTGTCTGCGCCAAAAATGTCCGGATGATCCGCCAGATAACTATCGTTTCTTTTAATGCCTTCATCTCTTTCATAATTAATTGTCAGATCTACGCCACTTTTTTTCCAGAATATCCGTGTAATTCCTGCAAATGCGTTTAATGAATTATACTGAGTGCGGTAATAGTTTGCCGACCGCTCGTTATCATTGGGCGTATCATTGCCAATACCAAAAAAGTAATTATAGTTCAATGGCCTTGAAACACCCATTCCGGAGATCACATCCCATTTACCCACAAGCTGACGAAATTGATTGGCATAGCTGAAATCGTAATTTCCTTTTACACTGACTGATGCCCGAAAAATATGCCTGGCGCTGAAATCCGGTTTTGAGAAATTCTGTCTTGTAAAAGTAACTCCTGTATGAATGGCCGCACCTACAAACGGGTTATAAGTAAATAAGGCAATCGGCAGGTAAGTATTATAGACAAAAGCATTGCGGTTGTAATCATATAAGGCGTCATTTTTAGGTTTGACCAGCTTTAACTCCTTTCCTTTCTCTGTTGCCGTGTCCTCTGACCTGTCATACAAAAAAGTCTTTTTGCTTTTTCCGGCAACCGCAGATCTATCGGTGACACTGTCATGGCCGCTTCCACTGACAATCCTTAACAAAATGGACTCTTTCGCCTCGCCGCTTACATTAAAAATATCATCATCGGCCAAACCAAACAGGCGGATTTCCCTGGTCTGATCGGGCAGAAATATTCTGTGATAATATATTTTAGAAAGATCCGGATTTCGGTTCCTGTCATAAGCGCAAACCGTAACTTCAACCGATCCATCCGCCTGACGAATTACCCTGAAATATTCCTTTTTATTGGACCCAACCACATCTACCTGTCTGGCAATCAACCGATAATGCCCCTTTGCATACAAATCAAGATCTTTGATCCTGATTTTTAGTTTCCGCTCGATCTCCTTTCCGTTTTTGTCATATATTTCCGTGGGCATATTTTTGACAGCTTCCTCAATATCCTGATCCGTAATTTTATGTTGTATTGATTTTGCAGCATCGACCCAATCCTGCTCAGTCAGTTCATTTCCTACAAAGCGATCAAGATGCCTTGCCTGCCACATCAGACTTCTCAGGCCATGTACTTTCTCTCCAAAATTTTCTCCGTTGGGAACGCCCCATTCCCGGTCGGCAATCCAGGGGATAATGCCGTCCCAACGAGAAAATGCATGATCACGGTCGCGGGGAACCGGACGAAAAACTTCACCCCTGCCCTCTTTAAATCCCGCCCATTTCCAGTTATCCTCATGCTTACTCCAATCCCCGATCCAAAGGTCAAAAATCCTCGCCCTTGCAAATTCTTTTTTTTCAACGTGATTGTCATGATCCTGATAAAGTTTGCCAAACATTTTAAAGCTCTTTTCAATATCAGTTGCCCCGGCAAAAATTTTGCTTTTTTGAATCTTGTCAGTCGGCCTTTCTTCAAGCATACCAAATAAATTGGCATAATCCTTTCTAAATAAACCCATTTTATCGTCATCCGGCAATACAAAAAGTTCAGGCGTTGCATGAAGGATCTCTATTTTATCCAAAAGAGGAGACACGACCATGGCACCATAAGGCTGCTGCGTGGAAGTCTGGTCTTTGAGTACATCTGCAACTACTGTCCCCCGTAATTCATATCCCAATGCACGGTAGGGATCTTTATTTACGGACCTGAAAACATATTCCTTACCATCTGCTGCTTCCATTTTCAAAGATGTGGTTTGCCTGCCGCCACCTTTCCCAATTACTTTTAGCCCATGGTAGGTGGTGTTCAAATCAAGATATGGCACTTTAACCGGCTCAATCCAGGAAGACCTGTAATGCCGGCCAAACCACAATTGTTTAAACCAGCTACTTGCATATTCCGCTCCCGCAGCAACTGTGACAGAATCCGGCCGTGACGCCTGCATTTTTTCAACAACAACAGTCATGGGCTTACAGGGCTGAAACAATGCATTTTTTGTAATTCCTCTCCCGTCACTACATGGAGAATCCATCAGCCAACCGGATTGTCCTTGTAATTGCTGATTTCCAGCCAGTTTAATTTCTTTATAACCAACTGCACCGTCACCACCATAGGTAATTTCTATAAATCCCCGACTGCCCCAGGCAAGCGGCTCATGCTTGCTCTTAGAGACGTAACCCCCACCTGCCGATGCGCCGCTATTGATGTAAAAATTGTTTCCCGCCTTTTGGATCGACTGGTTTTGTTCGTGACCGGAAGCAAAAATCAACGACGAATAATCGTGAAGCACATTACTAAGCCGCTGTCTGAAAACATCAAATTGCGCATTGGCAATATCTTTACTTGTTCCTACATGCTGGTGAAAAGCAACCAGAGCATTACCGATGAGCGGTGGAAATAAATAAGAGGAAGCCGCAAATCTTCCGCCATAATTACCCATTGATTTAAGCGGAAAATGTGAAAGTATTAATACATTTTTATTATTGACTTCATCGAGAATGCCTTCCAGTTCTTCAATAAAATTGTCTGTGTCAGCAATGGTGCAGGCATCGGAGGAAGGAATTGGTTTTTCAAAGGGATGATTCCACCATTGAGAGTTGATGACAACGATTTGTAGTGTCGGAAATGATATTGTCCATGGTCCCGGACAGCCCTGTCGGAGAAAGACCTGAAACCGCGGGTGAGACGCCTGGGATAATAACTTTTCAAGAGACCGGATTTTTTTCAATCCTTTTCTTCCGGAATTATCCCAGTCCCTGTCACCCTGATTGAGGATAATATAAAGATTGGGAAAATCATCAAGCATTTGATTGGCTTTCGTTTTCCATGCAACAATTTGCTGGTCCGAATAAGATTCAGGAAAAACATCCCCGTTAAGAACCCAGGCAACGGTGTCTGTACTGCCTCTGAGACGTTCTTTAATTATCAGAAATAAATCGTCAGCGTTTTCAAAATCAGCCGTATTGCCTGTGAGCACTACTCTGAGATCAGATGCTGTTGCTAATGAGCCGGTTAGAATAACAAGCAGCAATATCAGTAAATGAAGCGATGCAGAAGGCCTCAATAAACATTTAAATAGATTTTTTTTCATCAAAATACAGGATTGAATGAATATCGGGCAATGTTACATTCTTCGAGACAGGATATAAATAGACGTTTCTTGGTAAATGTTGTATGTAACATCATATTTTGTCGACACACCAATTTCAAAAGTCCTAATTCTGGCTGAGCGTTTTTGATTGCTAATTCTATTTATATTGAAAGGTGAATTAACATCGCTGATTTCCAAGTCGGAAACAATCAAATATCACCAAAATTTTGATCAATTGGTTAAATATAAACAATTTTCACACATTATATTTTACATAATACTCTCATTATCAAATCATTGAAGTTTGGCACAACGATTGCAATAATACAGTCAAATCCTAGTAAACGAATTCACTCCCGCTTAACCAGGAAAAACCTTACCATAAAACTGCAAAATCATGCTTAATTCAACACAGTATCTGTACAAGTCGAATCTGAGTCTGATAAACGAATCGGCACCTGCCGGATTTCTCAGATCGAAAATTCAGTTCGAAGCTCACCGCCTGGAAGACGGCTGCCTTCATCGGCTGTCATCAGCAAAAAATAATGACAGATTATCAGGCTATGAAGTGATCTGGATCAAATCAGGTTCAGGCAATTTTTATGTTGACATGGAAAAGTACGATATCAGAGATAATATGCTTTACCTGCTTCGTCCCGGACAGCGTCATTTATTCAAACCAAATGAAGGAATGCAGGGCTACCGGATCTGGTTTTCAGATGAATTCCTTTACATGAGCGGAGGCCAGACCACTCAGTTTCTGTCTGAAAACCAGCGGGCGAAATCCCTAAATCTTCCAATGCTTGAAATAAGCCGGGAGATTCAGGACGATATCGAGGAAATTGTCAGGGCGATGATCCGGGAATATGCCACCAATTTTCAGTTCAAATCAGATATTCTTAAAGGCTTGTTAAGGATCTTAATGGTCTATTTCTCACGCAAATTTGAATTCCATGAAACGAGCGGTTCAAAGTGTGCTGACTCAGAATTGTTCGAAAACTTCAAGTCGCTGATCAGAAAGAATATTTTGGTTAAAAAAACAGTAAGTGAATATGCCCGCGATCTTGCCGTGACGCCCTGCTACCTGAGTGACGTAGTTAAAAAGACCTCAGGTTTTACGGCCAGTCATCACATACAGCAGGGTATTATTCATGAAGCAAAACGCAGGGCGATATGCCTTGGGGAAAGCATGAAAGAAATTGCATATTACCTTGGCTTCAATGATATCGCACATTTCAGTAAATTTTTCAAGAATCAGGCTGGC
>Ga0247739_10000972_pt1 | contig 10322 bp, 7 predicted proteins | sample UWRJL058202B2_FD_180943 | JGI IMG/M metagenome (GOLD analysis project Ga0247739, IMG submission 180943) | Plant litter microbial communities from Arlington Agricultural Research Station in Wisconsin, United States - UWRJ-L058-202B-2 | ecosystem: Environmental > Terrestrial > Plant litter >... | reverse complement strand
GTCCATGACGGGGCAGGCGCTGCCCGGAAAACCGTCCGGGCGAGGACGACCGCTCCGGCCACGCCGCATACGATCAGGGCGCACAGGATCAGGGCGCCGCCGAGGACGGCCTTTCGCGGCAGACCCCGGCGCGGTTCCCCGCCGGCCTCCGGCGCGGTCACGACCAGCCGGTAACCGCGCTTGGGAATGGTCTCGATCCGCCCGCCGGCGCGACCGCCGCCGTCGGCCTCCTCCAGCGCCTTGCGCAGCTTGAACACGCAGCGCGAGAGGGCGTCCTCGCCGACCGTGGTGTCGGGCCAGAGCGCCGCCGTCAGGACCTCGCGCGAGAAGACGTGACCCGGACGCGAGGCGAAAAGGAACAGCAGGTCCATGACCTTGGGTTCCAATGTCAGGCTTTCGGCGCCGCGCCGCAGACGACCTTCATCGCGGTGCGCGCGCCAGCCGCCGATGTCGACGACGTCAGGAAGGGCGGCGGTCGCAGACACGGTCGGAACTCCTCGTGGTCAGGAAAAGGTCAGGGAAAAGGGAGGGCGCCGTCATTCCGTCCCGGGGCCGACGCCCCTACTCTCGACGTCTAGCTTCAGGGGTATGGGCATGCGGATCAAGACGTTTGGCGCGGTGCTGGGACTGGCGGTCGTGATGGCCGTCGGGGCGAGCGACGCCGCCTCGGCGCACGAGGGTCAGGCCACGACCATCCCGGCGCCGCCCTCCGCGGAGGCGCCGATCACGGCCGAGGCGGTGCGGCAGGACTTCGCCGACCTCTACGCCGGCCTGAAGCAAGCCCACTACGACCTCTACGCCCGCACGTCGCAAGCGGACTACGACCGGCTGTTCGCCGACATGAACGCCGGGATCACGGGCCCCATGACCCGGGCCGAGGCCGCCGCCTTCTTCCAGCGCTTCATGGCCTTCGGCCATATCGCCCACGCGCGGGCGGACGCGGCGAGTGAGGCCTATGGGGCGTACCGTCAGGCTGGCGGACGAGCCTTCCCGCTGGATGTCCGCATCCGCGACGAGCGGATCTTCGTGGCCCTGAACGGATCGCGCTCCGACAGGATCGCGCCGGGCGAGGAGATCGTCTCGATCAACGGGCTCACCGCGGCCGACTGGTTCGCCCGCGCCTCGACCCTGATGTCGGCCGACACCCCCTATATGCTGGGCACGATGATGGAGAGCGGCTTCCGCCGTCTCCTGTGGAGCGAACTCGGCGATGTCGCCGGTTTCGATCTGGTCCTGAAGCGCGGCGAGGGCGCGCCCTTCGCGGTCACCGTTCCGGCGCTGACCCCGACCGAGGTGACGGCCGCCCAGGCCGGACAACCGCCGCGCCTCGACCTCAGCTGGACGGCCCGGGAGGCGAAGATGCTGGGCGACGGCGTAGCCTATCTGCGCCCCGGCCCGACCTACAATGTCGAGGCCGAGACGGAGGCGACGGCCTATGACAACACCGCCTTCAAGACCTTCGTCGACAAGGCCTTCGAGGATTTCATCGCCGCGGGGGCGACCGACCTGATCCTCGACCTGAGGGATAATCCAGGCGGCGACAACAGCTTCAGCGACCTGCTGCTGGCCTGGTTCGCGACCCGGCCCTTCCACTTCACCTCGTCCTTCACCATCCGGGTGAGCGAACAGACCACCGCCTCCAACGCCGCCCGGCTGACGGTGGCGGGCAATGACCCGACCGGCATCTCCGCCGCCATGGCCCGGGCCTATGCCAGGGCGACGCCGGGGGCGGCCATCGACTTTCCGATCCCCATGGTGGAGCCGCGCACCGGGGAGCGCTTCACCGGCCGGGTGTACGCCCTGATCAACCGCCGCTCCTATTCCAACACCGTGGCCATGGCCGCGACGCTGCAGGACTATGGATTCGCGACGCTGATCGGAGAGGAGACCTCGGATCTGGCCACGACCTACGGGGCGATGGAGACCTTCCCCCTGCCCCGCACCGGCCTCGTCGTCGGCTATCCCAAGGCCTTCATCGTTCGGCCGGACGGCGACCGCACCGCGCGCGGCGTGGCGCCCGACATCGTCATCGAGACCCCGATCGTGGAAGGCCGGAACGACCCCGTTCTGGAACAGGTCCTGGCCCGGGTGAAGGCCTCGCGCGGACCGACGAAGCCCTGAAGGCAGCGTAATCGATGCAGCAGAGACACGGTTTCCCGGACAGGGCGCATTCCGGCGCAACCGTCATTCAGTCGTCATCCAAACGAAGCTGAGCCGTTACGAGCCGGGCCTAGAGCCTCCTCCGACTTTGGGGGGGACCGCGTCATGTTGTCACACATTCGATACACTCGTCTGGCCGGGCTTCTGGCCGGAACCGTGCTGGCCACGGCGGCCGGCGCCGCCTTCGCCGGCGAGCCCGCGTCTCCGGAAACCCCGATCGCCACCGCGCCCGAGGCCGGCCCGGACACGGTCGACGAGATCATCGTCATCGGCAAGGGCGAGACACGCTCGGTCTCGACCCTGACGCCCCAGAACGTCGACACCCTGCCGCCCGGGACCAGCATCCAGAAGGCGATCAACATCCTGCCGGGCGTGATGGCCCAGTCGATCGACGCCCTGGGCGTCAACGAACAGTCGCTGTCGCTGCAGGTGCGCGGCTTCAACACGACCCACCTCGGCTATTCGCTGGACGGCATGCCGCTCGGCGACGGCGCCTATAACAACTACAACGGCCTGACGATCAGCCGGGCCCTGATCTCGGACAACCTCGGCCGCGCCGATCTGGCGACCGGAATCGCCGGCCTGAGCCTTCCGTCGACCAGCAACCTGGGCGGCGCCCTGATCTACACCTCGTCCAACCCGCATCGCGAGCTCGGCTTCTCGGCCAGCCAGACGGTCGGCAGCGCCGATTCCCTGCGCAGCTTCGCCCGGTTCGACACCGGCGAACACCATGGCTTCTCGGCCTATGTCTCGGGCCAGTACGCCGAGCAGGACCTGTTCGTGAACCAGGGCGACTACAACACCTCGACCGGCAAGCAGCTCAACGCCAAGGCGATCTACGACTTCGGGCGCGGCAAGATCACCGCCTTCGCCGACATCTCGCGCACCAACCAGGCCGACGACGCCTATCTGTCCAAGGACATGCTGGGCCGGCTCGGCTGGGACTGGGCCGGCTATGCGCCGAACTGGCAGGCCTATGTCGGGGTCGCCGCCTGTTCGGTAGCCTCGCTGGCGGCCCAGTGCGTCGCCGCGCCCGCGCCGCAGCGCAACTCGGACGTGACCTTCACCAACGGGCAGATCCTGCGCAACGACGAGCTCTACTATCTGGCCGGCGACTTCGACGTCACCAGCGAGCTGAAGGCCCACCTGCAGGTCTACAAACACACCGACAAGGGCGCCGGGAACAACTTCATCGCCGGCCTGTCCAACCAGGGCACGACCTCGACCGCGGACGACCTGCCGGTCCAGATCCGCGACACCCGCTACACCATCGACCGTGACGGCGTGCTGGGCAGCCTGAAGTGGAACATCGGCTTCAACGAGATCCAGGCCGGCTTCTGGCTGGAGGAGAACACCTCCAGCGCCGCCCGCTACATCCGCACCGACGTGAAGGGCCCGAGCGATCTGGGCGTCTTCCTGGGCGGCACGCCCTCCACGGCCCAGTGGGTGCAGCAAACCGACTGGGAGACCCGTCAGTTCTATGTTCAGGACACCGTCCGCCTGCTGGACGACCGCCTGACCATCGATTTCGGCTTCAAGAGCACATATTCGAAGTCGGACGCCGAGGCCCAGCGCGGTATCGCCACCAACGCCCCGCCGGCCACCACCCAGTTCGCCACCGGCAGCCTGACCGCCGAAGACAACTTCCTGCCGGAAGTCGGCGTCCACTATCAGCTGGCGCCGGGCCACGAGATCTACGCCAGCTACGCCGAGAACATCGCGATGTATCAGGGCGGCTTCAAACTCGGGCCGCAATCGGTGACCCAGACGGTCTGGGATGCGCAGGGCCAGTATCTGGAGCCGGAAACCTCGAAGAGCTGGGACGCTGGCTATCGCTTCATCGGCGACACCCTGCAGCTCTCCCTGGCCGCCTACCACGTCAATTTCGAGCACCGTCTGCTGCAGTACAATCCGTGCCCGACCAACCAGCAGCAGAACCCGGGCTGCGGCAACTCCTTCCACAATGCGGGCGGCGTCACCTCGAACGGCGTCGAGCTGGGCCTGCTGTGGAAGCCGCTGTCGTGGCTGACCTGGTACAACTCGGCCTCCTATAACGAGACCACCTACGACGACGACCTGAACTGGTGCACCACCACCTGCGTGGTCAAGGCGACGGCCGGCAAGCAGCAGGTGGACACGCCGAAGGAGCTGATCGCCAGCGTCCTGACCCTGCACGGCGCCGGCTTCTCGGCCTCGCTGCAGGGCAAGTACACGGGTGAGCGCTTCTACACCTACACCAACGACCAGGGCTTCGGGGGGGTCACCACCTTCGATCTCGGCGTCAGCTATGACCTCGGGCGTCTGGGCGTGTCGGGCGCCAAACTGGCGGTCAACGTCACCAACCTGACCGACAAGCGCTACGCCTCGAACTTCGACTCGAGCGTCTTCGCGCCGGACGATGCGACCGGGTCGATCCTCGTGTTCCACTCGTCGGCCCCGCGGCAGGCCTTCGCGACGATCAGCTTTGACTTCTAGGCCCCGTTCGGGCTGACCTTCCAGGGCCCTTCCGCGTCGGCGACGGCGCGGAAGGGCCCTTTGGCTTTCGGGAGAACCCTCGGTGAAGACCCACAAGATCCTGTCGGCTATCGGCGTCGCCGCCCTGTTGTTCGCGGCCGGTTCGGCCCTCGCCCAGACCTTCACCGTCGCGGTGGTGCCCGACACCCAGAACTATTCCGACATCGCCCTGCCCCAGCCGCGCGGCGCCGAGACCTTTGCGCGCGAGATGCAGTATCTGGCCGACCAGAAGGGCCCCAAGAACCTCGCCTTCGTCACCTTCGTCGGCGACATCATCCAGCACGGCGACGGCCAGTTCCGCCTGCCCGCCACCGGCACGGCCCCCGCACGCGTCATGGACACCCGCGAGGAGTGGGACATCGCCAACCGCGCCGTCTCGATCCTGAGCGGATCGGGCGTCCCCTTCGGCATGGTCCCGGGCAACCACGACTATGACAATTACAGCTGGTGGGCCGAGGACGGCGGGCCGGGCGCCTCGCGACCGCTGGCCGGCGGCCGGGCGTTCAGCTTCTACTTCGGCCCGAGCTCGCGCCATTTCGCGGGCAAGAGCTGGTACGGCGGGGCGACCGGGAACGGGCTGAACAGCTTCCAGACCTTCCAGGGCGACGGCAAACCCTTCCTGCATCTGTCGCTGGAGATGGACCCGCCGCCCGCGGTGCTGGACTGGGCGCAGGGGGTCATCGACGCCCATCCCGCTACGCCGGTGATCATCTCAACCCACGAATGGCTCGCGCCGTCGAAGACGGGCGCGACCGACCGCGCCAACAGCACCGCCAGCCTGTTCGCCGGGACCGACCATCTGTCGCCCGACCAGATCTGGGACCGGTTCGTCAGGAAGAACCGGATGATCTTCATGGTCCTCAGTGGCCACGCCTACACCCCGGCCGTCGAGGGGGTGTCGCTGGGCGAGAACCTGAGGATCGACCAGAATGACGCGGGCCTCCCGGTCTATCAGGTGCTGCAGGACTTCCAGGGCAATACGGTCGGGCCGGACGGTCAGGCGGGCTCGGCCAACGGCGGCGGCGGCTGGCTGCGCTTCATGGAGTTCGACGTCGAGCGCCGGAAGATCCGCTTCTACACCTACTCCCCCCTGCTGGACCGCTATGCGGGCCGCGACGGCGAGGCGACCTTCGGCGTCGCGGCGAGCTATTCCGAGTTCGAACTCGACTTCCCGGCCCAGCTGCTCAATCGCCACTGAGACGCCCCCGCTGAATCGGAAGACGGGACGGTTTCTCTGGACACCGGTCTGGCCTCTGGCTAGGTCAACAGCCTCTGCGGGCCCCGATGGTGGAACTGGTAGACGCGCCGGATTCAAAATCCGGTTCCGAGAGGAGTGCCGGTTCGACCCCGGCTCGGGGCACCAGCAGAGATCAGACCGCGAAGGCGCGGATGAAGCGCCGGGCGGTTTCGCGGGCGCGGGCGTCGATGTCGACCTCGGGATGCTCCAGACCCAGCATGGCGCGCAGATGGCCGTGGCCGACGGCCATGGACGAGAACATCTCGGCCGCATGATCCGGGTCGGGGACGCTCAGAAGACCCTTGCCGTCCTGCTCGGTCAGCCAGGCGGAGATGCGGCGCAGGCTGGCCGCCGGACCACCGTCATAGATGGCCTGTGCGATGCCCGGGATGGGCGGCGACATCAGGGCGACGCCGCGCAGGCTTTCACCCTTGTGGGCGTTGCAGACCTTGGCGATCAGGGTCGTGGCCAGGGCCGTCAGCACCGCTTCCGGATCGCCGTCGGTGCGCAGGGGCGCGGTGATGGCTTCCGAGCGCCGCTCGGCCAGGGCGTGGGCCAGTTCGGTCTTCGAGGCGAAGCGGTTGTAGAGGGTCTGTTTCGACACCCCGGCCCGCTTGGCGATCGCCTCCATCGACACCGCCCCGCCCAGCTCGTGGAACAGGGCGGCGGCGGCCTCGAGAATGGCCTCGCTCTTGCGCGGATCGATCTGGCCGGCGGCTCTCGGCATCTCAGTGCGCGTCCGAGGGGGCGGCGGACGGGTTGGGCTTCACCGGCCGGGCGAACAGGGTGACGAAGGCCGCCACGGCGCAACCGATGCCCAGCACCGCGAAGGCGTCGCCGAAGGCCAGGGTCGTCGCCTGCTGCTGCATCATCCCGTAAATGGCCTTCATCGCCGCGCCGTCCGGATTGATGGAGGTCGAGAACCGGTCCGCAATGCCGGTCATCATGTCCTGCATCTCGATGCTGGTCTGGCTGATGCGGGTGGTCAGCTCGCTCATGTGCGCTGCGGTGTTGGTCGTCAGGGAGGTGTTCAGGAAGGCCAGACCGAAGGCGCCGCCGACGTTGCGGAACAGGTTCACCAGACCCGAGGCGTTCTTGACCATGTGCGGCGGCAGGGTCGACATCGTCACCTGCTGCGAGGCGATCATGGCGATCATGACGCCGACACCGCGCAGGGCCTGAACACTGGCGAACTGCCAGAAGCCCCAGTCATCGGTGACCAGGCGAGCGTCCCACATGCCCCAGGCGCAGAGCATGAAGCCGCCGAACATCAGGAAGCGCGGATCGACCGCCCGCACCAGTCGGCCGGCGAAGGGGCCGGTGGCGAACATGGCCAGACCCGAAACGACCATGGTGGTGCCGACTTCCGACGGCGAATAGTGACGCACCCGGCCCAGGAACAGCGGCAGCAGGAAGGTGCCGCCGAACAGGGCGAAGCCCACGGTGAAGGTCATGACCACCCCCACCATGAAGTTGCGGTTGGCGAAGGCGCGCAGCTCCACGATCGGATTGCGATAGGTCAATGAGCGCCAGACGAAGGCCGGTCCCGCGGTCGCCGCGACGATGGTCAGGACGAGGATCAGGTTGTCGTTCAGCCAGTCGTTCTTGGAGCCTTCCTCGAGCACATACTGCATGCTCATCAGGAAGGTCGCCATGAGGCCGAGACCCCACCAGTCGAACCCTTTCGCCAGTGACGGATCGCCCTTGTCGAAATTGGCGTAGCGGCTGACGAGGAACAGCACCGCCATCCCCGGGATGACGTTGATGAAGAACAGCCAGCGCCAGCTCAGCCACTCGGTCAGGTGACCGCCCAGGGTCGGGCCGACGGTGGGGGCCAGGGTCACGATCAGACCCATGACCACGCTGGCGGTGACGCGCTTGTCCGGCGGGAAGGCGGTGAAGGCCACGGCGAAGACGGTCGGGATCATGGCCCCGCCGACGAAGCCCTGCAGCGCGCGGAACAGGATCATGGTGTCGATCGAGTTCGACAGGCCCGTGGCCACGCTCATGATCAGGAAGCCGGTGCAGGACAGCAGGAACAGCCGTTGTGTACCCCACAGCCGCGACAGATATCCCGAGAGGGGGATCATCACGACCTCGGGGATCAGATAGGCGGTCTGGATCCAGCTGATCTCGTCAGCCGAGGCGCCGACGCCCGCCTGGATCTGCGGCAGGGAGGCCGCGACGATCTGGATGTCGAGGATGGCCATGAACTGGCCGATGACCATGCCCGCGAAGCCGAGCAGCAGCATGGTCCAGTTGATCTCGGGGTGACCCGCGACGGGGGCGGTCGGCCCCCCGCCGGCTTTGGAAGCCTCCGCGGGAGCGGCTGCGGCTGTCACTCGTGCGCGCCCGACTGGCCCGCGGACTGGGCGCCGCCGGCGTCGGCCAGACGGGTCTGGCCGGTCGTGGATTCCGCGAAGCTGACGCCGCCGGGGCTCTTCAGGTCGACCTTGACCTCGACCGACAGGCCGGGGCGCAGGGCGGCGCCGCCCTGGGCGCGGCTGACCACGATACGGACGGGCACGCGCTGGGTGATCTTGGTGAAGTTGCCGGTGGCGTTCTCGACCGGGATCAGGGCGAACTCGGAACCGGTGGCGGGCGAGAAGCTGTCGATGCGGCCGGTGATGTGCTGGCCCGGGAAGGCGTCGGCCTTGATCTCGACCGTCTGGCCGATGCGCAGGCGATCCAGCTGGGTCTCCTTGAAGTTGGCCACCACATAGCTGTCGCCCAGCGGCACGATCGACAGGATCTGGCCGCCGACGCGAACATACTGGCCGACGCGGACGCTGCGGGCGCCCACGACGCCGCCGGTGGCGGCGCGGATCACGGTGCGGTCCAGATTGGTGCGGGCGACCTCGACCTGGGCGCGGGCCTGTTCGACGGCGGCCAGGCTCTGGTCCTTGGTCGAGCCCAGGACGCCGATGTTGTGCTGTTCGGCCGAAAGGGCGGCCTGGGCTTCGGCGACCGAGGCCTGGGCGGTCTGGGCGCCGGCGCGTTCGGTCTGGATGCCCTGCTGCGAGACCCAGCCCTGCTGGGCCAGCTTGCCGTAGCGGTCGACGCGCGCGTCGGCCAGGGCGGCGTTGGCCTGGGCTGAACGGACAGCGGCCGCGCGCGAGGCGATGGTGGCCTGCTCCTGCACGGCGCGGGCGTCGACATTGCCGACGGCGGCGACCAGGGCCGCCAGATTGGCCTCGGCCTGGGCCAGCTGGGCCCTGGCGTCGGAGTCATCCAGCTTGACCAGGATCTGGCCGGGCTCGACGCGCTGGTTGTCGCTGACCAGAACCTCGGTGACGTAACCGTTGATTTGGGGGCTGACGAGGGTGGTGTCGGCCTGGACGAAGGCGTTATCGGTCGTCTCCCAGCGCTGCTTGTTCTGCCACCAGAAGAAGCCGCCGATCAGCAGGGCGAGGACCACGACGCCGGCCACGATCAGGGGCAGGCGGTTCTTGAGAGCGGGAGCAGCGGGCATGAGCGACCAGATGTTGGAAGACGGGCGTTCGGGGAGGAACGGGCGTTAAATAGACCCAATCGTCCAGAAAACAACCTCACAAGCTGTAAGGAATTCCAACAGCCCGGCGCCTGTGTCCGTTTGGCCTCAGACAGGCGCTCTCGCCTCGCCGCGCTTGGGCACGCAAGGGGATGCGGATGGGGTCGATGGGCCGGGGCTTGAAGGCGCTCAGTCCGCGCCGGGCGCGTTCTTGTCGCGGTTCCTTGAGGAGACGCCACGCGACTTGCCGATCGAACCGCGACGGCGGCCGAGGTGGCGCAGCTTGGTCGGCTGGCCGAGGAAGTCCCAGAGCAGGGCGCCCAGGAAGACCACGATGATGAGAACCCCGAGGACGATCATGCGCCCGTCTCGATCTGCAGGAGTGAAGGACCAGCGTTACCGTAAGCCAGATTGTAAAATGGGCCAGTCAAATAATGCTGCGGCGCAGCATTTTCCTGCCCCTGTGGTTGCGGCGACGCTGTCAGGGGCGCATTGAGCCCGGATGACGAGGCCCTCAGACCAGACCCCCACTGACGTAGCGGAGCGCGAGGCGGAGGCCAGGGTCGCGGCGAAGGGGCCGGGCTTCCCCGAGTTCGTCTGCATGATCGCCCTGATGATGGCGCTGAACGCCCTGGCGATCGACTCGATGTTGCCGGCCCTGCCCGCCATGGGCGAAGCGCTGGGTGTGGCGTCGGAGAACAGCCGGCAGTGGATCGTCACGGCCTATCTGCTGGGCTTCGGCGTGGCCCAGATCGTCTACGGGCCGCTGGCCGACCGGTTCGGGCGCAAGCCCATCCTGATGATCGGCGTCGGCATCTATGTGGCCTTCAGCGTGGTGGCCATGCTGGCGCCCAGCTTCGAGACCCTGATCGTCGCCCGGGTCGGACAGGGGCTGGGCTCGGCGGCGACGCGGGTTCTGGC
>Ga0247739_10000971_pt1 | contig 10329 bp, 8 predicted proteins | sample UWRJL058202B2_FD_180943 | JGI IMG/M metagenome (GOLD analysis project Ga0247739, IMG submission 180943) | Plant litter microbial communities from Arlington Agricultural Research Station in Wisconsin, United States - UWRJ-L058-202B-2 | ecosystem: Environmental > Terrestrial > Plant litter >... | reverse complement strand
AGATGGACGATGTACTTGAGTTCGATGCGGAAGCCGATCTGCTGAATACTCAGCCCTGGCAACCACGAGCTGACATGGGCGATGACGATGGCAACCACCAGCCCGGCGCCGCAGCTCTGAGCAAGATATTTGCCCGGCAAGCCTCGATGCGCACAGGCCATGACCAGACCGGTCAGCGCCAGCAAGGCGGCCAGTGGACTGCGCATTCGAAGCAGCCCGGTGGCCCACGATGTGCCGCGCTCCAGGCTCGGCGTCGCCAGGTTGTGCACAAGGGTGTAGACACATAAGCCCAGCAGCAGGCCGGCAAACAAGGTGCCAAGCCGATGTCGGTTGTGTGCGGCGCTGAGCAGCCCCGCGGCAATCAGCAAGCCTGCCACGGCCACATCCGACAGGCTCTGCACCTTCAGGCGACTGGCTGAGTCGATGAACAGGTAGCCATACAACCCGACCACGCTGAACGCGAACAAGGCGAACGCCACCAGATGTATATAGATCTGGCTGACTACATGACCATTTCTCATTGCTTGCCTAGCCTCATGAACCCTGGAACCCGATGACGTGTAGGAGCTGGCTGCAGTAGCAGCCGCAGGCTGCGAATGGCGGCGCATCAGGATCAATGCTTTCGCAGCCTTCGGCAGCTCCTACACATTCGACACGTTGCTGTGCATCTGCATACCGGGCTGGCTCACCGGCAGCCAGAAACGAAACCGCGAACCCTGGCCGGGCGTACTTTCCACGTCGAAACGGCCATGATGTTTTTGCAGGATGTTGTACGACAGGGTCAGACCCAGGCCCGTGCCCTGCCCGACTGGTTTGGTGGTGAAGAACGGGTCATAGACGCGCTTGAGGATGTCAGGATCGATGCCCCTACCGGTGTCTTCAACCTCAATCCAGACCCAAGCGCCTTCGTGGCCACAACGCAACGTTATGACCCCGAATTGCACAATGGCGTGGGCAGCATTTATCAGCAGGTTCATCACTATCTGATTGATCTGTGACGCAATGCACTCAACCGGCGGGAGATCTGCGAACTCTCTGACAACCTCAGCCTTGTATTTGAGCTCGTTATTGACCATGTTCAACGTCGACTCCAGACCTCGCAACAGATCGGCCTGAACAAACTCTTCTTCTTCGATATGAGAAAAGTCCTTGAGCGCAGTGATAATTTTCTTCACCCGCTCAATGCCGTCTTCAGACTCGACAATCAAGGCTTCCACATCATTGCGAATGTAGTCATATTCCAGGCTGAGTTTGAGTTGGCGCAGTTCATCAAGAGTGGCGACGCTGTCCACTGCATCAATTATCCGCAGCAGATCGTCCACATAACCGGCAAGGGTTTTGAGATTGGAAAATACATAACCCACCGGGTTATTGATTTCATGAGCGACGCCGGCAGCAAGTTGTCCAATCGTGGCCAGACGTTCTGACTGCAGCAGCTGCACCTGAGCTTTTTCGAGTTTGCTGACCAGAAACTCCTGTTCTGCCTGCTTGGCCCCAAGTGCGCGTAACGCGGCGTCCAGCGGTTCGTTGACCACTGCCTCGGGATCGCCAGGCTCAATCACGGCGCCGAGGGAAAAGACTTTGCCACCTTCCATAGTTATTCCCTTTAAATACAGTGCATAAGGGCTGTTGGCACACGGTGCTTTATTGAAAAAACACCCTATGAAAGGCCGTTAAATTTAGTATGCACTCATTTGAGTGCTATCCGAAGATAAATAAACCTGACACTCGGATGATAGCCAGCAGTAAATAAATTTCGTTCAGTCACGGTGTTCCTGAACTATTGGGCACAGACAGCGGCGCATATTGCGCCATCAGTTCAATAATCCAGTCAATGAATACCCGCAGCTTCAAACTGATATGCCGGTTCGGCGGAAACGCGACGTACAGCGGCATCGGATCAAGCTGCCAATCTTCGAACACTTGCACCAGCGCTCCCGACGCCACATGGGGCCTGGCCATGTAATCCGGCAACCAGAGCACGCCGAGGCCTGCAATGCCGGCCGCGATATAAGCGTTGCCGTCATCAACCGCCAACACGTAGCGGCCCTGGATACGCACGCTTTCACCGCCTCTGCGCATGGCATAGGGCATGGCCTTGCCGGTGCGTGCCCAGAGGAAGCCGACGATGCGATGCTGGGAGTCTTCCAGCTCACCGGGGTGTTGAGGGACGCCGAGCCGCTGCAGATAATCCGGCGCGGCATAGACCCCCAGTTGCAAATCACCGAGCCGTCGGGCGATCAGGGACTGGTCTGTCATTTCACCGCCACGCACCACGCAATCCACGTTATCGCCGATCAGATCTACCATGCGGTCACTCACCCCGAGGTCGATCTGGATGTCGGGATATCGGGCATGAAACTCAGGCAAGGCAGGCACCAGGATCAACGCAGCCAACGGGCTGGGCACGTCGACCCGCAGCCTGCCCCTGGGCAGACTTGCCGCACCTGAAAGGCTGGTCTCGGCGTCGTCCAGATCCGCCAGCAGGCGTATCACCCGCTCGTAGTACACCGCACCGTCAGCCGTGATATTGACCTTGCGCGTGGTTCGGTTAAGCAACTTGACCCGCAGCCTGGCCTCCAGCTGTTGCACTAACTGCGTGACGCTGGTCTTGCTCATGTGCAAGGTTTCAGCAGCCTTGGTGAAACTGCCGGTTTCCACGACCCGGGCAAATGCCTGCATGGCATCAAAACGGTCCATTGTTGCCTCAAGAACAGTTGGATTGTTTGGGAATCACAAACAGTGATGACTACAGTTGCCTGTTTATCCCGCCCATGCAAGCTCCTAAAGTTCGGTCATCGTTTACGGGATCACGTCAGATCCCGCTCAAGGAGCATGACATGACCGTACGTGACGTTGTTTTTCCGGCTGGCCGCCGAGCGCTGTACGAGCGCAACCGCTACTCGCCAGCCATTCGCTCCAATGGTTTCCTGTTCGTTTCCGGGCAAGTGGGCAGCACCGAAGAGGGCTCACCCGAACCCGATCTGGAAACCCAGGTTCGGCAGGCGTTCACCAACCTCAACTCAATTCTTGAAACGGCCGGCTGCAGTTTCGATGACGTGATTGACGTAACGGTGTTCATGGTCGATCCGCAAGCGAAGTTCGAGACCATCTGGAAAGTCGTGCCGGAGTTCTGGGGCACCGCCCCTCATCCGACACTGACGGCGGTGGGCGTGACCTGGCTGTATGGCTTTGATTTCGAGATAAAGGTGATTGCCAGATTGCCGGATGCCGCTGTGTAGGACCTGCCGAAGGCTGCGAATCGAGATCGGCCTGACACATCGCCTTCGCAGCCCTCGTAACCTCGGTCAGCTCCTACAGAATGTTCGTTTTGCCTAAGAAAACACAGAACTTGTAGGAGCTGCCGAAGGCTACGAACAGCGTGGGTCAGTCACATCGTTTTTCGCAGCCTTGGGCAGAGCGCCCCAACTGCCAAAGCCTGGCGATATCCCTCGCCCGCTCTTGCAACAACCGAGGAGCTTGCTGGCAGGCATCTGCAAGACTCATGGGGCCTGAAACCACAGCAAACGCCGCATCGATACCGTGTTCGTACAAACCCTCATAACCCTCGCCCAGCGTTCCAGCGATGATCACCACCGGCACGCCCTGCTGACGGGCAACACGCGCAACACCCATCGGAGTTTTGCCGCGCAGGGTCTGAATATCGCAACGGCCCTCCCCGGTGATGACCAGATCAGCACCTTTGACCTTTTCCGCCAGACCGACCAGCTCGGCAACCACTTCAACGCCCGGACGAAAACCTGCCCCCAGGAATGCTTTCGCGGCAAATCCCATTCCGCCCGCGGCACCGGCACCCGGCTCCTCCCGCACATCCCGCTCAAGTACCCGCGCACAGCAATCGGCAAAGTGCCCCAGGGCCTTGTCGAGCCATTCGATCTGTTCAGGGCTAGCGCCCTTCTGCCGGCCGAAGATAAAGGAAGCGCCGTGTGGACCGCATAAAGGATTATCGACATCAGCCGCCACCTCGACACTCACCGACTTCAAGCGCGGGTCCAGGCCTTCCAAATCAATGCGCGCCAGATCCGCCAACGCCAGACCGCCCGCTGGCAGTGGATTCGAAGCGGCATCGTAGAATCTGACCCCCAGCGCAGTCAGCATCCCGGCACCACCGTCGTTGGTCGCGCTGCCGCCGATGGTCAGGATGATCTTTTCGGCGCCGGCATCCAGCGCATCAACAATCAGTTGCCCGGTGCCATAAGAAGAGCTGCGGCAGGCATCCCGCTGTTCAAGAGCCATCAACTGCAAACCACTGGCTTCGGCCATTTCGATGATTGCCGTGCGCGATTCCGGCAACCATCCCCAGCGGGCCGTCACCTCTACACCCAGCGGCCCACTCACAGTCGCTTCGCGCCGTTCGCCGCTGATCACCGCCAGAATTGCATCCACGGTGCCTTCGCCACCGTCAGCCATAGGGCACTGCACGAGTTCCGCATCGGGCAGTATCACTTTCAAGCCCTGGGCTATCGCGCGAGCGACGCCTTCAGCGCTGAGGCTGTCTTTGAAGGAATCAGGGGCGATGACGATTTTCATGGGCGCTCTCCGGCGGTAGTTCGGTCAACTTTCACAAACAACATGTCTTTGCCTGACGATCAACAATAGAACAGTCACCACCGACAACGAAGCGCACAACGCGCCGAGCGTTATGACCGACCCGAAGCCAGCATAGTCGGCAACCACGCCGCCCAAAAACGCGCCACCACCAATCGACAGATTGATCACGCAGACGATCAGTGCCTGAACACCTTCAATCCGGCCATTGGATGCGTCGAAGCACCAGATCTGAATTGTGATCGGCACCATGCCGAAGGCGAAGCCCCAGACCAGCACGACGGGCCAAAGCAACCAGGCGCTGCTGCCAAAGGCGAGCAATGCAGCCAGGGCGGCGAACATCATGACGGTCATGGTCAACACTGCGGTCGCCGGATCTCTGGCGGACAGTGCACCGCCTGCCAGGTTGCCGACCACCGAGGCCAGGCCGAAGGCGAACAGCAAGGTGCCCAGGGTCTGTCCGCTGATGCCGGCGACGTCCTGAACAAAGGGGGCGAGAAAGGTATAGGCCGCAAAGTGGCCGACGCAAATCAACAGTGCAGCGGCAAAGCGCCGACGCATGCCTTGATCGCTGACCAGCGACAGCATCTGGGCAAGCCCGGCACTCCGTTGACCGGGCAACGCTGGCAGGCACAGCGTGATCAGCACAGCGACAACCACCGTCAGACCCGCCGCTGCCTGGAAGGCACTCCTCCAGCCAAAGGCCTCGCCCAGCAAGGTGCCCACAGGGATGCCTGCAACAGTGCCCAGTGAAACGCCCGCCAGAATATAAGCGGTCGCACGCACACCGTCTTTGCCGGGACGCAGCCTGGGGCCGAGGGAGCCTGCGATGGTCCAGAAACCACCCAGGGCGAAACCCAGCAGCACGCGGCCTGCCAAGGTGATCCAGAATTGCTCGGCAAACGCCACTATAAGGTTGGAGCAGAAAAACATTACCAGCAGCCCCAGGAGCAGGCGTTTGCGGTCCACCTGGCTGAACAGCGCGATACAGGTCGGCGCAGAGAGGGCCGCCAGAACCCCGGGAACGGCCATCATCAAACCGGCATGGCTGACGCTGACGCCCAGATCCCGAGCCATGACCGGCAACAAGCCGACGGGAAGAAATTCAGACGTAACGGTGGCGAATGCGCCGAGGGCGACGCAGAGAATGGCCCACCATGAGGCAGGTTCCTGCGCCTGGGTGTGTGGATTGGCGGCGTTGTGGGTAACGGTACTGCGAGAACTCACAAAGAGGCTCCGATATTCAGGTTGGGCAAGGCCGGTCAACCTACAGCAAAAACAATTGCTTACAAAACAGCCTGAGGTTAAAAAACGTTTCAACAGCGGTGGGTGTTAGGTTACGGCGCTTGATCTGGCCACTGGATGCTCAATTTACAATCATGCGCATCAAACGACCCCGTCTGCCCGCCTTCTGCGCTTACCTTGCACTCTCCTGCCTGTTCGGCGCCGCATGGTTTGCCAACCCCGCTACACCGCACTCCTCTTTCGCGCTCATGAACCCCGTGCTGGCAGTTGCCGGGCAGGTGGCCAAGCCGATCTATACCAGCCGTTTCGCCTCATCAGGCCTGGTGGACTTCGTTCACTCGTCTGCCGTGACTGCCTTGCCTGACGGCAGCTTGATGACCGTCTGGTTTGCTGGCTCCCGAGAAGGCGCCGCCGACGTGCAGGTGCGGGCTGCGCGGTTTGATGCCAGTACCGGCGAATGGGGCGCGGAGCAAGTATTGGCGACCCGGGCCTCTACCCAACAGGGCACTCAGAAATTCATTCGCAAGCTGGGCAACCCGGTGGTGGCATTGGCACCAGACAAACGCCTCTGGCTGTTTTACGTATCGGTGTCTATGGGTGGCTGGGCGGGCAGCGCCGTCAATGTCATGGTCTCGGACGATTTCGGGCGCAACTGGTCAACGCCGCGCCAGTTGATCACCTCGCCCTTCCTCAATATCAGCACCCTGGTGCGCTCGGCCCCGGTATTTCACGCCGACGGCTCCATCGGGCTGCCGGTCTACCATGAGTTTCTGGGCAAATTCGCCGAGTACCTGTACCTGAGCGCAGACGGTGACGTGATCGATAAATTTCGTATCAGTCACGGCAACAACTCCTTGCAACCCACCGTGGTACCGCTGGACGGGCAGCGAGGCATTGCTTTGCTGCGTTATGCCGGCAACACCCATCATCGGGTGCTGGCCACCCGCACTGAAGACGCCGGCCAAACCTGGAGTGAGCCGTACCCCCTGGACCCGTCGAATCCCAATTCCTCGCTGGCCGCCGTCGCGACACCGGAGCAGGGTTTGCTGGTCGCCCTCAACGACCTGCAGGACGGCCGCTTCAAACTCAGCCTTTATGGCACCGATGCCAAAATGGATAACTGGTATTCGGTACGCGATCTGGATAAGTCACCGGATCCACTGGGAGGTCCGTTCTCCCCCGAGGCGTTCAAGGAAATCATGGGCAACGAATTCCGTGGCTCCAGCGGCACCCTACGCCAGCCTCTTGAGGCCCAGTTCCTGAGCAACCTCGACACCCGTGTGTGCTCGGCTCGTGGCTGTGAATTTGAATACGAATATCCGTATTTCATCCGCAGTCCCGACGGCATGTATCACCTGGTGTATTCGTGGAATAACACTTTCATCAAGCACGTCAGTTTCAACGATGCCTGGCTGGCGGAGCGTGTCAAATGATCAACCTGTGGCAGGCTCATGCCAGTTTCGCAATGCTGCTGTTCCTGTTGCTGCCTGCTATGGGCTTGCCTCGCTGGCCCAGAGTCGCGCTGCTGGGCGTGTTGCTGGCCGCCAGCTTCCTGCCGGTGGGCGGGCTGTCGCTGGCCGCTCACCTGCGTAGCTACATTGACGACCTTGCACTGACCACGCTGGTGTTCATGGCCTGGGGCTGCCTGAGGCGGCTGAATATCCTGGGGCCCGCCCCGCAGGATAAAACCTCGGTCTTGGTGACCTTTGCCGTGCTGGCACTGGGACTCTACCCGGCGACACTGGGCCTGAGCGATCTGGATCCCTACCGCTTCGGCTACAGCCCAAGGCCGATGCTGGTCGGGATTGCACTGCTGACGATTGGCTTGTTCCACCAGCGCAACGGGCTGGGCGTGGCGATGCTGGCGGGTGCAACGCTGGCGTTCATGCTGGGTATCAAACCGTCACAGAACTATTGGGATTACCTGATAGATCCGCTGTTGGGCCTGTACTGCTGCGCAGCGCTACTGATCGGCGCGGCACGGCGGCTCATCACGTGGCTGAGCACAACACGCAACAACGCAACCAGATCCGCTTGAGATTTGGCGACAATTATTGACAGGGGAAGAGGGATGGGTTGGCTGCAGTCGAGACGTTTGCATTATTGGCTGGGCGCGACGGCATTAGCCTTTGCGCTGTTTGCCTTACTGCGGGTGGTGTTCTTTTTCGGGTTCTCCGGTTTCAGCGCGCAATCACTGAGCACTGAAAGCGCGCTGCTTGAAACCCTCGGCATCGGCTTTCGTTTCGATTTACGGCTCGCCATTCTGCTGATGCTGCCAGTCGCCCTGCTCGCCTGGCTACCGCGCTGGAACCTGTTGGGCAGCCGCCTGTTGCGCTGGCTGGCACGGGGTTATCTGCTGGCGGCTTTGAGCGTCATGCTGCTGATCTACATCATCGATTTCGGCCACTACGCCTATCTGGGCGTGCGGATCAATGCCACAGTGCTGCGCTTTATCGAAGATGCGCAAATCTCTCGCGATATGGTCTGGCAGACTTACCCGGTCATCTGGATCACCCTGGGCTGGCTGGCCACCGTAGGTCTGGTGCTGTTAGCACTGGTGCGCCTGGAACGGGTAACGCTGGACCGCCCACGGCGGGCCATTCATCCCCTGTCGGCAACCTGGGGCGCTGCTGTGATGGTAGTGGCGGTTCTTTTGGGCATTCTTGGTCGCGTTGAAAACATGAACCTGGAAAACCCGGTGCCGCTGCGCTGGAGTGATGCGTTCTTCTCAGGCAACAACCAGATCGCTGCCACCGGCTTGAACCCGGTCATATTCCTCTATGACACCCTCAAGGTTGGCCAGTCCCGTTACGACGAAGCTCAGGTCCGCCAGCATTACGCGGTGATGGCCAAGTATCTGGGTGTCGACAAGCCCGATCCTCAAACCCTGAACTTTGTCCGCCATCAGGCACCGCAACCCTACAAGACAACCGGCTCGCGGCCACCGAACGTGATGTTCGTGATGCTTGAGTCGCTCGGCACCAGCGCCGTGGGTGCCTATGGCAACCCCATCAATCCCACGCCCTACATTGATCGCCTGGCCCGGCAGAGCTGGTTTTTCGAGCACTTCTATGTGCCGGTCACTGGCACCGCGAAAACCGTCTGGGCCAGCATCAGCGGCGTTCCTGACGTCACCCGCCAGGAAACCGCAACCCGCAATCCGCTGATTACCCAGCAACACACCCTGATCAACGCCTTCACCGGTTACGAGAAGATTTACACCATCGGCGGCAATTCTGGCTGGGCCAACATGAACGCCCTGATTCGCCAGAGCATCGATGGCGTGCGTCTGTATGAAGAGCGCGACTGGAAATCTCCTGTAGTGGATGTGTGGGGCATCTCCGATCTGGACCTGTTCAAGGAGACCGACCAGATCGTGCAGGCAATGCCTAAAGACAAACCATTCTTCGCCTATGTGCAAACTGCGGGTAACCATCGCCCCTTCACCATTCCCAAGAGCAATGACGGCTTCGAGGTCAAGCACCCAACGCTGGCCGAAGTACAGGCCGCAGGCTCACGCAGCGTCGAACAATACAACGCCGTGCGCCTGCTGGACTTCAACATCGGGCGCCTGATGGAGATTGCAAAAGCCGGCGGCTGGTACGAGAACACCATCTTCGTGTTGTTTGGTGACCACAACACGCGCATCGCACAGATCCCCTTCCTGCCTCCCGCTTATGAGCAACTGGGCCTGGAAAGCAACGCGGTGCCCATGCTGATTCACGCGCCGGCGTTGCTGGGCACCCGTAACGTCAAGGAAGCGGTCGGCTTAGTGGACCTGCTGCCAACGGTGGCAGGCATGGCGGGCATCGAATTCCGCAACAGCGGCATGGGTCGCGACATTCAACAGCCTGCTCCCGAAGGTGAACGCGTCGTGCCGCTGGTGTTGCGTGAAGGCACCTTCCCGCTCATTGCCGGTGTGACTCAGCATTACATGGTGCAAATGGAACACGACGGCAGCTCCCCCACCCTCCACGACCTGGCGTCCATGACACCACTGGACAACGTGGCGGAACAGAACCCGCAAGAGTTCAAACGATTGGTGGAGCTGACCAGGGGCATGCACGAAACGTCGCGATTGATGCTGTATCAGAACGTGCGCAAATAGGCGCTCGTGTCGGCTTCAGGCACACCACGCCAGCTGCGGACCAAACATTCCAAAAAATGGCACCGAACCCTGAGGGAGCGGTGCTGACCCGCGATAATGGCGCCTCGGTCGGCCAGACACACCGCGTTATCGTTCATCGCGGGCAAGCACCGCTCCCACAGACATCACCAAACCTGTATGAGGTCCCAAGAATGGCACCGAACCCTGAGGGAGCGGTGCTTGCCCGCGATAAGGGCACCTCGGTCGGCCAGACACACCGCGTTATCGTTCATCGCGGGCAAGCACCGCTCCCACAGGAGATCCCGTTCGTTGTTGGAGCCGGGCTTGCCCGCGAAACAGTCGCCGAGGTCTGGCAGGCAGACCGCGTGATCGTTCTTCGCGGGCAAGCCTCGCTCCAACAGAGATCG
>Ga0247739_10000969_pt1 | contig 10338 bp, 9 predicted proteins | sample UWRJL058202B2_FD_180943 | JGI IMG/M metagenome (GOLD analysis project Ga0247739, IMG submission 180943) | Plant litter microbial communities from Arlington Agricultural Research Station in Wisconsin, United States - UWRJ-L058-202B-2 | ecosystem: Environmental > Terrestrial > Plant litter >... | reverse complement strand
GCCCATGTCCACTCAAACCACACCACATTGTTAGTTTTATGCATGCCCAACTGCAGCTTATTGACTACCCACCGACATCAGATTTTACAGCCGAAGTCCAGACGTTACGTCGGGGTAAGGTTGACCAGCTGCATACTTCTTAATAATGGTTTACGACGCACTTTCCAATGATTGATGCCCGCCTTAATTCCCACTTCTGTATTGCTGGCAAATCTAAAGTCGTCTTTTAAATAATAAAAATCACATGAGACCACGTCTCTCTCCCTTCAAGCGAAAGAATTCAAAGGGCCAAATTATTTTTCTGACTACTAGCCTAGCTTACTACATCGGTTTCTCGGGCACGGCTGCAGACACGCAGGTACATCTGACGAGTCGCCGGCCCCTTTGCCATCAACGCGCGTGATCGATTGATAGATGCTCAATGATCAATACTGCATTTGGGTCAGTCATGAACGGATGAATACTGGAAAGCTCTACTTACTCTTCCCAACTTCGACCTTTCACAGCCGCCAGTTCCTCCTCCGTCATTCTATGGCCCGTCGTGAAGTATCCTTACCATAAGTTTAGTCTTGTTATCTTGCTCTCGAAAATGGGTGGTGGGGAGAACACATACCAGCGGTTATCTTTGCATCAATTTCAACTCTAGAATCTGCCGGAATCCACGATTCGGGAAGTTCGACCCGCTCCAAGATAGGAATACTGTTATTGGTTAGCAACGGATTGCTGCTCGTTCAATCTGTCTCAACCATACCCTTGGCCAACAATCGCATCGTGCTTCATGCTGTGAAGGTGTTAGATAGTTATAATTCTATAGTAATAACATCACTTACTTGCTCATACTCAGCATCCGGTCAATTTTCTTGATGCCAAGCCAGTGAAGAATATCCGGCATCAAAGCTTGGAAGCGCATGTCCTTCACTCCAGCGATATTCTCCGTTCTCTTGAAGTAGTCCGAAGCACGATCCAAGCCACGCTTCCGAGCGTTATACACAAGATACTGCAGTACAAATTAGAAACGACCTTTCGTAGGACAAAACGATCGGGCTTTTGTGGAAACACGGTCGTGGGGGTGCCGGATCTGTGGGGTGAGATAACAATGAAGCTGCGCGAGTGGGATTATTCGTGTAATAGTACTTTACCTTTGTCACCTCTCCGAGAGCTCGTCCTTCCTTTCTAAAGTAGATGACTACACCTGAGCCGCCGCTATATCGCAATTATTAGCAATTTTTTACGTATAAGAAGGAACATATTACCGCTGTGCTTCCTTAACTGCTTCTTCGATGCCATAGATGAGATATGGCCGGCATGTACAGATATCAGAACCAAAAACGTCACTTCCGTTACACTGCATTCATATCAGTTGGAGCTATGCAACTTAATGGTGGATGTATATTTTACCTCATCGTGCACTCTCAACGCCAATTTGACTTTCTCGTCGGACATCTTTGCTGGATCACCGAAGCAGTAGACGGTCAGACCCCCTAAAAAGTGTGAGGACACATCATAGCTTTACACAGCATGAAGTGAAACTTACCTATTGGGGGCAAGAAGAGCTTGATATCACCTCGGGTAATCAGTTCTGGATATGAACCTCCGGTGTGTTCAAAAAGTGATCTTCTTAACGTGCCCTCATCTGTATGAAGTTAAAACAAAATATGACGGAAGCGGTGAACTACCAACCTATTCCAAACCTTTTTGCGACACCTGGCAAATACCATACCCACGCTTGAGGTTAGATAATGACATCTGATATTCCATAGAAGTGAACTTACTGGCTCAACCGCGAATTTGGTGACTGCTAACTCGCCTAAATGGGACCAAATCAGCGCTTTGTCCAGTGTGAGATCAAACCATGATTCCATTTCCCCAACAGTTTCTACTAATGGACGTGGAAATGTTACCAGTTTCATTCAAGCATATCTTGCCATCAGGCACCCTGAGAAGCCATTAGACTGGGGGCCTTAGATTAGGTGACAGACTTACAAACGTCCCTCCCTAACACTCTGTTCCAATTCAGGAAGCTTAAAACACATCAGCACATATAGCAGAACTGATACTGATACTACATACTTTCATCTGAGCTCTGGTGATAGCTGTTCCCCATATCAGCAATATTTCTTGATCGCAATGCACAGTCGTTGTTCTACATACCAATCGTCGGTCGGATGTCGACTAGAAAAGTGTTAGAATACACTCTAGAGTGAATGGCCGAGAGGACTTGCCATTCTCATTTTTGATGATATCCTGGAAGAGCCATGGAGCAAGATGGCCCAATGGATCCATGCTTACAATCTTTTCGGCGTCAGACCACTGGGGAAATGGCCCAATATTCACCGCTGGTTCCGTATCTGTATAGTCTGGTCTAATCCAGAATTTGCTGTCAGCACTGACTCTCATCTGCTGGGGGTTACAAGCCCAGCACTTGTCTAAAACGGTTCGACGCATTCAAGCAATAGCTAACCCCAAATCTGGTCCTGTTGTAGGTATGATGAACGGGACGTATCGATTCCAGTAGTATAGAAATTTCTCTTTCCAGTGCCGTTGGCTTTTACAGGGTTTGCTAGTCTTGTACAGATATTTGAGACAATATGACAGCTTTGAAATCAAGTATTTATACTTGAATAATTGGAAACTGAGACACATACCGATGGTCTTTGCTAATTTCGCTACTGGCAACTGCCAAAGCATAGTAGATGGAGTAACTACCGCCATGGGCTTCTCTGGATTAACATTTTGTTCCTGGATATACCTTGGGGAGAGCTCTCACCTCCAATCGCTACGCCAATCATTAGCCAGAGAGTACCTTAAAGCAATGGTTACAGAAGGACATACCGTTTCTTCTCCGTACAGATTGCTGATTTCTAGATACAGCGACAGGCCCCCTTTTCTGGAAGTCTTTATTTCCCCAATCCATTGGAAGAGGATCTATACCTGCTTGTCCGGGATACGTGCTGCACATACTGTCAATTCCTACTGCATTTCAAATAGACACCAAATAATTACGTAAGGATGATTCTTGATGACGCTCCACTGCTAGGAGTACGGGCTTGAGCAACTTGAGCAAGCTGAGCAGCAGGAAGCGAAGGAGATTCAGGAATTTTGGTCTCATCAAGCTGAGGCGGCCCATCAAGATTTGTAAATATTTCCATTTGCTTTGCAGGAGCGCTCTCTGAAGCAGAACCAGAACTGGAACCCTCAGTGGCAGCCACATCTCGAACTTCTTTCATGCCAGCAAGGACATTTACACGACCTGAGATTGCATCAACATTTGAAGCCAACTGAGTCTGGTTCATCTGCAACTTCTGTAAAGTTGCCAGTATCTCCTTCATAAGTGCTGTTTGATCGCCGGAGGGCGCCATGATTGCGGTGATCGATGTGTGAGAGAGAGGAAGAGGTGGGAGATCAAGATTAAATACAAAGTATGACAGGTAAGGTTTAGGAATTTATGAAGCGTGGTCTTTGTAAGACTCGAGCGGAATGTGTAATCAGTCTGGTACTTTGTGACTAGTTTGAAGATAGAGAGGAATTGCAAGAGAATCAAAAGATGTGTATTGTTTCAAGAGAACACAAGGCAGCCTGCGAAAGTCTCTTTATTTTAGAAGAGGAAGATAAGTTCAGAAGACAATGCCAATGACAAATGTCTCTTTATATATGATGATGAGGACGTGAATGGGGTTTGACCCAATCTGGACGTACAACGTAGGAGTCCGCCGCATGCCAAGCCACTAGCCACTCTGGGGCTTATCGCGATAACGACTACATACAGTACAGGTACAGTAACGACGAAAGCGCCCCGCCCCTTATTATGCCAAGGGCTACTATTTGAATCTTTGATATCAACCAGCGCGCTTCACCACCAAGAAGTTTGAACTCATCAACCAAAAGCATACATCATGGTACGTGCTGCGCAACACATTTAATAGGTCTATGATTGTCTAATATGCTCTATAGGGTAAACGCAAGGCAGCCAAGAAACAACAAGGTCCCAAAAAGGTACCGCAGCATTCCCCCCTCCAATTTGGAATCTTCTAACAGAGACGCAGAGAGAAGGACTATCGACCATCTTCCCCTGTCTGTTCTGCAACCATGAAAAATCGGTTGCGGTCAAGCTAGACAAAAAGCAAGGTGTCGGTGTTCTCTCTTGCAAAGTATGCAACCAAAACTTCCAAAGTTCCATTAACTGTTTGTGTCCCCAACCCCTTCTGGAGTTCAAGCGTATAAGGGCTAATAGGCGACCCTAAGATCTTTCGGCTGCGGTGGATGTATACTCGGACTGGGTCGATGCTTGCGATCAGGTAGCGAAGGATCATGGAGCGGAGAAGGGAGGTGACTATGCGCCCTCAAGAGTACCAGCTTCGGGAGGCAGGCAGGGTGCTAGCAGAGCAAGGGACGAAGAAGACGACGATAACGATATCATTGACGATGAAGACGAAGATGGAGCAGGTGGTTATGGTGGGGATGGAATTGTAGCAGATGATGAATATTAGGCCGAAAAGTTTATTAGCGGAGTATGGGATCAGGTCTGGGGCGTTACGGAGTTGCTTTAGCGGGATCTGAGTGTACAGAAGTACAGGACGGTGTAAGGAAGCAGACTGCTAGAATGGGCTTAAGATAGTCAACTTGCCACTGTTTCAAGGATCCGGTCCAGATCTATGCGTCTCGTACCAACAAATATGACCGCTCTGCATTTAGCTGGCATATATCTCTGTGTCCTTTGGCATGCATGCCAATTTTGAAAGAGAACACGTATTTTACATCTAGTCAATTCCTATTTAGCTACAAATTTGCTTCAACTGCAATTATTGCACCTTGTCGGTGCGATTATGGACACTTTCAATTATTATATAACTCTACATAGTGTAGAATCTATCGCCAAAGTCACCCAAACCTGGAACAATGTAGTTCTTCTCGTCGAGGCCCTATTAAAATTAGATTTACCACCAGGGAAGATAGATAGCAAACAAAAGCACTGACCTGGTCTATAAATGCCGTGACAACCCTCAACTTCGGAAACTTCTTAGCAAACCCATCAATACCTTCCGGGCTAGCAATGAGATTCAGAAATAGGATTCGATCTTCTGGCACGCCTCGAGAAAGCAGGACATCCACAGCCATGGTAGCGGAACCGCCTACCAAAATTAGTAATGACCAAATTTGTCAAACCAAAAGAGCTCACCCGTGGCAAACATAGGATCCAACAACAACACCCATCGATCCGCAATATCTTCGGGCAGTTTATCATAAAACAGCTTCGGCAACGAAGTTTCCTCATCCCTCTGGATCAAAATCTTTCCAATCCTTACACTCCGACAACAGTCTCTCAAGCCCTGTTCCATAGCCTCACCGGCCCTCATAATCGATACTCCACATATCTTTCCCTGGAACTGGACACCCGCATATTGTCTCCCAACTGGGGTCGTGATCGCGTGCTCTACCACCGGCAGATGATTCAGACCTTCCTCGACGAGCAATCGGATAATACGGTTGGAGTAGAAGATGAAGTCGGCTCTCTGAGTGTTTTTGTCTCGTATCATACTGTAGGATCAGTGCAGTTAGTCAGTTATTCCGGGATAATGCTGTGGACACCAGTGGCTTCCCGAGACGCACGTCAAAAGAGCTATTAGCTGTGGGGTTTGTGACAAAGTATGCTAGGGCAAAAGTCAGCATTGCTCCAAACAATTCCATCGTATTGATTACTTACCACGTTCTCGTAAGATACTGCAGTTGAGACAGTGGCCGTGGGCTTCAGTTGTTCTGGTCGGTAATCTGGGCCGACACTCTTGGAGGGAGTTGCTGGAGGCATTGTAGTAGCTTTTGGCTGGAGTTTCTGAGTTGGATACTATGTTACTGTTTAGATAACGATGGAATGTAGCCAATTGATGTTGCAAAGGTATAAATCACTCTCGGTGTACACTGAGAGCTCTACAACACAGTGGAGGAAGTAGAGCTCAGCTGGCTAGCCTCTAGCTTAGATAAAGGGCCCCGCCGCCGTCCGCTGATGCTGGTGGGGCGGGGATCTTTGAAATTCACGATAGTCGATAAGGCAGGTGGAAGTGTGGCTGGAGTTCAATGAAGTCGTGCTATATATTTATATATATATAATTTATTGAATCTTCTTACCCAATTTGCCATTACTATGTGAGACTCTGATATATATGTTGTACATTTTGCATATGCAGTTCACAAATGGCATCCCATTCTCGTTGTTGGCCCTATTATTGTTTTTTATTACCCCTGGCAACAGAGTGTACAGAGCCATTCTGCACAAGGCTGAAGCAAGCGATGAAAGAGTAAACCCTCCTTTGAGCTCAGTCACGGCGTCACTTATTAATATTCGATTCTTTCATATTCAAGAAACTTGCCTTCCTGTATTTATTATTATCGTTCCTGAACCTTTCTTTATGCAATTAGCATCATATCGTATCACATCTCTCTTTCACTCCTCGGGCAAACCATCCTTTTTATCCTTGTTTATGCTGCTGAGAAAACTCACCCTAATGCCAGAGGTTTGTTTATCAAAAGTCACGAATTCCTGCACTTATCACGGACATCACACACCCAAAGTCTCCACGTAACGGTGAAAAGCGCCAGTACACAATAGTCATAAGATGACTGGTCTGCCGCTCAATTTTCTTCTTTGAAAGCGCAGAATATCGCATAGCGTCTCTCTCGAGTTCCTTTCCCTGCTTCCGCAATCAAGTCTTTACGGACGCATTTACAATGGCTGGCCAGGAAGAAGTGATGGTCTCTCTTCCGAGAAAGAGGATTGCAACATATGGGAAGGCTGTTCGAAGACGAATTCCGGAACAGAGTTTTACGCGCTTCCGCCAGTCGCAATCACCAGAGAAGAAGAGTGTACCGACTCCATCAAGGTCACCCAGTGTTATGCCTTTGGAAGCTATGCGGCTAAAGAGCCCTAAAAAGAGACCATCACCTTCAGCCGTCCCAGTTCGAAAGGCCAATGTATTTGACGTTCCATCTAGCGATGACGAATCTGCTACACCAATAGCTCCTAAACCCCGCAAGCCAGCGCCGAAAGCAATGGTCAAAAACAAGGTCCAGAAGGCTACGGGCAGCAAAGTCGCTCTACCAGTAGAGGAAGTAGGGAGGAGGAAACGAATCAGGCTATCTCCGGCGGTCATGGAGGTGGAAAAAACAATATTACCACCTAGCAAAGTAATGCCCAATTCAATCGAGCTGGGGGAAACAAAAGTCATGGCATCCAGGCCAAAGGCATCATCCGTAATACATAGAAAGCCAGAACAGCTACGAATTCCTCTGAAGCTTTCAATATCCTCAAAAGACGGCATCTCAAACACACCTACACTGCTAGAAAATGGTACAGATGTAATGGACATAGACACTCCCAACACACACATCTCTCCTCGTGGCCAGCAAATTTGGAAGGAAGTAATGAACACTGTTAGTAGTGATGGGCCCGGCGGCCCAGCTTCAATAACAACTGTAAGCACCAATCCACAGCAAAAGTGTCATGATTTTAGTCCTGAGTCTGCACAAAAACTAACACGAAAAATAACCAGTCCAAGGGTTCCAGTAAGCTGCTTTATCAGGCAGCCGGTGTCTCCAAACACTCGCAAAGAAGTCCTCGGAAACTTCCTCGTCGAAGACTCATCGATTCACTAGTCGAGCAGGCGACTTATGACGAAGACATGGAAGAAGACCAATCCGATCTGGAAAATCCAGAGACTATGGCAATGCAACTCGGAGATCCTCACAATGAGATTGATGTGTCAAGAAGCCAGAGTCTAGTTCCAGAAGTGGCCATTCAAACTGCATTATCCAGTCAAGCATCTCAGACACAAAATGCTGGACCCAAATTCACATATACTAAGCAGCGCTCTATGTTAGCCGAGGAAGACCTAATGGCACAACTGGCACTTGACATGCCAACGCAGCCAGTTCCAGCCCCAAATGGCAAACGGGGACGCCGAGGGTCCATTCCAAAACTTGTACCTCTCCAGAGCTTTCAAGAAGATGAAGAAGACAATGAGGGTAATTCTCAAACAATCAGAAGCGTTCACGAACTAAGACAAGCTGGAGCAAATAACCGGTTCATGGATGAAATCGAAGATTTGCTCGATCGCGTTGGCAAGCCTTCCCCGAAACCTTCCTCGCTAAGACGGTCAGCTCTTCTAGAACTCGCTGGAAAGTTCAAAGATAAGAACTTCGTACGACAATTTCGTGCAAACGGTGTTGAGCAGCGCTTGTTTGTTCATCTTGGCCAGGAAACGGACTTGATCACTGGCTTCATCATGATTTCGATTTTGATGGTCCTGCTGGTTGATACCAGCATGCCGCATATTATAACCCAGCTTCGTCGGCAAGGCATTACAAGACTACTGATACGGCTGATTGGATCACCCGTCAGCATTGTTGCCCTGAGCAAAGAGCGGAAATCTAATATGTCGAAAATAGCACAGTCTCTGATTGATAAACACCAAAACTTCCTTCTTCAAATGCAAATTTGGGAAGATCTCCAGCCTCAGACGACATCACCACGAACTACAGCGTTGAAGTGCCTTGAGGTCATGGTTCGGCAGACCAGAGAAGCTGGCAACTCTAGTGATATCATCTCAAAAGAACTGACCACCGACCTCTTCGAAATTTTGAAGACTGTTTCAGATGAAGATGCTTGGGACTTGCCACAAGGAGAGCAGGCCATTGATTCCTACCTAGCGTTGTCGACCCTTGAATCCCACTCCATTGCCGCAAGAACCGTGAATGATGAAGCTATTTGGATTAGTGACTATCTTCCAATTATTGCAGACAACTTAGAGGTTGCACTAAGCAGACCGGTCCACAGTTTTGGAAACATGCAGACTTTGATCTTGAGGCTGACCTTGAACGTTACGAACAATAACTCCAAGGCTTCGGAAGTATTCGCGAGAAGTTCACTGATGGCAGTGATGGGGGGAGTCATCATTGCTAAGTTCCGAACTATTCTACTTTTTTCAGCCCAGGACGACTTTTCACTTGTTGTCGATCATCTGGTACTTGTTTTGGGTCTCTTGATCAACTTTGCAGATGGAAGTCTACCTGCTCGAGAAAGCATCGAGAGTTTACAGGGTATGGCCATTGATCCTCTGGAAGGCATGGTGCAGCTTTTCGTGGATAATGTAGCTAGCATGTCTGAGGTGAGCTTTGTTCAAATCCCCCGAGAGTGCTCCAACTAAATACTTTAGGCCGAATCACTGGAAGAGAGCCAAAAGAACGTGGCCTTTGGCTACCTTGCGGTTCTCCTGGGTTACCTTTCGCTGTCGCCAGCACTTGCGAAACGTATTGCTGCCCAGCAGCCACGAGGGATGTTGCGGCCAGTTGTAGCATCGATTGAGGAGTTTATCGGACATCACAAGGCAGCTGATAGTCAATTCCAGGTCGACGACGATGGCTACAGTGCCAACACTGGTCTGACGGAACGTTTAGAAGGATTGGTTGTACGATTACGCGCGACGAAAGGCGCTGGATTGTGAAGATGAATTGGCAAGCTGGCAAGCGATATCAAACGCTGCTTTGGAAAATAAATTATGGAAAGCTAGGGCGTTGGGGGAAACATTTGCTGCGAACTCATATATACCCATACCGAGATGCATTTACGAAGGGTACTGAAGGAGTGATTATGGGAATAGAGAATTGTAGACCGTACACCAGACAATAGTTTCTAGGCTGCTGCTAGTCTCCCTTGATTTCGCTAATGGATGGTATCCCAAAAGTATCTAACCGTCTAACCATCTTATTAACCTTGATACTGTTGGAATTTGAACTCTGAATTCGTGACGTTGAATAGAGCTTATGTAGGGGTTTATGTTGTGTCCGAGCGAGTGTGCTGCTGTGCCCCCCCTATTTGCAGTACAAGGACCCAATCAATGGTCTAGACTGGGCTGTGGCAATCCAGAACAAAAACAATGTCACCGAGTAGATAGTAGATAGTAGAAAGAACAACACTCTCCTTCTCCTTCTCCTTCTCCTTCCCATTCTCCCCTTCCTTTGGCAATTAATTAAACTAATTCTCTTGATTGATATTGCATTACTAGCATCCCATCCTCTTTACCAAATCATAACCAAAACGGAAACATCTCATCCCATTCTTACACCTTACACCTTTTATATTTGCATTTGCATTTGCATTCTCCTTTCTCCATCACTTCTCATATCTTCTTTCCAAGGGGTGATCATCACATATTAGGTTCAATAGCCTAGGTGCCGGTTGGTCAGCCTCGCCGCCAATCCATTCTCATTCCACTCTCATAGCGTAGCGGCCCAATCCCCAACCAAAACGACCGAACCACAGAGAAAGAACCCAAAAGCAACATCACAGAA
>Ga0247739_10000968_pt1 | contig 10345 bp, 6 predicted proteins | sample UWRJL058202B2_FD_180943 | JGI IMG/M metagenome (GOLD analysis project Ga0247739, IMG submission 180943) | Plant litter microbial communities from Arlington Agricultural Research Station in Wisconsin, United States - UWRJ-L058-202B-2 | ecosystem: Environmental > Terrestrial > Plant litter >... | reverse complement strand
CCGCCGAGATCGACAGCGCCGACGCCCCCGTCCAGAGCGGCTCGGCCTCCTGGACCTATACGGTCGGTTCGGACGCCGCCTCGACAGCGCTGGTGGTGACCAATCAGGACGGCGACGTCGTCTGGTCCGGGACGGGCGACACCACCGTCGGCCAGCACGCCTTCTCCCTCGATCAGGCCGACCTCACGGGGGTCGATGACGGCGACGTCCTGACCCTGACCTCGGTGTCCAGCGACGCCGACGGCGTGGGCACGGTCAACGGCGTGACCGCCTTTGCGAAGATCGACGCGGTGACCTTCGACAGCGGCACCACGGCCTATCAGGCCGGCGACGCGGTCATCTCGGCCGACGACATCCTCAAACTCTACGCCTCGGCCTGAGGAGCGCCCCGATGACCCTGTCCAGCGCCCTCGCCTCCGCCGTCTCCAGCCTGACCGCCCAGGGCGTCGCCCTGTCGTCGATCTCGGAGAACATCTCCAACTCCTCGACCACGGCCTACAAGGTCAAGGACACCTCGTTCCAGTCGCTGGTCTCCTCCAGCATGGCGTCCAGCGTCGCCGCCGGCGGGGTCTCCACCTCCATCAGCCGCGCCATGCTGGTTCAGGGGGTGATCTCCACCTCGACGGTCGACACCAATCTGGCCATCAACGGCTCGGGCTATTTCGCCGTGACCAGCAGCCCGACGGGCGGGGTCGCGGACCTGGCCTATAGCCGCAACGGCAGCTTCACGACCGACGCGTCCGGCTATCTGGTCAACTCCGAGGGCTACTACCTCCAGGGTTATGCGACCGACGCCGACGGCGTGGTGACGGCGACCGGCGCCTCCAGCCTGCAGACCATCAACGTCTCCAGCCTGACCTCGCCCGCGACGGCCAGCACCAGCCTGACGGTCGCCGCCAACCTGCCGGCCGACGCCGCCGTCGGCGACGCCTTCACCACCACCTCCTCGGTCATCGACAGCCTGGGCGCGACCCATATCTTCGACCAGACCTGGACCAAGACCGACGCCAACACCTGGTCGCTGGCGGTCAGCAATCCCTATTCGGCGGGCAGCGGCGAAGAGACCGGGACGGCAGCGACCAACACCGTCAGCATCACCTTCGACAGCAACGGCCTGCCGTCGGTTATCAATCCGGATCCGTCGTCGGTGACCTTCAGCTTCAACGACGGCGCCTCGGACGCCACGGTGGCCCTGAACCTCGGCGCCGTCGGCTCGTCCAGCGGCCTGACGCAATACGATTCCGGCGCCACCGACCCGACCATCGCGGTCACCAAGATCACCAGCGACGGCATGGCGGCGGGTACGCTGAGCGGCGTCTCTATCGGCTCGGACGGCGCGGTCAGCGCGACCTTCTCCAACGGCCTGACCAGGACGATCTACAAGATCCCGGTCGCCACCTTCGCCAACGCCTCGGGCCTGAGCCAGGTGTCGGGCACTACCTTCAAGGCCAGCGCGTCGAGCGGTCAGGCCCAGATCAATCTGTCGGGCATCGGCGCGGCCGGCGACGTGGTCTCCAGCGCTCTCGAAGGCTCGACCACCGACACGGCGACCGAGTTCAACAAGATGATCGTGGCCCAGCAGGCCTACTCCGCCGCGTCCCAGGTGGTGTCCAGCGTCAAGGACATGTTCGACACCCTGATCTCGGTCGTGCGCTGATGCCGGATAGCGGCGCCAACCTTCAGAAGCTGCTGTCCAGGGCCCGGCGCTCGCGGGGCGCCGGCTTCAGCCTGCCGATCATCGAGGGCTATGAAGAGGCCGCCGCCATGGCGCGCGACATCGCCGCGAAGCTGGCGACCCTGCCCTGGGATGACCGGGCGGTGCTCATCTCGGACGTCCAGCTGCTGGAGGCCGCGCTCAAGACCCGCGCCGAGGTGCTGCGCGCCGGAATGGCGACCCATGCCGCCGAGATCGTCCGCCTGAACCGCGGCGCCGGGGCGCGCCATGCCTATGGCGCGGGCGCGCGTCTGGCCCGGACGCCGCCGAGAGGCGACGCATGAGCCGGGGGCGGCGATGAGTCTGGGCGGCGTCCTCGCCAACGCCTCGGCGGCCCTGTCGACGGCCCAGTATCAGGTCGCCCTGAGCACGACCAACGTCGCGAACGCCAGCACGACGGGCTACACCTCGAAGACCTATGGGGCGACGTCCCAGACCTCGACCCTCGCCCTGAACACGAGCACGGTCACCCGGGCAACGAACAGCTATCTCCTGAAGTCGGTGATCACCAGCGCGGCACAGGCCGGGTACGACACCGCCGTCGATGATGCGCTCAGCCGCTACGACACCCTGCTCGGCGGGACAGACGACGGCTCGGATATCGCCGGCCTGACCTCGGCCCTGTCCACGGCCCTGACCAGCCTGGCGTCCGGCTCCTCCACGACCAGCGCCGCCGATGTGGTCTCGGCCGCCAGTGAACTGGCCGACGGCCTGCGCGACCTGTCCTCGGGCATCCAGTCGCTGCGCAAGGACGCCGACAGCGCCATCGCCACGACGGTGGGTCAGATCAACGCCCTCCTGACCACCATCAGCGGCCTGAACGCACAGATCGTGTCAGGTCAGGGGGATGCCGCCAGCCTCGCCGACGCCCGCGACACGGCCATGACCTCGCTGGCGAGCCTGATCGGGGTGACCAGCTATGAGGACGCTTCCGGGCGGCTGAACGTCTACACCACCAGCGGCCAGCAACTGGTCGGGGACACCGCTGGTGTCCTCGGTTTCTCGACCAGCTCGGTTTCGGCCTCGACGACCTACCCGGACAGCCTGTCGGGCGTGACCATCAACGGCCGCGACGTGACGAGCAGCCTGACAACCGGCGAACTGGGCGGCCTGCTGGCCCTGCGCGACACCATCCTGCCCGCCGAACAGTCGGCGCTGGATACGCTGGCGTCCGGGGTGATCGACGCCGTCAACACCGCAGCCGCGAGCTCGACCAGCTATCCGCCGTCAAGCCTGACCTCCAGCCTGTTGGTGGCCTCTGGCGACGCCCTGTCGCTGACCGGCAGCCTGACGATCGTCCAGATGACGACCTCGGGAACCGCGACCGGATCGACGACGCTCGATCTGTCCGGGATCACCACCGTCGCCGATCTGATGACCGCCCTCAACGGCGTGTCGGGCGTCACCGCCAGCCTGTCGGACGGGAAGTTGACGATCAGCAGCACCAGCGGCGGGATCGCGCTCGACAGCAGCGCGGCCCTGACCGCCTCGGGCCAGACGCTGAACGCGTATCTGGGTTTCAACGATGTCTTCACGGGGACGGACGCCTCGACCATCCGCGTCTCCGCCGGCCTGCTGTCGGACAGCAGCAAGCTGGCGTCCTCGATCCTCAACTCGTCGGCGGCCGTCAATGCGAGCGCGGTCGCCTCGGGTGGAACGGGCGGCGTCCAGGCCATGCTGACGGCCCTGGGCGCCGACCGCGCCCTGCCCACTTCCGGCAAGCTGTCGGCCCAGACCACCAGCCTGTTGTCCTACGCCTCCAACGTCCTCGCCTCGGCCGCTTCGACGGTGTCGAAGGCCGCGAGCGCCGCCTCGCTCTCTACCGCCCTGTCCGAGGGCTATCAGAACAGCCTCAGCAACGTCACGGGCGTGAACCTCGACGAACAGACCGCCCTCGTCAGCCTCTATCAGCAGCAGTACGAGATCACCGCCCAGCTGATGAGCGCCATCAAGGACATGTTCGACACCCTCGTCAGCATGGCAGCCTCATGATCGGCCGGGTCGCGACCTTCAGTCAGTCCCTCTACCTCCTGAACCAGAGTCTCGGGACGCAGGCGAAGCTGGCAGACGCACAGGCCCAGACCGCCAGCGGGCTCAAGTCGGCGACCTTCGGCGGGCTGGGCGTCTCGGCGGGAGCCCTGACACGCCAGCAGACAGCTTATGAGACGGTGACCGCCCAGTCCGCCGGCGCGACCGGCGCCCTGACGGTGTTGCAGCAGTCGTGGTCGGCGCTGGGGACGATCACCGACCTGACGGACACCATGGCCACGACCCTCGCCAGCGCCGTCAGCGCCAATGACGCGACTGACCTCGCGGCAACGGCCCAAGGCTGGCTGTCGGATCTGCAGAGCATCCTCAACAACCAGTTCTCGGACCAGTCCCTGTTCGCCGGGACCGCGACGGACGCCACCGCGGTGAACCTGACCGACTATGTCTCCGGCGCTGCGGCCAGCTACTATGCGGGCAGTTCGGACGAGCGGGTCTTCACGGCCTCGGACGGCCAGACGGTGGCCCTTTCCGCCAACGCCGGCGACCCGGCCATCGCCCGGCTGGTCGACGCCCTGAAGGGGCTGATCAACGGGATGTCGGACGCGGCGACAGCGTTGGACGGGGTCCAGACGGCGGCCTCGGGCGTCGCCGATCTGCAGGCGGGCTTGTCAGCCGGTGCGACGCGGCTGCAGGCCATCGCCGACCGGGCGGACGCCAAGGCCTCGGCCCTGTCCGATCTGATCAGCACCCTGAAGGACGCCGACCTCGCCGAGGTCTCGGTGCTGGCGACCCAGTACGAGACCCAGCTCCAGACCGCCTATTCGACGCTGAACATGCTGATGTCGGTCAAGCTATCCGACTATCTGCGCTAGGGCCTGAGCGCAGCCGAGGTCCAGCTGCCGCCGAGGGCCTGAATGAGCGCCACCGCGGTCGTCTGGCGATCGACACCGGCCTGCAGCAGGTTGCGGCGCGCGGTCAGGGCGCTGGTCTGGGCCGTGACCACGTCGGTATAGGCCACCAGACCCGCGCGATACTGGTTGAGCACCGCCGCCTCGGTCTGGTCCGCCGCCGTCGAGGCTTCCTGGATCAGGGCGTACTGGCGGGCGAGGACACCGGTCGCCGTCAGCTGGTTCTCCACGTCCTGGAAGGCCGCCAGCACCGTCTGACGATAAGTCGCGACCGTGCCGTCGTAGGTCGCGCGCGCCTGGGCGACGCGAGCTCCACGGGCTCCGGCGTCGAACACCGTCTCGGCCAGTCCCAGCCCCAGCGACCAGACATTGGTCGAGGCCGCGAACAGGTCGCCGAGGCTCGACGCCTGCGAGTTTGCCGATCCGGTCAGCGACAGGGTCGGGAAGAAGGCCGCCTGCTCGACCCCGATGGTCGCATTGGCCGCCGCCACCGCCCGCTCGGCCGAGGCGATGTCCGGGCGGCGCTGCAGGATTTCCGACGGCACGCCCAGCGGTACGTCGGGCACGACCGGGCTCCAGTCGCCGACGGCCGCGAGGGTGAACTGGCTGGGGTTCTCGCCGACCAGCACGGCGATGGCGTTCTCATAGGTCGCGCGGGTCCGCTCCAGCCCGACGAGCGTGGACCGGGCCGTGGCCAGCTGGCTCTGGGCCTGAAGCACGTCGACGCGCGGCGCGATCTTCGCATCGTACCGGTTCTGGGTGATTGTCAGCGCCCGCTCATAGGCGGCGATGGTCTGGTTCAGGATGGCCGTCTCGGCGTCGGCCTCGCGCAGGTTCAGATAGTTGGCGGCCAGCTCGCCCTGGATCGAAAGATGGGCGCTGGCCAGATCGGCGGCGCTGCCTTCCGTCTGGGCGTTGGAACTCTCGACCGAGCGGCGGATACGGCCCCACAGGTCCGGTTCCCAGCTGGCGCCGATGCCGACCTGATAGCTTTCGCTGTCGCCGGTCGAGCCGTCGCCTCCCGACTTCGCGCCCGAGCCGTTCAGGTCGACCGTCGGGAACAGGCTGGAGCGCGTCTCACGCGTCGCAGCGCGCGCGCCGCGATACGAGGCCTCGGCGGCGGCGATGGTCTGGTTGGCGGTCTCGGCGCGGGCGGCCAGATCGTTCAGGACCGGATCGCCGAACAGGGTCCACCAGTCGCCGCGATCCAGACGGTCTCCCGGCGTCGCCACGCTCCAGCCTGTGGGCGCCTTGAAGGTCAGGGGCGCAGCGGCGGTGGTCGGGACCACATAGTTCGGGCCGACCGCGCAGGCGGAGGTCAGGAGGGCGACGCCGAACAGGGCCGCCGCAGTTTTGGAGGAAATGCGGGTCATGCGGTCGTGGTCTCCGTTTCGATGTGACGCCTCAAGGCGCTCTCGTCGCGACGCTTCCTGCCCCTCAGCTTGTCGAGATAGACGTAGACGACAGGGGTGGTGAGCAGGGTCAGAAGCTGGCTGGCGATCAGCCCGCCGATGATGGTGATGCCCAGCGGGCGGCGCAGTTCCGCCCCCTCGCCGAAGCCGATAGCGAGGGGCAGGACGCCGAGCCCGGCGGCCAGTGTGGTCATCAGGATCGGACGGAAGCGCAGCAGCGAGGCCTCGCGCACCGCCTCCACCGCCGACAGCCCACGCGATCTCTGGGCATCCAGCGCGAAGTCGATGATCAGGATCGCATTCTTCTTCACGATGCCGAGCAGGAGGAAGACCCCGATCAGGGCGATGACCGAGAACTCCATGTTGAACAGCATCAGGGCCAGCACCGCCCCGACACCCGCCGCCGGCAGGGTCGACAGCACCGTCAGCGGATGGATGTAGCTCTCGTACAGAATGCCCAGCACCAGATAGATGGCGACCAGCGCCGCGCCGATCAGCAGGGGCATCTGCTTGGCCAGATCATTGGCGCTGGCGGCGGTGCCGGCGAATGAGCCGCGCACATTGATGGGCATGCCGATCGAGGCTTCGGCCTCGGCGATGGCGGCCTTGGCGTCGTCCAGATTGGCGCCGTCCGCCAGGTTGAAGGAGACGGTGGTGGCCAGCTCCCCGTTCTGGTGATTGACCGACGTCGCCGTCGGTTGCTGGCTGACGCTGGAGATGGCCGAGAGCGGCGTCATCGGCGTGGTGGTGGTCGCCAGCGCCGCGCCGGTCGAGGGGTCGCGCAGGGCCGGGTTGGTCACGGCCTTGGCCGTCGTTCCCCCCGCCGTGCCGCTGGTCGGGACCTGGACATCGTTCAAGGCCTCGGGACCCTGGGCGAAGGCGGACTGCCACTCCATGATGACGGAGTACTGGTTGATGTCTTCGTAGATGGTCGCGACCTGCCGCTGGCCGAAGGCGTTGTAGAGGCTGTTGTCGATGGCGCGGGGCGTGATCCCCATGCGCGCCGCCGTGTCCTTGTCGATGTTGACGAAGGTCTCGACGCCGTTCTCCGACTGATCGCTGTCGACGTCGGTCAGCTCGGGCCGGGCCTTCATCGCCTCGGCCAGCTTCGACGCCCAGATCTTCAGATCGGCGCTGGAGTCCGAGATCAGGGTGTATTGATAGGTCGAGTTCGACGACCGCCCGCCCATGCGCACATCCTGCACCGGGTTCAGGAAGACGCTGATGCCCGCGACCTTCTGAAGCTGGGGCCGCAGCCGCGCGATGACCGCCGCGCCGTTCTCACCCCGCTCCTTGAGCGGCTTCAGGTTGACGAACATGAAGGCGCCGCCGGCCCGGGCGCCGCCGGTGAAACCGACGACGGTGTCGACGGCCTTGTCCTTGTGGATGATGTCCACGACCGTCTTCAGCTTGGCCGACATGGCCTGGAAGGACACGCTCTCGTCCGCCCGCACTCCGGCCATCAGCTGGCCGGAATCCTGCTGCGGGAAGAAGCCCTTGGGCACGACGACATAGAGGTAGCCGGTCAGGGCGATGATCGCGACCAGCGACACGATCACCAGCGGCTTGCACGCCAGCGCCCAGTCCAGGCACCAGGAATAGATGTTCTGGACGAAGGTGAAGGCCTTCTCGAACTGGCGCGCCAGCCAGTTCTCGCGATGGCCCTCGGGTTGTCGCTTCAGCATGAAGGCGCACATCATCGGCGTCAGGGTCAGCGAAATGACCAGCGAAATCATCACCGCCGCCGACAGGGTCACGGCGAACTCGCGGAACAGCCGCCCGACCTGCCCGCCCATGAACAGCAGGGGGATGAAGACGGCGACCAGCGAGATGCTGATCGACAGGACGGTGAAGCCGACCTCGCGCGCGCCCAGCAGCGCCGCCTTGACCCGCTCCATCCCCGCCTCGATGTGCCTCTGGGTGTTCTCCAGCACCACGATGGCGTCATCGACCACGAAGCCGGTCGCGACCGTGATGGCCATCAGGCTGAGATTGTTCAGCGAGAAGCCCAGCAGATACATGACCCCGAACGTCCCCAACAGGGAGACGATGGTCGCCACCGCCGGGATGATCGTCGCCGAGGTCGAGCGCAGGAAGGCCGAGACCACCAGCACCACCAGGATCAGCGACACGATCAGGGTCAGCTCGATCTCGTGCAGGGACGAGCGGATGGAGTTGGTGCTGTCCGACGCCACCTGGATCTTGATGTCGCTGGGCAGCTGGGCCTGAAGCTCCGGCACCACGGCGCGGACCCCGTCGACGGTCTTGATGACATTGGCGCCCGGTTCGCGGGTGATCAGGACGATGATCGCCGGCTTGCCGTTGAACAGGCCCAGAGTACGGGTGTCGGCGACACTGTCGGCGACCGTGGCCACGTCCGACAGCCGGACGGCCGCGTTGTCGCGCCAGGCGATGACCAGTTTGGCATAGTCGGTGGCGTTTCGGCCCGCCGAGGTGGTGTAGATCTGGAACCGGCGGCCGTCGCCTTCGACCGCGCCCTTGGGCCGGTCGGCGTTGGCGGATTCGATCGCGGCGCGCACGTCCTCCAGGCTGATGCCGTAATTGTTCAGCTGGAACGGATTGATCTGGACCCGCACGGCCGGAAGCGAGCCGCCGCCGATCTCGACCTCGCCGACGCCGTCGACCTGGGCCACGCGCTGGGAGACGGTGTTGGACACCGCGTCATAGATCTGGCCCGGAGTCTTGGTGTCCGAGGTCAGGGCCAGAATGATCACCGGAGCGCTGGACGGATTGACTTTGTTGTAGGTCGGGTTGCTGCGCAGCGAGGCCGGCAGGTCGGAGCGCGCCGCATTGATCGCCGCCTGCACCTCGCGCGCCGCGCCGTCGATGTTGCGGTTCAGGTTGAACTGCAGATTGATCCGCGTGGAGCCCGAGGAGCTGGACGACGTCATCTCATTGACGTCGGAGATGACGCCGAGACGGCGCTCCAGCGGCGTGGCGACGCTGGAGGCCATGGTCTCCGGGCTCGCGCCCGACAGGCTGGCCCGCACCGAAATGGCCGGATAGTCGACCTGCGGCAAGGGGGAGACCGGCAGGACGAAGAAGGCGCCGATCCCCGCCAGCGCCAGACCGACGCTGAGCAGGATGGTGGCGATCGGCCGCCGGATGAAGGGCTGGGACAGGTTCACCGGGCAGGCTCCGGATCACCTTCGAGGTCGGCCGGCAGGGGGCCGTCGTCCTCGGAGGAACCCGAGGCGCCGGTTTCCTTCTTCTTCGGCCCCAGCTTGTCGAAGGCCAGATAGATGATCGGCGTCGTGAACATGGTCAGCAGCTGGCTGACCAGCAGGCCGCCGAAGATGGCGATGCCCAGCGGACGGCGCAGTTCGGCGCCCTCCCCCATGCCAAGCATCAGGGGGACGGCCGACAGCAGCGCGGCCATGGTCGTCATCAGGATCGGCCGGAACCGCAGCACCGCCGCCTGGAAGATGGCCTCGCGGGCCGTCTTGCCCTGGTTGCGCTCCGCATCGATCGCGAAGTCGATCATCATGATGGCGTTCTTCTTCACGATCCCGATCAACAGGATCAGCCCGATGATGCCGATGACGCCCAGATCGTTGCCGGTGATCAGCAGGGCGAACAGAGCGCCGACGCCCGCCGACGGCAGGGTCGAGAGGATGGTCAGCGGGTGGACGAAGCTTTCGTACAGAACTCCCAGCACGATGTAGACACAGACCACCGCCGCCAGGATCAGCCACAGCTGGTTGGTCAGGGAGTTCTCGTAGGCGCCGGCGCTGCCGAGGAAGGTGGTCGTCACGCTGGCAGGCATGTCGATGCTCTTGATCGCCGCCCTCACCTGCCCGACGGCGGCGCCGAGCGAGACCCCGGGCGCGGGGTCGAAGCCGATGGTCGTCGCCGGGAACTGGGCGACGTGGGTCACCTGCACCGGCGACTGCTGCTCGCGAATGGTGGCGAAGGCGCTGAGCGGCGCGGGCCCGCCCGAGGCCTTGAGGTTCAGCTGGCCCAGTGTGTTCAGATCGGTGGCCTGTGTCGGGTCGGCCTCCAGGATCACCCGGTACTGGTTGGTCTCGGTGAAGATGGTTGAGACGATCCGCTGGCCGAAGGCGCTGTAGAGCGCCTCGTCCACCTGTGACGCGGTGATCGACAGCCGCGCGGCGGTGTCGCGGTCGACATCGACATAGGCGGCCGAGGTCGTCGCGCTGGCGTCATTGTAGACGTTGCGGAGCTTCGATTGCTTCTCCATCGCCGCCGCCAGCTTGCCTGCCCATTCCTTGACGACGGCGGTGTCGGCGCCCTCGACGGCGAGGCGGTACCGGGTCGGGCCGGTCTCGGTGTCGATGGTC
>Ga0247739_10000967_pt1 | contig 10348 bp, 12 predicted proteins | sample UWRJL058202B2_FD_180943 | JGI IMG/M metagenome (GOLD analysis project Ga0247739, IMG submission 180943) | Plant litter microbial communities from Arlington Agricultural Research Station in Wisconsin, United States - UWRJ-L058-202B-2 | ecosystem: Environmental > Terrestrial > Plant litter >... | reverse complement strand
CGAACGACGCCTCGGGATAGGCCTCGAGCTCTTCGCGTCCGAGGCGGCGCAGTTCGAGCGGCGGGATACCGTCGCGCGTGACGAAACCGTGGGCGAGGAAGGTCGCGGCGTTGCGCGGGCGGTTGCTGTCGAGCACGTGGGTCATACGGCGCGCGCGAACCAGGTTCAGCGCGGCGCTGAGCCCGGCCGGGCCCGCACCGATCACGACGACCTCGCGCTCGAAGCTCACAGCTGGGCCCGCAGGTTGGTGAGGCGGGTGAGGCTCGACTCTTTGCCGAGCAGTTGCATCGACTCGAACAGCGGCGGGCTGATGCGCTTGCCCGAGATGGCCGAGCGAAGCGGGCCGAAGGCGATGCGCGGCTTGAGCCCGAGGCCGTCGATCAGCGCGGCACGCAGCGCCTGCTCGATGGTCTCGTGGTTCCAGTCGGTGACCGCGCCGAGGGCGACGATCGACGCGTCGAGCACGGTGGCCCCGGCGTCGCCGGGCATCGCGTCGGCGTCGACCACGATCGCGCCGTCGCTGAGGAAGAGGAATCCGAGCAGCGCGGGCGCCTCGCCGAGCAGCTGCATGCGCTCCTGGACGAGCGGGGTGGCCTCGCGCAGCAGGGCGCGGTGCTCGTCACTGGCCACGAGGCTGCCGAGGTAGGGCGTGATGCGGTCGGCGAGCTCGTCGACGTCGAGCAGACGGATCTGGTCGCCGTTGATCGACTCGGCCTTCTTCAGGTCGAAGCGCGCCGGGTTCGGGTTGACGTCGACGACGTCGAACGCGGCGATCATCTCGTCGATGGAGAACACGTCGCGGTCGTGCGACAGCGACCAGCCGAGCAGCGACAGGTAGTTGATGAGGCCCTCGGGGATGAAGCCGCGCTCCCGGTGGTGGAACAGGTTCGACTCGGGGTCGCGCTTCGAGAGCTTCTTGTTGTTCTCGCCCATGACGTAGGGCAGGTGGCCGAAGCGCGGGATCGCCTCGGTGACGCCGATCTCGATGAGCGCGGTGTACAGGGCGATCTGGCGCGGGGTCGACGAGAGCAGGTCTTCGCCACGCAGCACGTGGGTGATGCCCATCAGCGCGTCATCCACCGGGTTCACGAACGTGTACAGGGGCGCTCCGTTGGGGCGAACGACCACGAAGTCGGTGAACGAACCGGCCGGGAAGGTGATCTCGCCGCGCACGAGGTCGTCGAAGCTGAGGTCGGTGTCGGGAACGCGCAGGCGCAGCGCCGGGCTGCGGCCCTCGGCCTTGAACGCGGCGATCTGCTCGTCGGTGAGGTCGCGCTCGAAGTTGTCGTACCCCTGCTTGGGGTCGCGGCCGGCGGCGATGTTGCGGGCCTCGATCTCCTCGCCGGTGGCGAAGCTCTCGTAGAGGTGACCCGAGTTCTTCAGCTGCTCGATGATGCCGAGATAGATGTCGCTGCGCTGCGACTGGCGGTAGGGCTCGTGCGGTCCGCCGGTCTCCACTCCCTCGTCCCAGGTGAGGCCGAGCCAGCGCATGGCGTCGAGCAGCTGCAGGTAGCTCTCTTCGCTGTCGCGCGCGGCGTCGGTGTCTTCGATGCGGAACACGAGCTTGCCGCCGGTGTGGCGCGCGTAGGCCCAGTTGAAGAGAGCGGTTCGGATGAGACCGACGTGCGGGGTTCCGGTGGGCGACGGGCAGAACCGCACGCGAACATCGGCACCGGCAGCGGTGGAGAAAGTGGCAGACATATCGCCGCCAATCCTACCGGCGCGAGACGGTCCGCAGCCTGATCGCCAGCGATACGGTCAGCGCGACGACGAACAGCGCCACCACCGCGAGGCCCGAGTAGCCGAAGAGGATGAGCGCCGGTCCCGCGAGCGCCCCGCCGAGGGCTCCCGCCCCGTTCATCGCGAGGTCGGACCGGCCCTGCATGACCGCGCGGCGGTCGGCCGCGACCGACTCGGCGAGCAGGGCAGACCCGGCGACCGTCGACGCGCTCCAGCCGAGGCCGAGCAGCACGAGCCCGACCGTGACCGCCGACGTGCTGCCCTCGCCGAGCGCCGTGATCAGGATCGACACCGCGAACAGCGACTGCCCCAGCAGGATCGTCCGGAAGCGCCCCAGCTTGTCGCTGGCCCACCCGAACAATGGCGAGAGCCCGAACATCCCGGCGATGTGCAGGCTGATGGTGAAGCCGACGATCACCAGGCTGGCGCCGTGATCGATGAGGTGCACGGGTGTCATCGCCATGATCGACACCATCGTCGCGTGGCTGAGGGCCAGGGTGGCGATGGCGAACACCAGCACGGCTCGCCCGCGAACGATGCCGGCGTCGGCGGCCTCGACGAAGTCGACGGGCCGGTTGGCCGCAACGGCCAGTGGGTCGGGCCGCAGTGCCACGAGGTACAACGCGGCGGCGAGCAGCTGCGCCGCAATCGCGATCACGAAGGAGCCGGTGAGCTCGGGCAATCCCAGCGCTTCGGCGAGCGGCACGCCCGGCCCGAACAGGTTCGGGCCCACGATCGCTCCGACCGTCGTCGACCACACCACCACCGAGAGATCGCGGCCGCGGCGAGAAGGATCTGCGGCATCGGTCGCCGCGAAGCGCGCCTGCAGACCCACCGCCGCGCCGACGCCGAGCAATGCGAATCCCGCCAGCAGCAGGGGGAACGACACGAGACCGGTGGCGACGACGGTGATCACCGACCCGAGCGCCGCGATGAGGGCGCCCAGACTGAGTGCCGGCCGGCGGCCGAACCGAACGGCAAGTGCCGCCAGCGGGATGGCCGCCACCGCGGCCCCGAGGGTGGAGACCGTCGCCCCGGCCCCGGCCCACGCCTCTGACCCCGACACCTCGGTCGCGAGCACGGCGCCGATCGACAGCGTGGCTCCCTGGCCGAGCCCCGCGAGCACCTGCCCGGCGACGAGCACTCGCACGATGCGTCCCTGCACGGAGCCGCGCTGCTCCGCACCCTGAACAGCCTCAGTCATGCGCACAGCGTAGCCACCACCTGCGACCCCCGGGGTGGCCTCCGGTAGACTTCATCCATCCACCCACGAACTCCCGGGAGTGCCGCCGTGCCCACAATCGTCGTCGAGGTCATGCCGAAGGCCGAGATTCTCGACCCCCAGGGCAAGGCAGTGGTCGGCGCCCTCGCCCGCCTCGGCAAAGACCGGTACACGGGCGTGCGCATCGGCAAGCGCTTTGAACTGACCGTCGATGGACCGGTGGATGACGCGCTGCTCGCCGAGGTCAAGGAGCTGGCTGACGACATGCTGGCCAACACCGTGATCGAAGACGTCGTGTCAATCGAGGTCGTCTCCTAGTGCGCATCGGCGTCATCACCTTCCCCGGCTCGCTCGACGACCGCGATGCCCAGCGCGCCGTGCGTCTCGCGGGCGCCGAGGCCGTAGCCCTCTGGCACGGCGACCACGACCTCCACGGAGTCGACGCGATCGTGCTCCCCGGCGGCTTCAGTTACGGCGACTATCTCCGCGCGGGCGCGATCGCCAGCCACGCGCCGATCATGGCCGAGGTCATCGACGCCGCGCACAAGGGGATGCCCGTGCTCGGCATCTGCAACGGCTTCCAGATGCTCTCCGAGGCGCGACTCCTGCCCGGCGCCCACACCCGCAACGCCCACCAGCAATTCATCCGGCGCGACCAGAAGCTCCGCGTCGAGAACGCGAGCACGGCGTGGACCAACGAGTTCACCGACGGCGACGAGATCGTGATTCCGTTGAAGAACGCCGATGGCCGGTTCGTCGCCGATGCCGAGACGATCGCGCGCGTCGAGGGCAACGGGCAGGTGGTCTTCCGCTACGTCGACGTCAACCCGAACGGCTCGATGAACGACATCGCCGGGGTGAGCAACGAACGCGGCAACGTGGTGGGCCTGATGCCGCATCCCGAGCACGCCACCGAGCCCGGGTTCGGACCGGACATGGCCGACGCGATGCGCTCGGGCACCGACGGGCTGCGCTTCTTCACGAGCGCGATTTCGGCTCTCGTCGCGCGCTGACCGCCGGGGCCTCATCGACCGCTCCCAGCACGCGCTCGATGAGATCGTCGATGAAGGCCCGCGTTGCGGCCTTGCCCTCGAACGTGACTCGCACGAGGACGGCCCCGACCAGGAGCGCCAGCGATGGTTCGACGTCGCGCGGAGCGAGGTGGGACACCAGGATGCCCCGCATGCCACTCGTGCCGGTGTCATAGAGACGTTGCCGGAGCGCCTGCACGACGTCGTTCTCGTTGGCGCGCTCGACCACGCCAGCGAGCAACCGATCGAGATGACCCTCGCTGAGATCTCGCGCGAAGTCGGCTAGCGACGCCCGCAGATCCTCCCGGAGGTCGCCGGTAGTCGGTGGGTTGTGGGAGTCGTCGCAGATCTGGTCGATTGCCGCCCGGATGAGGTCGAGGCGTTTCGGCCAGTGCGTGTAGACCGTCGCTTTCGCATAACCCGCGCGCCGGGCGACCTCCACGTGACTGACGGCATCCCATCCCTCGTCGAGCAGGACGGCAGCGGCGGCATCGACGACGTCCCTCCGGGTTCGTGCGACCCGCGGGTCGAGGGCGTCGTCAGTCATCACCGTCATCCTATAACTTCTGGTTCGTGAAGACACTATTGGACAGCCTGTCTATTAATAGACATACTGACTGAGTGCCGCCGCATGCGGCTCACGATCCGAGAGGAATGTCATGTCCCCCACACCATCACCGTCCCGGCGCAGCCGCCCGCGGGCACTCAACGTCGCACTCTGGGTGCTGCAGTGGGGGCTCGGCCTGTCGCTTGTGGCCGCCGGTTCCCTGAAGCTCGCGCTCCCCTGGGAGCAGGCCGTGCAGATGTTCCCCTGGGCGGCCGACGTGCCGGTGCTCTTCACCGTGACCTCGATACTCGACGTGCTCGGCGGTCTCGGGGTGGTTCTGCCGTCGGTGCTGAAGATTCTCCCGAGGGTCACTGTGGTGGCCGCGATCGGGGTGGTGCTGCTGATGGCGTCTGCGGTGGTCTTCTACCTGCTCCGCGGAGAGTCGGGCGAGGTGATCCCGAACATCGCTCTTGCCGTGATCGCGGCAGTGATCGCCTGGGGCCGCGGGCTCGGCGTACCGATCACCGGGCAGCTCGCCGAGCCGATCCCGCTGACCGGCCCGCTGCCGGAGGCCAATCCGCCGGTCGGGATGCAGATCTTCCAGCTGCCCACCGGCAGCTACCTCACGCGCGGTGCGTTCGCCGTCCGCGGCGGCTCGTTCCGCGAGCAGCGGCATTTCGCCTCCACCGCCGTGCTGGTGCGTCACCCGAAGGGCGACATCCTCATCGATGCAGGATTCGGGGCCCACGCCGATGAGCACATTGCGCTGCTCCCCTCGTTCCGCCGCTCGCCCCACGAACTCGGCGCGACCGCGAGCCAGCAGCTGGAGGCTGCGGGATACATCCGCGGCGACCTGATCGGGGTTCTGCTCACGCACTCCCATTGGGATCACGTCAGCGGCCTCGACTCCCTCGATGTGCCGATATTGCTGACGGCGGAGGAACGGGAGTACGCCGCCGCCGCCAAGGACGACACGGTGTTCGGGGCGGTTTCGGCCGGCCACGAGATCCGTGAGTACCGCTTCGACGGGCCCGAGTACCTCGGCTTCCCGGTGAGCCACGACTTCTACGGCGACGGCTCGGTCGTGCTGGTGCCCGCCGCGGGCCACACGTCGGGCTCCATCATCGCCTTCGTGACCGTTCCCTCCGGGCAGCGGTATGCCTTCATCGGCGACCTTACGTGGCAGCTGGACGGCGTCACCGGTCGGCTCGAACGGCCCCTGCTGATGCGGATGCTCGCCGACAGCAGCGCGAAGCAGGTGCGGGAGGACCTCTCGCGGATAATCGCCGTGGCATCGCGCGTCCAGGTGGTTCCCGCGCATGACGCCCGCGGGTACGCGGGGATTCCGCAGCTAGTGGCAGCGGAGGTCAGCCCATGACCGCCTTCGGGTCCGTGGCGCGCACGGAGCGGGCCCGGCTCGGCCGGGCGGTCTACGCACGCAACTTCGGAGTCGACGAGGTGACCGCCGAGCGCCTCATGGTCGACCGGGCCGGTCGCGATTACGTCTCCGAGGCATACGAAGCGGCCGGCGGCCCGGGGTGGCAGGGGGACGCCCTGACCGACCGCGACCGCGGCATCGCCGTCATCGCGGCACTCGTTGCCTCGCACGTCGTTGATGAGCGTCTCGACGTGTATATGAACGTCGCACGCCGCCACGGTATCGACGATGCCGGGCTAACCGAGCTGATGATCCTGCTCACCGCATACCTCGGCCAGCCCTACCCGTCCGCGGCAATGCAGGCGGTAAGGCGCACGGCGACCTGACCTACGGCGCATCCCCCGCATCCACCACGGGGATGGATGACGTGAACTGGCTCGCGCGCTCCTCGGCCTCGGGCGTACCAGTGAACAGGCCGCCGGTCGACGTGCTCTCGGTGCGGCTCTTCCTCAGCTTCTGGGGGTTCTCCACCATCTCCACGCGGGTCACGGGCAATGCGCCGACATCCCGCTCCCGCAGCCACTCGACGAACTGCTCCCGCACGAAGCAGCGCAGGTCGAAGAGGGTGGGCGCATCGACTGCGGTCACGAGGATGCGCACCCGCACCACTCCGCCTACCGCATCGGTGACCTGCAGCACCGAGGTGCGGCCGTCCCAGAGGGTGGTGCGGGCGAGCATCCGGGCCAGTTCGTCGCGCATCTCCCCCGGGCTCACTCGCCAGTCGAGATCGAGTTCGATCGAGCCGAGGAGCTCGCTGGAGTGCCGCGTCCAGTTCTGGAACGGGGTCGTCGTGAAGTAGGTGGACGGCAGCACCAGGCGGCGGTCATCCCAGATATGGACGACGACGTAGGTGAGCGTGATCTCCTCGATCCGGCCCCACTCGCCCTCGGCGATGACGACATCATCGACCCGGATCGCGTCGCTGAAGGCCAACTGGATGCCCGCGAAGACATTCGCGAGCGTCGACTGGGCCGCGAGGCCCGCCACGATGCTGACCACACCCGCGGAAGCGAGAACGCTCGCCCCTACCGCCTGGATGCCGGGGAAGGTGAGCAGGATGGCTCCGGCGGCGAGGATCACGATCACCACGGTGGTGAGCCGTCGCACGAGGGCGAGCTGGGTCTGGCGGCGCCGCGCGACGAGGTTGTCCGCGACGTCGGTGCGGTAGCCGGCCGCGGCGATCGTGAGCAGGAACGACACGAGACCGGCGACCAGCCAGCCGAAGGCGGCGATCGAGGCGATCAGGAAGCCGTGATCGATGGTGGCGATCCACTCCCGGTCGGGGAAGGTCGCGGCAACCGCGACCCACAGTGCGACCACGATCACGAATGCGCGGAACGGATGGCGGGCGCGGGAGGTGAGCGCGTTGGGCCACGATCGGCGGCGGGATGCCAGACGAACTACCAGGGTTACGGCCGCGATGATGACGAACGAACCCGCAAGGGCGATGGCGACGGCGATACCAAGACCCTGCCAGGACTGCCATGGGAGCATCGAGCTCTCCTTCCGACGGGCTCCCAGCCTAACCGCGGCGCGTGGCCCGGCAGCGAGTGCAGCAGCCGCATGGGCACGGCTGCCCATCCCCCTAACCCGACACGATCCCCTAGCATCGGGACCACGGGACTGGGGCTGGGGAGGAGATCGTCGTGACGGAACAACGCGCTGATGCTGCATCGCTGCTGGCGTCCGTGCAGGCGAACCAGAAGACGCTCAAGCTGCTGATGGAACGACTGCTGTCGCCGGGAGTGGTTGCCTCACTCGCGGCTGAGGGGGGAACGCCAGTCGAACCCGTCGACGTGGATGCGACCGTAGCGGTTGCCTCCGCCGCATTGCGGAGTCTCGATGCCCAACTACCCGGCCTTCGCACCGCCGCCCAGCCAGCACCCGACCCGGAGGGATGAGGATGAGCGACCACATCGCACTCGACTACGAAGAGCTAAGGGGGGCTCGCGCGGATATTGAGCGTGCCGCCGAAGACTTCGAGTCAGCAGACTCGGTGAGTGCCGACATCGCCAGCGTGGTCGGCCACTCCGGTCTCGCGTCCAAGGTCGAGGACTTCTCCGATTCGTGGGACATCAGCCGCGAGAAGTTGCAGGAGGGGCTCGAGTTCGTCGGGTCGTTCATCACGGCGATCATCGACTCGTTCACCGAGCTCGACAAGGCCCAGGCAGACGCGGTGACCACCTCGGGGCCGGTGCCCAGCCCCACACCGGGACCGGCGCCGACCCCGCCGTCCGGGAGCTAGCGATGGAACCGCTGCCGGGAGACCCCATCGTGCTCGCGAACCGAGCCGACGACCTGAGCGCATCCGCGCGAGCCATCCAGGACGCGGCAGAAGCCCTGTTCGGTTTGGGCTTCGCCGGGTCGAGTGATGCGGTTGACTTCATCGCAGGACGCGCGGCTGACCTCGCCGGCGAGGTCAGCGCCGCTCACGAGCGGTACGCGGGCACTGCGGCGGCGCTCGTGACCTACGCCGTCGAGTTGCAGGCGGCGCATGACAAGGCCGACGAAGCGGCAAGCGACCTGCAGCAGTCAATCCGCCAGGCGGAGGACGCAGACGATTCCCTGGGCGAGTTGCGGCGCCAGCGCGATTCAGCGCAGGACTCTGACCCAGCCGACCCCAGCCTGTCGGGCATCGGCACCCAGATCACCAGCTATCTGGCTGCCCGTGAGCAGCACGAACTCGCACAGCAGGACGCCTGGTCGCAGTACGCGCAGGCCCAGCAGGATCTCGATGAGGCGGCCGAAAAGGCGATCCGGCGAATCGACTCGGCGTTGTCGAACACCAACGATGGCTTCTGGGATCGAGTCGGCGACTTCTTCTCCGACATCGGCGATTTCCTCGCCACCGTCGCCGAGTGGGTGGGGAAGGTGCTCAAGACAATAGTCATGGGCATCCTGATCGCCATCGCTGCTGTCGTCGCCCTCCTGATCGTGATCGTCCTGATCGGCGCGCTGCTCGCGTGGATCGCGCTGGTCTTCCCCTTGCTGGCCGGCATTGGTGCCCTGCTGCTGCTCTCCTTCCTCGTCCCTGGTCTCGAGTCGTGGCGAACACAGCTGCTCGCGGCGCTTATCTCGGTCGCCGTGCCGCTGGTCGGTGGACTGCTGCTGTGGCGCATCATGAGCGACCTGATGGCCCCCGACCCCACGGTGACTCCCCTCGACCCGAGCGTCCTGACATCCGACAAGGCGAAGGATGCCCAAGCCGACGCCGTGTCGGTCGACGAGCTCAGCTCGCTCGACGACTACATGGAGATCGAGGGTCTGACCGACTCCATGGGTGGCGAGGATCGCTCGGTCGTCGACATCAGGAAGGTCATCGGACCGGATGGCGTCGAGCGGTGGGTCGTCACTCTGCCGAGCACCCAGGACTGGGTCGCCACCCACGGCGACACTGGAGCGACGAACGACCTGGACTCGAACCTCGCGCTCATGCTCACGCCCGCCGAGCAGACGCAGTACGAGAGGGCGATCATGGACGCCATGAAACAGGCCGACATCCCGCCCACCGACCCTGTGATGCTGGTGGGTTTCAGCCAGGGCGGCATCATGGCCGGGCATCTGGCTGCCAACCGATCGGGTGACTACAACATCGAGGCAGTTCTCGCCTACGGTGCACCCATCGACGCCATGAACATCCCGAGCACGACGCAGGTTCTCAGCGTCCAGCACACCGGCGACGTCGTTCCCATGCTCGACCTGACCGACCCCGGGCCGAACACGTCGAACCATGTCACTGTGCAGGTCGATGCTCACGACGGAACGATCGGTGCGGGCTCGCACTCGAACGACAAATATCAGGACACCGCCGCGAATTCGTCTGAACTCGACGCCTACGAGCACTACTTCGACGATTTCTCCGGCACCGTCGTCGACCAGCACCAGTACACCTGGCAGGAGCAATGACCCGGCGCCGCGCCACGGTAGCGGGGGCGTTGCTCGCCCTCGTACTTGCGCTGAGCGCTTGTTCACCTCTCCTTCCCACCCCCGGCGAAAGCGGCTCTCCCATGACGAACTCCCTCGACACGTCGGCCATCGCAGACGCCATCACTGCGACCAGCGCCACCATCGAGTCCGCGGAGGTCGAGACGACCCGCGATGGTCTGACCACCGTGCTGTTCGTGCGACCCACGATCAGCACCGGCGGTTTGACCTCTGATGAGTTGGATGCGCTGCTTCGTGTCGCCTACGCCGAATCCCGCGGCGCGGTCTCCACGATCGAGATCAGGACAGTCGACGCCAGCGACAAGCCCGTCGACCTGGAGCCCGCCGCCGAGGAGCTGGGCATCCATTTTCTGCCGCACACCAATTCGATAACGTACTCGACCACCACGCTGGCCTCGGAGTACGGCGAGTGAGCGACACTGCGA
>Ga0247739_10000966_pt1 | contig 10348 bp, 7 predicted proteins | sample UWRJL058202B2_FD_180943 | JGI IMG/M metagenome (GOLD analysis project Ga0247739, IMG submission 180943) | Plant litter microbial communities from Arlington Agricultural Research Station in Wisconsin, United States - UWRJ-L058-202B-2 | ecosystem: Environmental > Terrestrial > Plant litter >... | reverse complement strand
CATCCAAGCCACTTCCCTCATCACTAATACCACCCTGTGCAAACGCAATTGACTTATCTGCATCGTCAAATGCCAAAAATGCAGCACTCGCAAATGGTGCCCCAAAGAGACACTCGCTTCCCACTTCTAAGTTTAGCACACAGATATCACCCCCAGTCCAGCTTGGATCTAAAACTTCGCTGCCCCTGGCGTAGTTTCTTAGCGGCATTTTAATCGTGATGCTTTCTTTGTCTTTCTCACCAGCGAAGGTGTAGTCGATGGTAAGATCTGCTGGGATCGAATCACAGGTGCCATTGTAAGCTGCCATGCCGACGTATTCAATCAGACCAGTTCGAGCGAAGAAAGTCTTTTCCTCTTCGCCGTAGGGTATGGGGATGGTATCTGCGTGAGCACCGGAGTCGACAAGGCAGTTGGTGTCCATGGTACTTTCTACTATAACGCCATTGATGTTTATAACAGGTTTCGGGACATAAAAGCCGATCTGGTACTGCTTGATAGCGTTGGGAACGCGAACAAGATCACCAGTAAATTTGCTCCTGTCTATAGCGCCAAAGAGCGTTCCGCCAGTCAAAGTTCCTAGAGGACCTGGGTGGGCGTTGAACCACATAGTCATAGTACGTGAGAGGATGGCGCCGGTGGTGAATAGATTTTCTCTAAAAGATGGTACTTTGGAGGTGCTTTCAAAGGGGGAAAGACCGAGAATGCCTTGATCTAAGCTAGGAGTGGACTTGCAGGTTCCATCATTGCCCTGTTTGATCAACACATTGTCCGCATTCGCAAATTGAACATTGGCAATAGGGATGCTACCCTGAACAGTAATTGTGTCATTGGAGTACTGGCTCGTACGCACGATTTTGGCGTTCCCTGCGTACGCGTATGCGTCTGCTTGGGTCGTCAGATATGGAGATGTCGTATTATCATAGCCTGGCTTGATTAAGCTGAGACAAGGACCAATTACCCCCAGGTACGGTGATCCCCAGTGGACTTCAGCTCCAGCGTTGAATGTCTAAACATTTTAGCAACTCGATACACTACGAGTTCATGAATCACTTACCCAGAACGCCGAGCTTCCACTGTCCATCACAATCTTAACTGGCTGAGCATCTGGGGCTGTCCCAAAAGTAATGTTTGTAGTTACTCTAGAATCCTCACCATATTGATACTCCGTGGGCATGTAATGATAATGAGCCGCCTCTCTCGGTAGGGTTAATCCATTTGCAAGGAAGAGCAAGGTAGCTCCAGCGACAAAAAAAGATGCCATTCTTTCTCAGAGCCGGCAAAAAATATATGGTTCCAAAAGCAAAGAAATGACGAAAATGTGTAGAACTAATAAACAGGAGAAGAACGAAGAATGAAGATGTATCATGTATCAAATATGAAATTTCAAATATCAAATATCAAATGTTCATCCTAAATCACATGCCTGTCATGCGCCGAGGTGAATACGAGATTATGCAGATCTTAGAGTCACTTAAATCACGCGAACCAGATAGTCGGCAAGGGCAATTTCCAGCATCCTGGAATTATGAAAAAAACAATTTAATTAGCAAGTTAATGATTAAAACTCGATTGCCCCTCGTAAGATTAAGTAGCGTTATGCCTTTAATACTAGTGAAGTAACACAATACAGTAAATACGAGCTGATGTTGATACATTGGAACTAACAGCGGGACCAGCGTAATACGTAAATGCGTAATATAATGCCTAATGCGTATTGATATATCACTTAATTATGCATAGAGTACAAAAGTAGCTTAAGCCCGACGAAATCTCCGACATCTCTACTTACTGTACTAAGTATATCCCCTGCTAGGCACTCTTAATCACTTTTAATACCCACTAAACACCCCCCAAAGAAGCTTCTTCGCTCCGACGATACGGGAGAAAATATTCCTTGGATAGTTCCCTAGTTCACGGACATTGTTGTGTTGCCAGGCTTCTGGACTTAGATACCGTCATAGATAACCCCAACCAACGCATGCACCCGCCGCTCATTTATTTATATCTTGGTGATGTTCTCTCATAGGTTAAATAAAACAGCGTGGAGAGAAATCCGAGTCGATTCTGCTTCTACGACGACTGGTTAGCAATGTATTTTTCACATGTTTTATCGTTATTATGTGCTGTTGAACTTTCGTTTGTCCTCGCTGCACCTTCGTTAGCTTCCTTTGTACCATACCAGCTCATCGACAGCCGCTCTCAGGCTCCCAGGCCATGGAAATTGTATCAAGTCGTCGCGAATGAATCGCGGCTCCATCTGAATATCGTCCTCAAAAGTCACCCCGATAACGATCTAGGTGCGAAGTTGAAGGCCATCAGCACACCCGGAAGCCGCGAGTATGGACAGCATATGACACAGCATGAGCTGCGAGCATTCACCGCGCCGAGTCCGATAAAAATTCAATCGGTCAAGTCATGGCTCATATCGTTTTCCGACGTGGAGAATGTTACTTACGATGACCAAGTGGAGACGTTTTCTTTCGATGTTACGGCAAAGGCTGCCAATGAGATGTTCAAAGCCGAGTTTGGCATCTATCAGAATCCTGCGAATGCAAGAAAGATTGCGAGAAGTTTATCATACAGTCTCCCACAACAGTTGCTAGATTCAATTGCACTTGTCTATCCTATTACCTATTTCCCGACCTTGAAGCCTATTGAAGGCGTTCTAAAGCGAGAGGCAACCCCATCACCAGCACCAGAAATAGCACACCTCGATAAACGGTTGTATAGTGGAAATATGACGGAGTTGTCAGAGGCTTGCAAAACAATCACCCCAAAGTGTATTGCTAAGCTGTACAACATCGACTACCTGCCTCCATTGGGCTCTCTGAGTGGGAGTGCTTTGGGAGTTGCTGGCTTCCTGGAGCAATGGATCAATCACACCGACGTCAAAAGCTTCGTCGCTCAGCACGGAATCTTTCCAGAGACTCGCGCTTCTCCAGGCACTTTTACCGTCGAGCTTATTAGTGGTGGTGCAAACGATGAATCCTTACCCGGCGTCGAAGCCACCTTGGATATGGAATATTCGATGCCTTTCATCGGCTCCCTACCTGTCGTTTACTTCTCCACCGGCGGCCGTCCCGAAGCTCTGTCACCTACAGGTGAGATTGTTCCACCTAGCGACTTCAGCAATGCCAATGAACCGTATCTCGAGTTTCTCACGTACCTCCTTGCTAAACCTGATGATAAACTCCCACAAGTAATTTCCATCTCCTACACCGAGACCGAACAGACAGTTCCTAGAGATTATGCTACCCATGTCTGCGATCTCTTCGGTCGTCTTGCTGCCCGTGGCGTATCCGTCATTGACGCATCCGGCGACGGCGGAATTGCAGGTCAACATGATGTAGATTGTATATCCAACGATGGCCTCTACCATCCGCAGTTCCTCCCCACATTTCCAGCATCATGCCCCTACGTGACAGCAGTAGGCTGGACTATATACACGCCCGATGAGCAAGGAGATGCCAAGTCCTCTGGCGGCTTTTCCAACTATTTCCCAGTGCCTGATTATCAAGTTGCCTCGACTTCCGCTTACATCAACTCTCTTAATGGTCAATACGAAGGACTGTACAACGCCAGCGGCAGTGGAGTCCCAGATATAGCCATGTATGGTTCGCGTTACGAGACTGAAAATGGGAACGTTTCATCTGGCTATCATTCTGGGACAAGCGCGGGTACGCCTGTGTTTGCATCTATGGTGGCGCTGGTAAATGACATGCGGCTACGGAAAGGAATGCCAGTGCTTGGGTGGCTAAATCCGATGTTATACTCTGAAGGGCTAAAGGGTGTTTTTAATGATATTGTCGAAGGTACAAGCTATGGGTGTGGGAAGAGCTTTAATACAACTGTGGGATGGGATGCTGTTACTGGGCTGGGGACTGTTGATTTTAGAAGGCTGGCTAGTATCTTGGGATAAATAATAGATAATCTGATATAATAAAATCTAATAATAATCTAAAATCTTTATCAATTGCCGCTCGAGTCCAAGTTGATATTAAGCTTCTATTTTATTAGGATAACTTATAAGTTAAAGATAAGATTTTTACTGTTATTCAGGGGCTTTGAATCCTTAACTTTAAGCGATCGCTTTCCCTTCTTAATTATAGTAAAACATAATCTTGATTTTTATAACTAGAATATACAAGGTGACGCCACTCTCCTGTGAAAATCTAAGCGGTTGTCTAATTTCTAGGGATTTCGAATCCTGAATTGTTTAACGTGTTTAAGTTCTCCTATAGATAAAAAATTGGATTAGTGATAGTATTAAGTTTAAGATAAGGAATACTAAAACTTATTAAAGCTGCTTATTAGAAACCCTGATATTACTAGACATAAGCTAGGAGCAAAGTTGATTCTAAAGCTTATTTACCGTAATAGTTAATTCTCGTGTATTCGCAAAAAGGTCTGGAGAATTACGTTTAGAATAATGCTTCTTAGGGTTTAGCTGTTATATAGACGTGTTAATTATTATGCTTTGGGGTGTCTCTTTGGCTTTTCCTCTTCCTCTAGCTAGTTTAGAAGACAAGGCTATCGTAAGAACTAGTAATGTAATGCTTTAGTATATGTGTTGTAAATAGGGGAGTTATTGATATAAAATAAATTCCTAGAACCTCATTTCTACTAGGAATAGGCTATTGTTTGTATTAAGCTTGACTTCTACTTCTAAAAAATCTAACCACTTAATAATAATAAATCTATTAGGATTATAATAACAAACAAGAGGGATATTGATATTCTTAGTTTGTCCCTGGAAGTTTAAAGAACTTATTCTAATATAATAGCTTAAGTTAAACTATATATAAGTAAGTACCGTAAAGTGAACGAGTGAATTCAACTAGTTAATTATCTTAATAAAGAGAATAAGTTAAAGAAGGAAAAGGGCAAAAGAAGAGCAATGGTTCCCTTATATGCCAGCTTGTACAGTCACGGGACCCCAAGTCATACGACATGTAACCTTAAAGCCGTGACAATAATTACTTTCATATTTAGTTAGCCTTGAGCGGGTTTTGATCTAAACATCTTATTTGCGTAGATTTTTGTTATGTGTTTGAATTTGTTAAAGAGGTTTGTTATAATTAGGAATATAAAACGCGGTTCTTTTATTGCGATATATGGCTTTAATCAAATTCTAGATACTACGAGTGCAATATTAAGAGGATTATTCACTAACACACCGTGCCCGGTTCGTGATATACATCTATAAGTGCAATATCTGCATAAGGTTCAATTCGTTTTGCATTTTGCATCTGTCGATATTTAAATTCCTAAAAAACACATTTATAGTTGAAATAGGGTTTGGATTTGGCCATTTGGGGATTATTGACTGCTGCCAGAAAAGAACAAAAGAGATCGATTGAGATGGCGACCATTAAGCATTAGGCTAAGAGATTAAGCTTAAACTTAAACGATCATATGAAATAAAATAACAAATTCACGTAATGGGGAGGGTTGAGTACTGTGCTTGCTTTTGTGGTGGGTCTGGTCAGCAAATATATCCGAAAAGTGTCCGAGGGCACAGTAAACAGCTTAAATAACTTGCTCCCAACAAGATTGTTTTTTTATAAGTAATCATCAAAACAATCTTTGTCTTCTATTTTAAAAAGAAAAACCCTTTCAATCATCCCTTATTTTGCTTGTACCTTGACCTCGTTGAAAGTCAAAACGAGAAGCCACAATGCAGTCTACAATCCAAGACAAAGATCAATGGAGCGCCACCGCAGACTCCTATGCAAAAGGCCACCAGCGGCTCAGCAACGCACCCGTCGAGATGTTGTTTGCGCGCATGGATGCTGCAAACCATTTTGCAAACGCTGCAGCGGTCTTGGATGTTGGCAGTGGGCCCGGGGTTACTATTGCGCAGCTCATTGAAAACTATGGCTCGCAACTCCCGTTCGGGGCGCGCTTGTAAGAAATCATTATGCTCTTTTTTTAATAAAAAATTGGGGAGTGTTGTTAATTGCGAAGGTGGAACTCTTTCCTCAATTTTCATGAATGGAAATTGAAAGTTGAGAGAGTGTTAAACAGGGGGCTGTGAAAATCAACGGTTTTTGGGCAAAGTTGAAGGCTTTGAATGAACTATTGTCAATTTTTACTAATTTTCTGTTAATATGATATATCCATTTTGGTTTATTTCCTTGGAACTAAAACAAAAAAAGGAAATAAGCACGCTGATCACTTGTGCTGTTAGGATTGCATCGGATTTCAGCGCTGGGATGGTTGCACAAATCCAGAAAATGCAGCAGCAAGAGCTGGACGGCAATCCAATCTGGAGCCGAGTGGAGGCAAAGTTGCTTGATGCCCAAGTGCTAGATGGAATCGATGACGCGTCTATCAGCCATATCACTGGCACAATGGTCTACAACCTAGTGTCAGATGGCAGACAAGCTCTCCAAGCTGCGCATCGCGTTCTACAGCCCGCTGGCGTCATTGGCATGACTCTTGGGTCTGGTGCTGAGTGGATTGATATGGTAAGAAGCGTTCTTTCTTTGCTTCTTGCTCCCTCCTTCCCCCTCCTCTATTGTTTAGTAAGAAAATATGCTTATTCCTACTCGTAGCTGCAGCTAGCTGCCAAGAAGATTCGCGGCGAGAGATCTCCAACCTACCAATTCCCCAAAGGTTATAGTACGCTCGAAGGCATCCGAGGCGAGTTCGAAGCAGTTGGATTCAGCACCGAGTGTGCTGAGATCACCGAGTTCTTCTTAGATGTGGGAGATATCAAAACCTTTGTTAATACTTTCGTCCGAGGCAAGAATCCAGGTGTGATGTTCTTCGTTGGCGATTATTCTGATGCTGAGTTGGATGGGTTCATGGATGAGCTGTCAAGGCTAATTGAGGAAATGCATCCTGAAGCAGAGAAGAAGCTGAAAGGACGTCTGATTGTTGCTGTTGGGAAAAAGTTGAGTTAAGGAATCTATTGAATATCTGCAATCTAGATACAAACACTCTTATATATTACAGTTTTTAGAATGCGGAGACTGCGTATTAGTGGTTTAAGAAGCACACTGCACATACTGTATACGGCCGTATAATATAACCTCAATGCGATGTAGTCTCTGGATTTAGTAGGTGCCAGTTTATGATATTAAATCATGGTCGATAGCATGCCATTTTGAAGCTACTTTCCTTGTCTACGCGAAACATAGACTAAAATCTATATAAACTCTCCCCGAACAAACCAACTCTCATCTTCTACATTTTCTCATCGTACACACCGTAACCTTATGGATATACCTGATCAAACCCCCATGCACCCTGACAAGATTTATGCTGCTGGCCGTTCCGTTTGGATTTATCTTATTAATCCAAGGAAAGTTATTGAAGATATCCACTGTATTGACCTTCTTGTCAATGATATATCTACGATTCTTAATCTTGAATTGCTCTTGGAATTGTCCTATTCTACATGTATTGCTTGATGGATTACTGCCACTAGTATATAAACCACCCTCAAGTTTAGCACAAGGAGTGCTATGGAACTTTAACCGTGGAATGGCTCCAACTGTCAAGGTAAAGATTGCCAGCTGCCTTAATGACAACACGAGTATCTTGTTGATATTCGGGAATAATATCCTATTTCTCCTATTTATTCTATATCAGAAAAACGGTAAGATTAAACACCCAATCGCCGTTATCTAAGACAACCAACTAAATAAAAGTGAATTTGTTGTCAATAAAGAACATTCGCGTATAAAAGACATATAGATATTGATTTATCGCCGCTAAAAGCTCTATGAATATTGCACACTCGATTGTATCATAGAGACTGCGAACAAAGTCGATGCTAATAGACTAAGCTATAACACCTGTTTTAATGTCATAGGTATATTATTTTCTGCGTAGCTGACATTGTTGGCCAGAGTGATGATAGCGCTATTTGGCAACCCGACAGATTATGTATAAACTGCAGCAAATTCAGCTTTGACTTTTACTGGCTATTAAATCTTCAATGTACTTGCCGTACGCCGCTGTGGCTTCCTAAAGCATGGCTCGCGGAAGCCTGTAGAGTAAGATTTGCCAATGCTAGTAAAGCAGAATAGAACATACTCTTGTTTTGAAGCAGATTAGTATGGCTGAGAAGTTAATTTAAAATGATTTGAATTGAGTCCAAACATTAAACCTAGGGACGCAGGGTCGTCTTTATACAAGTGACACCCGATATTTGCCTTCAATCTAAAATACTTACATATGAAATTCTATGCATGGCTCTTTAGGGAGTCATGTTAAATATAAAGGCTAAACCCATATACTGAAATAGAGAGATAGAAATCAAATTGACATTCTGAGATATTACAATCAAGCTTCTGCGTTTTGTAAATTGCGGACTTGACTGCAGGATGTTTTTGCAGCTCCTATAGTGCAGAATAAGGGTTTTCGGCCTCGTTTTATGGGAGAAATACCAGAGAGTATATATAGTTGGTATAGCCAACGGGTATTCATTCATCGTTTAGCCGCTGTACCTACAGAATGCCGGTAGCGGTTTCACAACTACAACTATTTGGATTCGAACGCTAGCAGTTTTTAAGTCACGTGATGCACCACTTGGCTAATTATCAGGGGTAAATAACCATCAAGCACGTATAGATGCAGATTCTTGCCTATGGGAATACTGTAAACTATGATTATGTCGAAATAAATGGAGAAAAGAAGAGGCTGCGACTCCATGTGCCACTTATCACAAATGGTACAGCCGCAATACACTTTCCAGGTTGTAGAGTGCACATGAAACGCGGTTGGAAGTAAACTGCTGGAACTCAATATCTTAGGATTTATACTCAAGAAATGTCTAGTGTAGTGTGATGACTTTGTTGCCAGCAACAAATACAACATGTGGAGGATTTGCTTGGGAACGCCAGAAATTCGATGTACACTATCACAATTACAGCTTTTAATCTCAAGCGACTGTCCTTGGAAGCGGGTGACCACGGCATGCTGTTCGAAGACTTATGTACAATATTGCATTCTCCGCTAACCAATAGCAATTTCAGCCAAGTGCATCATTATGCAACGAGCTTTGCAGAGAAACACTTCCCCGAGGACTGGGTCCGGAACCAGAAGCTGATTGATGCAGTGTCATGTTATATTAGAGGCTCGGAGAGACAAGGCATGCCAGCAACGCTTACCCCTTGGGGACAGAGTACTTTGGCTCTCTCATCTCTAGCATAACCAGCTCTAGCTCAGAGTAGAAGGTAGACAAGTTGTTGTTTGTGGTTTTTTATTTAGCCTCTGGTGAAAATTAGTTATTGACAAGGTGGAGGGAGGCACTTTCGGCAGTCTGGTCTGAAATAACCGTGTAGTAGATAGCTAGATTCGTGATGACTATGTTCACGCCTGGGCTCGCTATATTTCACCTCGCGATGGTTCTTAGGTTTAATCACTTGTGTGGCGTACAATACTTACCCGTGTGGCATAAGAGCATGATAATCCAACTACTATATCACTCTCGATAGCTTCTACTGCAAGCAATGTAGAAGCTCTATGTAGCTATGAGATTGCTATCCTCGAGCGCATTCTCTTCATTGCCCTGGGTTCTTGTTTGAAGTTGCGATACTAATGTTGATGTAAAACAATTCAATCCCTCGGGAGCTATTCCGTCATGTATAATGCACCAACAAGGCTGGCGACCATTGGGGAATTTGACCCCAGCCTTTAGCTTCGGGAACATGATATCTCCTAGCACTCTGTTGCCTATGTTCTTTCGGAAATCGGGAACAAGCGAGTTGAGGTACTGATCAAGCTTGTCTTTGTCTTGGTGTCGTTTTGCCTCCTGCATTTCCCGAGCATCGAAGTTTTGGTGACTAAAGACATGTTTGTAGAAGTTAAACAGTTGCCAACGTTCCCATGTATTGGTCCCGTGAAATCCGTAGTCTCCGTCACTTTCTCGACTTAGGTGGGTTTCAAATTTTGGATGGCAGTTTCCTTTTGCAAGATAGCAGTAGCAGAAACGACCTGAGAGGGTGTGGTTGACTTCAGCTATGAGACGATATATTCCAAGCTCCTCGAGGTCCGGGCGGTGAAAAGCGATGCCCTTTGCCTGTAAAGTTGAAGTATTCAAACTTTTGCGTCTCATCAAAATAGGCAGTGTTTTTTTCTTCGTAAGCCCTCGCAATTTCTTCGAGTGATGCCCCACGCTTAGCTAGCTTAACGTAGAGTTTTGCGAGCTCCATAGACTGGCCATGGTTGGTGCAAAAGCAGAAACCAGACTCAAGCCATTTTGACGTAAGAGGACTAGGAATGTTGTTGAAGTCTCGGAACAATATTGAGTACAGACTAAGCACTTCCCTTTCAGATATCGAGAGAGGGTGGACGTCGTCGTCCCGTTCTTCGATTGAAAGGGCATGCTCAAGCC
>Ga0247739_10000965_pt1 | contig 10354 bp, 7 predicted proteins | sample UWRJL058202B2_FD_180943 | JGI IMG/M metagenome (GOLD analysis project Ga0247739, IMG submission 180943) | Plant litter microbial communities from Arlington Agricultural Research Station in Wisconsin, United States - UWRJ-L058-202B-2 | ecosystem: Environmental > Terrestrial > Plant litter >... | reverse complement strand
CCTGGTAATAAGAACGCTGCGACTAAAGGTGTCAATGCTGTTTACGATTTTATTGCTGATGGTGCCAAGTGATATATTCGTATTGAAATATAAAAAATTGGTAAGATTAAAAGTGTTGTAAGTAAACTGGAAATTGTTGTTGAATTCTTGTTTTAAATCAGGGTTACCAGTTCTGTAATTAAGGGGGTTGCTCACGTCCACCACATCTTGCAACTGGGCAATGCTTGGGGCACGGGTGCTGCCGCGATAATTGAACCGGATGCTCTTGCGGGTACCCAAGTTATAGTTGAAACTTGCATTGGGGAAAAAATTGATATATTTTTGTTTCATGATGCTATCCTTGCCGGTCATGGCACGGTGGCTCATATTATCTAGCGACGAAGCTTGTACAGAGCCGCCCAATTGATAGTCATACTTTTCTTTACGAACCCGATAATTAAAACCAAAACGACTAGAAATAAACGAATTTTCAAAGTAGTTGGTTTGTGGTTTATTCACACTGTCGTACTTATCGGTGGTTTGGTTGTAGTCGTAGGTCTTTCTGTCGGATGTACTTTGGTTACTGCTATATGCGTAGTTCAGTTCCAATATCTTGTTTACACCTACCATTTCCGTAAGCGAAGTGCTAATGGTATTGTTGAACGAATGTGTGTTCTGGTCGTTTCTTTGGCGCTGGTCGCGGATGTAATTGGTGCTGCCATCCTTATTGAAAAATGTATAGGGAGATTCATTGTAACCCTCGCCATCACTGTTGTTCACGCCGGTTGTCCACCCAATGGTAAAAGTGCGCCCTATCTTATGAAAACGGTGCCGATATAATAAATTGTTGCCAAAACTTACGCCGCTGCGTTCATTGTTACGTTGGCTTATCCCAGTAATTGCTTTGTAGTTTACCAATGGGCTCGTGGCTTTGGTAATGATGGAGTCAAAGCTCATCGACTCTGAATTTTGAACATTTACATTTGGGGTAATCAATATAGAGTTCATGCTATCGATGGCGTATTCCACCCTAAGATTTACCCGGTGGTTGATGCTGGTGTTCTTGTCATAAGAAACATTGTCTGTATAGGTAACCGAATCATCCTTAAAAAAGTTTTGACGGGCACTATTGCTGCGGTTGGTCACAGTGCTTTTAGAAACAAAATAGTTCCCGGCAATTTCCACTTTGGAACCAAGGTTGTCCCTAAAGTTTACGCCGCCATTCCATGAGGCAGTATTTCCGTTTCCGGCACTGCCACCGTCGCCACCGCCGCCGCCACGGTTTCCGCCACCTCCACGACCACCGCCGCCTCTTCCGCCACCACCTGTGCCGCCACTAAAACCGCCCATGCCACCCATGTTGCCAATTACATCCGTAGATGTGTAACCGAGTTTATTTACGTTGTTAGCGCCGCCTAAAACGGAAAACTGCATTTTATTATTGAACACGTTGAAAGAGGCAGTGCCCGCATATCTGTCCTTGGTACCCACGGCCACATCAGATCGGCCAAATATGCCTTTGCGTCTATCCTTTTTAAGTTTTATATTGATGGTTTTCTGTTTGCTACCGTCATCTATTTTGGTAAATTTTGCTTGGTCGCTCATATCATCAAAAACTTGGATGCTTTCTACCAGTTCGGCTGTCAGGTTTTTGGTGGCCAGCTTAGGGTCATTGCTAAAAAACTCTTTTCCATCCACATACACTTTGGTAATTTCTTCACCTTGCGAAGTAATGTTGCCGTCTTTGTCCACTTCCACACCGGGTAGTTTTTTCAAGAGGTCTTCTACATTAGCATTGGGCTTTGTTTTAAAAGCGGCTGCTTTAAATTCTACGGTATCTTTTTTTATGATGATGCTCTGTGCTTTTACCACCACGTTCATATCGTTGCTGGTATCTAACGTTAGGTTGATGTTTCCCAGATCGATGGTTGGGACTGTAACAGTAATGAAAATGTTCTTGATATATTCTTTGAACCCAACATTGCTCACACTTAATATAAAAGAACCTGTTGGCAAGTTTTTTAGTTCAAAGGCACCTTCCTTATCCGCAATACCATAAGCCACGCCAGAGGAGTCTTCTGTGGTAACCAACGTTATGGTAGCGTCTTGTAGCGCCACTTTCTTCTCTCCATCAAACACTTTGCCTTTAACGCTACCCACCTTGCCTTGCGCAAAAACTGTATTTATTACACTTATTAAAAAAATAAGGAGATATAGTTTTTTCATAAATATTTTTTGAGGCAATTGTTTTATGGTTGGGTAAAGGTGGCTGGCAACTAAATTCTATAATATCCTGGCATTTGAGAGAAAGCTATGTCCATGCTATCGAAGAACAAGATTAAGCATGCTTTTTTGCATTTTGTTTTTTTGTTAACAACGTTTAACCCATGTACGGGCATACAGCTACATATACCTTTGGCCTTATACAAATAAATGCGTTATCGCCGCTTCAGGACAGAGACCGTCAGTCGGCTGATGCAACACAGCTTTCCAGCGTCGTCTTGGATTTTTATATCCCACACATGCGTTTGAGAACCGATATGGATAGGTGTACAAATGCCAGTAACATGACCTTGCCTTGCGCTACGAATATGGTTGGCATTTATTTCCAAGCCCACACACATAAACTTTTCATGATCTACAACTAAGGCAGATGCCACGCTCCCCAAAGTTTCGGCCAATACCACAGAGGCGCCGCCGTGTAACAATCCATAAGGTTGTTTGGTACGATGGTCTACAGGCATCGTACCCTGTATTTCGTTTTGGCCAAGGGCCGAAAAATGGATGCCAAGGTGTTCACCCATGTTGCCATCTCCAAAATGTTGTATATCGGATAATTGTAATGCTTTATTGAACCAGATGATGGACATATGTACGCTATTTAGTTCATCAAATATGCAATCTTTTGGATTAATAGGTAAAACGTCTTGCATGGAATTTTAAAGCAAAAAAGCTTAAAGTCGAAAGATTGTGCGAAATAGCTAGAAACTGTAAAACATCGCTCAAAGCCTTCCTAGCTTATGCTTCTGTTTTAACGTGGGTATTCAGCTTAAAAGGAAATGCTGCACAAGGTTTTAAAATCTTTTGAGAACCAAAGTTTTTTTTGATAAGTATGACAATTTTAATTTATGAATATTATATTTGGAACAGAAAACCTACGATTCCTAGATTGTTTTGCCATTTGAATATTAAAGGAACTGTATTGTATACGATAATGAAAAATTATTTTTCTATACGTCCGACTTGACCTATCACCATGCTTTTGTTATAGCTAATATTATTTTCAGTATACGAATAAGGGCAATTATTTCTTATAATGTGAAACTTTTATAATCTGGCAATTATTCTATCAGAGAGTTTTCAAGCACTGCATTTGTATTAAGCTTTGAACGCTGTTTATTTTTTTAATATTATAAGCATTAAAAAATCGACCATGTTAAGCCTCTTAAAATTTATCTACAATCACCCGTTTAACCATGATAATAGATTAGGCGGCGTAATCAAGTTTATTAAATGGCAATTCAACTGTAAATTGAACCCTTACCCAATCGTTTATCAATTTACAGAGAGGGCGAAATTTTTGATATGGAAAGGTTTGACGGGCGCTACTTGCAATATTTATTGTGGCCTTCAGGAGTACGAAGACATGGGTTTCCTATTACATTTTTTACGACCAGATGATGTGTTTTTTGATGTGGGAGCAAATGTTGGAGCGTATACCCTTTTAGCTGCTGGGGAAATTGGCGCTAAAACAATTAGTGTTGAACCAATTCCTTCTACGTTCAAGTATCTATCCGATAATATTGCCATTAATGGGTTAGCAGAAAAAGTTCAGCCGTTAAATATTGGGCTGGGAAATGATTCGAGGATAATGAAATTCACAAAATCTCTTGACACGGTAAATCATGTCGCAACTGACAGCGAGACAGATACAATTGATGTCGCTATAAAAAGAATGGACGATATATCTTCACTTATTCCAACTCTTATTAAAATTGATGTGGAAGGATTTGAAACCGAAGTGTTGAAAGGGGCAAAAAATATATTATCCAATCAAAATCTTAAAGCAGTTATTATTGAATTAAATGGTTCAGGAAACCGGTATGGATACAATGAACAATTAATACACGATAACTTTGTGGATCTAGGATTTAAATCGTACAGATACAATCCAGATAAAAAAGAATTGATTCCACTTGGAAACTATGGAAATTATAATACTATTTATATTAGGGACCAGTCTTTCGTAATGGATAGGATTTCCAGTGCAAGGAAAATAAAAATTGGGCAGAAAGAAATATAGTTGAATACAATACCAAACACCTCATTGATATTTAATAGCGGTTTATTATTTCCATTAGCTATTTATTTTTTCCACCTAAAAATTACTCCCAAATCTTTATCGTTCAAATACGCTAACCTTTTCTCCTATTATAAGGACGGTTTCATATTGCATGCAATTGTTTCGCTCCGCCTAAACAGCATCTCCAGTTTAAAATTTACATAGGTAAATGTTCTGCTTTTATCTTTTGAAATTCCGATGGGGCAGTACTCATTTGGCAAGTGATTAAACAACTCAAAAGCAATAAGTTTCAGAGATGAAAGCGTTTAGGTTATCACAGCGATTGAATGCCATCTAAATGTATCAACGCCCTGGTAACGTTGCCTTGCTATTGCCCCCATCAATTTGTATCAAAATCGTACAGTCTCTGTATCAAAAACGAACTCCTTCGTATAGTAAGCGCTATTAAACGATTGTTTATCAATGGCTTGTTCTTCGGTATTGTTTTGGTAACGTTTTTGCCAGTATCTTGATCAAATTACTTTTATCAGCCTATATGTTTAAAAACTATTTTAAAATTGCTTGGAGAAACATCGTTAAAAGTCGATTTTATTCAATTGTAAATATTGCAGGTCTTGCCTCGGGAATTACTTTCACGCTCATTGTAGCAGCCTATATATGGGGCGAACTCCAAGTAAATCATAGTCTGAAAAATAGACACAACCAATACATTGTTCAAAGCCGCTGGAAAGACCCAAACATGGGCCTCGAGCTAACCACTATTGGCAATCTGCCAAAGGCTTTGAAAGAGCAATATCCTTCCTTGGTAGCTAATTTTTATCGTTGGGATGGAATTACCTCGAACGTGTCTACTGGCGATAAAATTTTTAGGGAGGGCTTACAGATCTGTGATAGTACCATGCTGGAAATGTATGGGTTTAAATTATTATATGGTAATGCTGCAACGGCACTCAAGAATCCTACGTCGGTCGTTATTTCGGATAATGTGGCCATCAAGTATTTTGGTAAAAAAGATGTGGTAGGGCAAACTTTGACCATCGATAATTTTGCAGGTGCAAAACGCGGGTTCATGATTTCTGGCGTATTGGCAAAACAGTCAAAAAATTCGGTTACCAGTGTCAATGACGATAATTTCAATGAAATCTTTATCCCTTCGAGTGCCATAGAATATTTTGGCAGAGGCATGGACAACTGGATTACGCCCTTTATGGTAGGTTATGTGGAGCTACAGCCTGGTGTAAAACCCGAGACGGTCGTTTTTGCCATGAAGGCCCTGCTTAAAGCGAACGCATCAGAACAGGTAAGTGCTAACTTGGAACCATTTATTGTATCGCTAGATGAATATTATCTTCAATCTAACAAGGGGCTGGTAAAAAAAACACTCTATGTGCTCTCGTCCATTGCATTGTTTATACTCGTAATGGCCATCATCAATTTTGTGAACATGTGCGTAAGCCGCTCTGGCGCCCGCATAAAAGAAATTGGTGTACGAAAGGTAATGGGAGGACTTAAGAAACAACTAATAGCGCAATTTTTAATCGAATCGGTCCTGCTCGTTATCCTAGCCACTATGTTGGCCTTGGCGCTGTACCAATTGGTGCTGCCTTATTTCAGCGATATACTCGGCAAGCCAATCGCCAGCCTTTTCTCCATGCCTATTTACTTTATAGCGTTACCTTTTTTACTTGCTTTGGTAATCGGTTTATTGGCAGGTATTTACCCAGCATTTGTTTTATCATCCATACAGCCAGCTGAAGCCGTTAAAGGAAAACTGAAACAGATAAGAGAAAATATATGGCTTCGTAAAATTTTGGTTGGGTTTCAATTTGGAACTGCGGCGGTGGTGTTTATCGGTGCGCTCATCGTGTCGCAACAAGTAAAACTATTTTTTAGTAAAGACCTTGGATATAACAAAGATTATATACTTTATACGCAGTTGCCTAGAGATTGGTCTGCACAAGGCGTACGAAAAATGGAGACTATTAAGCAAGCATTTGCAGGCATGCCCGAGGTAAGCAACGTGTCATTGTCTTTTGAAATTCCAAATGGTAAATATGGTAGCAATACAAGCTTGTTCAAGCAAGGGTCAGATTCCGCACATGCTATCTCCGCCCAATTAATGGTGGCCGATAACGATTATGCTGCTACTTACTCCATTCCAATGAAAGCGGGAACCTTTTTTACAGCAACCTATGCGCCTGCCGATTCGGCTAAATTGGTTATCAATGAAACCAATTGCAAAGCGCTAGGCTTCATTGATCCGTCTCAGGCCATTGGACAGCTGGTAAAAATGCCAGGCTCTGATATTAACTGGACTATCTGTGGTGTAACGCAAGATTTTCATATGGAATCTATGCAAGGAAGCATCCAGCCAATAGTATTTATGAATGTAAATTTTAATACAATTTACCGGGTATTTTCCTTCAAGCTAAAGCCTGGCAATATGCAACAGACACTAGCGTCCATAGAAAAAAAATGGACAGCCTTGTTACCTGCTGCGCCATTCGATTATGGTTTTATGGATGAGGCATTAAAGAAAATGTATCAAACAGAAATTCAACTAAAAAAAGCGTCATATACCGCCACGGTATTGGCTATTGTCATCGTGTTATTGGGTGTTATCGGGCTCATTTCCTTGAGCATCCAAAAGCGAACAAAAGAAATTGGCATTCGTAAAGTGTTGGGGTCGTCTGTGTCGGGCATCATTGCTTTGTTCATCAAAGATTTCATGGGTATCATTTTGGTGGCCGCCTTGTTCGCATGTCCCGTCGCTTGGATCATTATGCATAATTGGCTCGATGGGTACGCACATCGCATTACGATATCGTCCATTCCATTCTTGTTTTCTATCGGTATGTTGGTAGCCGTTACCACATTGCTCATCCTGCTACAAACAATAAAAACAGCGCTGGCCAATCCAGTTAAGAGTTTGCGATCAGAATAAAAAGTGCTATTTGGTTGAGTTGTAAAAGAATCAAACTGACAGATTTTGGGCGTGCCGCCAATAGCCTTATACCCTACAAATAAAGCAGTCCGTGGATATCGGCTATCGGCGTCGTGCTTTCTGTAGTAGTCCGCAGCGGCGATACAAAAAGCAAACCTTGATAGCAGTTACCGAACGCCGCTTTACGGGCTACTACTGCCAATCACTCACGCAGCTGTGCAGTTCTCCTGCATTTTTTAGGCAAACGTCTTATATGCATCTAGTGTCAATGCAAAACGTAAAAAAAATAGCACCCATTGATATAGGTGCCATTAAAAAAAGGTATCAAACAGATTATAGGTCGTTCAGATTAAGCGTATCAATAATGGCCGGTGGTAAAAATTGCCTCACGTCACCACCATTTCGCAACACATCTCGTACCAGCGTAGAAGCCACCGATGTGTATTGTGGAGAACACGTAAGAAAAACCGTTTCGATTTTACGATCGAGGCTACGGTTCATATCAGCAATGGCTTTTTCGTATTCAAAATCGCTTACATAACGGATACCACGCAGGATGAAATTTGCCCCAAGGTCGTTACAACATTTTACGGTGAGCCCTTCGTACGCCACTGCGTCTACTTTCGGATTGTCTTTGTAGCAATCGAGCACCCACTGCAGGCGTTGCTGCTCGGTGAACATCGGCTGTTTATTCACATTGCGACCAATACCCACCACTAATTTGTCGAACAAAGGCAAAGCCCGATCGATAATATCCAGATGACCCAATGTAATGGGATCGAATGTGCCAGGGAAAAGAGCAATGCGCATGAAGTAAAATTTTAAAAAAGTATATATTAAAAGGCTGAAAGCTTAAAGCTAAAAGCCCAAAGCTAAGCGAATGGTTGTACACTAGAGAGTTGGAAGTTATCGCTTTAAAGTCTTCAGTTTTCTGGTTGCTGCTTCCGTTTAGCCTTTCCGCTTTCCGCTTTGAGCTTTCCGCTTTCTGCTTTCCGCTTTCTGCTTTGAGCTTTCAGCTTTCAGCTTTTCCCTTCTTCACCCTTTCCTTTCTGATAATAGGTATAAAGCCGCCATCCGCACTGCCACGCCATTTTGCACTTGATCCAAAATAATGCTGTGACCACTATCCGCTACGTCGCTGTCTATCTCCACACCTCGGTTGATGGGGCCGGGATGCATGATAAGGATTTCCTTCTTCAAGCTATCGAGCATTTTCTTTTTGATGCCATAAGCCAAATTGTATTCACGCAAAGAAGAAAAAAGCACTTGGTTTTGCCTTTCTAATTGGATGCGTAAAACGTTCGCAGCATCGCACCATTGAAGGGCTTTCATCACATCGTACTCCACCTTTACGCCCAACGCTTCTTCAATGTATTTGGGGATTAAGGTAGGAGGACCAGCCACCACCACTTCAGCGCCCATTTTGGTAAGTAGGTAAATATTGCTCAATGCCACCCGGCTATGCATGATGTCGCCGATGATGGCCACTTTTTTGCCTTCCAGCGTACCCAGTTTTTCTTGGATGGAAAATGCATCGAGTAAAGCTTGGGTTGGATGTTCGTTGATGCCATCGCCCGCATTGATGATGGCTGCTGGTATATGTTTGGCCAGAAAGTGTGGTGCTCCGCTAGCGCTATGTCGCATTACCACCATATCCACCTTCATGCTCAGGATATTATTTACAGTATCCAGCAGTGTTTCACCTTTGGAAACCGACGATCCGCTTGCGGCAAAATTGATGGTATCTGCACTTAAACGTTTCTCGGCGAGCTCAAAAGATATCCGCGTTCGAGTGGAATTTTCGTAAAAAAGATTGACGATAGTGATGTCTCGCAGCGATGGAACTTTCTTTACCGGGCGTTGCAACACTTCTTTAAATTGGGCAGCGGTGGTTAGAATAAGGGATATATCCTCGGGCGGGAGGTCTTTAATACCTAGCAGGTGTTTAGTAGAAAGGCTCATTAAAGGTCGAAGATAATGGGTAGGTGCAAAACTGCCAATTTTAGAAAAAAGAAGTTGCCGCAAAAGTCGCTGGATATAGGTGTGCTGCCACAAATTGCACAAGAAAACATAAATAAAATCGGTTTTCTCAAAGACACCATCACTTTGTTTTGTGCTTAAAAAACCTTTCTTTTATTCGTGTGCATTCGTTTAATTCGTGGCGCCGCCCATGAAATTACAAGTCAGGCAATTTGTTTCCCGTAACTGGAAACACCACCGTTGGCTTAAAGGTTTTCGCTTCTTCAAAATCCATTAATGCATACGAAATAATAATTACGATATCGCCAACGGCTCCTTGTCTGGCGGCTGGGCCATTTAAGCAGCAAACGCCTGAACCACGTGGCCCCACAATCAAATAAGTTTCTATACGGGTTCCGTTGTTCACGTTTACCACCTGTATTTTTTCGTGTTCTATCATGTTGGCTGCGTCCATCAGGTCTTGATCGAGGGTGAGGCTCCCTACATAATTCAAGTTGGCTTCTGTTATAACGGCACGGTGAACTTTGGATTTTAATAGTTGGATTTGCATTGCTTTGATTAAGTATAATGAAAGTATGTTTTCTGGGCGGCAAATGTAGGGAATGAACACATGCATGCGTTCGGGTAAAATCATTGTGCAAACGCGACTATCATAAACACTTCGTCCACTAAATGGTTTGTTTTAAACGAACACCCGTTTAAGAATTGTTAAAGGACAGCTACTTATCTTGCACGCCTCGTTTTACGTATGCAATGCCCGATCGCAGTGCATCCGTTGAACAAACAATTTATATCTTGTCACTAAATTTCTGAGTATGAACAATCGAAGAATCAGCAGACGACTCCTATTTATTTTATCCCTCTTAAGTTTTTATACTACGATGGCCCAAAAGAAATTCAATTACGATAGCGCTTGGAAAAAGGTAGAAGCCCTCCAGGCAAAGGGTTTACCCAAAAGCGCCATAGCAGAAGTGAAACTTATTTATGCCAGGGCAAAGGCAGACAAACAAGAAGCGCAACAGGTGAAAGCCGTTGTTTCCCAAGGGCAGATGGTGATGATGGTGGAAGAAAACGAATGGGCAAAAAACATTGATTCGCTCGACCAGGAAACGAACAAGGCGTCAGAGCCGGTTAAACAAGTGCTCAAT
>Ga0247739_10000964_pt1 | contig 10358 bp, 9 predicted proteins | sample UWRJL058202B2_FD_180943 | JGI IMG/M metagenome (GOLD analysis project Ga0247739, IMG submission 180943) | Plant litter microbial communities from Arlington Agricultural Research Station in Wisconsin, United States - UWRJ-L058-202B-2 | ecosystem: Environmental > Terrestrial > Plant litter >... | reverse complement strand
TCGCGTGCGTAGGGATCAAAAAAATTCCGGTACAGACTGTAACGGGTGACCTCGTCGTCGAACCGCAACGTGTTGTAGCCAGCGCCGCAGGTGCCCGGCGCGGCCAGCTCGGCATGCACCCGGGTCATGAAGTCGGCCTCACACAGGCCCTGCTCGGCCAGACGCGACGGCGTAATGCCAGTGATCACGCAGGCCGCGGGATGAGGCAGGATGTCGTCGCTGGGCTGGCAGTAAATATTGACGGGCGCGGCGACCTCATTGAGCTCGACGTCAGTGCGGATACCCGCCATCTGCAACGCACGATCATTGCGAGGATTGATCCCGGTAGTTTCGTAGTCGTACCAAAAGAGGGTGGTCGTCACGGGCAGATCCTGAACAGAAGACCGGCAAAGTGTATGGCCTCAAGCAGCCAAAATGCGAATCGGTCATATTCTGTCGTGAAATGAAAAGTTTTCTTACAGCCCCTGCTGCAAGAGTCCGGTTGCTTAGCTGGCAGGTGGTGGCTAGCATCAGACTTTGTTTTCAGGCGTCCACTTCCAGACAATGCCATCCCCTTACGTTCAGCCAAGGAATGCACCTGCGCCCGCGCCACTGGATACCCGCACCCGAATTGAAACTCCGGAAGGCATTGATCTGCTCCTGCGCCCTGCAGGTCTGGTCCCGCGAGCCCTGGCATTCGGTATCGATTTCAGCTTCCGTGCTCTGATCCTCGGAGGGGTGTATCTGCTCTTCAGCCTGTTCGAATCCTTTGGCGCGGGCCTCACCGCCCTCAGCCTGTTCCTCGTCACCTGGTGGTACATGGTGTTATTCGAAGTCTTGAATCAGGGCTGCACGCCGGGGAAAAAGATTATGGGCCTGCGGGTTATTCACGATGACGGCACGCCCATCGGCTGGACTGCCTCGCTGGTCCGCAACCTGCTGCGCTTCGTGGACATGATGCCTTTCGGCTATAGCCTGGGCGCCATAAGTTGCCTGCATCACCCACAATTCAAACGCTTGGGAGACCTCGCCGCAGGAACGCTGGTGGTGTATCGCGACACCCCCATCCCGCGCCCCGAGCTCCCCGACGCCGTGGCGGTGGTTGCGCCGTTCGTGATGAATCTGGAAGAACAACGCGCAGTACTGGGGTTTGCCGAGCGACAACACCAGCTTTCACCCGAACGAACCCTGGAGTTGGCATCGATTCTGGCTCAACCGCTCCAAGTATCTCCCGAGCAGGCAGTGGCGCAGCTCAACGGCGTGGCCCGCGGGCTGTTGGGGTCTTCATGAAACAGGCCCTCTTCGAAGCTCGTCATCAAGCTCACTGGCAGCGTTTCGAGGAGTCCCTCATCGCGCTTGAACGCGGCAAACGCCTAAAGGCGTCAAGCGACTCCTTTACCCGTGACTATCGGCGCATCTGCAGCCAACTGGCCCTTGCACAAGAGCGCGGTTATTCCAGCCATCTGGTCGATCCGTTGCAGCAGCTGGCGATGCGCGGCCATCAGCAGTTGTACCGCCATCGCAGCCCCATTGGCTCGCAGCTATTGGGGTTCGTGCTCGCAGGTTTTCCGCGACTGGTCAGGGCGCAATGGCGTCTGGTGGCAATCGCCAGCCTGATGTTTTTCGGCAGTCTGATAATCATGGCCGGGCTGATTCAAGGCTTCCCGGATCTGGTCTATAGCGTGCTGGATCCGCAGCAGGTCTCCGAAATGGAGCGCATGTATGACCCTCAGGCCCAACGGATTGGCCAGGCGGGCGAACGCGCAGCCGACGATGACTGGATGATGTTCGGTTACTACATCATGCATAACATCGGCATTGCCTTTCAGACTTACGCCACCGGCTTGCTGTTCGGACTCGGCAGCCTTTTCTTTCTGTTCTTCAACGGGCTGATGATCGGTGCCGTGGCGGGACATCTGACCAGCATCGGTTACGGGCAAACCTTCTGGTCGTTCGTGATCGGGCATGGTGCTTTCGAGCTCACGGCCATTGCCCTGGCTGGGGCCGCGGGGCTGAAGCTGGGCTGGGCGCTGTTGGCACCGGGTCAGCTATCCCGGGCACACGCGCTGCGTCTGGCGGCAAAGACCAGTGTGCAGCTTATCTATGGCGTCATCGTGTTTCTGTTGATTGCCGCTTTTATAGAAGCCTATTGGTCATCCATGCGCTGGCCGCACCCGGCCATGAAATACACCGTAGGCGCGGCGCTCTGGGCGCTGGTCATTGGTTATCTTTTATTCGCCGGGAGGAAGCAGCATGCGCCTGACTGACTCCAGCGTTGCCATTCACCCGCGCAGCCCGTGGGAAGCGATTGACCTGGGGGTACTGCTCGCGCGCCAGCATCGCGGCTTGCTGATGGGGAGCTGGGCGATTGTCACCCTGCCACTATTCACTCTGCTCAGCCTCACCCTCTGGGATTACCCGACACTGGCAATTCTGCTGTTCTGGTGGCTCAAACCCGTCTACGAGCGCCTACCGCTGCTCATCTTGTCCAAGGCACTGTTTGGTTCGCCACCCGGGTTGAAAACGGCGCTAAGGGAATGGTGGTCGACGTTACGGCCAAATCTCCTTTCCAGCCTGACCTGGCGACGCTTGAGCCTGAGCCGCAGCTTCATGCTGCCGGTACTCCAGCTTGAAAAACCATCTGGCGAAGAACTTGGCAAACGTATCGCCGTATTGAGTCGAAAGGACATGCGCGCCGCCCGACTGCTCACCGCCGTTGGCAGCTTGCTGGAGATGGCACTGTGGATCGGTCTGCTGGTGCTGTTTTATGCGCTGATTCCTCAGCAACTGCTCACCGATTGGAATCAGCTGGCATTATTCGGCCTGGAGGGAAACCTGAACTGGCTGGAGCACCTGACCAACGCGGGTTATGCGCTGGTGCTGGTGATCTGGGGACCGGTTTATGTGTCCTGTGGCTTCACCCTGTATCTGAATCGCCGCACGACGCTGGAAGCCTGGGACATTGAACTGGTCTTGCGTCGCCTGCGCCAGAAGCTGCTCGGCAGCGCCTATATGCTGCTGATCGGCGTCGGCCTGACACTGGCGACTGTCGCACCGCCAGCATGGTCCGCTGAGGATGCCTTCATCTGCCCGCTGCCAACCCTGGACAGTGAAGCTCAAGCTAACCCCGAAAGCGCTCGCCTGACCCATCAAGCACTCAGCAGTGAAGCTGCCCGCGAGGGTATCGATAAGGTGCTGCAAAATCCGCCGTTCAAGAACCCGCAAACGATTTCCGGCTGGCGACTGGAGAAGCGCGAAGTCACCTCGTCTGCAGCGGGCGAGCAGGCCAGCGGATTGATCACCTGGCTGAACAGACTTATGCAATTGGGTAACTTCCTGGCCCAGACATTCAAGATACTGCTTTGGGCCTTGGCCGTGACCTTGCTTTGCCTGGTTATCTGGCGCTACAAGACTTGGTTCAAAACCTTTGTTTCCCGCACAAAAACTCGCGAAACCGCGGTTCGCAGCCAACCCGAGCAGTTGTTCGGGTTGCAGATCAGCGCACAAAGCCTGCCGGCAGACATTGCCGGCAGTGCCGAACAACTCTGGCCGAACCAGCCCCGTGAAGCATTGGGGCTGCTGTACCGGGGATTGCTCAGCCGTCTGGTCAGCGATTATCAATTGCCACTGAAAAGCGCTGACACCGAAGGCCAGGTACTGGAGCGCATTGCCCTTCTCAACCAGCCGCAATTACAAGTGTTCAGCCAGGATCTGACGACTCAATGGCAAAATCTGGCGTATGGCCACCGACTCCCACCCGCCCACCTGCAGCGTAAGCTGTGCGATGGTTGGCGGCAGCTGTTCGACGGCGCCTCGCCTGACGGAAATTCGCGCCCATGAGCAAGCGCAGTCATTGGCTGATTGCCCTGCTGGCCTTGCTCATCATCGGTGTGGGCGTGGTGTATCTGGCCGAAAATCTCGAACACTATGAAGAAACCATCGACAAGGGGCCTTCGCCAGCGGTCAGGGCCAACCCCTATCTGGCTGCAGAGAGCTTTCTGCGCCAGCGATCCATTGCCGTAAGAGTCACTGACTCCCTGAACAATCTGGTCGATCCTGCGCAGCAAGCCCAAACCCTGCTGTTGCTCGACAGCCGTGAAAACATGACCCCGGCAGACGCTGAACGCGTCCTGCGCTGGGCACGTTCAGGCGGACATCTGCTGTTTGTCGCCGAACAACTGTGGAACGACAAAACCGGGCGCAGTGGCGACTTGTTGCTGGATCGCTTGCAGATTCATCAATTGCTCAGCAAAGACCTGAAGGACCAGGACCGCGCACCGTTCAGGGCCATGATCCCGCTGCGGGCGCCTGAACCTGAGACTGAAAAACCGACCACCCGCTGGCCCGAGTTGACTCGCCTTTACATTGAAAACGAGGCAGCACCGGCCTACATGAGCTTCGATACCAGCTTCCACCTTGAAGACCCGCAAGACCACGCACAGGCCTGGGCCAACAGCGCCGAAGCCACCCACATGCTGCAATTGGTCTACGGCAATGGCGTGATCACCGTTGTCACCGATGCCGACCTGTGGAAAACCCGCGCCATCGGCAAATACGACAATGCCTGGCTGTTGTGGTATCTGACCCAGGACAGCAACGTCACGATGCTGGTCAGCACAAGGCACGACAACCTTCTTGACCTGCTGCTGCGCTACTTTCCACTCCTGCTGCTGACGCTCGCGCTGCTGGTCGGCCTCGGCCTGTGGCGAGGGGGGATGCGCCGGGGGCCTCTGTTACCGGCGCCATCCATGGCTCGTCGACAACTGACCGAACACCTGCGGGCCAGCGCTGAACTGGTTCGCCGACACAGCGGCCAGCAAAGCCTGCTGCGCACGCTGCAAGTTGACGTCCTGCGCCGCGCCAGGAAACGTCATCCCGGCTTCGAAACATTGCCGGTTACCGAGCAATGGCAAGTATTGGCACGACTGACACGACAGCCGACCAGCGCGATCAGCCAGGCCTTGCGCCCACGCCCCGCCACCCAGCTGTCCAGCTCCGACTTCACCCGGCAGGTTGCCCACCTGCAAACCATCAGGAATGCCCTATGAGCGATCAATCAAACGATCCATCGAGCAATAGCGAACCTGTTGTCGAGTTCAACATCGACCACAGTGCCGAGCCCGCCGAACCTGTTGCGCCAGCCAGCAATCAGGCACAACAGCGCCAACGCGCCAGCCATCTGGCCCAGGCCCTGCGTAATGAGTTGCGAAAGGCAGTCGTGGGTCAGACGGCGGTGATCGATGATGTGCTGACCGCCTTGATTGGCGGCGGCCATGTATTGGTCGAAGGCGTGCCAGGTCTGGGTAAAACCCTTTTGGTTCGTGCTCTGGCCCGCTGCTTCGGTGGCGAGTTCGCGCGCATTCAGTTCACCCCGGACCTGATGCCCAGCGATGTCACCGGGCATGCCGTCTATGACATGCAAAGCGAACAGTTCAAGTTGCGCAAAGGCCCGCTGTTCACCAACCTGCTGCTGGCCGATGAAATCAACCGTGCGCCGGCCAAGACCCAAGCCGCACTCCTCGAAGCGATGCAGGAACGACAGGTCACCCTTGAAGGTCGCCCCATGCCCATCGCGCAGCCCTTCATGGTGCTGGCGACGCAGAACCCGATCGAGCAGGAAGGCACCTATCCCCTGCCGGAGGCAGAGCTGGATCGCTTCATGCTCAAGTTGCGCATGGACTATCCCGAGCTTAACGACGAGCTGGCGATGGTGCGTCAGGTCACCCGATCGACTCGCGCCGACATGCTTGACGTGCAGCCGCTGCGGGTAGTCCTGCAGGCCCGTGAAGTCCAGGCCTTGCAACGCATCGCCAGTGAGCTGCCCATGGATGACCAAGTGCTGGACTACGCGGTGCGTCTGGCGCGAACCACTCGCAGCTGGCCAGGGCTGACCATCGGCGCCGGTCCGCGGGCATCCATTGCGCTGGTGCGCGGGGGCCGGGCACGGGCGTTGCTGCGCGGCGGCGAGTTCGTCATCCCCGACGACATAAAAGGCTGTGCGCTGGCGGTGCTGCGCCATCGGGTAAGACTGTCACCTGAACTGGACATCGAAGGTCTATCGGTGGATCAGGTGCTCAAGCAGATGCTTGATCAGGTTCCGGCACCGCGCCTATGAAACAGGCGTTGAAGCCTTCCCTCTCCCTGCTTTGCTGGCTGGGTGGCCTGGCGGGCATGGCGTTGCTGCTGGGTATCGGGTCAGCGCTTGCCCCGGCAGCCGATGGATTGAGCGGGCTGTTCTGGAGCTTATTACTGGCGCTGGTGATGCTGGCGGCGCTCGATGGCTACAGGCTGCTGCGCCTGCCCTCGCCCGATCTGCAACGCCGAGTGCAGGGCAGTCTGGCCTTGGGGCGCTGGAGTGAAGCGAGCCTGCAACTGACCCACCGCTACCGCAGCCCGGTCACGGTTGAGGTGTTCGACCACGCGCCTGACGGTCTTGAGTGCGAGCATTTGCCTCAGAAAATCACCCTGCTGCCTGGGCAACAGGCGGAATTGGGTTACCGCTTGCGCCCGCATCAACGTGGTCTGTTCAACTTCCAGTGTTGCGAAATCTACCTGCCCAGCCCCATGGGACTCTGGAGCAGTCGCCGCTATGTGCCGTTGCCTGACGTCACCCGTGTCTACCCCGACTTTGCCCGACTCTACGGTGGACAACTTCAGGCGGTCGATAACTGGCTGAGTCAGATCGGCGTCCGTCTTCGGCAACGGCGCGGTCTGGGCATGGAATTCAACCAACTGCGCGAGTTTCGCGAAGGCGACAGCCTGAGACAGATGGACTGGAAAGCCACCGCCAGACACCGCACGCCTATCGCCCGGGAATATCAGGAAGAGCGTGACCAGCAAATCATCTTCATGCTCGATTGCGGCCGCCGAATGCGCAGCCAGGATGGCGACCTGTCGCACTTCGATCATGCACTCAACGCGCTGCTTTTATTGGGATACGTTGCGCTGCGTCAGGGGGATGCCGTGGGGCTGGTCACCTTTGCCGGTGAACAGAATCGCTCTCTGGCGCCTGTCAGGGGGCAGAGCCAGCTCAATGTTCTGCTCAACAGCGTCTATGACCTGCACAGCAGCCAACGTCCGGCTGACTATAACGCCGCCGTGCGCCAACTGCTGGCGCGGCAGAAGCGCAGAGCGCTGGTGGTGCTGATGACCAATTTGCGAGATGAAGACGACGAAGAGTTGCTGGCCGCCGTCATACAGCTTGAACGCCAGCATCGTGTTCTGGTGGTGAGCCTGCGCGAAGAGGTGCTGGACACCTTACGGCAGGCACCGGTCCAGACCTTTGATGAAGCATTAACCTATTGCGGAACCATCGACTTTCTCAACGCACGCGCTGATCTGCAGGAACGCTTGAGCGCCCATGGTGTTGCAGTACTTGATTCGCGCCCGGCAGAGCTGGGCGCGAAACTGGTGAGCAGATACCTGAGCTGGAAAAAGGCCGGGGCCCTATAGGCGAAGCAGGAAACGTACCGAACACAGCCCAGACATTCCTAGGCCGACGCCTCCAGATGGTGAAAGCTGAAGTAGTAACGCAAGGCCTTGATCAGCTCCGCGTATTCCGCAGGTGATTCGGTAAGGGTAAAGCCCGAATCGTAACTACCGGGAGTTTCGTCTTCGTGGCACCAGAGACAGGTCGCATTCACGTCGACCGTCGAGGGCAGACCTCGCTCGCAGGGTACCTGAAGACGTAATTGAAATTCAGCCCCCACCAATACTGGCAGGTCACTGATTAGCATCAGACCATTCTCGGAGATATTGCCCAGGCACCCCATGGACTTGCCGGTGTACCGATTGGAAACCCGAAGATAGAAAGGCAGTTGATGTCGTTCGATCCTTCGCTCTTTTAGCATGGTTCAGTCGCCGTCATAGACCATTGAGCATGGTCGCGCTAAATCTTCCAGATTGTCACAGCCTTGAACTGCACAAGCGCTGCGAACAAATGCTTCAAGGTGGATAAATCGCAGAGTGTGTGTCTGACTCGCACAGGCCCGTGCGAGTCACTCTTTAACCATCAACTTTACAAAGCGTAGCGCAAAGCGGCCAGACGGCCACTCAAGAACGCTACCGCCCATCCATTCGAGTGTAACTACCGTGAAGCAGGCCTCGTCTGGGCAGTCTGAACTCTGGGATAGTGCCCCAACTGAGCAAGGGTTTCCAGGCGAGCACGGGCTCTGAACGCATATTCGCTGGCGGGATACTGGGTAATGATGAATTGATAAGTCTGCGCCGCATCAACGAACAGTTTCTGACGCTCCAGACACTGACCGCGCAGCATCGACACCTCAGGTTGGATGTAACGCCGTGAGCGGCTTTGGCGGTCGACCTTGGAAAGGCTCAACATTACGTTTTCACAGTCGCCACGATCATACGAACGGTAGGCGCTGTTCAAATTGGAATCCATCGACAAACGGGTGCAACCACCAACGGCGGCCAGCAATACTAAAATCATCACGATTCGCATGGGACTCTCCTGTGCTCTGCAGTGTATCGACCCGAACCCGGATTTCTTCAAGGCGTTTTACGACCAATCGTCTGTCCGCATCCGCCTGCGGGAGTTCAAGGCAGTGAAACGAACAATGACTTCGGATCAAGACAGTAGTAGCCTCTCGCTGCGCTTCATATAAGGAGTTTGTGCATGACCGTACGCCGCACCAAAATCGTCGCCACCCTTGGCCCTGCGAGTAATTCACCAGAAGTCATCGAGCAACTGATCCTCTCGGGTCTGGACGTTGCCCGTCTGAACTTTTCCCACGGCACCCCGGATGAGCATAAGGCGCGCGCCAGACTGATCCGCGAAATCGCCGCCAAACACGGGCGCTTCGTCGCTCTGCTGGGCGATCTGCAAGGGCCGAAAATTCGTATCGCCAAGTTTGCGAACAAGAAGATCGAGCTGAAGGTGGGTGACAAATTCACCTTCTCCACCGCTCACCCGCTGACCGAAGGCAACCAGCAAATCGTGGGTATCGACTACCCGGATCTGGTCAAAGATTGCGGCGTTGGCGACGAGCTGTTGCTCGACGACGGCCGTGTTGTCATGCGCGTTGATACTCAGACAGCTGACGAACTGCACTGCACCGTATTGATTGGCGGTCCACTGTCGGATCACAAAGGCATCAACCGTCGTGGCGGTGGCCTCACAGCGCCAGCCCTGACTGAAAAAGACAAGCTGGACATCAAGCTCGCCGCGGAAATGGACCTGGATTACCTGGCCGTATCCTTCCCGCGCGACGCCGCCGACATGGAATATGCACGCAAGCTGCGTGACGAATCCGGTGGCACCGCCTGGCTGGTTGCCAAAATCGAACGCGCTGAAGCAGTGGCCAACGACGAAGTGCTCGATGCACTGATCCGCGCCAGTGACGCGGTCATGGTTGCCCGTGGCGACCTGGGTGTTGAAATCGGCGACGCAGAACTGGTTGGCGTTCAGAAACGCATCATCCTGCACGCCCGCCGTCACAACAAAGCCGTGATCGTTGCCACCCAGATGATGGAGTCGATGATCTCCAGCCCGATGCCGACCCGCGCCGAAGTATCCGACGTGGCCAACGCCGTGCTCGACTACACCGACGCCGTGATGCTCTCGGCTGAAAGTGCTGCCGGTTCTTACCCGATCGAAGCGGTGCAAGCCATGGCGCGCATTTGCGTCGGCGCTGAAAAGCACCCGACCGGCAAGACCTCCAGCCACCGTATCGGCCACTCGTTCACCCGTTGTGACGAAAGCATCGCCCTGGCGGCCATGTACACCGCCAACCACTTTCCCGGTGTGAAAGCGATCATTGCCCTGACTGAAAGCGGCTATACCCCGTTGATCATGTCGCGGATTCGTTCCTCGGTTCCGATCTACGCGTTCTCCCCGCACCGCGGAACTCAAGCGCGCGCGGCCATGTTCCGTGGGGTGTACACCGTACCGTTCGACCCTGCCAACCTGCCACCTGGTCAGGTCAGCCAGGCAGCGGTCGACGAGCTGCTCAAGCGCGGGCTGGTGGAACAAGGTGATTGGGTCATCCTCACCAAAGGTGACAGCTACCACACCATCGGCGGCACCAATGGCATGAAGATCCTGCACGTCGGCGATCCTTTGGTCTAAGCCTTCGCGCAGTAAAAAAGCCCCGCGCTCGAAAGAGCCGGGGCTTTTTTATTGGCGTTTTTCTGCGTCAGAGTGCATGGGAGACAGGAGTGATAGCCATCAGCCTCCTGTCACTTTTGACAGCTTACGGTCCGGCGGTAGTGGGTGCAGAGTAGCGCTCAGCGCTGACAGAAGTTTTCGATTTCTAGCGAATGGTTTCTGCGGAGCGTGCCCTGCCCTTTCCACTGACGCCGGGCCGGGTAATGGACGCTGAATTATCTGGAGATATTGAAATGGCTACTCAATCAAAAAG
>Ga0247739_10000962_pt1 | contig 10373 bp, 11 predicted proteins | sample UWRJL058202B2_FD_180943 | JGI IMG/M metagenome (GOLD analysis project Ga0247739, IMG submission 180943) | Plant litter microbial communities from Arlington Agricultural Research Station in Wisconsin, United States - UWRJ-L058-202B-2 | ecosystem: Environmental > Terrestrial > Plant litter >... | reverse complement strand
TATCACTCGCAAAGCAGTCCATAACGACCTGATCGTGGAAATGGAATCCTATCTGAATGGGTTTTTTGAAGCAGAGAAATCATTGTTCGAAGGGCCGCCAACGGTACAGCATGTAGCAGATCACCTTAAAGTTTCACCTCGCTATCTGAGTGATATGCTTCGCTCTCTTACCGGACAAACTACCCAGCAGCATATTCACAACAAACTGATTGATAAGGCCAAGGATATATTAAGTACAAGCAACCTGACCATTGCCGAAATCGCCTATCAGCTGGGCTTTGAATACCCGCAATCTTTCAATAAACTTTTTAAAAGCAAAACTAAAATATCACCTCTGGAATACCGGCAAACGTTTGATAACTGAACGTGATCCAAAGAAATTTGGAATGAACCATTTTAAGTATTCTCAACATTTTGATAATTACTTTTTTAATATGAAAAATATAAATAAGAACCCACAAGGCAAATTACTGATTTACGGAGCAACCGGATTTACCGGTACCTTAGTTGCCCGGGAAGCGGCCAGACGAGGTCTTGACTTTGAAATTGCCGGCAGAAGTGAAGATAAACTGGCAGCGTTATCAGCAGAACTAAATGTTGCCTACCATGTATTTTCTGTTGATGATATGGATGAATGGAAAAAAAGTCTGGAAGGTAAAACAGCTTTGCTCAATATTGCCGGGCCGTTCAGTGAAACCGCTGAACAGGCCATGGAAGCCGCTATAAAGTTTAAAATTCATTACTTCGATATTACTGCGGAAGTGGATATTTATCGCCTTGCCGAAAGTAAAGATGCCGCCGCCAAAGCAGCTGGTATCATGTTAATGTCCGGATCAGGATTATTTACTACCTATGATCCGTTGGTTGTCCATACCGCGAATCGTGTGAAAAACCCGGTTGCACTTCGGGTAGCTTTCAGATATTCAGGAGGATTTACGCCAGGTTCTATTGCCAGCAGTGCCAATATTATTAATGCAGGATTATTGGTTAGAAAAAACGGGGAAATAAAAAAATTAAGTGAAGCGCAGTCTGCTGCTTTTGATTTGGCGAATGGCCCGGAGGATTTTTCTTTAATGCCATTGGGTGGTGTCATACTTAGTTTTAAATCGACAGGGATTTCTGATATTGAAGAGTATTTCAAGATGGCCGTTTCGGCACAAGAGGGCGCTATGAAATTTGAAGAAGGTGATCTCAAAGCAGAGAAAACAGCAGAACGAAGCAAGATTCTGGTGGAAATTACTGGCGAAGACGGGACAATAGTACGGTCGATGGCCGATATGCAGGACGGTTATATGCCGACTGCTACATCAGCAGTTGAAGTTGTTAGCCGTGCCCTGAACGGATCTTACAAAATTGGATTCCAATCTCCGGGTTCTGCTTATGGTGCGGAGTTATTGGCTTCCTTATTGGATGTAAAAATCACTGATTTTTGAGTTTGCTCTAATGAATAAAAGATTCGCATTATTTGCTGTCACTGCCAAATAAACAAAAAACCATCGTTTGTCAATATTAACGCTGATAAACGATGGTTTTTTGCGACTAGCAAGATTTTGGTTTAACCGAACCCGTTAAAGAAGTGTCGACCCTCCGTCAATAATGTGATCTGCACCGGTAATAAATGACGCCTCATCACTCGAAAGGAATGCAACAAGATGACCTATTTCAGCTGGCTTTCCGATACGGCCTATCGGTGTTAAGCCGATCAGGTAGTCAGTCATGCCGTTTAAGGCCTCATCATCCATGCCCATTTTGCTGAATAATTCAGTATCAATGGCACCCGGGCTGATTGAATTAACCCTGATCTTTCTTGATGCAAGTTCCAGTGCAGCTGTTTTTACAATAGCATTAACAGCCGCCTTACTTCCACTGTAAACACTTAAACCTGGACTTACTGTGGAAGCGAGTATTGAGGATAAAACTACAACAGACGCGCCATCATTAAGAATTGGAATGAATTTGCTTAAAGTAAAGAAAACACCCCTGTAATTAATGTTGTTAATCTTATCGAAGTTTTCCGGTGTTTCAAGTTCAATGGAAGATGCTCCCGAAACGCCAGCATTGATATAGAGGATGTCAACCTTTCCAAATTTTTCCGTCACCTGGCTTACCAGGCTATCAATATCTTCAAGCTTAGCCTGATCTGATAAAATTGCAGTAACTCCCAGTTCCTGAGCGGCTTTGTCAATAGCCTCTTTCCTTATTCCTGTAATAATTACGGTGGCGCCCATTTCTTTAAGGACTTTTGCTGTTCCATAACCCATGCCGCTATTTCCACCGGTAATGACCGCTACCTTATTTTCGAATTTTTTCATTATTTAATTTATTCTAACAAATTATTTAATCAAAAGTAAACTATACTAACTTTACTTTCGATATGGGTTTCCCGTAGTATAGCGGGTTTCCTCAGAAATATTTCGACAATGGAAAAAATTAAGTCAAAGGCTGTTGAACAGGCAAATTGCTCCAAAATACTTTTCGCCATACAGGATACGCTGGATCTGATAAGCGGAAAATGGAAAATTAAAGTGATAAGTGTACTGCTGTATGGTAAAAAGAATTTTACTGATTTGCAGCGGCAAATTGACGGTCTTGGAGCGAAAATGTTATCAAAAGAGTTGCAGGACCTGGAAATTAACGGACTCATTACCAGAACCGTCAATCCTACCAAACCCGTAACAGTAACCTACGATCTGACTGCCTATGGCCATACCCTTGAACCAATCATTCAGGCACTTGCTGATTGGGAGACAGAGCACCGGCACAAGATTAAGGTTGGTGACTTTTGAAAATGAGCCTGGACCGACAGGGTTTGCCCGCCGTCTACGCGTATAATTAATTCCGTGATATTATTAGCATACTAACTCATCAGGTAAGCAACTGCGCCTGCTACTTCTTCTGGTTTGCATGATTAAAGCTGGGTTTTGTTTTGAGCAAAGTGCTGAACGATTGCGAATGTTCAAATCCCAGTTCAAAGCCATTTGGCGACAAATCTCGGCAATCACCACACAAAGGCGCCTTTTGTAAACTTACTGGCGTGGAGTATAATAGATGATGCAGACACCAATTACTGCAATCACTGCGCCTATGATATCATAACGGTCAGGTTTAAAACCATCAACTTTCCAGGCCCAAATCATAGCCATAACAATGAAAATCCCTCCATAAGTAGCATAAACGCGTCCGAAACCTTCCGGTTGCCAGGTAGCCACAACGCCATACAATGCCAAAAGGATCCCGCCGGTTATACCTAACCACAATGATCTTTCCTCTTTAAGCCACAGCCATATCAGGTAACCGCCGCCGATTTCACAAAGACCGGCCAATATGAATATTAAAAGGGATTTTAAAACAGATGTCATGCCAGATAGTTTAATTATCAAAGCCACTAAAGTACTGATATAGCGCAACAACAATTACGGAATATTATCATTGTCTGTAACCTAATCATAAACGAGCCAGTTGGAATGATAAACGAGAACTCTCATTTACCATTCCAACTGGCTCGTTTTAACATCCGGAATCAATTATGACTCACACGAAGAACAGCTTACCAGACTCGTCACCAGTTCTTTGGAAACGCTCTGGCTTCTTTGGTAGTACAATGTTTTAATGCCTAATTTCCAGGCTTCGATCAATAATTTATTCACTTCTTTGACTGGCAGGTTCGAAGGAATATTGAGGTTTAAGCTTTGTGACTGATCCACATATTTCTGACGGATGGAAGCCTGCTGAATAATTTCAAGCTGACTGATTTCCTTAAAAGTTTTAAACACATCTTTTTCAAGATCTGTAAGCTCACTCATATGCTGCACACTGCCGTGGTTGAGCATGATCGTGCGCCAGGTTTCTTCGTTATCAATTCCTTTTTCCTCTAATAACACTTTCAGGTATTTATTTTTACGCATGAAATTACCTTTTGCAAGACCTGCCTTATAGTAATTGCTGCTGAAAGGTTCGATACCAGGTGAGCTTTGTCCAAGAATCGCCGACGAAGAGGTGGTTGGAGCAATGGCAAGAAGTGTTGTATTTCTACGACCGTAACCCTTCAAAATTTCCGGTTCGCCGTAGATCATGGCAAGCTCTTGTGTGGCTTTTTCAGATTTGTCCTGAATAACTTTGAATATTTGGCTTGTCAGCTGCTTCGCTTTCATACCTTCAAAAGGAATCATATTTTTTTGAAGATAAGAATGCCATCCCAACACGCCAAGTCCCAACGCGCGGTGACGTTTGGCAAACCGGTTTGCACAGGCCAAAAAGTGATTGCCTTCTGTCTTTTCAATAAACTCCTGAAGAACAGCGTCCAGAAAGAAAATTGCCAACCTAACCGCATCGGTATCCTTCCACTCATCGTAAAGTTCCAGGTTCATCGACGACAGACAGCAAATAAATGACTCATCTTCGGTTGATGGCAACATGATTTCCGAACACAAATTGCTGGCGTTGATACGCAGGTTTTTGTCTTTGTATACCTGCGGTTTGTTCAGGTTTACGTTATCAGAAAAGAAAATATAAGGAAGTCCTTTTTGCTGGCGGCTTTGCAGGATTTTTGCCCAGATTTCTCTTTTATCCATATCACCGTCAATCATATCCTGCATCCAGTAATCAGGCACACAAACGCCTGAAAAAAGATTTTGGATCGGGTGACCAATGTCTTTGATCTGCAAAAATTCTTCAATATCCTCATGGTCAATATCCATGTAGGCGGCAAAGGCACCACGGCGCACCCCGCCCTGAGAAATGGTATCCATCGCAGTATCGAAAAGACGCATAAAACTTACCGCTCCGCTGCTTTTTCCATTGTCGGTTACCGCACTTCCACGAGCCCGCAAATCGCCAAAATATGCAGAAGTTCCACCACCAATTTTTGTTTGCATGATCACTTCTCCCAGCTTATGCGTAATACCTTCGATATTGTCAGGCACATGCACATTGAAACAAGAAATCGGTAAACCGCGCTCAGTACCCATATTGGCCCAGATCGGTGAGCTCAGACTCATCCAGCCTCTTTCAATCATTTCCTGAAATGCTTCCTTTAATTCCGGACGGTAAAGACGTTTTGCAGCTGCCGCACAAACCCGTTCAATAGCACCTTCTACGGTTTCGCCTTTCAATAAATATCCTCTGTTAAGCACCTGTTCGCTTTCAGTGTTTTTCCACCAGAGTTTCGGCATTTCGTACTGCGTAGTCACACCTTCCAGCAAATCCAATTCAGCAACTTTCATTTCTTTTAATGATTTATATTTTGTTGATTTCTCAATATATTTTAAGGTATTCAATCTGGTTTCAGAAATTGTTAAAACAGATCGTACGCCGAGATACTTTTGTCATGTTTGGTATAATCCACCGGACGTTTCGCGAAAAAGTCGTCCAGACTGTTTGCAAAAACTTCTTCTTCAAACCATTGCAATAATTTTACATCCGCAACGGCCAGATTAAATTGTCGTGGCAAACCGATTTTCTGAAGACTGTCATCTGCACGGTATTTCATAAAATTGATCAGATCTTCTTTATTGATAGCGTCAATTTCGCCTTCGGTGAATATCCAGTCGATGATACGGGATTCCACATCTATTGAAGAGCGCACTAGACGCGTAATTTCAGCAACGGTCTGCTGATCAAACATATCCGGAAATTCTTCTTTGATTTTATTCACCAGAAAAATACCGGCATTGGCATGAATCTGTTCGTCAATAGAGGTCCAGGCGATGATGTTACTTACATTTTTCATTAAACCCCTGAAACGGGCAAATGATAAAATGATAGCGAACTGACTGAATAAACTCACATTTTCGATCAGAATAGAGAAAAGTATCAGTGAAAAAGCATACTCTTTTGGGTCGGTCGATTTAGAATTCCCCAAAGCCTCGGTAAGATAATCGATACGTTCACGGATCACAGGAACTTCGATCAGCGTCTCAAATTGATTGTTGTAACCAAGAACTTCTAGAAGCCGTGAATACGCTTCCGAATGGCGGAATTCACATTCAGCAAAAGTACTTCCCAAGCCGTTAAATTCTGGCTTAGGCAAATGATTATAAAGATTTCCCCAAAATGATTTTACGGATACTTCAATCTGAGCAATAGCAAGCAGACTGTTTTTCACGGCCGTTCTTTCAGCAGAACTCAGGTGAGCATGAAAATCCTGCGTATCCGCTGTAAAATCTACTTCTGTATGTACCCAGTAAGACTTGTTAATTGCTTCGGTAAATTGTAATATTTCCGGATACTCAAATGGTTTGTATTGTAAACGTTTATCAAAAATACTCATAAATAATACTGTATAATTTGTTAACTGAGAGTGCAAAAGACCCGGTTTAATATACGTTTGCTGATGACCCTGATTTCCCTCTAATAAAAAAATTGAGATATGACAGATCTCAAATCAGAATTTATCCGGGCAACAAATCTACCAGTTAATTTTATAAGAAAATCTATTTTGTGAACTTTTATTAAAATAGAAAATTTCATATCATTGATTTACAGATATTTAATAACAATAATTTGTAAACATTTTCTAATTAATTTAAAAAAAATATTTTTATATATTAATTAAATAAGATAACACATTGTGTTTCTGACTACTACTGCTTGAATTAAAAAAAAAGAGCTCTCATCTAAATCCCTAAGAAATATGCAGTATGTATTCGTCAGCTAATTTCCCTTCTTCCATAAATTGTGAACTTAGAATTGACAGGTATTTGCTTAACTTTGTAATGATAAGATGTTTGTATATTTCTTATTAAACAAAAAGGTTTTGCTAAGTGCAGATTAATAGGGAATTGTGTTAAAATCACAAGCTGTCCCGCAACTGTAAGTAACGCTAAAAGTTTTGCCGGTAATGTCCACTGCCTTTGGGTGGGAAGGGCAGCAAAATTGTTACAAGCCAGGAGACCTGCCTTTTTGTATTGACAATGCTTTCGTGGAATGAAGCGGATTGTCGGATTGGTAAATACTTACTTTTTACAGGCACATGATACCCTGTCTGAATTTGTATTGCCTGCTGCTTCCCCCTATTCTCCCTTACATTGCAAAGTCTGACAAATGAGCTTTTAAATGAAAGAACTATGGAGAATCGGCAGATTAAAACAGTTGACAACGCAAATAATAAGGATGATGCACGTGAGATTTATTGCCCAATTTCCCCTAAGCCTAAAAAACCCGCTTTGATTGAAAATATTCATTTTTACATGGAAGGAAAATTCTGTGTATTTACCGAATTCTATCATTTACAGCGTGGGTACTGTTGCAAAAGTGGCTGCCGGCACTGTCCATACCCGGATGAATCCGTGAGTTAATGCCGGTTAAAATTCTGCTAACTATACCGCCACGGCTTCCTGCTTTATCTTGCCAATGCATAGCAACGGCCCGGAAAATCCGTTTTGTACACAAGGTGGCTGTTCAGGAAAAGCCGCAATCGAGTAATTAAAGACACATTTTACCAATATTTTTTTAGATTTTGAGTGATAGTTGTAAAAATTGGCTTGTGGCATGGTTTTCATAGTTTATCAATTCTAAACAAAATAAAGAAACACATTATGGCAACTACATCCAATGCAACAGGTGTAATCAACGATTTGATCGAGATTAACAATGACCGCGTAGCTGGTTTTGAAAAAGCAATAGCAGATATTAATGATGAGAACATAGATCTGAAAGCAATATTTCAGGGATATGCTGAACAGAGCCGCAAAAACGGACAGGAACTTGCTGCGATAGTTGGTTCTGTTGATGAAATAGAAACTGGCAATAGTGTAAGTGGTACTTTGCACCGCGCCTGGATTGACGTAAAATCATTATTTGGCGGAAGCGATCGTGCAAGTATTTTGTCCGAAGCTGAACGTGGCGAAGATGCAATCAAAAAAGCCTATAAAGATGCTCTAAGTAGTGGAGAACTTACTTCCGAAGCTGCCTCAGTTGTTAGCAGCCAGGCACAAGGAATTAATGATGCACATGACAACATCAAAGCTTTACGTGATATCGCGAAAGCCTGATCGGAAAAAATCATTGGTTGAAAGCTGCCTCGAAAGAGGCGGCTTTTTTCGTTTTAACTAAAACATGTTGTGAAAAAAATCTATATTCCCGATTATGAATCTAACTTACCTGAGGACAATCGCGGACACGACCTGCTAACTTTCTGATTACCAATGGGCGACAAACCTTCATACCTGCATTTTGATAAGCCGGCATATTTTTGGAAACCTGATACCGACTACCGGGAGCATCCTGAGCAATACCGCGTTGGGAAAGGCGAACAGGGTGTTTTAATTTGTGAACCTTATAAGTCTGAGATTGGACAATTCTGGCGGTTTAAAACGAAAGTCATAGCGCAGGAAAGCAGTCATAAAATTTATGATCTTTTTCTTGCTTACCTGGATAAAGACGATTTTGTTGGTGCTGATATGGCCCGTAAATATTTGCAAATGGGTTTTACCCGTGCGCGCCGTTATGCCAATTATAAGGGTGGCAAAAAATATGACAAAGACCACGACTACCAGCTTTTGGAAAGAGGTACCGGCCAGCAGGAGAAAGCTGACGCAGCAGCCGTATTTTTTACCAAATGGAAAGAAGCCGAAAGCCATGTTAAATACGCCCAGCTTAAAAAGCAATGGAAGAGCACATTAGGTTAAGGTATTTGACCTTTTATTAAATAATATAAAAATCTACAATCATTGAATCTGGTTACTCAGTTTATCAATCAGCTCAAATATTTTCTTACCAGAATAATCTGCCGCTCCTTCCTGTCTGTAACTTATATTGCCATTTTTATCCAGAATTACGGTTGTAGGTATGGTACCCTGCATAAAAGCAGGCGGAATTTGACTGGCCGGATTAAAAACTTTCATTTCATAGCCGCGTTTTTTCATAAACTTATCTGACTTATTATAGTCCTTATCTACATCCACCATTAGAAAAATGACATGCTCATTTCCTCTGAACTTCTTGTGTAGTTCGTTAATAGATGGCATTTCTGCAATACAAGGTGGGCACCAGGTTGCCCAAAAATTGATAAAAACAACTTTACCTTTCAGATTTACCAAATCTGTTGTTTGTCCATTTTCATCCACAAAACGAACACCTGGCAAAAGCCCGGCAGTTGCATTATCTTTCAGAACATTCTGGTCATAATTTTCAATTCTGGGCTGGAAGAGCCCTATTTTCATCAGATTTTGGATAGTCCATGCTTTTACCTGAGGACTTAGCAGCATGGCCACCGCAAAAACAAAAAGTCCAACGGTAATAAGATTGGACACTGTGAACCATTTTTTCTTTATCATATTTATTAAAATTCTTTTAATCAGCTTAATACGGTCTTTTTTTGTAAAAATGCAAACCATTGAACTGAAATAATAGCTATAATCAGCATTGGAATTACGACTATATTCACCATTTTCCATCCCCATGCATTCAGGATCGCTCCTGCCAGGAATGAAGAAATACTGATAATAGCAAACGCAATAAAATCATGGAAAGCCTGGGTTTTAGCCTGATCACCAGTGGTGTAAGATCTGGTTAAAATGAAGCTGCCTCCGATAAACATGAAATTCCACCCAATGCCTAAAAACACCAGACCGGAAACAAAATGAAGAAAATCGGTTCCTGTAAGCGCAAAACTCACGTGAATTACAAACATCAGGATTCCCATTGAAATTATCCTTGTCGCGCCAAACCGTTGTATCAGGTTTCCTGTGAAAAATGATGGTACAAACATTCCCAGCACGTGCCACTGGATAACAATAGCGGAGTCGTCTGCGGTATGGCCGCATAATTTCATGGCAATTGGGGTTGCCGTCATGACCATTATCATCACCGATGATCCTGTAGCCGATGATATAATAGCCGCAATGAATGCCGGTTGTTTTACAATTTTTGAGAGTGGTCTTTCCTGATGAGAATTTACGCTATCAGCCTCTTTAACTTGCTGCGGTTTTAAACGGGATATGATCAAAAACGAGATCAAACTTAAAACTGATATTGCAAGATAAGAGTATAGAAAGGGAATATTACCCAGATCTTTGGTATATCTGGCCAGATATGGCCCCACTATCGCAGCAAATACCCCACCGGAAACTACCCAGGAAATAGCTTTACTTTTAAATTTTTCATCGACAGATTCTGCTGCGGCAAACCTGTAATACTGAGAAAATCCCTGGTAACAACCGATAAGCATATTTCCAATAACAAAAACCCAAAAGTTATGGAAATAAATTCCGGCTGATGTGATCATGCCTGCCAAAAAACCCAGCGCAATTCCGGTAATAAATCCTTTTTTTCTTCCATATTTCTTCATCAATAATGAAGCTGGGATCAACATCACAGCAGTGCCAACAGAAATCACGGCAATAGGCAGTGTCGCCAGGCTCTTATCCTCTGCC
>Ga0247739_10000960_pt1 | contig 10379 bp, 9 predicted proteins | sample UWRJL058202B2_FD_180943 | JGI IMG/M metagenome (GOLD analysis project Ga0247739, IMG submission 180943) | Plant litter microbial communities from Arlington Agricultural Research Station in Wisconsin, United States - UWRJ-L058-202B-2 | ecosystem: Environmental > Terrestrial > Plant litter >... | reverse complement strand
CCCTATACTATGAAGAAAATTTTGATACTGTTGGCTACTTTACTTCACGTAAGTTGTTCAATTCCAGCTCAGTCCAGCAAGAAAGATAAAATAAAGGAACTGTTGATTGTTACGCATCAAGATAGCATCATAATGAAAAAATTTAGGGACATGTCAAGTCCTCCATCGGCAAACTATTCAGATGATTTTAGTGACAGCACGGCTTTAAAAATTATATCAACCTATGTTACGGACACTACCCAGCTAAATAATATGAAGGAAATTATGAAAGACTCCGCTTACTTGTCACTCATAGGATCATTTAAAAATATTTATTCATCAAAAGCGAAAACAGATAGTGAAGAAATAAAAAAGTTAGCTATCAATTTCATAAATGTGGATCTGGTAGATATTTATGACAAAAAATTCTCAATTGATGAGGTTGATGAATTGATTTTGTTTTACAAAACAAACGTTGGGCAAAAATCACTTTCCTTAATGCCTGAAGTCCAAAATGAGGCAGATAAAAAAATAAAGGATAAGTACGCAACTTATATGCAAGCACATAAAAGCAAGTAACATGGGCAGGCTGGTGCTAGTTCCTCTATAAAAAAAGACCGCCCTTTCCGGACGGTCTTAAAAACAAAAAAACAGAATAGACTATATCCAATTATTTATTTGGCTGAGGCGTGTAACGTAAATATGGTTTTACGATGTTCAAGCCCTTTTCGAATTTTTTCAACGCGTCTTCGGTACTTACTGCTGGCACTACAATTACATCTTCACCATCTTTCCAATCTGCTGGCGTGGCCACGCTGTATTTGGCCGTTAATTGAAGGCTATCGATTACACGAAGTACTTCAAAAAAGTTTCTTCCTGTACTAGCAGGATAAGTAATAAATAATTTCACCGTTTTATCTGGAGCAATAATAAACAAGCTCCGTACAGTGAAAGTAGCGCTGGCATTGGGGTGTATCATATCGTATAAACCAGCCACTTCTCTGCTCGAATCGGCAATAATCGGGAAGTCTACTTCGCAATTTTGCGTTTCATTGATGTCGTTTATCCAGCCCTTATGGTTTTCTATGTCGTCCACGCTCACGGCCAACACTTTTACATTGCGTTTAGCAAATTCTTCTTTAAGGGCTGCAGTGCGGCCTAATTCAGTAGTACAAACCGGTGTATAATCAGCAGGATGGCTAAAAAGCACACCCCAGCTATCACCGAGATATTCATAAAAATCTATTTCGCCGATGGTAGTCACGGCTTTGAAATTGGGGGCGACATCGCCAAGACGGAGACTCATATTTTTTGGTTTTTGAAGTGAAGGGTACAAATATATAAAGTCTAGTAAACAAGTAGACTATAATTTTTTTTCAACTCCTACGACTTTTGTGGACATTCGCAACTAAACCAGTTACAATGCTTTCTCAAAAGGCTAAATACGCATTACAAGCCCTCAGTTATCTAACGGCTCATTACGAAAAAGGTCCAGTGCTTATTAGTGATATTGCAGCCATCAAAAAAATCCCGATCAAGTTTCTCGAAAATATCTTGCTGGAATTAAAACACGCTGAAATCCTCGAAAGTTTTCGGGGCAGGAGTGGAGGGTATGCGCTTAAAGTACATCCTAATACAGTAAAATTGTCAACGATAATCCGGATTGTAAACGGGCCAATTGCCATGCTGAGTTGCGTGAGCCTAAATTTTTATAAATCATGCGAAAATTGCGACCAAATAAATTGTCGCATCAATCCAGTAATGGCCGAGGCAAGGGATGCTGTACTGGAGATTTTGAATAAAAGAACTTTGTTGGATATTGAAGACATGGAAAAAGTCTAACACATAAAAATCCCATCAACTTTTAATGTTTTACATTAATAATTGATGGGAAATAGAAGAATAGCATTGATTAAAACCCGAAGCCGATATTGATAAATGGCTTGTTGCTATAAGGAGAATATTTGTTTTGGATAACATCATACATTACCGAAATGTACGCTCCGCCTAAGCCCACGCCAACACCCATTAATAGGCTAGGCGCTACGTTCGTATATTTTTGGGTCGGAATATTTCCATCCTCAAATTTTAATTTGCTGGTGACATAATTAAATTCAGGTTGCACTTGTATAAAGGCTTGTTTAATTGGATATACCCTTCCAAACAAATTAAAACCATATACGCCTTGGTTGATTTTGTATAAATCATTCCCATTGTAATCATAATATTTTTGACTAACATATTGCACATTGATACCTGCGCCTGCGGCAAAATATTTATTGAAATGGTAGCCCACTTGAGGAGAAACAATGATTTGGGTATAATTGCCAAAGCTCAAACCAAAATTACCGCCAAAGAAAAGGTTCTCTTTCTTGAAGCCTCCACTACCATCATTATACTTTTCTTCATCTTGCGCAAATGACTGTGATAATGCAAAAGCAAACATCAATGCCAATGTGATTTTTTTCATATACTTCTTTTATGCTGTTTCGAGTTTAGTGGCCATGTATTGGGCCATCGAAATTAGCGCCGCTACTATTCTCCTCAAAAAATATTGTAGTTGGTAAAATGTTAATCAAATATTCCTACTGGTTCTCTTATCAACTAGTCAGAATGGTTTCAGAAAATAGAGATACTTATTTGTGACTCAAACTGCCCTTAACAAAATTTTTTTCTAGACCTGTAACAATCTACGAATATCATCGTATATATTTGTACGAATAAAATCGTACAATAATTTCCTAACTATCAAAAACCAATGATTATGCAAATCAACAAAACACAAAAAAAGATGGTTGCGGGAGGTATCATCTTAGCCACTGCGGCACTACTTACATTTCCCCTCTTTCGCTCTTTGGCCCAGAAATCTAAAAAAGACACCGCCGTCGCCGCTGAAAACAACGACAGTACCGTTGCCAAGCGGAAATCCGCTGCAGTGGCTAAGCACGACCGGACTTTTAGGATAGAAAATGCTGATGTCGAAAAATCCATGAAAGAATTGGAGCGCTCAATGGAAAAGCTGGAAAAACTTAACCTTGATCATGTTGAAGAGTCTGTAGAGCTCGCCATGAAAGCCATCGACTTAGAAAAAATTCAGGAAACGGTGGAATTGGCCATGAAGTCCATTGATTTTGCCAAAATTCAAGAAACGGTTCAAACAGCTTTGAAGTCTGTTGACATGGATAAAATAAAGATACAAACGGAGGCAGCTTTAAAGCAGGTGGATTTTAAGAATGTGCAAAAGGAAATGGACGAGGCCATGAAAGAAGCAAAAATTTCTTTGGAAGAAGTGCAGAAAATAAATATGGAGGATGTAAAAAAGGAAATGGAACAAGCTAAGGAGGAAATGAAAAAGGCCAAAATCGATATGAAACAAGAAATGGAAAAGGCAAGGGTTGAAATAAAAGAAAGTATGAAAAATGCCAAGGTGGATATAAAAGAAAGTATGGACAAGGCCAAGATAGAGATTGGCAAGGCCAAAGAAAAATTGGGGTTGATGAAAGAGATGTTCACCCAAATGAAAGCGGATGGTTTGATAAAAGACGGCGAGAAATTCAACATCAACTGGAAAGATGGCAAACTCTACATCAACGACAAGGAGCAACCGCAAAGCGTTACCGACAAATACAAAAAATATATGGATTTAGATATCCATTTGAAAAACTTGGATGATGAAGACAATGAGTTGTAAAAAATACATTCAATAAAAAAGCGGAAGTTTGAAATCTTCCGCTTTTTTGTTTGGCTAGTTTTTTATCTCACAAATTCAAAAAATCCAATACAATCCGTCCCATCCATCAAATCCGTGTGACCAGAAAATCACCCAAAATCAATCTCTGTATTATCACCGATATTCAAGCTCCTACTTAATCCTTTTACATCTGCATCGCTGCCAATTAACGAATTGTCTAACACAACTTCGTACAGATTGGTATAGCTGCCAATAATACTATCTCGTAGCAAGGAATGTTGCACTGTCGTGTTGCTGCCAATAGCTACATGTGGCCCAATTATGGAATTACGGATAATGCAACCTGGCGCAATACTTACTGGTGGAATAATAATGGTGTTTTCGTAATGATGTTTTGTGGGGCTTACATTGCCGCCTATTTTTTTCAATAAGGTCGCATTGCTTTCGAGCAATGTTTCTTTTTTACCGCAATCGAACCAGTTTTTTACTTTAAAAGATTTGAATTTGGCACCTTGCGTAATCATGCATTGCAGCGCATCGGTGAGGTTATACTCGCCATTGGTCCGGATATTATCAATAAAAATTTTATTGAGGCAATTAAAAAGGATGCCGGTTTCTTTTATTTTATATACGCCCACCAAGGCCATATTGCTTTTTGGAATATGTGGTTTTTCTACTACGTGCTGCACATAACCATCTGAGCCAATTTCCGCCACACCAAAATTTCGGGGGTCATCTACTTTTTTTACGCCCAACATACTGCAAGGGCTATTTACCACTTCTCGCACATCATACTCGCAAATGGTGTCGCCTAGCACCACAATCACTTCATCGCTTCCTACAATTTCCCTAGCCAATTTAATGGCGTGGCCAGTACCCTGGCGCTCGTTCTGGTAAACGAAATGCGTAATTAAATGTGGGTAAGTATTATGTACATAATCCTTTATTTTGTCGCCCAAATAGCCCACGATAAAGATAAATTCTTTAATGCCAGCTTCTTGCAATTGATCGGTTATAAAACTGAGAATTGTTTTTCCGGCTATGGGAATCAATGCTTTAGGTTGCGTATATGTATGCGGCCGGAGCTTGGTTCCTGCGCCTGCTACTGGAATAATTGCTTTCACTTTTTGGTTTTTGGTTTCAGCAACATTGGGCCCGCCTTATATAAAAAGCCGCACAAACACGGCGACATTCCGGGGGACACAAAGATGCCATAAGAACAGAACGTAAAAGTGAGTGACACAACAGGCGATGCCATGAAAAATAATGCCGATATCCAAAAAAAACAAATGCGGGTGAGCGGTATAGTTTTAAATTAGATATTCAAAAAAGAATACAACTGTGCAACAACAATATAAAACAAGTTGCTGTAAACCACAATAGTATTTCCATAATCAACCATCCGATATAGCCACCCAATATGTACGTTCTACACATTGGAACATCGAAAGTAAGGATTTTTGAAAAATTGTTGCAATCGGTTTCAGATAAGCCTTGAGGAACATGTTTTTAACGATGTTTGGATAATGTCAAAGTTGATTTTGTTTCTATATCAAAAAGTCTATTTTTGCGGCGTACAATTAAAAATTACAACCATGTCAGACATTGCAACAAGAGTGAAGAAAATCATTGTTGACAAACTCGGTGTTGATGAAGCCGAAGTTACCACCGAAGCCTCTTTTACCAACGATCTCGGTGCCGATAGCCTGGACACTGTAGAATTGATCATGGAATTCGAAAAAGAATTCAATATCTCTATCCCCGACGAACAGGCTGAAACGATTACCACTGTTGGACAGGCGGTTTCTTACTTAGAAGAACACGCCAAGTAACATCTCTTTTTTTTAATCTTGCAGGCAAGCCTTATGGAATTTAAACGCGTAGTTGTAACTGGGATTGGTGCACTAACACCTCTTGGTAATACTTCCGATGAATATTGGAACGGACTTATCAATGGAGTAAGTGGAGCGGCCCCTATTACGTTGTTTGATGCTTCCAAGTTTAAGACTAGGTTTGCCTGCGAGGTAAAAAACTTTGACCCAACGCAATTTATCGATCGCAAGGAAGCTCGCAAAATGGATCGCTTTTCCCAACTAGCTGTAGTAGCTGGTGATGAAGCAATTGCTGATGCCGGTATCTCCAAAGACAATATCGATGTTGATCGGGTGGGTATCATCCTTGGGAGCGGCATTGGTGGGTTGATTACTTTTCAAGAAGAAGTAATAAATTTTGCCAAAGGCGATGGTTCCCCACGTTTTAATCCTTTCTTTATTCCGAAAATGATATTGGATATTGCCGCAGGGCATATATCCATGCGTCATGGTTTCCGCGGACCCAATTTTTCTGTAGTAAGTGCTTGCGCTTCTAGTACCAACGCCATGTTGGTGGCTGCAGACAATATACGGATGGGTCGTGCGGATATAATTGTAACCGGTGGCAGCGAAGCCGTTGTGAGCGAAGCAGGTGTAGGTGGCTTCAACGCCATGAAAGCCATGAGCGAACGCAACGATGACCCCACGACAGCTAGCCGCCCTTACGACCAGAGCCGGGATGGCTTTGTGATTGGTGAAGGTGCTGGCATTATTGTTTTAGAAGAATTAGAACATGCTTTGGCCCGTGGTGCAAAAATATATTGCGAATTTGCTGGAGGCGGTGCTTCCGCAGATGCCCACCATATAACTGCACCTCATCCAGAAGGATTAGGTGCCAGAAATGTAATGATTGCAGCTTTGAAAGATGCCAATATGCAGCCGCATGAAATCGACTACATTAATACCCACGGCACCTCTACACCACTTGGCGATGGTGCTGAAGTGAAAGCTATTAGCGTAGTTTTTGGCGAACATGCCTATAAATTAAATATTAGTAGCAGCAAATCTATGACCGGCCACTGCCTTGGTGCCGCCGGGGCTATTGAAGCCATTGCCTGCATCCATAGCGTGATTCACGATATGGTTCCCCCTACAATCAACCACTTTACGGATGATCCAGAACTGGATCCGAAGCTTAATTTCACTTTCAACAAAGCACAAAAACGCGTTGTTAATGCTGCCTTAAGTAATACTTTTGGCTTTGGCGGACACAATGCATGCGTTATCATGAAGAAATTCGTGAAATAAGATTTTTGCATTTGTAAAATGAACAACGAGCTTGCTATTTTTAATAGTATGCTGTGTTACCATGTTCTAAAATAGCTTCCAAGTAAGTATTTTAATTTGCTCCACAAATTCGCAAGCGATACACCGTTCTCTGGTTGTATTTTCTCGTTTTTGCAACTCATTTACCTATTTAAAGATAATTTTCTACTCCTAACATCTTTTGTGATATCCTATTAGTAGATTTACAAACGAACTAACGCATCTCTAAACATATTATCTTCAAATATTTGTGAGTATTCTTGATAAAATATTTCCTAAGAAACAGGACGAAAACTTTAAAAAGCAATTAAAAAATGTATTGGGTTTTGCCCCCGGCCGTTTAGATATTTATATCGCTGCACTTAGTCATCGGTCTGTCAAAGAGACTGCTGAAGAAAACAACGAACGACTGGAATATTTAGGAGATGCGGTGCTGAGTTCCATTGTGGCTGATTTTCTTTATAAACGTTATCCGAAAAAAGGCGAAGGTTTTTTAACGGAAATGCGTAGCAAAATGGTGAACCGTCAGCAGTTGAATGACATTGCTTTGAAAATGGGCCTCAAAAAAATCACTCGGTTCAATAAGATAGATGGAAGTTTAAAGAACAGCCACATTTTTGGAAATACCTTGGAAGCTGTGGTAGGAGCCATTTATGTAGATCGTGGATACAAACGAACGCAAACTTGGGTGCAGAAACAATTGATCATTCCCCATCTTTTTATGGATGATCTGGAAATGCAAGACATTAACATTAAGAATAAATTGATTGGCTGGGCCAGTAAAAACAACAAGGTTGTTACGTTTGATATTGTAGAGGAAAAAATGGAAAAAGGCAGGAGACTATTTGTAATAGGCGTGATGCTGGATGGTGAAGTGGTGGCCGCCGGTCGTGGTTTCAATAAAAAAGATGCGAGTCAAATTGCTGCGCAATTGGCCGTGGAGAAGTTGGGATTGACTTAAGTTGATGTGAGTAATTTCCTGTAATCTTAATATTCTGAAAATCCCGATTCAGACAAAAATGCCCGCCCAAATAATTTACAGTTTTCTGTGGAAAATTTAGAGCATTACTAATGCCTTAGTAAATTTATTAAAAAAGACCCTATGTATGGTACATAAGGTCTTACACACTATTTCATTCGTTATTTCCGCTTCTTCTTAGGTACTATTTTCTTTGCTTCTTTTTTCGAGATAGTTTTTTTAGGAGCAGTTTTTACAGTCTTTTTCGCTGGTGAAGTTATCTTTTTCTCTACTGCTTCTTCCAAGGCTGGTGTATTTGCTCCTATTGGATCTGTTTCTGAAGGCTCATCCGTAGGGATGGCTTCTCCATAATATGGCTTAAAGAAATTTATCACACTTTTCATATGATAAATATGGGTGTTGTACAAATTGCCAGTAATAATGATTACTGCGGTATCCTGAAAAAGGCGCTGAAAAACTGAATTATTACCATGCCACCAACCATTGTGGTAAACGATTTTATTGCCATTCGGCCAAACCTTTAAGCGCCACCCTAATCCGTAGTGTTCAATGGTGTCGCCGTAGTGATAGTCGTTTTGCAAGGGCTCCCAAGCCAGTTCATAACTAGATGAATCCAGTAAAATATGATCTCTAATGGCTGCATCATACTTCATTAAATCCTGACAAGTGGTATATACGTTTTTATCACCATAAATTGCATCCAAGAAATCGAAATTGTAAATGCTCCTTCCTTTGAAAGAGGGCAGATATTTGGCGGTATCGTTGATACCCATGATAAAAGAGTGTGACATGCCTGCAGGCTCAAATATATTTTCCTTTACATATTGAGGAAAAGGTTTATTGGTCAATTTTTCCACTATCAGCGCAAGCAAAGCGAAATTGGTATTGCAATAATTGAATTTTTTGCCAACTGGGAAAGCCAGCGGTGGCTTTTTAGTAATGATGAAATCCAACATATCATCGTTGGTGGCTATTTGTTTTTTGTTCCAGCCGAGCGCAGGCATAAAATTGGCGTAGTTCTGCAAACCGCTTGTATGGTCGAGCAACGTTTCTACAGTAACCCCTTCGTACGGAAAGCCAGGAAAGAAATTCTGGATAGGATCCGTCAGCTTTAACTTGCCCTGCTGCATCATTTGTAAAATGGCATGGCTGGTAAAAGTTTTGGAGGTAGAAGCTACATGAAAAGGAGTGGTATCGTTGATGGGATTGCGATGGGCGGCATCTGAAAAACCCTGATAATGTTCGTATAATACAATGCCGTTCTTGGCCACCAGCATGCCGCCACTAAAACCAACATCGTTTAGTGTACTATCCATGTAATGACTGATGGAATCGTTGTAAACTCTTATTTCGTTTTCCGTTAACTGCCTAAGCGGACCGATATAGTGTGATTGAGCTTGTGCTTTTTGTTCATTGCTCTTGCAAGAAATAAAGAAAATAGATAGAATAATAAACCATTTGTGCATGGCGGCAAAGAAAAGGAATCCACCCTTTATTTTTTGCCAATTTTTTTAAATACCGGGAAGTTTTTTATGCGGCATAAGGGATGGTTTGCCGGAAAGACGATGAGGTGGGAAGTAACAGTCAAGAAATTATAATGAAGGTATAAGGCTTTGCAGGCAAGGCATACTACTTTCGAGGTTGGTTTGATGTATGAATGGAAATTGGTCAGTTAGATACAGAAGAGTAAGTAAAAATGCTATCCGTCTGCCAACTTTTGAAAGTAAGGAATTCTATTCCCGTTTTTTCGTCTTCTCGGCAAATAACTTTCCCCAAAAATCTTCTCCTTATTTCAGCATAAAATCTCGGTACTTTAGCCTCTCAAAAATTCGTTCTTCATGTATAAAGTGTGTATTTTTTTCTGCCTAATATTAATGGGCAAGGTGGCGTTTAGTCAAAAGCTGCTCACAGCTGAGCAATTGTGGAAATTTGGTCGGGTAAGTGGAAAAGGAATTTCTAAAGATGGAAAGTTTGTGGTGTATTCGGTAAGCACTCCGTCGGTGGAAGAAAATAAAAGTAGCAGCAAAACATATAAAGTGCCTATCGGTGGAGGTGAGCCTGTGTTGATTACAAGCACTGATAGCCTTTTAGCAGATTCTAAAATATCTCCAGATGGAAAATATAAAATCAGTAGTGACGAGGTAAAGGTGAAAAAAATGTCTGGCAAAGATTTTTATCCAACGCTTGATAAAAGCAATGTTTTGATTTATGACGAACTCAATTACCGTCATTGGGATACTTGGGAAGACGGAAGCTTTGGCCATGTGATGATTACGCCTATCGTTGCAGATGGCAAACCAGGAACGCCAAAAGATATCATGCCAAACGAGCCATACGATTGTCCTTTAAAACCTGATGGTGGAGATGAAGACTTCGTATGGAGCCAAGATGGCAAAAAAATAGTGTATGCTACCAAAAAGAAATTTGGCACCGCTTACGCTGTTAGTACAAACACAGATTTATTTGCGTATGATGTGGCAACCGGCACTACCACCAATCTTACAGCAGAAAATAAGGGCTACGATGTGCAACCATCTTTTAATAAACAGGGCCAAATGGCGTGGCTACAGATGAAAAGAGATGGCTACGAAGC
>Ga0247739_10000959_pt1 | contig 10387 bp, 6 predicted proteins | sample UWRJL058202B2_FD_180943 | JGI IMG/M metagenome (GOLD analysis project Ga0247739, IMG submission 180943) | Plant litter microbial communities from Arlington Agricultural Research Station in Wisconsin, United States - UWRJ-L058-202B-2 | ecosystem: Environmental > Terrestrial > Plant litter >... | reverse complement strand
ACAGAGCAGTACACGTTCTGGGATGTAGAAGATTCTTCAGCTGTTTCTGCACCTTCGGCAATTAGTAAATTGTTGTCAACTGACTCTGCCATCAATGTTGTTCTCAACCAGACACATGACAACTTTGTCGAAGGAGGAACCATTAGGACTGACATTCGCAGCTCGAAGAAGTCAATCGAGGCATCTTACCCCATCGAGGAGGCTGATGTGGTTGTCATCGGGGAAGCGAAGTTACTAAAAACTATTGGTATTTTGAAGAACATCAAATCTGGTGGCAAAGTCATTGTTAAATTACCAGGCACTGATGATGAAGGCGTGGAGGCCAAGTTATCCACCGGGGTGCGAAACGATATCAAGTTTAAGAGCCTAGAGCTATACATACTGGACCCTGTATTGTCAACTGCTGTTGAAAAGGATTCCTCCGCGGAGACAATCCTCCTGGAACTTGCTTTCTTGAAAATTGCTAAGCCAGCGACTCTAGTGTCTAGCCAAAACCTAGCCTCTATCAATGGAAATACAGAGGTTTTCACTGAAGTCTCATCCGACTTGGAGAAGGCGTTACGGAAATTTGAGGTTCCTGAGTCGTGGGCTGAGGTTGAAGTTGACACTGAGCTTCCGGACCTCCCTCGCACAATCAATTCGAGCAGCTTCACTGGATTTGAGAAGGAGGACCATGAGCCTCCATCTCTACTCCGCACATGGGAGTCGGCTGCCAAGGGTCTTGTTTTCAAAGAAGCATATGGCACACAATCTGCCTTGAGACCTGATCTTCCCGTCACGACTTACGAAATTACAGTACAAGAAAACCGCCGTTTGACACCAGCTACATACGACCGTAACATCTTTCACATTGAATTTGATCTTGGCCAATCTGGTCTCAAGTACAACATTGGAGAAGCACTTGGGATTCACGCTGAAAACGACATTGATGATGTTAATGAGTTCATCAAGTTTTACGGCTTGAACCCGGATGATGTTGTGGAGGTCCCGTCTCGTGAGGATCCAAGCGTTTTAGATACTCGAACTGTGTTCCAGTCCTTGGTTCAAAACGTCGATATCTTTGGCAAGCCACCAAAGAGATTCTACGAGGCCCTTGCTGAATTCGCGTCTTCCGAAGTTGAGAAGAAAGAGCTTTTGACACTCGGTGGACCGGAAGGTGCCAATGAGTTCAAGAGACGTGCAGAGGTGGATACCATCACCTTCGCCGACGTCCTTTTGGAATTCCAGTCTGCTCATCCAAGCTTCCATGACATTATAAAGATTGTCAGCCCAATGAAACGTCGGGAGTACTCAATTGCCTCCAGTCAGATGGTCGGCCCTTCGACCGTCGCTCTCATGATTGTGGTTGTCGGATGGGTTGACACTAAGGGCCGTGATCGTTTTGGACAAGCGACGAGATATTTGAGCAAGCTTCCAATTGGCGCAAAGGTCACTGCCAGCGTAAAACCATCCGTCATGAAATTGCCAGCCAAAGACACAGCACCTCTTATTATGGCTGGTCTTGGTACAGGCCTTGCACCTTTCCGGGCTTTCGTTCAATACCGTGCTATGCAGAAAGCTCAGGGTAAGGAGATTGGCTCCATCCTGTTGTACATGGGATCACGTCATCAGCGTGAGGAGTATCTCTATGGTGAAGAGTGGGAGGCTTATCAAGATGCGGGTGTCATTACCTTGCTTGGCCGTGCATTCTCTAGAGATCAGCCAGAGAAAATATACATTCAGGATCGTATGAGGCAGACGATCTCTGATATCATCCAGGCTTATATCAAGGAAGAGGGTGCTTTCTACCTCTGTGGTCCTACATGGCCTGTTCCTGATGTTACTGAGGTCCTGGAGGAGGCTATTGCTCGTGAAGCAAAGTCCCTCAACAAGAAGGTTGATCCAAGAAAAGAGATTGAGAGACTGAAGGAGGATCTCAGATATGTGCTTGAGGTATACTAGTATAATATAAGAGGAGTGTACATTTATGTATACCAGTGATATAGTACATATTCAACACTTAGCTAGAACGATGCAAATATAGATGTCAGCCATTAACTCTCGCATGGAATACTGTGAATTTACAGAAATAGATCGTAGCAGTCTCTACCCCAATATAAGACTCGTACATGCTGGCAGTATCTGCCATTCAATTCAACATAACAATCACTTTGACAGAGGCACATTGTTAACATATCTAATTGAGGTTCAGTAATCATTGCTCTAGTCAACGCATCCGTTATTAATGATCCCTTGAACCCCACATCCCGACAACAAGATCAGATATTCATATTGTGTCTCTTAGCCAACGCCCCCATCTTCCCCTCAGAATGCCTAACACTTCGGTAACTCCATACCCGTATTTTCTCACCTGGACACAAGATTATAAACGCCGGGCTTACAACATCAACTTCCGGACTAGGGTAATTCAATGCAGAGAGCACGATAACGGTAGAGGGTGAGGAGTACATAAAAAAGTATGTAATTGCATTGGATACACTTAGCTTGTAGGCAGTTCCATACAGCTATAGCGCATAAAGCAGCAAGAGCTATCCGAGCAGTATTACGAGTTGCTAGTGGGAATATTCATAGATAATCGGGACCCGTTGTCCAGAATGTCGTTTAAGAGTTGCAATGAGAAAGTCAGCACTGATACATCCTTCTAAGAGAATAACCATCCACTTCAATAAAACAAAAATAAAAATGACCTAATCAAGTTCTGAATGCACAGGAAGCTTTGCTTTCCCCTAAAACTAAGCGAGCCCCTAAGATGACTGTTTACGCGAACCACCCTTGGTCCAAAGGTGCTGTATGTAAGCTCTGCTTATTCGATAGCGGAATGGAGCAATGGACAAGATAGCACGGGCTTTAGATCTTGACAGCGTAGTATGTGCATCTGACCTCGTCTGATGTATATCTGTGGAGCTGAATTCTACGTGGATTGAGCCTTCGCGAGCTTTTACGATGGCATTTGCGTACAACAACTGGCGGGAAAAAATGTCTTAATTCTCAAGCCGTCTTCGAGACCAAAAAATCCAATGTCTCATATCAATAACCGGTCATAGAATCTGACATAATTTTACGTGTGGTAACACAAATAGTTACGCGTTAATAAGAAGGGGGCGGATTTTTATGAGCAAAAGCTCCTCTTGCAATGGTTGACCAGGGCTAAGAGGGCACCATTACCTCCTCGTTGTCCCGTCTTTCATGCTGCTACCACATAATTTCTTATAATTCGAAACTCACTGGGCTTGAAATGAAACTTGCTATGTTGCCTATTATCTAAGTCTCTGCAAATCTTTAAGACCGAAATGCAACTAATGGTTGTTGTAACTTGCAAGACAGTTATATGTTGTGCCGTCTTATTAGACATTGCCGGCGCCGACCTTTTTTTTTGCTGACATTACTTCTATACTCGAGGACTTCACCAGCAACTTATCTGTACATTTGTGCTTTGTTCCAGATTTCCGATTGCCACTTTCTTCACACCACCTACAAGGCGCACACCAACATGTTCCACTCCTCGCTTGTTTCAAATTGACAACCGTTGCGGCGCAGACGGTGAAGTGAACCTCCAACACTCGACCATCACAAGCCGGCACTTGATTCCGATCTCTCACCGTTAACGATTCACGTTCTTTAGCTTCAGGTGAATTAAAATCCACAATCATTCTCGCAGTTCCAACTACACTGCAGCCGGTCTGCAAACACCCGCGTCTTACGATATCATGGCTTGTCCCACGTGGTGCAAAATGTGCAGCGGTAATCAGGAAAATTGCGCCAGCCATTCATTCGGAAATCTCCAGTCAGCTCCTATATTACAACCGTAGCATCGTGTGTATATCGAATAATTGTCAGCTTCGCTGCATCTAGATGCAGCTCGATTTTCTGGCGATTTTCTTCATCGTAATTCGTGCTTAAGCGCGTTCGCAAACGCCTCGCGCCTGCATGAACCTCGATACCACCCAACTGTGCCTCCACGATGTGCCCCGCGGTATTTGTCCGGAAGAAGCGTTACTGCACGGCTCTTCAGTCTGTTTGGATGATTTGGTGAGAACTGCGCCTGGTGTGGGGTCAACTCAGTGTAACGATGTTGAGAAAGCCTGCTGCAAAGGGTTAAGGGAAATCGACAGATGCAGATGTACCTGAATTAGCACAGCGAACATGTAGGGGCTGTGCTTACCGAATTCTCTCCGACCCCACCGATTTCTCCTCTCTCTCACTTCACAGTCGTGCAGTACGTTGGTACTGGGGTGGTGCCCAGGAGCATTGCTGAGGCGGCGCAGAAATGTACCTTTACTGTAGAGTAATTATGGAGGTTGGAACTGGGAACTCCAGATATAGAATCTGCATATTACCCCGACCATGTCCCCTTGATGCTCTAGTTCCCTGGTTTGCATCTCACTACATACCATTGCAGTAGTCATGTCTTCAACAGCTTATGATTTCCGCAAGCTTCTCGATGCTCAACCAACTCAAAGAACTTGCGTTGGTATTACGAAGACTGGAAGAGATGGACCAAGGAGGTGTTCTAATCCGTTGACCGTTACGAACTGTGCTTTAGCAGAAAACATCTTAGATGATATGAACAAAGGACAAGCTGCTTCATTGCAGAACATCGAAGATTTGGCATTGGCGATGTTGTGCAAGGAACATAATAATGAAGACGCGAGGCCAGATATATGTCAGGTGGACGAGCTGTGCGTGAAATGGGAGGCGAGGATCGAGGAACATGAAAGGTCACGAAAGCTAGAAGGGGCAAGAAAGGCAGTCATGAGCTCCATGAAGGAGTTGAACAGTATGCAGAAGACTGTTGAAAATATCACTGGCAAGAAGGCACACAAGAGAAAGGTATGCTCTCCTTAAAACAGTCCGAAGCATTAATTAAAAGTGAATAGTCAACAATGACCACTCGGTCGTTTCTGAAGACTTTCGAGAAGCAGGTGTTGGTGGAACCCATACCTATCAATATAGTCGAAGCCAAGGTGGAAGTCCAGCTCAAGACAGAGTCTAAAATTGATGACACTTTTGTCTCTCATCGATCCTCCCACAGGAATTCAATCACCTCAAAAGGAAATTACTCAATCTTTCCACCATCCTATATCAAGGAAACTCCAGTACGAGAGCGATCAATGAACACGCCACTTGAAACCACTAGGAGGTCACCCAATGCCAAAACCGAAACGGATACAGAAAACCAACGAGAAACTTGGTGTTTACCAATTCAACATCCTGGACCATTACCTCCTAGTAAGAATGCGTCGGGGTCTGGTCGTTCTCGATCGGCGACAACGCCATCAACAACAAGAATTCCCAAAACCCCAGTCACACCAAAGGAAACATCGACGATCAAGCCCACAGTTCCATCGCAAACCTTCAACTTTCAAATTCCGCTTACGAAAGCTGAAAACTTACCTAAACCAGGTCACGTCGATTGTAACACCTCCCTCCAAGGCCAACTCCCATCGTTCGATCATGCCTTTATCGCTCGGCTACCTGAAGCTAGGCACTCAATATCCTCTATGATAGAAGATAGCCCAACACTGGCGAGAACAGCTCCAGGCTTCGGGCTTGACACGTCTGCATATAAAGTCCCACCAAAAGTATTCAAATTTGAGAAGAAACCAGAACCTTCATTCACAAGGAACCTACCAGAGATATTAGCAGAATTAGGAACCTCATCGGTAAAGCAACCCCTTTCAATAAAGGCGAGAAAGCAGATGCCAGACAAGCCCGACTCACCATATCTAAACATAACCACACCACCACAAACACCACCCCAGGATATACCTCGCTTCCCAAGCAAATCCTCCTTAAAAGCTCCAACTCCTCAACACCTACCCTCGACACCTGACTCACTCAGACCCCCCACACCACCAACTATTACCCGGGTCCCCTCCAAAAATCGTCTCTCATCCCTTCTGAACACGCTTCCTCCGCTCCCGACAAAAACACCACAAAGCGATGATTTCGGCTACGCCACCATAACACCCACAGCCATGCGCTACAAGACCTTTAAGCTCCCCAAGAGAAGCGGATCAGCCACGCCTCCTGAAACGCCTGATCCGTTGCCCCGTCTGGGGCTATATCCGGGACCATTCCAGCCAGCAGAATTTCCTGCGTTCAATGTCGGCGCGGAATCCGAGCGGAAGTCTGTGGAAAGGCGGTCACCAGAACGGAAGAGCATCCAGCGGAAGCCGGTGCCAATAAGAAGGAGTTCCGATGAGTGCGATCATGTATGGGCAATGAGACCCACCGGGCCATCGCCCACGGCTGTGCGTAACTTGTTGGGCTCCCCTGTGATGCGTCGTCCTGCAGCGGAGAATCTCAACTGGCCCATCCGCGTAGAAGGTGCTTCTTTGACCACCACCAGAAACCGTGCTGTTATGTCGGTGTCAGAGAAAGAGAGGATGGAGTTAAATTGTGTGCGTGGTGTTGGGTTGCCGAGGTTGAGGAAGAGGATGCTGAGACAAATGCTTGGGATGAAGAGTAGAGTGGATGTGCAGACCAAACATGGCTTTCCTTCTTTTATATGACGTTATGGCGATTGGATTTTATGACTTTAATGACCGTACTTATTTTCTTCTGTATATACCCACAAATTATACTTCCATATTCGCTTGATCCTCTTCAGTATCATGAAGTCGTACTCGAACGTCTAGTGTATGGTTAACTATTCGCCACATGAACTCAACATGGCCTGACAGTAGCCTCACGACAATGACAAGGGCCGACTATAGAGGCAAATTGGAAGAATCACAATCCGTACTGAACAGTTTCATATTCACATACTAGAGACTATCAACTGCTTTACCGACGATCCTCACGATTCCAGTACATCCACTCATCATTAAGCAATATCCTCCACCAAATCAGTAACAATGAACAATCCCCTTGATGAAAGAGACAGGCTGGGTATAGAGGTATAGGGTATCGTATGCTAGCATAGTAGCAACTTAATGGACTTTCCAATGAAACAATGTAAGAAAACACGAATTAAAAGGTTGTTATGTTCGGCCCTCCATTTCCCTTTCAAATCTTCGTGACTGGATAAACGAAGGAAGTGACAAAATATATGCGACCGGGAGAAGAATCGGTATTAATCAGCGGCCTCAGGGGTGACATCACGGATTGTCTCCAAGAATCTCGTAGAAGTTTAGCGACGTGAGCCTTCATGCAATCAAAGAACTTACTTTTGATTGCTCTTCTTAGATTCATCGTTTAGTCTGTCCAATTGCTTCACTGTTTCACTAGCTTTCGCCAACTATACATCGACCGTTAGTCAAGGGGCAAACAGCTGCATAGAGACAGTGAAGAAAGAAATAACAAGACTAAGAGAAAGGAGAAGGTTGGCCGACCGATGCCAGAGCAGCTGATGAACTGTCTTGCTCACCTTCAACTGCTTCCAATTTGGACTCGGGCGAGTCAAGCTGCTCTGCAAATTTGCTTGCGCGCAATCCTGTCTGAGGCTTTGTTGGTGTCTTTGGCGCAGTCGCTTTTGTCTATCCAAACAGTCAGAATTGTAGTGCACTGCTAAGAGACCCGAAATACCTTTGCCTCGGCGAGTTCAGCATCTTTGACCTTGATCTGAAGTTTGTTGTTAGCTGTTGCGCAGTGCCCATACATAATTCAGACTCACTTGTGCCTCCGCTTCTCGTAATCGGGCCTCCAGGTCATTGGTCCGCTTTTGGAGCTCAGTAGCTTCAACCTGTAGTTTATCGGCTACTTCTTTCACACTATCAATGTGCTGTTCAAGACTAGTAGCTTTCTCTTTGAACTCATTGGTTTCCTTTGTCTTCTCTTGAACCATCTGGGACATTGAGTCATGAAGGTCTTTGTAGTCATTGTGTGCAGTCAAAGCTTCAGTTTCTTTTTCGGCCTTTAGCTTATTAAACTTTGCAACTGCATCATCTAGAGAAGCTCTTGTAGCAAGATATTCTTCTGTAGCCTTCGCTGATTCTTGCTGAGCAGTCATAAGAGATGCTTGGTGTTGGTCTTTCAGCATCTGCAACTCCTTGCGAAGTGAATCTGCTTCTGAAGTATCAACCTTCCTGTTCTTAACTGCATCCAGTTCAGCTTCAGCTGTAGCACGGTCCATCTTCTCTTGAGCCAGATTCTCCTTGAGGGAGTCGAGTTCCTCTTGGGTCTTTGCCAAAGAGCTTTTTGCTTCCGAGACCTCCTTTTGCAGAGTAGCTTCAAGAGCCTGTAGTTTTTCAGCTCCGGCTAGAGCGTTGGCCTGACTAGCCTCGCGATCTTTCTGTAACGCTGCGATTTTTTCAGCATGATTTGCTTGTAGTTGTTCCAACTCTGCAGCGTGGGCGGTGTGACCAGCGGTAGTAGCGTTATCGTGGACTTCATCAAGTAGCTTGGCATGGGATGTCTTGAGATCGTCCACGTCCTTTTGGTGGGCGCTCTCTTTGTTATCCAAATCGACAACCGCAGACGCATGTAGCTGCTTGAATTTCTCCAACTCCTCGTTAGTCGAATTGTTAAATTCAGCTAGTTCATCATGTTTGCTTTTAAGTGCCTCGAACTCTTCTTTTATTCCGGTGTTACCTTGTAGAGCTTCGATCTCCTTCTCGTAGTCTTCTGAGACAGTCTGAAGTTCTTTCTGATGTTTTTCTACTTCCTTCTTGTGCTGTTCCTGCAATCGTCGAATCTCTTCCGTCTTATCCTCCAGGGTTTTGGTTATGCTCGCGAGACTCTCCTTGACCTCAGTATACTCCTTATCCTTGCCGGATGCATCTGCGTTAAAAGTGTCCAAGATTTTCTGGAGCGAAGCAACTTCTTGCTTGGATTCGGCTAACTCATGCTGCGCAGTTTTTATAGCTTTCTCGCTTTCTGTACCTTTCGTCTGGAGATCTGCGATATCCCGGGACAATGTCGATACTTGTTCTCGAGCAGCAAGCAATTGCTTTTCTGTTGTCTCTGTCTTGGTGCGTAGCTCGGTGATTTCTTTGCTCAGTTTGGAGTTTGCGGCGGTAGATTCTGCATAGAGGTCCTCGAGCTTTTGTTTATGTGAAGACTCCAACGCTACACGGGTAGCAATGGCTTCTTCAAGCTCGGATTGAAGCGCAGCAATAGCTACATCATGCTTTTGGTTAAGGTCGGCTAGTTTTGTCTCATAGGAAGAGCTTGTTTCGGAGCTGCCCTTAGCAACTTCTTCTGCATGGGCAGCTTTTAATGCAACTAACCTAGCTTCATGCTCGTCAGAAAGTTCCTGTCGAAGACTATTGATTGCGGTCTGGTGCGATGATTCGATCTCTTCAGCTTGGGCAGCCAGTTTTGACTCATATTCTGCCTTCAAATCCACAGCATTGGCTATCTCCTTTTCAACCTCAGCCTTTAAAGCGGCAATTTCGGTTTCCTTTTCTGCGACTGCAGATTCGGCAATTTCACTGCTTTTCTTGGTGCTGGAAAGCTGCAGGTTCACTGCTTCTAGAATAGACTGATGCTCTATCTTGAGAAGGTCTAGAGCCTCGGCTGTTTGAGCCTCACCTTTCTCAGTTGCCACTTTCTGTGCTTGTTCGAGATCCCTCTCAGCGGCTTCCCGAGCAGCCTTCAAGGCATCCTCAGCGGCTCCCAATTGAGCTTGTAGGCTTTCAAGAAGAATCTTCTTTTCAGCGATATCAGCATCCTTTGCCTGAGATTGTTCTTCTTTGGCATTCGATTGTTGTTCCACTTCCTTGGCCTGGTTCTCAAGCTCGACAAGCTTGCTTTGGGATGCCTGTATCTCTTTCTCAAGTTCCACAACCTTACTCTCACTCATCTCAAGCTTTGTCTTCAATCCATCAAGTTCTTTTGAGGATGATGTTGGTCTCGTCGTGGTTCGAGTAGCGGATGGCGATCCACTTACAGTGGACAGTCTTTTCTTAGCATCGGCCACTGCTCCTGCAGCGGATGGCTTAGAAACAGGGACTGTTCGAGAGGTAGCAGAGGTAGTAGAGCTAGTAGCTCCAGTGGTTCTAGAGGTAGAGCTAGAAACAGCAGGCTTGACAGTTGGCTTTGGACTCGACGAGCCTAAAAGTTAAATTAGTGTTGTCCGAGTTAAAACACCGAAACAGTTGGACAGAGTAAAGACTCACTAATTGATGCTGCAGGTCTACGAGTTGCTGTGCTTGACGTAGTAGTTGTTCCTCTTTTCTCTGCCAGAGACTCGGGCTTGGATGTGTGAGATCCAGCAGACGCTAGAGAAGTCCGTCTTGCGGCTGCCGCAAGAGGTTTCTTCTTGTCATCCCCTGATCCTCCAATTGATGATGTTGATCTATGAGATGCACTGGACGAGGTGGTAGGACCAGTCGCACTGCTTGCTGGTTTTCGAACAGTCGACCCAGCAATGGCACGAGTTGGGGGTTTGCTAAGTCCGCCAGTTGCTCTTGAAGTTGATGTTGAAGATACAGTTGGTTTC